>Ga0193726_1000929_pt1 | contig 26187 bp, 24 predicted proteins | sample H2c1metaG_FD_144928 | JGI IMG/M metagenome (GOLD analysis project Ga0193726, IMG submission 144928) | Soil microbial communities from a riparian zone of the East river system, Colorado, United States - H2c1 | ecosystem: Environmental > Terrestrial > Soil > Riparian zone | place: USA: East River...
AACCTGGTCCGCCGCCCGGGTGTAGACGTTATCCTCTTCATGGTCAGTCGCTTCGGGCTTGCCAAGGATGATGCGGACCAGGTTATGCGGGCTGGAAGCGTAATAGTGCTCCCGCATTTGGGGAGTGATCTTGTCGTAGGGCTGGGTGGCTACCTGGGAAAGCGACGTCCGGGCAAGGTCGTAGCGGAGTGCGCGAAACGGTGAAATGCGGGCCATAGTCGGAGAAAAGATTGTACAAGAGGGCGCTTCGATTTGGGGATTGACTTGCATGCAGTTTGCAGAGCGGGAGGGCGGGGCGCGGAAAGTGTTTCCCCCACCCGTCTGTTCGCGAAAGCAAACTTTGACAAAAGGCTGACATCTTGGGTGGTGCCCTATGTTAGGATCGGCTTCTAGAGCGAGGTTTTCTATGGCCCGCCTGCTTGGGCGCTGGTCATTCGGCCGCTTCACCTCAGTCCGGAACGTCCACTCGGTCGCTTCCCCGAACCAGAGAAAGTCATCTGCGCGCCGGTCGCGTCGCGATTTCGTCATTAGAGCATCGCTCGCGGTAGCCACGTTGATCGCTTGCGGCCGCGCAACCTCAGCTTGGGCGCAGACTCCATCCAGCGTTGATGATGTGCATATCAATCCCCGGGTCCAGCCGGAAAAGCCCGCTGACTCGATCATCGATCCTTCGCTTAAGACTCATACTGCTCCCATCAAGACAGAAGTCAACCTGGTGCTAGTGTCGGTCACGATTACGGATCCCATGAACCGCCTGGTCACCGGTCTGGACAAAGGAAATTTTCAGCTCTACGAGGGCAAAGATGCCCAGGAAATCAAGCATTTTTCCAACGAAGACGCCCCCGTCTCGCTGGGCGTGATTTTCGACATGAGCGGCAGCATGAGCAGCAAGATCGAACGGGCGCGGGAAGCGGTGCTGGAGTTTTTCAAGACTGCCAATCCGCAGGACGAATTCTTCATGATCACCTTCGCCGACCAGCCCGAAGAGATCTCTGATTTCACCCAGTCGATTGAGGACATCCAGGGCAAGCTGGTGTATACCGTCCCGAAAGGGAGAACCGCCCTGCTGGACGCGATTTACCTGGGCGTGAGTAAGATGCGGCAGGCGAGATACCCCAAGAAGGCCCTGCTCATCATTTCCGACGGCGGTGACAACCACAGCCGCTATACCGAAGGCGAGATCAAGTCCCTGGTGAAAGAAGCGGATGTAATGATCTACGCCATCGGCCTATACGATCATTATTTCCAGACCCAGGAGGAGCAGTTGGGCCCGGCGCTGCTGAGCGAAGTCTCCGAACTAACCGGCGGACGCTCCTTCACCATCGATAACCCCAATGATCTGGGAGATGTGGCCACAAAAATAGGGGTCGAGCTACGCAACCAATATGTGCTGGGATACCGTCCAATGAAACCTGGACACGACGGCAAATGGCGTAAGATCAAAGTGAAACTGATTCCGCCAAAGGGACTGCCGCCGCTCAAGGTTTACGCTAAAACGGGATACTATGCGCCTACGGAATGACCGTATTGTTCTACTCCTAGTTGCATTTCTTTGCATTCATTCGACCGGCGGGGCCCAGGAACCAGTCCCGACCTCCTCCACTGCCATCCAGCGGCCGGACCCGGGCGCAGCCACCCAGGGCGCTTCTCCGGCTGTGACTCCGCCCACTCCGGCGCCTCAAAACTCCCCGCCGCCACCGCCGACTTCCGCCCCCCAAACCGGATCCCAACCCGCACAGGACGGGAGCCAATCCGCCGCCCCACAGGATGACAGCGGCGTTTTCGTCTTCAAGAAGCAGGTAGAGGAAGTCGTTTTGCATGCGGTGGTGGTCGACACCAAAATGCGCCTGATCACCAACCTCGACAAGAGTGCGTTTACGGTGATGGAAAATGGCAAGCCGCAGCCGATTACTTCCTTCCGGCAGGAGGATGTTCCGGTCGACCTGGGGATCGTGATCGACAATTCCGGGTCCATGCGGGAAAAGCGCGATCAGGTAAACAAGGCGGCTCTAAACCTGGTCCGCTCGAGCAATCCACAAGACCAGGTTTTTGTAGTGAATTTTAACGACGAGTTTTATCTGGATCAGGATTTCACCAGTGACATCAATAAGCTGCGCCTGGCGCTCGAGAAAGTCGAATCCCGCGGAGGCACCGCCCTTTATGACGCGCTGGTCGCTTCCTGGAGTGACTACCTCAAGAAAGACGTTAGGCTGCCCAAGAAAATCCTGTTTGTCGTGACCGACGGCGAGGACAATGCCAGCCGATCGACGCTCGAGGAGACCGTCAAACATTTGTCGGAAGAAAACGGCCCCACCGTCTATGCCATCGGCTTGTTAGGGGAGGAAAAAGAGCGCCGCGCGCGGCGTGCTTTGCAGACTCTCGCGGAACGGACGGGTGGAATTGCATTTCTGCCCAGGACCCTCGGCGAAGTGGACGACATCAGCCGAACCGTGGCCCACGACATTCGCAGCCAATACACCATCGGCTATAAGCCCACAACGCCGAAAAGCGTCGGCGGTTACCGTGCCATTCAGGTGGAAGCCCAGAAAAAGGGTGACGGCAAACTTACCGTCCGCACCCGCACCGGCTACTACGCGGGTCAGGACGCCGGCCCGGGCGGCAAACCGTAGAACGCTGCGGACGCCGCGGCACCTGATTGCAAGCCCGGGAGGAAACGAAGCCTCTCAGCCCGGGCGAAGTCCGGTGGGGTAGCTGTCTGTCGACCGGGTCTGGAACTTTGCGCGGGCCCAAGGCTGAAAGGCGCCGCTTACGCCGCTTACCCGTTTGACCATACCTCGACTGCTTCCGTAGTCTGTAGTGTGACCATCAAAGCCACCGAGGGCACGCGCCTGCGCGTATCGGACGACATTACCAAACTGGTTGGCGAAACTCCCATCCTCCAATTGAAGCGACTTGTTCCAGATGGTTCGGCGGAGGTTTACGCCAAGTTGGAGTACCTGAATCCAGGCGGCAGCGTAAAAGACCGGGCTGCAATCGGAATCATCAAGCGCGCCGAGGATCAAGGCCTGCTGAGGTCCGGCGGCACCATTGTCGAAGCCACGGCGGGAAACACCGGAATCGGTCTGGCGCTGATCGGAGTGAATCGCGGCTACAGAGTCGCTTTATTCGTGCCCGAGCGTTTTTCGGAAGAGAAAGTTCTCATCATGCGGGCGCTGGGAGCCGAGGTTACGCGAACACCCGAAGCCGAAGGCATGCTGGGGGCGATCAATCAGGCGAAGCAACTCGCTGCTAAAACGCCCAACGCATTCATGGCGGGACAGTTCGAAAACCCGGCCAATCCCGACTACCATTATCAGACCACTGCGGTAGAAATCTTCGAACAGATGGAAGGACGCATCGACGCCATCGTCATCGGATCGGGCACCGCCGGAACCTTCACCGGTGTCGCCCGTTACATGAAAGAGCAGTTGCCTAGAGTGCTCGCGGTTGCGGTGACGACGCAAGGATCGGTCTTGAACGGCGGCAGCCCCGGTCCTCACAAAGTGGAAGGAATCGGTTCGAGCTTTATTCCGGGGAATTTTGATGCTTCGGTGTGCGACGAAGTCCTGGTCGCCACAGACCCCGAAGCCTTCGGGATGGTGAAAGAATTGGCCGCCCGTGAAGGCGTGCTGGCCGGCTCAAGCGGCGGTGCTAACGTATTCGCGGCATTGCAAATCGCCAAGCGGTTGGGCGCAGGGAAACGCGTTGTCACGATCATTCCAGATTCCGCCGAGCGCTATCTGTCAAAAAAGATCTTCGAAGGCGGAATTTGAGCAGCCGCAATTGGCTCTGGGCATTTGGCCATCACTCCCCAGGGCCAGGTGCGCATGGCCATGTGCCGCGGCTGCCCCAATCCCTATGAAAAACAGAAATCTCCCCGGTTTTGCCACCCGCGCCATCCACGCCGGACAGGAACCCGATCTCGAAACCGGTGCGGTCGCCGCGCCTATCTATCCAACCTCCACCTACGTCCAGCAGGCGATTGGCAAGAACAAGGGATATGAATACGCTCGCGTCTCCAATCCCACTCGCACCCGGCTGGAAGAAAATCTGGCGGCGCTCGAGGGCGGGATCGCTTCCCGCGTTTTCGCCAGCGGCATGGCGGCCATCAATGCCATCACGACCATGTACAAATCGGGTGACCATGTCGTGTGTGGCAACAACTTATACGGAGGTACGCCGCGACTATTCAATCAGGTGCTGGCCGGCCACGGGATCGCATTCACCTACGTCGACACCTCCGGCGCGGAGGGCGTGAAGAATGTAGATCGAGCGCTGCGCAAGAATACGCGCATGGTCTTCGTGGAAACACCGACCAATCCATTGATGGCGCTCAGCGACCTTCGGGCAATTGCTCGCGTGTGCCATCGCAGCAGCGGGGCCGAATTGGTGGTGGACAACACCTTCATGTCCCCGTACTTCCAGCAGCCTTTGGCCTTGGGTGCGGACATGGTGGTGCACTCCACCACAAAGTTCCTGAACGGCCACAGCGATGGACTGGGTGGGGTCGTCGTTTGCACCAGGCCGGAGCAGGTGGAGCAGTTGAGCTTCGTGCAAAAAGCCGCAGGCGCGATTCTTTCTCCTTTTGAATGCTGGTTGATCTTACGCGGGGTCAAGACTCTGGCCGTACGCATGGAGCAGCACGACCGCGGCGGAAGAATCATCGCGAAATTCCTGGCGAGCCACAAAAAGGTGAAGAAGGTTTTCTATCCGGGGTTACCCGATCATCCGCAGCACGCATTGGCGAAGCGGCAAATGGGCGGTTTTGGATCCATGATCGCCTTCGAGACGGGCTCGCTCTCAAACGCCAACAGGATGTTAAAGAAGGTGCGAATCTGTTCCTTAGCCGAGTCCTTGGGCGGAGTCGAAACGTTGATCTCGCATCCGGCAACCATGACTCACGCGGCAGTCGGCGTGAAGGGAAGAAAAGAGATTGGCATCACCGATGGCATGGTGCGCATTTCAGTGGGCATCGAAAACGTCGAAGACATCCTCGCCGATCTGGATCAGGCTTTAGCCGAGATCTAGCCGAAGGCGCTGGTTCGCATATTTGAGCGGCGCGCCACGGTTTGTCCAGCCGCGTGTCGATGGAACGATTCCGGCCACGGCTACCGCCGCCGGAGTGTTTCCGGATGCGACCGGCCGGCTGCAATCGAGGTGCCATCCCTGTCCGAGGTGCGGATTGGGACGGTCTGGATCCTCAACCCGGTGCCAACCGGGTTGGCACCCCTGCAGGGGATCGCAGCTTCCTCGCACTGCAGGCTGGTGTCGGTGGCCGTGAGCAGTTTGAAAGAAGATCCCTCGATAGAAAATTTTGGCGTTGGCTGAAGCAGTCGCTTCGGCCTGGACTTCGGGGCATCGCCTGATTCCCAAGATCAAAATTGCTCAGCGAACGGTCTCAGTTCTGAGGCCGCTCATGCACCTCGCCCTCGATCCACTTCAAATACTCCACACTCCCATCCTCGATTCCTATGCAAATGCACTCCGGCAACGCATACGCATGCAACTGCACAATTGCATCCCGCACCCCCTCAAAAGCCGCAGCGGTGGTCTTGATGATAAGAAGCCATTCCTCTGCCTCTTCCACCTTTTCCTTCCAGCGATAAACCGACTGAACTTGCGGGACAATATTCACGCAAGCCGCCAGTCGACGCTCGACCAGAGCTTGCGCGATGGTTTTCGCTTCCTCCTGAGATCCTGTGGTGGTGAAAACGAGTTTCTTGTCAGTCATATAAAATCAGTCGTCAGCCGTTAGAAACTTTAGCAGTGAATTTGCATCCAAGCGACAACCTTTATGGTGACTCAGATCAAGTTTGGCACTTCGGGATGGCGAGCGCTGATGGCGGAAGAATTCACCTTCGCCAACGTGCGTCGTGCGGTCAGCGGAATTGCGCGGTACGTGGCTTCACAAAAACCAACCGGCGCGCGGGTGATTGTGGGACGCGATCCCCGGTTTCTGGGCGAAGCATGCTGCGCGATGGCTGCCGAAATTCTCTCGGCTCACGGCATCACGCCGCTGGTGATTGCGGACGCGGCACCCACGCCGGGGATCTCCTACGCCGTGACGCATCACCACGCCGATGGTGCCATCAACTTTACCGCCTCGCACAATCCACCGGAGTACAACGGAATCAAGTTTTCCACCCCGGATGGGGCGCCGGCGCTCCCCGAAGCTACCAGGGCGATCGAATCTGCGATCGCAGACTTTGATGCTGGGACTTCGTTCGCAACCGTCTCGGCAGACAGTCCGAAGGCGCAAGCGCTCGATTCTCGTGGCGCGTACCTTGACCGGCTTCGCGAGATTGTCGATTTCGCCGCCATCAAGAAAGCGAAGTTGCGGGTTATCTTTGACCCACTCTGGGGGGCCGGCCGCGGTTACTCCGACGGGGCTCTGCGGGACGCAGGTGTGGAAGTCGCCACAGTCCATGATTACCGCGACGTTCTGTTCGGAGGCCATGCCCCGGAACCTGACGACCACTTGCTCGAAGATCTCCGCGAAAAGATGCGTTCCACAAAAGCTCACATCGGCATCGCGACCGACGGAGACGCCGACCGCTTCGGCATCGTCGACGAAGACGGCACGTTCTTCCAGCCCAACTATATTATTGCTCTGCTTTTCGACTACCTGGTCGAAAGCCGGGGATGGAAAAATGGTGTCGGCAAATCGGTTGCCACGACCAACCTGATTAACGCCCTTGCCCAGCATCACGGAATCGAACTGCACGAAACGCCAGTGGGCTTCAAATTCATCGGCGAGCTCATCAAGCAGGACAAAATCGCGATCGGCGGGGAAGAGAGCGCCGGACTCTCCATTCGGCATCATGTCCCCGAGAAGGACGGCATCCTTGCCGGACTGCTGTGCTGCGAAATGGTCGCCCGCCGCGGCAAGCCGTTGGGGCGCCAACTACACGACCTATTTGACGAAGTTGGTTCCTTCTATCCCCAAAGAGAGAACTTCCGCTTGACGCCGGAGGTGAAAGCGCAGTTTACTAAAAAGTTACTGCAGGAGCCCAAAGACTTCTACGGCCGCAGGGTGAGGGAAGTGGTTCGCAAGGACGGGCTCAAGCTGGTGTTCGAGGATGGTGGTTGGGTGTGTTACCGGCTTTCTGGGACCGAGCCCGTGGTTCGGGTCTACTCTGAAGCTAGCAGTGAGGCGGGACTGGCGAAACTCAGCGTGGCGGCGAAACAATGGATCTTCGAGTAGGCGCACTTCCAAAAATTCGCGTTCTGCCCCGTCCAGAAGCAAGGCTGCGGACCCTGGTGGAGCGTGCCCCGGAGGCAGAAGCCTTTGCCGAACGTCTGATGGAGAAGACCCGCCCGGCAATGACCTGGTTCTACGCGTTTCGGCGCAAGGGTGCGACCGCGGCGGTGATGGTGCTCACCGTCTGGTTGTTTGTGCATGTCATGTTCGGCACCAACGGCATGGTGGTTTTCCGCCAGAAGCGCGACGAATACAAGAGCCTGCAGGCCGAAATCGACGGCCTTCAAAAGGAGAACGGCGCCTACACCAAACAGATCACCTCGCTCAGTACCGATCCCAAGGCCATCGAAAAGGAAGCGCGAGAAAAGTTGCGCTACCTGCGGCCGGGAGAGATCGTGTTCGTCGCGCCGGCTGCAGTCCCGGTGCCGCAACCTCCGCGGACCGACGCCGCCAAAAAGTAGCTTCCTGCAGACAACTTCCTTGTCTTCTTTGTGATATAGTTCCTTGGTTTTCACTTCAGGCAGGCGACTTCCGGCGCTGGTTTTGGCTCGATCCGTGGTCGCTCGAAAGAGTTCCTAACCCAATCGGCGGCTTGACCGCTATCTTCGAGGAGGATGTTAGCCATGAAAAAGGTATTGCTAGTTTGTCTTGGTCTCGCGGTGTTGTTCTTTATGATCGTTAGCGTATCCGCCGCAGCCGACAAGTCCACCGTCAATGGCTGGGTCAGCGACTCCAAATGCGGGGCCAAGGGGGCCAACGCCGGTGCCGAAGCTTGCACCAAGAAGTGCCTCGCTGCAGGTGCAAAGGTCGTGGTAGTAACCGACACCGATCAGAAAGTCCTGGCCGTGGACAATCCTGAAGCTCTGAAGGGACACGAAGGACACCACATCGCGGTCACCGGAGTAGTGACGGGTGATTCGATCCACGTAGACAGCATGAAGATGCTCTGAGAGGCTTTCCACCTAGTCATCCCGGGCGGAGCCGGTGCAGCTTTCGCCGGGCGTCCGGAAAAGTGGAGAGCAGAAAAGCATGGGCGGCCCAGCGCCGCCCTCTTTTATGCTCCGCCAAGGCTCAACGCACAACACCCTCCAGTGGAGAACTGGCGGTCGCGTACAGCTTCCTCGGCATGCGTCCGGCTAAATAAGCTTGACGTCCCGCCAGAACGCCATGCCTCATCGCTTCCGCCATAACCCCCGGATCCTGAGCGGCTGCAATCCCGGTGTTCATCAGAACCGCATCGACGCCCAGCTCCATGGCAATCGTCGCATCCGACGCCGTGCCCACCCCGGCATCCAGGATTAGCGGTACGGCCGTGATCATCTCCCGCAAGATCCGGATATTGGCAGCATTCTGTATTCCAAGCCCGCTGCCGATCGGCGCCCCCAGGGGCATGATGGCGCTTGCACCAACATCAATCAGGCGCTTGGCAAACACAATGTCATCAGAGGTATACGGCAGAACTGTAAATCCTTCCTTGACAAGTACAGCGGTCGCTTCGACGGTCCCCTGGACGTCCGGGTACAGCGTGGCTTGGTCGCCAATCACCTCGATTTTCACCCAATCCGAAAGTCCAACTTCCCGTCCCAGCCGTGCCGCGCGGATGGCTTCATCGGCGGTGTAGCAGCCGGCGGTGTTGGGAAGCATGAAATACTTTTTCGGATCGATGTAGTCGAGGAGAGATTCTTTGCTGCGATCCAGATTTACCCGTCGCACCGCGACCGTGACCATCTCCGCGCCGCTGGCTTCGAGCGCCCGCGCGGTCTGCTGAAAGGACTGGTATTTTCCCGTACCGACGATCAGCCGCGAACGAAATTCGCGGCCCGCAATCATGAGCGTATCTGTCATGGTTCCATTGTAATGAAAAACCGCGCTCCGGTTGGGGAGCAAGCATTCTTGCGAGTGCTCCGACCTCAGCTCGCGCGCTCCACCCGACCTTACCAGCAGAAGTCATCCGTCGGCAGCATCGCAGTTTGGATTGTTGTCTCGGCAGGGATGACCCTCTCTGCCCACAAGAGCGGCGTTCTTTGGCCAGTGGAATGGGACCCCTTCTTTGGTCAGCGGTCTGGCGCTGGACGCGGCTCTCTGTGCATCCACAGCTCTACTCGCCCTGCTCCACCGGCCCAGCCGCCTCCGCCCTGGCATACATTTCATCAATCTCCCGGCGATACCGCTCTTCCACCGCCCGCCGTCGCAACTTCATGCTGGCGGTCAGCGTCCCGTTCTCCGAAGAAAATTCCTCCGCAACCAAAATTACTTTCTTGAGCCTCTCAAAGCGGGCAAGCTTCCGGTTACACTCTTCGGCGATCCCCTCATATAACGCCTGCACTTCAGGCGAAGCCACCAACTCCGGACGCGAAGAAAAACTCACCTGATTGTCGCGGGCCCATTCTTCGAGCAGCGCAAAGGAAGGCGAGATCAGCACAGCAGGGAACTTGTGCTTATCTCCGAGCACAACAGCTTCGGCGATCAGCGCATGGTGCTTGAGAGAATTCTCGATTGGCTGGGGCGCAATAAACTTTCCACCCGAGGTCTTAATCAAGTCTTTCTTGCGGTCGGTGATCGACAAGAATCCAGCATCTTCCAGATTGCCAATGTCGCCCGTCTTGAACCACCCGTCGATGAAGGCATTCTGCGTTTCATCAGCCCTGTTCCAATAGCCCTTAAAGACGGACGGCCCGCGCACCAGAATTTCGCCATCCTCGGCAATACGGACTTCAATATTTGGCAAAGGCTTGCCCACGGTCCCGAGTTTGTGCGCGTCTGGATTGTTGAGCGCGATCACGGGGGAAGTTTCAGTCAGCCCGTAGCCTTCATGAATGCGAATACCGATGGTTGCGTACCATTCGGCGAGTTCGCGGCCCAGCGGCGCTCCTCCGGAGATGAATATCTCAACTCGTCCGCCCATGCCCTCGCGCACCTTGGAATAGAGGAGCCGGTTGGCCAGGATCCACGCGGCAGACGTGGGTGTCTTGCCGGCAAGAATCTCCGCCCTATGAGTCCGTCCCACGGAGAGTGCCCACTGGTAGGTCGATCTCTTGAGGAAGCCTTTGGCTTTTTGATCGACTTGCGTATGTACCTTTTCGTACACACGCGGCACGGCAACAAAAATCGTCGGGCGCACCTCGAGCAATGCTCGCGCGAACTGGTCCACAAAAGGAACATAAGCCAGGGTGATGCCGTGGTAGAGCATGGCAAAATCGAGATGCCGCGCCGTAACGTGTGAGAGGGGAAGGAATGAAATACTGGTCTGTCCAGGATGAACGTCAAAGCCATTTAGCGAATAGGCAATGTTGGATGCCATATTGCCATGAGTTAACATCGCGCCCTTCGGCGTGCCGGTCGTGCCGGAGGTATAGATGATCGTAGCCAGATCATCCGGGAGCACGGAACGAGCAGCGGTTTCGAGTTGGGCGCCGTCCTGTGAAGCCTCAAGCATCAGGCGAGGAAGGCTGATGGCGCGGGCATCTTCAACGGAATCCATAACAGCGATCCGTTCAATCGCCGTCTGATTCTGGATGGAGACAACCTTTTGTAGGTGCTTTTCGTTGGAGACGAAGAGTGCGCGCGCCCCTGAATCTCGAAGAATATAACCCGTCTGCTCGCCGGTCAGTGTCGTATAGATGGGGACAACCACGGCGCCGAGCAGCAGGCAGGCAAAGTCCGCCATGGTCCACTCCGGACGGTTCTCGCTAAGAATAGCGACCCGGTCTCCGCGAGAGATGCCCCATGTTTTGAGGGTGTGTGCGATGGCAATAACCTTGGCCCGGAACTCGTGCGAGGCGATAGGCAGCCATCGGTGGAGGTCTCGATGCAGCATCGTCTGCGATGAGTCGCGCTCGATGATGGCAAAATAAACGTCATTGAGTGTCTGCAGATTCATGCGCGACGGTGACTGGCCCTCGAAAAGAAATGTACTGGTTTGCAGAGGGTTAGGCAACGCCAAGCTTTGCCATGAATTGAGTTGGATCAGAGGAGTTGAGGAGAATTAATCGGACGGCCCACGATTTCGCAAGTTTGACGCTATTTATCCAGGTTGTTATGATGATCACGCGGGGTGGAGCAGTCTGGTAGCTCGTTGGGCTCATAACCCAAAGGTCGTAGGTTCAAATCCTACCCCCGCAACCAAAATTCCTTCTCTTTCAATCACTTCCGCAAACCCTGCAACCATCCAAATTTGTTTGCCGCAGCAGAGATTCGAGAAAGTTGCGTCCAAAAACTCTCCCTGTCTTGTATGTCACAATGGGCATGACGTGATCGATAGCTCCCGGTTTGCAGTAGTTCAGAACGCGTCCTTTTTGTCACCCTGGGCTTGTTCAATCACATGCCGCTACAAGCGAGCGAGAAACTCGGGTGGTACGAGATTATGAGAATGCACAAGACGGCCATTACCTTCGCCGCGTTTGTGGCCCTTTTGCGCTAGCAACCAAGCCAATCGGCATATTTGCTGCAATGTTTTCAGAAGAAAAGCGTGGGAACGCAGATCGCACGTCCATTTTGGGGTCGAACTTCGTTTGAGCATCTATTTTCACAGTTAAATACCCTTGTCCCATTGGACCCCAAGGCACGAAGCCGATTCCTAACTCCTCACAAGTCTTCAGTACACCGTTGTGCTCTACATCTCTGTTCATGAGCGAGTATTCCGTCTGAACTGCGTTCACCGGTTGAATCGCATGCGCGCGGCGGATTGTCTTTGCACTCGCCTCGGATAGACCGAAATGCAACACTTTTCCTGCTGCGATCAGCTCTTTTACCGCGCCGGCTACGTCTTCAATTGGCACGTTCGGATCGACCCGGTGCTGGTAATACAGATCGATGCGGTCGGTTTTGAGGCGCTTCAGGGATTCCTCAACCACTTTCCGGATGTGCTCCGCTCGGCTGTTAAGAAGAAGGCCGCCCTTTTCATTGTCGAACCCAGATTTGGTTGCGATAGCGACTCTGTCGCGGACAGGCCCGAGCGCCTCTCCGACAACTCTTCGTTTGTGTAGGGACCGTAAAATTCGGCTGTATCGAAGAGCGTGACGCCTTTTTCATGGGCTGCACGAATCACCCCAATGCCTTGATTCTTGTCGGGGGCGGGTCCGTAGTTGCCGCTGGCATTCATGCAGCCGAATCCCATTTCTGAGACTTGCAATGTTCCTAGTTTTCGTCCTTTCATGGTGTTTTACTCCCTCAGTTCAACCCTAACTAGGTCCGGTTCATCCGCGCGGTAACCCAATTATTTCGACTTGCCCGTCTTCTGTTGCTCATCACGTTCTAGCGATTGTCTCCACGGCTCTGGCCAGCGCCAGACGCAGGTCCTTCGCATTGAAAGGGACACAATAAGCTGGCGTGCGTTTCTGAAAGCAACGGCCTTCCGCGAGCGGACCGGCATCGACGACATCAAAACCGAACTGATTCAGTAGATCGGCGACGAGCTGTTTCGCTGCAGGATCATCGCCTGCGATGGGATGAGCGCGGCGTTCCGACGAATTCGGTAAACGACCCTCTTGTTCAATGCCAGGCGCTTCGATCGCATTAAGCGCCTTGACGATCTTCGATTTCGGAAGATGACGAGCCAGTAATTCGCTCGTAGTCGTCTCCGCGCGATCTAATTCGCGGATGTGTCCATCGCGCTCGGGGTAATAGTTGTTGGCATCGATTACGATCTTTCCCTCAAGTGGAGCGACCGGAACAGATGCATAGTTCTTGAGGGGAATAGCGACCAGAACAATATCGCCGAAGGCCGCCGCCTCCTGAGGCGATCCGATCTTGCAATTCAGAACTGCGCGTAACGTGAATAACGTGTCCGGGGTCCTTGAGTTCGAGAGCATGACGTCATGACCATGCTTCAGTGCAACCGCGGCGAAGGCCCGTCCCACCATTCCTGCTCCGAGAATTCCAATCTTCATGTCTTTACCTTTCGAGGCCACTTTCGGGCCTGTCTCTATTGCGAATTTAGCGGATGGACGGTACAAATGTGAAGTACGCACAATAAAGTCATATACTCACCAAAAGGTAAGTTTTGTGAAAAACAAGAGAAAGACAAAGTGCAAACCGGATAGCGACGTTCTCTATCGTCGGTGCTGCGGAGCGAAGATGCAGGACGCTCTTCGTCCCCTGGAAGGGCGTTGGAAGCTGATGATTATGGCGCAACTCCTGGCTGGTCCAGCCATGCGGTTTTCCGATTTGGAGCGGGCACTCCCTCAGATCTCTCAAAAGATGCTCATCCAGCGGCTTCGTGATCTGGAGGAAGACGGAATCGTCTCGCGCACGCTTTACCCCCAGGTTCCGCCTAAGGTTGAATACTGCCTGACTGAGGTCGGCAAAGGTCTGAGGCCCGTCTTCATCGCCCTGCTCGACTGGACAGAATTGCAGCGGTCAACCATCTCAATCGAGGAACCCATGAAGGCCTGACCATAGATCGCGGAGATCGGAAATCATCGGGTTGGATTCTCCGAGCAGAGATCATGTGTGCCGGGTGCCCATTCATGCGCGGCTTCATCGCGCGTTGGTGGGGTCGAACAATTTGCGACCCACCCATGCACTCCAGCGTCCATCCCCCATATTCCTGAGGCAACCTCCGACGCGCGCGGAATGGCCATGGGGAAGACCAAGGTTGAACTGGTCAACTCATGTTTCTCGGATGATGGATCGGCTGGGCACTCCGCGGGACATTTCATTCTTTGGCAAACTCGTTCGACGCGAGATCATTTATCGCTTACCGCAGGGAAGTCAGGAGCACGCCTTCTCGCGATTGCCACGTCGGAGACCAAGTGCCACCGGACGGCGAAGGCGGTTGCCTGGTTGTGTTCAAACTACGAGAAGCCTCTGCGTGTAGAGCACCTGGCAACGATTGCAGGCATGAGTCGATCTATGCTGCACCAACATTTTCGCGCCCTTACCGCGATGAGTCCGCGGCAATTTCAAAGCAGCTTCGCCTGCATGGCGCGCGGCAACGCATGCTCACGGGTGAACTGGATGCGGCAAGTGCGGCGTTCGAGGTCGGCTACGAAAGCCCGAGTCAATTCAATCGCGAGTACCGGCGATTCTTTGGCCGGCCCCCAAGTCGCGATATCAGGGCCGTGCGAGACGGCAAAGTCGTGGCGATCACTACCGGTTAACGCTGAATTGCTGAGTTGCCATGGCGCAGCTTGTTCTCGCCTACCGCAAACAGGCCTTAGGCTTTAGCGTTCAATGAGGACGATTTAGACAGAATCAGCAAGATTGGTCCTGAAAACCGCGCTTGTATTGACTGGCGCGCTCAAGTTCGGAGTGGTTAATTGGACGGAATCACCCGCCTATGACCGTTGACCTTCGCGGTGCCGGCTACGCTGCCGGCCGGATCAGTTCCATACCAAAATGCAGGACTAAACAATTCGGATGGTTGCAGGCCCGCCACCAAAATTTCTTTTCGTTCAAGAACTTCCACGAACCCTGCAACCATCCGAATTTGTGATTTTCATTGCTAAGGATACCGAGAGTTCTTCTCCAACTCCGAGGCCAACACCGATCCGGCGGCAGTAATTACCGATGGCCGGGCGGCCGCAAGGCCGCCCGGCTACTCGGTAGTCAACTTCCCAATGGCCGACAATTCGGAAGTTGATCCCCACTGAGGACCGAAGGCGTCGTCATCATGCTTTGGCCGATCACCGACCACTCATCCGCAGCACGCGTTCCGGATAACGATCACCCTGCACTGTGATTTTCGAGGCCCACCAGATCCTTCTCCAATGCTTGTAGCTGCTCATCGGTGTCCGTAAACGGCATCATCTGTGCGTATTTCATCTTGCTCTCGATCTTTTCGTCTGCAGTGGTTAGTTTGAATTGCTTGATCACAGCCGTAAGCAAGACCATGTAGCATTCACCCGCGAATTGAAAGAGGGTGCCTGTCAAGAGTTCGTACGAAGATGGCCTCAGATCAAACCCGGTTACGCCCGCTGCATGTGTGTACCAGCTCATCTGCGGATACTTAGCCTCATAAGTCTCTAGGAACGGATTTCCCAGCCGAACAACCCTGTCCCTCAGATTCAATCCTGACCAATGCTCAACCTTCTTTGCGCCTGGCCATGCTACGGCCTGCTCTGCGTCAATTCTCGCTTTGTTGTTTGCAATGAATGCCTTGTGAATAGTCGCATCGACTCGTGAATTTGGATGTGCATCCTTGAAATCTGCGATCTTCTTTGCAGCTCTTAATTTTTCCACTTGGGAAAATGCGTTGATCTTCTCAACTGCATTCGGAATCACGTCGATGAGCTTGACGTCAACAGAGAATTCAAACAAGCTTCGGGTCAGCATCGCGATGGCCTGGAAATCCCTCACCTGCTTCAAGTGAGGTAGGCTCTCGACGCTGGCTTTGCCCCGAAGATAGGTCCCCCAATAGCAGTTCTCACGATCCGTTTTTGCGAGCAGCCCGGCGATTACTCCCCTGACTTCCTGCCTATCAAACTCGTTGAGACTTTTAAGGACCGTGTAAAACCGCTCAGTCGCGGTAAGCACCTCAGGGCCAATGGGAATCGACAGCTTTCGAAATACCCGCATCGCGTCATGAGACGTAAAGGGTCCCCTGTGCAGTCCAGTCGCTTCCGCAAGTGCTTGCTTGACCGGATATCTCGTGCCATTCACTTCTACATACAGTTCTCGGACATCTTCAGGCATAGCGGCACGCAGCTTCCGCTCAACTTCGTCCCTATCAAGGAAGACTGGTACGCCACCCACGGTGAATTTCGTTTTTTCCTGCATTTTGGAAGGCTCCAATTACAACTCACTTACCCCATATTCTCCGCATAATATGCGGTTAATATCTCGCCGTTTGCGGCGAATACGGTCTATAATATCCGCAAGGGATGCGGAGAATGTACATCCATGAATTAGCCGACTGGCCCCATTTTCGATGGAACAATGAGGTTCTCGCCAAGCCTCTGGCTGAGGTCCGTCACCGCCAAGGGTTGCTAATCGGCCACATGGGAGCTCTGGGCTTCGATCTCCGCCAAGAAGCGGTATTGCAGACCTTGACCACAGATGTTCTCAAGAGCAGCGAGATCGAAGGCGAAAAGCTCGACGCCGAACAAGTGAGGTCCTCCATTGCCCGACGACTGGGAATGGATATCGGCGCGCTCAAGCCTGCAGATCGCAACGTCGAAGGCGTTGTCGAAATGATGCTGGATGCGACGCGCCACTACGATCAACCGCTTTCCGCTGATCGGTTGTTTGCTTGGCACGCGGCACTTTTTCCCACCGGGCGCAGCGGTATGCGCAAAATTAGGGTAGGAGCGTGGCGTGACGACGGCGATGGGCCGATGCAGGTCGTTTCCGGCCCGATTGGCAAGGAGCGCGTGTACTTCGAGGCGCCGGCTGCTCCGCGTGTCGATCAGGGCATGAATGCATTCCTTGACTGGTTCAACACCAACACTGACATTGATCCTGTCATGAAAGCCAGCCTCGCGCATTTATGGTTTGTCTCTATTCACCCGTTTGACGATGGGAATGGCCGCATCGCACGCGCCATCGCCGACATGGCGCTCGCACGTTCGGAAAACAGTCCGCAGCGCTTCTACAGCATGTCGGCGCAAATCTGGCAGGAACGCAATGCCTATTACGAAATTCTTGAGCAGACAGAGAACGCCGACATGGACGTTACGCGGTGGATGGAATGGTTCCTCGCGTGCCTTGGCCGCGCAATCGATGGAGCGCAGATCGAACTCAGCACAGTCCTCGCCAAGGCAAAATTTTGGGACCGCATACATGACATTGCAATCAACGACCGACAGAGACTTGTGCTCAACAAGCTTCTTGACGGATTCGAGGGCAAGCTCACAACGACGAAATATGCAAAACTCACAAAGTCTTCCCAGGACACTGCCCTTCGGGACCTCGCATATATGGTGGAGAAGGGTGTACTTGTGCGCAGTTCGGAAGGTGGTCGCAGTACCAGTTACACCCTCAATCTTGCTTCATAATCCTAGGTCGTTAGGTCCCGGGTTGTTGTGGACTGAATCGCCCGCCGACTTCGCCAAAAATGGCTCACTGATTGGTAGGATGGCTGTGCAGCTACGTCCGGCAAAGAATTTCAAAGAGAGCTTCAAACGGTGCACGCCATTCCTTTGCACGGTAATCTGGATCCTCACTCTGGCGTCGGCCGATGCTCAGGATCATCCTCCACTCGGAAAACTCATTGACGTAGGCGGGTACCGAGTTCATCTCTACTGCGTCGGCAGTGGAAGCCCAGCGGTGGTTATTGTTGGTGCCGGTTATTCCTTTGATTGGGCTTTGGTCCAGCCGGACGTTTCTAAATTCACCCAGGTTTGTGCTTATGACCATTCGGGAATCGCTTGGAGTGATCCCCGTCCAACTGATTCGTGCTCACTTAGAGTTAGCGAAGTACATTCGGCACTAAAAAATGCAAAGATTTCGGGTCCATTCGTGCTCGTTGGACACTCACTTGGCGCACTGGTTGCGAGATTGTACGCGGCCAAATACGCCGATGAAGTTGCGGGGATGGTGATTGTTGATCACGCCGCCTTCTTGGGCAGCTCTGCTTTATCGTCCGCAAACAGCCCGCGGAATGCCGCTCCACCGCCTCCTACCGCTCCTCCTAAGGAACCCAGTAATGCTCCAGGAGGCGCCCCCGACCCTAACCGAGACTTTGAGAAATTACCCTCCGCCGATTATCAGCTCCATCTGTGGGCCAACTCATTGCCTGGGTACTCGAAGACTATGCAGAGAAATGTTGAAATGGTGCCTGAGTGCTCCTCCGACGTAGAAGCCGCATTGCAGAACAAGGCCGCTCCATTTTCTGACAAACCTCTGATTGTCCTCAGGACGGACACTACCATTCCGGGTTATGAGGATCTACAGAAATCGCTTCTTGCTCTTTCGACCAATAGCAAGGAAGTTTTGGCGGAGAATAGCGGTCACCACATCATGGTTGATCGTCCCGATCTCGTGATTTCCGCGATTCGCGACGTCGTGGAGGGTGCGCAGCATCACACGAAGCTGAATCACTAATTAACCGATGTTTGAGTTGGTGCAACAACAGCAATGGCCGCCAAAGAGGCCGGAACACAGCGGCTTTCTGGCAATCTCAATCTTCTGCATTACGGTGACGATCGGGTTTGTGCCTCGAGACCGCGTATTTATAAACTCAAGGCATTCAGAATCAAAAACAGCGGAACCTCGAACCAGGCCCTCGAAAGTCGCAAGCGCGCTGAGGCACCAGATGCGGAGATCAGAAGATGGCAGGCGATTACCAGCGCGCCCGCACCGAAGCGTGCACTCAAGTGCAGATGTCATATTGATACTCAGGCAGAAGGCGAGAACATCGATCACCACTCCAGTCAGTTCGCCATGTGCAAGCTTATTACGCACAGCGATCAAGAATGGCACCGCGGATTCTTTGATCGTCGAGGAGTCTCATCCGGTGGCACTGCACCGAAGAATACTGTTCAACACCGTTGAACGGTTACACGGCGACGTTCGCTAGCATGTCGCGAGCTTGCCACCGGAAGGCAACGCCTAGTGAGTGCTGCATATTCCTTCCGATTGGCCATTTGAAATGGTTTTCCCACTTCCGATGCGCGCCCGATGAATTTGCTCAATGGGCCGTCGTGCCATTGGGACGTCCGCGAGCTGTTGACACAGTTTTTCCATAGCCTCCACCGACGCGGCATAGTCCGGGAATCGGCGTTATGCAGAGCATTTTTAGCTCACCGGCGCGGCTCTACGATTTCTTCCCGCTGCTGCACCCTACCCGTAGCCGCGCCGCCGAGCTAAAAATGCTCTGCATTACATCCAGCTCTGGCATGGAGACGCCGATCTTCTGCGCGAGAGCTTGGAAGCCCTCCCGCAAACCGCCGCTGCGATTCTCGGGGGCATCGCCCTGGGCATTACCCCGAGCCAATGGTACTTGCGGCAGCCGCATAACACGCCAACGCCTGCACTCGTTTGGTTTTCACGCCCGACGTGTGCGCCGAGTCCACCAACACATAGCCCAAAGACACATGAGAGGAGAAGAGATGATGCACAGTACACAAAATGCAGTTACCTACGCACGATCCTCTTCGGGAACCGACCAGATGCGCAGCCTCGGGAATTCTCCCGTTTTAGACGCATGCGAGAAGACTAAATTGAATGCTTCCAAGAATTTGTCGCAACGAATCCTTCGACTCGCCGGACGAGTCGCTGCACAAAAGTCCTGCAAAACCTACGAATAGATCCCAGGCGCCTCATGTCCAAGCTTTTGCACGTACTCTACGTATGACCCGGGATAAACAGTGGGATGGCGGTCGGTGCCGCTCTCACCGCCCAGTTCCAGCACACGTGAGCCCAGACCGCGAAGGAACATGCGATCATGCGATACGAAGATCATAGTGCCTTCAAAATCTTTCAGGGCGTCCACCAGCATCTCCTTGGTCGCAAGATCCAGGTGATTAGTCGGTTCGTCGAGCACCAGGAAGTTCGGCGGGTTGTAGAGCATGCGCGCCATTGCCAGCCGCGATTTTTCGCCGCCGGAGAGTGCGCGGATCTTCTTATCTACGTCTTCGCCGGAGAACTGGAATGCTCCTGCCAGGTTCCGCAGCGCCCCGAGACCGTCCTGGGGAAAATCTTGTTGCAACTGTTCGATGACGGTGAGGTCGGAATTGAGCACGTCCAGGGATTGTTGCGCGAAGTACCCCATATACAGGCTGGCGCCGAGCCGAACGCTTCCGGCATCAGGAGCACTGGCGCCGGCAATCATCTTGAGCAGCGTGGTCTTGCCGGCGCCGTTTCTTCCCATGACGGCCCAGCGTTCTCCGCGGCGGATGATGAGATTGAATCCTTCATAAATCACACGTGGGCCGTAACTCTTGTGCAGATTCTCAAGGACGGCCACCTGTTCGCCGGATCGCGGGGGAACACGAAACTCAAACTTCACCACTTGGCGTTTCTTCGGCAGTTCGATCTTCTCGATCTTATCCAGCGCCTTGATCCGGCTCTGCACTTGGGCCGCTTTGGCCGCGTGCGTCCTGAATCGATCAATGAAACGCTGTTCCTTGGCAAGCATGGATTGCTGCCGGGCAAATGCTGCCTGCTGATTGCTCTCTCGCACCGCCCTTTCGCGCTCGTAGAAGTCGTAGTCACCTGAGTAGGTGATGATTTCGCCGCCATCAATTTCTGCAATCTTTGAGACCAAACGATTCATGAACTCGCGGTCGTGCGAGGTCATGAGTAGCGCGCCGGGAAATGACTTGAGAAACTGCTCCAGCCAGATGATGGATTCGATGTCGAGGTGGTTCGTCGGTTCGTCCATCAACAATACATCCGGCATTCCGAGCAGGACGCGCGCCAGCGCAATCCGCATTTTCCATCCGCCGGAGAGAGCGCCCACGTCGCCGTCAATCTGATCATCTTTGAATCCCAGACCGTGGAGCACTTCACGGGCTTGCGATTCGAGCGCGTAACCGCCTAAATGCTCGTACTCCTCCTGAACGTGACCGAAGCGATCAAGGATGCGGTCCATGTCATCAGCCTTGTCAGGGTCGGACATTTCCCGCTGCAAGGCTTCGAGTTCGTGGTGTAGATCGCCGACGCGTCCGCTCCCTGCGATCGCTTCATCCAGGACCGAACGGCCCTGCATTTCCTCGACGTCCTGGCGAAAGTAGCCGATCGTCAACTTCTTGGGGACTGAGACCGCGCCCTCGTCGGGAGTTTCCTCGCCGACCACCATACGGAATAGTGTTGTCTTGCCCGCCCCATTGGGACCGACCAGTCCGACTTTTTCGCCGGGATTCAGCTGAAACGAAGCATCCACGAAGAGCAACTGTTTGCCATACTGCTTATTGATGTTGGAGAAAGAGATCATTTTGAAGGAGCAACTCTCGGCACGGTGCCTCTTCCAGTGTAGCCCGGCCAGAAAAGTGCCAGCCAACGCTGGCACGTTGGATTATTGAAGGTGCCCGTCGTCCACTATGAGAGAGGGATTGCGACTAGACGCCAAAGACCACGCGCGTGCCTGTGGAGGGTAGGATGAGCTTCTGCGGCATCTCGCGTTCTATTGCCATCATGGTGCGGAACCCGGTGCAGTGCATTGGAATCAGATAGTCCGCATTGATCTCCTTCAAGGCTTTCACAGTCTTGGCTATAATTTCATCAGGATACGGGGCCAAGTGCCACCCGCCAACGACGGCGTGCACCTTCTCGATCCCGGTGGACTTCTGGATCTGGCGGACAGAGTTGATGATCCCCGAATGGCCGCACGATGAGATCACGACGAGTCCGCGGTCCTTCACATTGTAAGCAGTCGCGTGCTCTCCCCAGAAGATGTCCTTCACCAAGTCACCCGGCTTGGTTTCAATTTTGACCGTACCGGGAGGGAAATGAAATGTAGACTCGCACGCGGAGCCGGTCGCGCCCGCTTCAAGTCGAGCTGCCGGAGGAGTCATTTCAAAATCGGTGATTCGCGGAATGTGACCTGAGGTGATCGCGTGACCTGCCACCACGGTCGGTTCCTCGGCAACCACGACCTTCAACCCCCGGTTTTCCAACTGATCCTGCTTGAGTTCTCCGTAATCGAGTTTTTCCCCGTCCGCTTGCACAACCCAGCGGTGGCAGAATGTATCGCGTCCTCCGGCGTAGAGGATGAGCCCCGGTTTGGCGCGTCCTTGGAGGCTTCGGGCCAGGTCGAGTAAGCCTCCGTAATGGTCCACATGCCCGTGACTGATAATCAGCGCGTCGGCTTGGGAGGGATCGACTCTTAAAACCTGGTAGTTGTTGGTCAGTGTGCGCGACGTGAGAGCGAAGTCCAGCAGGATCTGTTTTTCCTCATCTCCTCGAAAGGACTGTAGGTGATAGGCGAGCCCATGCTCCGACAACAGCATCGCGTCGGAACCATAAGGAAAAGGCAAGGTATTCCGAGTGACCGTAACATTGCCGATCTTCCCGCCCTTGGCGAAGATGTCGTAAACATTGTCTACTAGGTTGGTTAAAACCAGCCGGTCTACCGTTGGGATCTCGTTGGGAGCGGCCACCAGGGCACCGAAACGGCCTGTGCCGCCCAGAAACACCGTCCCGCCTGCAACCACTCCGAGCTTCAGGAACTCGCGCCGGCGCATGAGGACCTTCCTTGTTAGTCCGAATTTTTCTTCGACCCTGAAAACAGGAAGCATTCTACGCCCAAAATTGCCTGCTGGCTTGGTTGAGCTTGCATAAACGAGCGCCACCGCAGGCCCCTGGCGTGCTGCGATGACCTCAGCGCAGCGAACGGCTGCTGATCGCGGCCCGCACGTACTGCGGGATAGAATGAAGGAAAGAGGGATAACGAGAAAAGTCTCAGCAAAGAAGAACTACTGCGAGCAATTGGATGCAACCTCGGCGACCAACACCCGGTCACGTCCGTCTTCCTTTGCCCGGAGAAGAGCACCATCCGCTGCTGCTAGGAGTTCCACCGCCGTCGTTCCGTGGTCCGGTAGAGAGGCGACCCCTAAAGAAAGAGTGACCTTGCCCAACACAATATCTCTGTGCTTTATGGAAAGCTGCTGAAATGAAGTCCGCAGTTCTTCCGCGCGACGGCGCGTGTCTTCCAGAGATGACTCTGGGAGAATCAAGGTAAACTCCTCTCCTCCATAGCGACAGGCCAAGTCTCCGCGTCGAATGAATTTTGCCAAGTAATCACCCAGTTCCCTCAGCACCGTATCCCCAGCATCGTGCCCGAACGTGTCGTTGAACCTCTTGAACCGGTCCACATCGAGCATGATGACGCCAAGACACCGGTTCTTGCGTATTGCATTGGGCAGTTCGCGCTCGAGAGATTCATCCAGGTAACGTCGGTTAAACAAGCCCGTGAGGGGATCGCGGACGGACTGATAACGCAGCTTTTCACGGAGCTTGAGATTGGCAAAAGAAAGAGCGGCCTGTTCCGCCACGGAAACAGCGAGTTTTAAGTTGACTTCCGAAATCGAGGGCTGCCCTCCCACAGATCCGTTTGGTTCCGTCACAAGGCAGAGAATGCCGAGCGTTTCGCCGTGAGCCATGAGAGGTGTGCAGAGACTGGGCAGACGAGACACTGGCCCCAAATGGGAGCAGCGTACAGCGCCATCGTCGCTGGAGGAAGGATGCAAACGCCCTCGGCGCAAAGCCCAGCAGTCATTCGGGCTAAAGACCCGCTCGGCAGGAGAACTCGGACCCCAAGTTGTTGTTGCTTCCAGGACATTTCGTGAGGCGCTGAACACCAACAAGGCACCGGAGAATCCCTGAAACAGCTTCTGCGCTGAAGAGGCGATTACGCCCGAGGCTTCCTCAAGTGTGAAACAGGATTGCAGCAAGTCCGCCATCTCGCTGAGCGTTCCGGCTTCCCGGTTCCGGGATTCAAGTTCTCCCATAGAGTTCTTGAGTTTTTCGTGTGCCCCGGTCAATTCATTCTGCGCCTGACCGCGCTCCTCCATGAGCTTCGTGAGGTTATCGGCCATCAGGTTGAAGGAACCTGCAAGTTCGCCAAGTTCGTCCCTCGAATGCAAGAGAATCCTCGTATCCATCTTGCCGTGACCGAGTTGGTGTGCCGCATCACGAAGCTTTTGAATCGGACCGATGACAGCACGAGAGATGACCGCTGCCAGGACTGCGCTAACCCCCATTCCAAGAAGAACTACCAGAGTCGACTCCTTGTAGGATTGGCTCAGCGCGATCTCGATGTTGCGTCGATCTTCCCCGGCTCCCTGAGCGGCTTCACGCGCTAGTTCCTGGACGATCCCGCCGAGTTTTTCTCCCACTTCCGGCTCGAAAACCTCTTGGACGAACTCGCCTTCTGATTTGGAAAAGGTATCCGACAACTGGATGACTCTCTCTGCGTTTGATTTGAGGTGTGGAAGCGAGTCACGGATGTCTTTCAAGAGTTGCGTTTCGCGCTGGTCGACACCATCGGCAGGTTGCTTCGCCGCCGAACTCTCTTGCTCTTGTTGGGCGCTGGACCGGGTGATGGTATCCAAATCCTTTTCAAAAGCTACGACCCCCGAATGGACTGCGGAATTCGCGAGTCTGCGCTGCCGTTCGGCGTCTTCACGTTCCTTGGGCTCGACCCGAATTCGATAGGTCTCAGTGAGAGATTCCTCAATGGCCGATCCTATTACGCTCAGATCAGCTTGGAGTTGTTCAGCGATGATGCCCTGTTGCGTTTCGTATTGGTTCATGCGAAGGGCGAACGAAATTCGAGGATTGTTGATGAGCGCGATGTAGGCCGCGATGGGCGGAATGAGAGAAATGCTCCCCATCGCCAGGAGCAGTTTGGTCCGGATTTTCATCGTCCTCCACGGAAGGGCTGGGCTTCGCCTCGGGATATCCGGGCTGCCGGGATTCTACACCGAATTACAACCTTGGGTCGTCCGGTGAAGGTGCGGCCAACTCCCGGACAAGTGATTGGTCACTCCGAGGTGCCCTCGCTGTGGCTATCGCACCACCTCTTATAACAGTTGCCGCGATCGCCATTGCCCCAAGTGCCAGAGTGACGCTCGCGACAAGTGGATCATAGCTCGTCAGAATCAAATTCTGCCGGTCGCCTATATGAGTGGAGAAGCTGACGCTGAACTGTTGCTGGGTACGTCGACCAGCCTGAACTACCGGGAAATCGTATCTTTTGCCAAAATCGAGGCTTCCAGACTCCTAGAGAGGTCGAACGAAAGAATAAGAAGGCGCACGCAATGTGCGCGTATGAATGGGCGCCATGTTTTCAGCTTGCTTGAGCTTCCACTTGGCGGCTTTCCCCGGCTTACCCCATGCGGTATACAGTTCGACGATCCACTCGTGGGCCCGGTCGAGGTGATACTGGTCCGGAATCGCTATCTTGTTTTTCCGTTCCAGCATCCCACGATAGCCTTCCTCCAAGAGAGGTTCCGCTTCGGAGTATTTCGTCTCCCCAGCCAAGATCGCTCCCAGCAAGCTCTGGGCGCGGAAACGTTGCCAGTCATCCGGCAGTTTATTTCTCTGGATGTCCAGGATCTCTTGAGCGAGAGGCTCACTCTGCGCAAATTTTCCTTGCGAATAATAAGCCAAGACCAGGTCGGCTTCGGCAGCCAGGGTATCAGGATCTTCTTTCCCCCCGCCGTGAACTCGCCCGGCCACGGCCTGTGCGGCGTAGGTCTCCGCTTGCGCGTATTTACCCTGTCGTTGGAACATCGATGCCATATCCGAAAGGGTAGAAAGCGTGCTCGGGTGTTCGGGACCCAATACTCGGCGTCTGAACTCCAGAGCCTTGTTGAAGAGCGCCTCGGCCTGCGCGTATCTTCCCAGAACGCTGTAGACGGTTGCCAGATTGTTCATCCGCCAGACCGTATCCGGATGGTTAGGCCCCAACACTTTGCGCATCAGCTCCAGAGTTTCGGTGCCGAGCGTTTCGGCTTGCGTGTACTTGCCTTCGGCGTAGTACATGCTGGCCAGATTGGTCATCGACAACAATGTGTCCGGATGCTCAGGACCCAAGACGCGGCGCCGAATGTCCAGAGTCTGCTTGAACATCACATCGGCTTGCGCGTTGTCACCCTTATCGCTGTAAACGCTGGCCAGATATTGCATCGATATCAGCGTGTCCGGATGTTCCGGGCCCAGCACGCGACGCCGAGTGTCGACGGCCTGCCGAAGAAGAGCTTCGGCTTCCGCGAAATTCCCTTCCGAATCGTAGTCGAGAGCAAGATTGCTCATTGCTAGCAACGTGTTTGGATGTTCCGGACCCAGCACGCGACGGCTGATTTCCAGGATCGTTTTGTAGATCGCCTCAGCTTGTACGTACTTGCCCTGTTCGCTGTAGGCGTTCGCCAGCCCGTTCATGGATGACAAGGTGGAGCGATGTTCGGGGCCGAGCACTCGGCGTCTGGCCTCCAGGTTTTGGCGGAAGAGTTCCTCGGCTTGGGCGTACTTCCCCTCATGGTTGTAGACGTCCCCCAAATAGTACGTGGCCAACAGGGTGTCGGGATGTTCAGGGCCCAACACACGGCGCATGATCTGAGCGGTCTGCATCAGGAGTGCTTCGGCTTCGGCCTGCTTGCCCT
>Ga0193726_1000930_pt1 | contig 26163 bp, 15 predicted proteins | sample H2c1metaG_FD_144928 | JGI IMG/M metagenome (GOLD analysis project Ga0193726, IMG submission 144928) | Soil microbial communities from a riparian zone of the East river system, Colorado, United States - H2c1 | ecosystem: Environmental > Terrestrial > Soil > Riparian zone | place: USA: East River...
GACCGCTCAAGTTTGACGGTGTGTAGGTGACGTAAGGATGGCCGGGATCGTCAATGTAGTAGGCCACCAAACCCTCGGACCAGATCATGCCGTACGTGTGCCATTCGGCCGCCGTCTGCCCGCTGGGAAAGTAGTGGATGGTGCCGAGGCCGCTGTCGCCGGTAAACCCGATTCCGTGGATCGAGGCCTCGTTCCAATCGGGCTTCTTCGCCGCGTTGACCCGCTCCAGAACATCCATCTCGCCGCAGCCCGGCCAACCCACAGTGGCAATGTTGTTGCCCAGAAGCCAGCCAGCCGGCCAATAGCCCTGCGCCTCCGGCACCTGAGCACGCATTTCGAAGCGGCCGTACTGGAAGCTGAACTTGCCTTGCGACTTTAGACGCGCGGAGGTGTACACAGCGGCCGACGGCTGCTGCGCCCTAATGTGCAAGTATCCGTCGGTGCCCAGATAGGCGCTGGGGTCGACGGCGGAGCAAGGCGCGGTGTTTGAGCCCCATGTGCAGTAAATCTCCAGCTCATGGTTTCCGAAGCCACGGTTGCCCGAGTCGTAGCTCCACACCAGTGGATTCGGCTGCGCGATGGCGCCCGTAGAATTGTTGAACTCGTCGGACCACACCAGCGTTCCCGATGGAATGTTAAGCACAAAGCTCTGGCTGGCGATGTTGCTCGTGCCATGGCCTGAGGCTGTGGCGATGGACTTGACGGTCAGATTCGAAGCCACCAGGAAGGGGGCGAAGTATTGTTGCGACGAGGCATTGGGCGTGGTGCGGTCCAGGGTGTAGTGGATGGCGGCGCCGGAAGTGGTGGTGGCCAGACTCACGATGACGGCGCCGTTCTGCGCTGCGGCAGCAGACATGCTGGGCGCGGCCGCCTTGGTTTGCGTCGGGGTTGAGCTCGCGCCGCTGCCCCCGACGCATCCGCACGCCGCACCCGTCAAACCTATCGCTGCAAGCGTTGCTGTAGCCACACAAGTCACCGCGGAAAGTGCGTCAACGTGGCGCACAACCCTCTGCGGCGGACGGTGTTTCCAGTGTGGCGAGACGCTGTGGATTCGCATACGTCAGACCATATCCACGCCTGAACAACGGTTCGACGCTGTCGTCGAATGAAGCTTGACATGGCATGCGTGGCCAGGCGAAAGGCAAGCTGCCGTGGAAATCGTGTTGAGCTGCTCGCGGCGCATCGGCGAACAGGATATCGGCTACACCCTTGCCTTCCGTACCCGGCAACCAGGCGGCGACGAAGGCATCGGAGAGATTGAGCAGATCGTTCGCATACATTGGCCGACCGGATACGAGCACCGTGATTACCGGTTTGCCGTGACCCGACACCTTGCGCAATACGGCATAGTCTTCAGGGTATCGGCTGCTGAGTGCCAGTGACTGGATACCGGCGATATCGCCCTTCATTTCAGCGTAGGGACCTTCGCCAACCACCGCGATGATGGCGTCGAAATCGCTTGGCGCCACGTTCTCAGCGGTCTCGCTATAGACCACGTTCGCATCGCCGGCGGCTTCGCGTATGCCGGCCAGGATAGTGTCACCTGCGGGGAAATCAGCATTCTTGTTCTTCGTTCCCTGCCAGTCGAGCGACCAACCACCGGCTTGATTGCGCAACGAATCCGCACTCTTGCCCACCACGAGAATTCTCCTGTTGCGCGCAAGCGGCAACGCCGCATCGTTGTTTTTGAGCAATACCAATGATTCGCGCACCGCGCGGCGAGCAAGCGGTCGCGCCTGCAGGGTCGATTCACTGCCCGGGAATTGACCCGGCTTACGATCGAACAAACCTGCACGCATCTTCACCCGCAGGATGCGGGTCACCGCATCGTCGATGCGCGACATTGGAATCTCTCCCCGGCGCACTTGCTCGACGGTGTTGGCGATGAAGCTCTTCCACTGCTCAGGCACCATCACCATATCGATTCCGGCATTGATCGAACGCGCACAACTGTCGGGCTTGCAACCGGGCACCTCGGCGATTCCGTTCCAATCGGAGATGATGAAGCCGTCGAAGCCCATGCGATCTTTCAGCACATCGGTCAGCAAACTCTTGGCGCCATGCATCTTGCCATGGTCGCGCCCTTCGGCCAAATCGTTCCAACTGTTGTACGAGACCATCACGGTTTGTACGCCCGCGCCGATCGCGCCCACATAGCCTTGCGCGTGGACCTTGATCATCTGCAAATGGTTCGACAAATTGACGCCGCGATCCACGCCGTCATTCGTGCCGCCGTCGCCGATGAAATGCTTGGCTGTTGCTACCGCATTGGCTTCGTTGGCGAACGTGCCCTGCAAACCTGCGACATAGGCCGCCGCATACTCGCGCACCAGTGCGGGGTCGGAGGAATAGCTTTCGTAGCTGCGCCCCCAGCGGTAGTTTTGCACCACCGCGAGTGTTGGTGCGAACACCCAGTCGATGCCGGTCGCGCGTACTTGCGCGCCGACTACCGCCGCGATTGCAGCGATCAACTCAGGATCGTGCGCAGCACCGAGGCCTATATTGTGCGGAAAGATCGACGCACCGCGAACGATGCCGTGGCCGTGTACCGCATCAGTGCCCCAGATGAGCGGAATCCTGACCGGCATGTCGGTAGCCAGCGCGGCTGCATGATATTGGCTCGTCAGCTCACGCCATTGCGCGAACGTCGCGAACCTGGCGCCATATGGCTGCGAATCGCCGCCATTCAATATGCCTCCAAGATAGTAGCGCCGCACATCCTCCGGTGTTGCCGCACTGATATCGGTCTGAGTCATCTGGCCGACCTTTTGCGTCAAGGTCATGCCGGCCACGATTCCCTGAATGCGCGCCTCCATTGCAGGATTTGGCGCAATCGCACTGCTAATGCGCGGCCAGTCCGACAATTCTGATTTCGCCGCCGCGGACGGAACGGTCTGGGTGTCCGCAGGGTGTTCACAACCGGCAAGCACAAGGCTGGCCGCAATCAATGGCAAAAAGGCCGACGCGATGCCGATTTTCTCGCTCTTCACCTCAATGGCCTCGTGCAAAATCGGGCTTCTCAAGCGTCCGCGGCCCCGCCGCGATTATAGTATTTTGTAGTTGACTCCCAACAATATGGTGCGTCCGAAGGTGTCGTACTCAAGAGGTGTCACCACGTGGCCAATGTTGAATGTCGAGGTTTGATCTGTCTGGTAAGGCGAATTGGTCAGATTATTGATTTGCAGCAAGAACGACAGGCCTTTGGCTCTACCGTCCTTGAACTCATACCCCGCCTGGAGATTGGTTACCGTTTCGCCCTTGATCGTCGTGTAGCCAAGTTGATCGAAGAGGGCGATGATTTCGCCAGTGAAATCCGAGCGGTAGGTGGCAGCCGCCCGCACCGAGAAACCATACTTTTCATAATATAGCGTGAGCGCCGCGACTTTCTTTGAAAAACCGGGGAAGGTTGTCGGGCCACCCGGTACATTCGAAAGGGTACCGAGCGGAATGTAGTTATTGGTATACGCAAAACTCGACTGCATGCCGAATCCGTCCAACCATGAGCCCAACAGATTTCCTTCCAGCGTCAAGGCGAGCTCGTAACCCTGAATTTTTCCACCTGACCCGTCCTGCGGAGTCGAAAAACTTCCAATATTCGATGTGGCTTTCGTAGGACTGGTGAAGCCTGAGAAATCGAACGGTATCGTCTGCTCGAAGATGTATCGGGTCAGGTTCTTGTTGAAAAGCGCCGCCGAGAAATAACTCGCTTGACCGAAAACCTTCTCGAAGGACAGATCCTCGCTAATTGCGATGTAGGGCTTCAGAGTTGGGTTGCCGCCGGAGCCGGACCAGGTTCCGGGAACACATCCGTTCGCTATGTTTGTACAGACCGAAGCCGACGCAGCGGCCTTTTCATCATCGATGCGCCCGCGCATCATCTCCTTCCCGGCACCGAATCGCAGCAATGTCCGGTTGCCGAAATCGCCCACGAGGTTAAGACTCGGCAACACCTCGTTGTACGACGTGCCCCCCGTGGCAGAGCCGGCCGCCTGCCCTGTATTGGGGTCGGTCAGCACAGAGCTGGAGAATTGCTGGGTGTGTACGTATTGCACGCCCACATTGCCCCGAATCGGAATGCTTGCGAGGGCGGTATCGATATTCAACTTGACATAGCCCAGCGGCACCTTCTCCTCGACATAGTAATTGCGATTGTAATCGTTGCCGCCCATGTCCGGGACCAGATAATATTGCTTGCTGAGCGCAGCGAGGACGTTGTAGTCCTGGACCCCCGGTATGCCCACATAGCTCAAGTTAGTGGGTGCATACAGCAAATTCGAATTGACCGGCGTGTAGAGATTGTTGTCATAGGCGGGCCCCCCCATACATTGGTTGGTGGTCGGCGTTGAGCAGCCATTGCCATTTAGATAAGCAAAATCGACCGCAGCCGACTTGACCTTCTTGCGATCCGAGTAGTCAAATCCCAGGTCGACAGTCTTGAAGATCCAGCCCACCGGATGCACGATGTCCAAGCGAAAGGCCTTGATGACGTCCGATTGTCGATCCTCTTCGTCGCGGCCGTCGTAGCTATAGTTACCCGGATCCGTGAATCCGACGAGCGTCGGATCCGCGAGGTTGACCGGCACGCTGAAATTCGGATAGCCATTGTTGACCGGAATCTGGAACCCAATCCCATTGACCACACTGTCTTTCAAGCCGGAGAACGTATAGGCGTTGTGCAACTTGTCGCGCGCGCTGGAATAGGACAGATCGGCGGCGACGGTCCAATCGTTATCGAACGAGACTTTGTTGTTCCAACCGGCGGAGAAATTCTGGGTCGCCGTATTGGTGTATGAGTTCTGCATGATCGGAACAATGCCACTCACGATGCCGCCGGTGACGATGGCGTTGCCGTTCTGGTTCGATGTTGTCACATTTGAATAGCTAGGAATGGGAAAGGGAACCGGAGGATTGCCGACGGGGGAGCCACCCCAGGGGGCGCTGGACCATTGCACGCCGTTGGTATAATTCACCTCTTTGAACTTCGAATAAAACAGATCCAGTTGACTGTGATAGTGCTCATTGGGCGCCCACTCCAGCACGCTCATCAAGCCATTGCGCACCTGGCTTTCCGATCTGGCGTAGGCCGAACTGTATTCCTCTTCAATGCCCAGTGGCGGAACACCTACAACGGTGGCTGTGCCGCAGCATTGGTTGAGCGGCTGAACGGACGACGGCAGCAGCGCTGTGGCCGCGTTGCCATTGTCCTGGTCCCAATACCCTGCTTGGTACTGCTTCTCCTGGACCGGCGAGTCCAACTGCGCGAAGCCGAACGCCGCGCCCAGCGTGTGATCGAAGAATTGATCGATAATCGAAAAGCTCACGCGATGGCCGTTGTCGCTCACTCCTTGGCCGGGATTCAAATTGCCATCCGAGTTGTGTTCCGCGCGCGCGTTGACGGCCATGGTCAGGTCTTTGAACGCCAGCGGCTTGATGGTCTGCAGATTAACCGTGCCGGCGAGACCCTGGCCTATCAGACTTGCATCCGTGGTTTTGTACACTTGAACAGAATTGATCAATTCCGCCGGATATTGGTCGAATTCGACCCCGCGATTTTCGCCCGTAGACGCCTGCTCGCGACCACCTAACGTAGTGCCGCTGAAATCAGAGGCAAATCCGCGGATCGAGATAAAGTTGGAGCGGCCATCGGTGCGCTGCGCGGTAAGTCCCGGCAGGCGCGCAATGCTGTCAGCGATGCTCAAATCGGGCAGCTTGCCGAGATCTTCGGCGGAGATGGCTTCGATGATATTGTCAGACGATTCCTTCATCGAGAGCGCACTGGCAATGCTCGCCCTGATGCCGGTCACCGTGATGGTCTCGAGCTCCTCGCTCTGGGCTACCGTCGTGGTCGAACCTTGCGGCGCATCGGCCGCCAATGCCACGGTAGTTCCGATCGCCAGCAGCACGCTTGCACATGCCGCGGTGCGCGGCTGGATTCCCAACGGGTTGCATCTAAGGGCTCGTCGCACCGCCCGACTAAGCTCACTTTCGTGGTGATTCATCGAACACTCCCTCCCCAGCCGCTTTTGTCGCGGATCCCCTGATGGTGCGATCAGCATTATTTTACATTGCTCAATACTATGCAACCACATGCGACCACTAAATGCAACCACATGCAACCACTGACGTCCGGTCCGTGAGGCACCGAGGCGGCATAACTTGCTGAAAATGATGGTCATCTTGAAAAGGCCGCTTGGCCGGAGAGCTGCAACGTCGCAGCGAACCCGTCGATTTCAAGCAATTTGCCCTGCCATGAAAACGCTCCATCAAATCGCTTTACGGGCGCTCATCAGCACGCTGTGTGGTTGCGCAACCATAAATCATCCACCATTGATTTCCGTACCGGCAAGGTCACGCGCAATGTTGTCGGTGCAATGCAATGGCCGCCTATTCCAATACACTACGCCGGCGCGCAGCGTCGCCACCTTTGTTTGGACGGAGATTTAATGGTTCATCAACCCGTAAAGAACATCGTGATCGTCGGTGGAGGCACTGCCGGGTGGATGTCCGCAGCCGCCATGGCCAAAATGCTGGTCCGCAATTACGCCATCCGCCTGGTCGAATCCGACGAAATTGGCTCGGTCGGTGTTGGCGAAGCCACAATACCGCCCATCAGGGAGTTCAATCGGACGCTGGAGCTTGACGAGGATGATTTCGTCCGTCAAACCCAGGGCACATTCAAGCTAGGTATCCAATTCGTCAACTGGGGTCGACTCGGCGATTCGTACATTCACGGTTTCGGAGTGCTTGGACGTGAGCGCGGCACTCTACCGTTTCATCAATATTGGCTGAAGTCTTATCTCGCGGGCAAGGTGGATGATATTCATCTGTACTCCTTGAACACGGCTGCGGCGCTCCAAGGCAAATTCATGCGCCCGGCAGATCTCGGCCCCGATTCTCCTCTATCGAATATTGGCTACGCCTACCATTTCGACGCCGCGCTGTATGCACGCTATTTGCGAAACTTTGCCGAGAAGCACGGCGTACGCCGCACGGAAGGCAAGGTCAAGCAGACTGTACTGCGGGCGACGGACGGCTTTATCGAAGCGATCGTACTCGATAGCGGCGAGAGAATTGCCGGCGATCTGTTTATCGATTGCTCTGGCTTCCGCGGCTTGTTCATCGAGGAGGCGTTGAGTACGGGTTATGAGGATTGGACTCACTGGTTGCCGTGCGACCGGGCCGTGGCCGTACCCTGCACTTCGGCCGGCCCGCTGCGACCGTACACGCGCTCGACCGCGCGCGAAGCCGGTTGGCAATGGCGTATCCCCTTGCAGCATCGTACCGGTAACGGCTATGTCTATTCGAGCGCGTATATCAGCGATGACGAGGCTGCAGCGACGCTGCTCAAGAATCTCGACGGCCAGCCACTTGGCAATCCACGCCTGCTACGGTTCATGACCGGCAAGCGCAAGAAATTCTGGAATAAAAACTGTGTGGCAATTGGGCTGGCCGGCGGCTTCATGGAGCCGCTCGAATCCACCAGCATACATTTGATCCAGCAGGCGATCGCGCTGTTGTTGAGCTTCTTCCCCGACCAGGGTTTCGATCCAGTGCCGATTGATCGCTTCAATAAGAAAGCGACGTTTGAGTGGGAACGGATTCGCGACTTCCTGATTTTGCATTACCACGCCACCGAACGCAGCGACACGCCATTCTGGAATTACTGTCGCACGATGAGCGTGCCTGGCGAGTTGACCGATTACATGAACCTTTTTCGTCAAGCAGGCCGGTTCTACCGCGAGAACGACGAACTCTTCGCCCAGACAAGTTGGGTGCAGGTCATGATGGGACAGCGCGTCACGCCACAATCGTATCATCCTCTGGTCGATCTGTTGAGCGACGCCGAACTCGACGAATTTCTCGGCAACGTCAAGTACGTCATCGCTCGCTGCGTCGATGCGATGCCGCCACAGGAAAAATTCATCGCACGCTATTGCCCGGCAAAGTCACCGGCATAAAACCAGGCCGCTACCGGTCTAAGAACCCCTGACCTCAATCGGTGATCGGTGCCGAGAGCGGCAGATCGCGCGACGAAGCGCCGACATAGACTTTGCGGCCCCCGCGGACGGTATGCCAGGCGTGGTCGGTGAGCGACCAGTATCGCAGCCGCTGCGGCGCGATCTGCAGCTGGACCTGGCGCACGCCGCCGGCCTCGATGCGGACTCGCTCGAAGGCGGCCAGCGCGCGCACGGCGAAATCAACCCCCGCGGGCGCCGGAGTGGGAGCGCCCAGGTAGGCCTGGATCACGGCGTCGCCCTCTCGGTGACTGCTGTTACGGATGCGGCACGTCACCGTGACGCCGCCGTCCGTGGAGCGTGTCAGCCGCAGATCCGAATACACGAAGGTTGAGTACGACAATCCATGGCCGAACGGAAATAACGGCGCAATTCCTTCCTTGTCGAACCAGCGATAACCGACCTGCACGCCTTCGTCGTAGACCGTCCTGCCGTCGATCCCCCGGGAGGCGCGCTGCGGGTGGCGTGGATCCAGCGCCGCATAGTCCTCGAGATGAACCGGCCAGGTGATGGGCAATCGTCCGCCGGGATTGGCCCGGCCGGTGAGTAGATTGGCGGCTGCCCAACCGCCCTCGTCGCCCGTGTACCACATTTCGAGTACTGCGCGGACCCGAGCGAGCCACGGCATGGCGACGGCCTGCCCGGTGTTGAGCACGACCACCGTATTCGAATTGACCCGGGAGACCGCGTCGATCAATCGATCCTGATCGCCCGGCAGACCGAAGAAGGGACGGTCGCGGCTCCACGCAAAGACCACGGCGGTCCTGCTGCGCTTGGCGAGTTCGACCGCCGCCGAAAAGCTGCGCTCCCGCATCGCAGGCGTGACCCAGGCAAGACGCACCTGTACCGGCTCGGCGCTGCCGTCGGCTGATGCCTCGACGCGCACCGCATGCGGCCCGGCGCTCAAGGGGACCCGACGGCGCACGTTGTCGAGTCCATCAGTCGTCGGCACGACATTGTCGCGATTGGGAAAGACGATGTCGCCGTGGCCGCCCCACCAACCCATGTCGCCGACCTTGCGGCCGTCGATCGAGAATTTTCCGGTGGCGCCGAGCAGCTGCAAATCGATGTCGTAGTCGCCGTCGACCGGAATCATCAGCGTGCCGTCCCATTGCCTAGTCGTCCCCGCCGGCAGCGCCTGCCCTGACTGACGGGTGAAATCGATCTGCTCCTCAAGGATAGGCGCCGATCCGTGGTCGCCCGCGCGGGTGAGGCGCGCAAAGGCCTCTTTGGGGATGGCTTCTCCGGTCATGTCGTCGGCCACCGCCAATTGCACGCCCTTGCCGCGGCCCTGATCACGCAGTGCCTGCCAGGCACCGATCTGGCGCCCGGCGCGCCCGTAGGACTGTTCCTGACCGTCGACGATGGCAAACGTCTGCAGCGCGCCCGGACCGATCAACGCCAACGAAGCCATGTCGGCAGCGCGAAGCGGCAACACGCCGTCGTTCTTGAGCAGGACCGCCCCGCGCTCGGCCAAGCGCTGCACGCTCTGCGCATGGTCGGCCACGGCGAGAGCGCGCACCGCGTGGCTGGGGGCGCGGTCCAACCAGCCGAATCGTTCCATCTGCCCCAGCACACGCGCGACGGCGAGGTCCAGATCCGCATCGCTGACACTGCCAAGAGTCAGTGCCTCGCCCACATTCTTCGCGACCGGCGCAGGCGGCGGTGCGACGCCGGTGTGCGGCTTGGGCAGCGGGAAACGCTGCTCCTCGGGAACACCCGTCGCCATCGTGTCCTGCAATTCAGCCGTCTCCTCCGCCGTCATGGCCGGTTCTTCGGGCTCAGGCCCGAGCGCGAAGTACGCTGACGGCCCGGTGCCGGGCTGCTCCATGTCCATGCCGTGCACCATGAACTCGGGGCCATGCGCGGCGCCCCAGTCGGAGGTGATGAATCCGGCGAATCCGTCCTCGCCCCGCAGAATTCCGTTCAGCAGCGAGTCATGGTCACAGGCATACATGCCGTTGACCCGGTTGTAGGCGCACATGATCGACGCCACTCCCGCGCGGGACACATCGGCAAACGGTGATACATAGATCTCACGCAGTGTCTGGCCGTCGACCATGGCATCGTCGGCGCCCTCGTAGGCCACGAAGTGCTTGGCCTGCGCCATGACATTCTGTGCCTGGGCGCCGCGCACGAATCTCGCCGCGAGCGTTCCCGTCAGCACGGGATCCTCGCCGAGCGTGTTGTAGGCCCGTTCGAACGTGGGATCGCGATACAGATTGATGTACGGCTGCAGAATGACATCGATCCCTAACGAGCGGGCGTCCCGCCCGATCAGCGCGCCCGTCGCTTCGGCATCGCCCGGACTGAAGCTTGCCGCCATCGACAGAGTCGAGGGCATGCCGGTCGAGGTGTGACGCACCAGGACCCCGGGAGGACCATCCGCAAATCGCAGATCGGGGATGCCGAGCCGCGGCACGCCGCGCGCCCATCCCGCTTCGCCCTGCTCCGCATCGACCGGTTCATGCGTGCCGCGAATCACGGACATTTTGTCCTCGCGCGACATGGCGGCGAGCAGACCCTGCACGCGCGCGCTGGGAACAGCGGCCGTCGGATCGCCGGCGAGCAGCGGCGTCAGCACGATATTGCGGTAGGCGACCTCGCCCATTTCGCTGCCCTGCAGGAGAATCGGTCCCGGCAGCCCTTCATGGCTGTCGAGCGCGCCGCCGGTGATCCCCGGGATTTCCTCGGCATTGATCAGGGTCGTTCCGTCCAACACCACCGTGACGCGCCGTCCGAGCAGCGTGATGTCGAAGGCATGCCAGACGCCCGGCGTGCGCGGCGCCGGTACGAGGGGAGCAATATAGCCGTAGATGCCGCCGGTGCGTTCGCTCGGTCCCTCAGGTACCGCGTCATCCTCGATCTGCACTTCGTAGCGCCCGCGCAGGTAAACACCGCTGTTCGCGCCGCGCGAACAGTTGAATTCAATGTGCAGGCTGAAATCGCCGTACCGGGCCCGGCTCTGCAGATCCGCGCCGCCGCCCGAGCTGACCAGCGTGCCGCGGACGACGTGCCACGGCGTGGCCGCCGCATTGGTCATGGTCCACCCGGTGATATCCGTGCCGTTGAACAGCCGGATCGGATCGCCGCGTCGCGGCATCGGTGCGCTGCGCAGCGCCGGGGCACGCTCGCCGCGCCACGTCCACACCTCGCCGGCCGGACCGTTCGTCGTTCCAACCAGTTCATCGCCTAGGCGCTCACCCTCGAATACCAGGTCGCCGTCCGCGCGGCCTTCTTCGTTGCCCGGCGATACCATCTTGATCCGGCCGTTCGCGATCGCGGCCTGCGGCAGCCAGCGCGCATGTCCCCAGCGCCCGACCATGCGCGCCCGCAGCCGGCCGCCGTTCTCTTGGATCTCCAGCCATGACGAATAATCGCGCGCCGGAGTATGCAGCGTGAGATCCCATCGGCCGAGATACGGTGCCGCAGGGTCGGCATTGCCGTCGGCCGCCGCGGCAGATCCCAAGATTCCCGCCAGCCACAAGGTCAGGAGCGCAACGAACGGACGGCTCACGCCTGCGATCCCTCCGCAGGCAGCTCGCGCACATCCTGGTACAGGCTGTAGCGCTCGAACCCTATATCTGTGAACGGGCGCAGCCTCACGGTCCGCGTTCCCAGTGCGAACTGCCATTCGTGCGCCTGCGGATCCGGGCGCCGGGCTGCGAGCAGATCGGCGCGGGTGAGCCGCGGCGGCTCACTGGACGGGTCGTCGAGGAGACGCATCAGGGCGAGAGGTCCTGCCAGCAGCGCGACGGTATCGCGGTGCTCATCGTCGACGCGCTGCAGACGCAGCGGCAGCGGCAACTCGAGCTCGATGCGGTCGCCGGCGCGCCACTCGCGGCGAATCGCCGCGAAGCTGCCGGGCTGCGCCGGCAAGCTCGCGCCTCGGCCATTGACGCGCAGGGTTGCGCCTGCAGCCCACGCGGGTATGCGCAGGTACACGGCAAAAGTCTGCGGGTTCGGAACACTCAGGATCAGCAGAATGCTGCTGTCATAGGGGTAGGCCGTGCGGATCGACAGGCCGCAGGACGAGCCGCCCTGCTCCCAGGAGACGTCGGCCGGCACGTAGAGGTTTACATACAGGCCGTCGGCGGCCTGAAAACACGTGCTGATCGAGTAGTCGGCGGCGATCATCGGCAAGGTACCCGAGCAACAAGGCCAGAGATTGTCGTTGAAGCATTTTTGCGCAAGCCGCGTGTAGTCGGAGTGATAAAACGCATGGCCGTCCGGCGCGATCGGCAGCGCGCCGAGCACCGTGTTGTACAGGACGCGCTCCATGCTGTCGCCGTAACGAGCATCGCGTGTGATGCGCAGCAGATAGCGCGTTAGCTTGAAATGCGCATAGGCCCCGCAGGGTGTTTCGAAACTGCGCACCTGATCCTCGAGGCTGGCGCCGAGCGCACCGCTCCCCGGCTCGACAAAATGCTCGTTCGGTCCCCAGCCGCCGGTCGCAAAACTCTGCGCATCGATCATCGCAAAGCCGTTCTGGGCAGCCCGCAAATACATCGGCGACCCGAGCGTGAGGTACGCCTGGGCCGCGGAACTCAAGCTGTTCGCGTGGCTATAGGCGTGCTTCCCGGGCAATGCGTTGTGTCCGGCTGCCAGCGCGGCGAAGAATTCGTCGTACAGGAAGCGGCGCGCACGCGCGTAGTACTGCGCGTCGCCGGTCTCGCGCCAGGCGAAAAATTGGTTCTCGGCCAGCGTATAGCTCTCGTCCCACGCATGCTTGCTGAAGTCATCGCCGGGCTTGATCGCCTCGCCGTGCGGCATGGCGTGCGCCGGCAAATAGGGCGCCGCTGCGCGCGTGGTGCGCGTGAGCGCGGGCAGCGCTCCGTCATCCTGCGCGTGACGGTGCGCGTCGAGCAGGCCGCCGACGAGTTTGTCGTAGATATAGGCCGGAAAGCGGTTGTGACGGTAGAACTTTCCCTGAGGTTCGATGCTGGCGGCATAGGCCGCGACGAGACGCTGGACCTTGGCGCGGGTTGCGGCCGCGCCGCTAATGGCGTGATAGCGGCACAGCGCACTCATCCATTGTCCGAAGGTCGCTCCGGGCGCAAACGCATCGGTGTCGTACCAGCCCCCGAGATCAGTGCCCGGAGCCGGCAGCCCCGCGCGCAAGCGGAACGGCCGCAGCAGGGAATCCTCATCGAGATTCATGAGCAAGGCGTGATTCTCGCTGGCTTGACGCTGCAACGGCCCGCTGGCCAGCTGAACCTGGCGGTAGCCAAGTTCCGCGAGCACGGCGCCTCCTCCACCCGGCAGCAACTGCTGCTCCGGCGCGCTATGGGCACGCTGCGTCAGCGCCAATGAGGGCGACAGCGCGCCGAGCAGCGCGAGGCGGCGCCGGGTTCCATTCACGCGATCATGCATGGCCGGCGCAGTCTACCGTCATACGCGAATGGTTTTATTTGGTAGTTCATGGTTGCTTTCAGACCATCCACAGGCTACATTTCCCCCGTCCGCGATGCAACAGCTTGGCTGGCTGGACTGATTGGTACTTTCATAGTCGATCGGGAATTCCACTGGAGATCGAACGGTGTCGCTAATCCCGCCGCGGATGGTTCTGGACATTCGCGGCCAGTCGGCTTCCCTGACACGCGTGCTCGAGCAACAGTGCGGAGCCGGCCACGGGCAGTTGCTGAAAGCCGCGGCGCTGCTTCGTTCCTCGAAAAGAGTCGTCATCGTCGGCATGGGCGCATCGCTGAACGCCGCAATCCCGCTCGAGAATCTGCTGTGCGAGCATGGCATCGAGTCGGTTTCCGTCGAGGCCGGCGAGTTCCTGCACTACCGGCTGTCCGCTTATCCGGACGCGACCATCGCCGTCGTGTCGCGCTCGGGAGAATCGGTCGAAGTGGCGAAATTGCTGGCGGCGCTGCGCGGGCGCCAATCCATCATCGGCATTACCAACGAACCCGACAGCACGCTGGCGCGCGAGGCCGACGTCGTGCTCGACGTGGGCAGTTTGCCGGACGAAATGGTCGCCATCCAAAGCTATACGGGAACGCTGCTGACCTTGTACCTGCTCGGCATGGCCGCGATCGACCAATGGGACGCGGGGCGCCGAGAACTCGATACCGTGCTCGCCCTATTTCCCCAGTGGATTGCCGCAAACCTGGATGCGTCGCGCCAGTGGGATGCGTTCCTCGCCGGCGATTCGGCGATTTATTTGCTCGGGCGGGGACCCTCGTACGGGTCGGCGGCCGAGGGCGCGCTGCTGTTCAGCGAAATTGCGAAGGCGCCGGCGATCGGCATGGGAGTGGCGTCCTTTCGCCACGGGCCCATCGAAGTGGTCGATCGGAACTTCAAGGGACTCGTCTTCGTTCCCTGCGGCAAGACCCGCGGCCTCAACCTGAGTCTTGCCGAAGACGTCGACCGTTTCGGCGGCCGCGTCCGTCTGATCGGACCCCATGATGCAGACCTGTCGGGATTGCAATGGATCGACACGCCGGCATGTCCCGATACGCTTGCTCCCTTACTGGAGATCGTGCCGGTGCAGGTGGCCGCGATGCGCCTCGCCGAACTTCGCGGCATCGTGCTCGGCAGTTTCCGCTATGCGGCCCAGGTGACCCGCGACGAAGGATCCATTGCGCTCAAGCTCCCTCTGACGGCGAATCGCTGAGAGGCCGATGGCGAAGGCTCGCAAGCCCGTGCGCCGCACCCGCCGTGAACGCTGCGTCCTCGGCATCGATGTCGGCGGCACCAACGTCCGCGCGGGCCTGTTCAGCCCTGACAGTGGCGCCCTGCACTGCCTACACACGACGGACACCGAAGCCACGCTCAAAGGCAGCGAGTCTCTCGCCAGGGTGTCGGGGCTGGTGCGCCAAGTCGTGGAGCAGGGACGTGCGCGCGGCCTGTTCGCACGCCAATTGGGCATCGGCATCCCGGAGCTCATCGGCCTGGACGGACGCATCGACAGTCATTGCTCCCTGCCCTGGCGCGCGTCCGCCGTTCGTTCCAGCCTGCGGGCCTACGGCAAGGTGACGATTGCCTCTGACGTCATCGCCGCCAGTTTGGCGGAGGCCCGCATGGGTGCCGGCCGCGGACACGCGGTGTTCCTCTATGTGACCGTCGGCACCGGCATCAGCGCCGCGCTGGTGATCGACGGCAAGCCTTTTGCAGGTGCCCACGGCCACGCCATCTCCTTCGCGAGCGGCGCAACCTTCGCGGCGGCGAGCGCGGGCGGTGAACCGCATGTCGAAGCGCTCGAAGCGCGCGCGTCCGGCCCGGGAATACTGCGCCGTGCGCGGGCGCGGGGGCTGACCGAATCCGATGCCATCGCGGTTTGCCGGACTGCGCTGCGGGAGCCGGGAATTGCGCGCACCATTGTCGATGAGGCAGCGACGGAACTGGCGATTCACGTGGCGATTCTCGCCAACGCGCTGGACCCGACACTCGTGGTGCTCGGCGGCGGCCTGGGAAGCGCGAGGGGACGGTATTGGTCCACGTTTCGCGCGGCGCTGCCGCGCCATGCGTGGGGGCCTCCTATGCATCGCCTCCGTGTGCGCCGCGCCCAGCTCGGCGGCGTCGCCGGCACGATTGGCGCCGCTCTCTGCGCGCTCGAGGCCGAGTGACCCGGCGGCGGCGTCAGTAAGCTACGGTGCCGAGGATCCCACGGGGCAGGCGATCACCTGCTCGTACGTGCCGGTGCCGAGCCCACCGGGTCCGAAGATCTCGTGCTGCGCAATCCACTCGCGCGAGCGGTTGAAGGCCTCCTCGGTGTAAGGCTCGAACACGATGCGTTCGCCCGGCCCCCATCGCCTCGTGTCCATGGTCGCGTGATAGCGCGCCGGGAACTCGTTCTTATAGAAGTGCGTATGGGTTTCGGGCCGCAGATCGATATCGCGCTGCGCCCGTTGCAGCGCACGGAAATACTTGCGCAGCTCCGCCGGCTCCGTGTTGCCCGTTATCATGGTCGCAATCATGAACGTGGTGTCGATGATCTTGCGGAATCCGAGCTGCTCGGCGAAGTAGTACGGACCGTTGAAGAGTGCAGCCGCCGGAACCGCACCGTCGACCAGCAGCTGCATGCGTTTGAAGAGCATGCCATCGTTGAAAGACAACTGGATTTTGTCCGCCGGCAGGTACTGCTCCAGGGACTGGATGCTCGAGTAGTGACTGCCCGATTGGAAGCCCACGGAAATCGGCACGCCCGTCAGATCCGCAGGATGGCGGATGGCCGAGTCCCCCGGAACGAAAATTCCGGCCGGGGCCACTGAATACGCGTCCGGATAAAGCTTGCCCAGCCCGCTGGACGCGGCGACGTTCACGGTCCAGTGGCACGCGCAGCTCACATCCGAGGCGCGGCCGGCCTCGAACGACTGATAGGCGCCGACCTTCTGCCCTTTGTCATGCACCTTGCCGTCCGTCGCCTGCACTTCTTCATTGAACAGGTAGTCGAGGCCTTCGGCCGTGAAGTAGCCCTTCTCGTCGGCCACCCATTCCTGCAGCCGGAAGTGGGGTTGTATGACGAATTTGCCCATGGTCACGGTCCTCGGAGTCACTCGATTGAATGCTGTGTCGCATTTTACGCTTCGGGCGCGATCGCGTGGAGAACGTCCCAGGCCGACGCAGCAGCGGGCGGCAAGTGTCGTCCAAGCGCCTTTATCGCTCGGGCCACGTAGCGTGCGGCGCTTTTGGGGACATCTGATGCAGCGGCTTCAATCGCACCCGGATACAGCTCCACGAGCGCTTCGATCAGCACCGCCGCCTGACCCAGGTCTTTTTCTGGCTTGCTACTCGCTTTGTTCCTGAGCTGAGAAACGATGAGCTTGTGGATCGCATAACGTTCCGGCACTGGAACTCGTACCATGACGCTGCCATGAGAACTGAGCACGGGAATCTCCTGAGATGCTGCCAACAGGTAGCCGAGATGCGGCAGTCCTTGGGCATGCGCCTTCAGTTCTGGGACAGGCACTGTCGGATACGTGGCATCCGCCGAAGGAACAAGCAAATCGACTCTAAAATTTGAGCCGCCGCGCTCTTTGAATGACGTGGCGTGCTGGCGCCGATCGAGCGAGGGTATTTCGAGAAATTCGATGCCAGTTGCCCGCAGCATGTCGAGAAATCCTGAAATGCCCTGCATTGCCAGGGTTTCCCGACGAGCGATGTCCACATCTTCAGTGGCATGCGGCGTGGCTCGTACGCCGAGCGCATTCAGCAAAGCACCGTAGGCGTGCGAACCGACTAACAGCGCTCCGGATCGAAACAGGCCACTGTTATGCAGGCTTGCCAGTGTGAAATAGGCTTTTCGGTCAATGGTGGCGAATCCGGCGCGGGAGAGCAGCCTTACTCTCGCTATTGTCGCGTTGGCAGTCGCAATCTTTTCACGTATCAAGCTGATCCGGTTCTCGATCTCCGGATTGCCCACTTTTCCGAGATACATTTCCTGACGTCGATTCAGGGCATCGGAATAACGATGGACCCAAAAACGAGTGCCGGTTTCATTGGTGCGTTCCGCCAGGGTCCCCGGGGTTCCGAGCAGGACTTCGAATTGCTCGGAAGCACTGCGTTCAAGCTCCGAGAAAAGCAGGGTGAGCGCTCTTTCATGGGGCTTGGTCAAAATAGCCATATCCCACAATATCACGTTTTGTGGGATACGTCCTATCGCGACATATCCCACAACGTTACATTGTGTGGGACATGTCTAACGGTCCACCACTTTTAGTACGTAAGTGCCTGTTTATCAAGACTTTTTTCACGTATCCCCCAGCACCGTCAGTGCCGCATCGACTTGATCATCAGCCACGAGCAATTGCACACCGGCCAGTCCGCCTTCCATGCTCGCGGCGACGCCGGCGACGAGCGAAGGGATTCCGGCGGAGTCCAAAGCGATCCTCGCCACATCGGCTTCAACCGTCGTCGGGTAGGTCTTGATGGCCTTCATGGATATGGCTCCGCAGGTGCGAACTCTCGGTCGATCTCCCACCATTCCGGCACGATACCACCACGATATTGCGACCGCGCAATGCGCACCAAGGCGTACATTGGATGGCGCGCCGCCTATGGCAGAATAACGTTCCTCTCAGCCCAGTGCACTGAATTGATGAACGCACACACTCGGGGATCTCTATGAAGGCTCTTTGGCAATATGCGACCGTGTGTGGGATTGCCGGCGTCCTCGGCTGCATCTCCGCCTGCACAAAGTCGGCGGCCCCGACCGCCAGTCCGCCGGAGGTCAGCGTTGCGCAGGTGATCCAGAAACGGGTCAAGGATTGGGATGAGTTCACCGGCCGGCTGCAGGCCGTGGAGACTGTCGAGATCCGACCCCGCGTATCGGGCTACATCGATCGGGTGGCGTTCACGGAAGGCAGCCAGGTGAAACGCGGCGACCTCTTGTTCATCATCGATCCGCGGCCCTATAAGGCCGAATACGATCGCGCGGCGGCCGACGTTAAACGTTTCAAAACCGCCCTCGAACTCGCTCGCATCGAATTGGTGCGCGTCCAGCGCCTGCGGGACAGCGGCGCGGTGTCAGAGGAAGAATTGGACGAGCGCAAAAGCTCAGTCGCCCAGGGCGAGGCCAATGTAGCGGGCTCGGAGGCGACGCTCGAGACGGCGTCGCTCAATATGAATTTCACTCAAGTCACGAGCCCGATTGCCGGACGCGTCAGCCGCGCCGAGGTGACCCGCGGCAACTTGGTGACGGGCGGCAGCAATGGCGGCACCCTGCTCACGTCGGTGGTCTCGATGGATCCGATCTACCTCTATTTCGACGGCGACGAGCAGGCCTACCTGCGCTACACGAAAATGGCCCGCTCGGGAGAGCGTCAGAGCTCGCGCGATACACCGAATCCCGTGCAAGTGGGCCTCGCCGACGAGGAAGGGTTCCCGCACCCCGGCACGGTCGATTTCGTCGACAACCAGCTCAACCCGCAGACCGGAACCATACGAGCACGCGCGGTGCTGCAGAACAAAGACGGACAGTTCACGCCGGGCATGTTCGCGCGCGTACAACTGCTGGGCAGCGGCGAGTACACGGCCATCTTGATCGAGGACCGCGCGGTCAATACCGATCAAAATCAGAAATACGTGCTGCTGCTGGGTGCGAACAACCAAATCGAATACCGCAAGGTGAAGCTCGGCCGCGTGATCAACGGCCTGCGCGTGGTACTCGAAGGACTGAAGCCGGGAGACGTGGTGGTGGTGAACGGCGCACAGCGCGTGCATCCGGGAATCACGGTGACCCCGCAGCGGGTCACCATGGGCGCCGCCGACGCTGACGCCGCCGCGGCGGCGCCTCACTAAGGCAGAGCACGGTGAATATCTCTTCTTTCTTCATCGAACGGCCGATTTTCGCCACGGTGCTCGCCATCTTGATCACTGTGGCGGGACTGCTGGCGATGCCGGTGTTGCCGATCAGCGAGTACCCGGAGATCGTCCCGCCCACCGTCGTGGTCAGCGGTCAGTATCCGGGCGCCTCGCCCAAGACGATTGCCGAGACCGTGATCACGCCCCTCGAGCAGCAGATCAACGGCGTGGAAAATGCGATTTACACCAATTCCACCGCAACGCCGGACGGCACCTTCTCCATTACCGTCACCTTCAAGCTCGGCACCGATCTCGACATCGCGCAAGTGCAGACGCAAAACCGCGTGGCACAAGCAGAAACCCGGCTTCCCGAGGTGGTGCGCCAGATCGGTTTGGTGACTCAAAAGCGCTCGCCGGATCTGACCATGGTGGTATTCCTGCGCTCCAAGGATGGCCGCTACGACTCGCTGTACTTGCGCAACTACGCAGTCATTCAGATCAAGGACGTACTAGCGCGGCTGCCGGGCATGGGCGACGTGCGGGTGTTCGGCTCGGGCGACTATGCCATGCGCCTGTGGCTCGACCCCGGCAAGATCGCGGCGCGCAGCATGGATGTCAATGAAGTCCTGGAGGCCGTACGCGAGCAGAACGTGCAGGTGGCGGCCGGACAGATCGGCGGTCAGCCGTCGCTTCCGGGAACTCAGTTCGAATACATCGTCAACGCGCGCGGCCGCCTGCAGACCGAGCAAGAGTTCGGCAACATCGTCGTCAAAAGCGGCGCCAACGGCGAGACAACGTATTTGCGCGACATCGCTCGGCTCGAAATCGGTCCGGACAATTACGCCTTGCGCAGCATGCTGGACGGCGGTCCGGCGGTAGCAATTCCGGTGTTTCAATTGCCGGGCGCCAATGCCCTGCAATTATCGGATGCCGTCCGCACCACCATGGCGCAGCTCTCGAAGAACTTCCCGGAAGGCATCAATTACGAAATCGATTACGACCCCACGGTATTCGTGCGCAGTTCCATCGAGGCGGTGGTGCACACTTTATTCGAGGCGGTGCTGCTGGTCGTGCTGGTGGTCGTCGTCTTTCTGCAGACCTGGCGCGCCAGCGTCATTCCTCTGGTGGCCGTGCCGGTGGCCATCATCGGCACGCTTGCCGTGCTGCTGCTGGCGGGGTTCTCGATCAATTCGCTGACCTTGTTCGGCTTGGTGCTCGCCACCGGTATCGTGGTCGACGACGCCATCGTCGTGGTCGAGAACATCGAACGCAAGATCGAACAGGGCTTGAATCCCCATGCGGCGGCACACGCGGCAATGGGCGAAGTGACGCGGCCGATCATTTCGATCGCATTGGTGCTCTGCGCCGTGTTCATTCCCGTGGCGTTCGTCAGCGGATTGACCGGCCAGTTCTACCGGCAATTCGGCATCACCATTGCCTCCAGCACCATCATCTCCACCATCAACTCGCTCACCTTGTCGCCGGCCTTGGCGGCGCTGCTGCTCAAACCGAAGAGTGCGGCGCCGGATGCATTTCAACGCGGCATCAATCGCGTGCTGGGCCGGTTTTTCGCCCTCTTCAATCGCGGCTTCGAAAGCGCGTCGGCGCGCTACGGCCACGGCGTGCGCCGCATTACCGCGGTGCGTGCGGCGGTGCTGGCGGTCTTTGCGATTCTGCTGGTGTGCACCTGGGGCATATTCCGCATCGTGCCGGGCGGCTTCATCCCCGCCCAGGACAAGCAGTATTTGATCGGCATCGTGCAATTGCCGGACGCGGCGTCGCTCGACCGGACCGAAAAGGTGGTGCGGCAAATCTCGAAGATGGCCAAGGAAACTCCCGGCGTCGCCCATGCCATCGGCTTCTCCGGCCTTTCCGTGCAGGGCTTCGTCAATTTGAGCAACGCGGCGGTTCTGTTCTTCCCGCTCGACCCCTTTGGGGAACGCACAACCAAGAACTTGTCGGCGGGCGCCATTGCCGGGGTGCTCAATAAAAAATTCAGCGCCATTCAGGACGCGGTGATATTTGCCGTGCCGCCGCCGCCCGTGCAAGGTTTGGGAACCACCGGGGGCTTCAAGCTGTTCCTGCAGGATCGTGGTGCGCATGGGTACGATGAACTCGCGCGGGTTACGGCCGAGGTGCTGAATAAGGCCCGGCAGCAGCACGAACTCAATCCCTATGCCACCTACTCGACGTTTCAGAACAGCGTGCCGCAGCTGTTTGCGGACGTGGATCGCGTCAAAGCCAAGAATCAGGGCGTGCCCCTCTCCGATGTGTTCAACACGCTGCAGACCTATTTGGGCTCCATCTACATCAACGATTTCAATCGCTTCGGCCGGACCTACCGGGTGTACGCGCAAGCTGAACCGCAGTTCCGCAATCAACCCGAAGACATCGCGAATTTGAAGATGCGCAACTTGAAGGGCGATATGGTGCCGATGGGTGCGGTGGCCGATGTTCACTTCGAATCGGGACCGGATCGTGTCTCTCATTACAATGTATATCTGGCCTCCGACATCAACGGGCAGGGCTCGCCGGGCACATCGTCCGGGCAGGCAACCGCCGCCATGGAACGCGTGCTGCACGATACGTTGCCGAACGGCTTCGGTTATGAATGGACGGATTTGACCTTCCAGCAAAAATCCGCCGGAAACACCGCGCTGCTGGTATTTCCAATCTGCGTCCTGCTGGTGTTCCTGATTCTCTCGGCGCAATACGAGAGCTGGGCGCTGCCGCTCGCGGTGATCCTCATCGTCCCCATGTGCCTGTTGTCCGCGATGTCGGGAGTGTGGCTCAAAGGTGCGGACAACAATGTCCTGACTCAGATTGGTTTCATCGTGCTGGTGGGACTTGCCTGCAAGAATGCGATTCTGATCGTGGAGTTCGCCCGCGAACGGGTCGAACATGGATTGGCGCCGATCGAGGCCGCCATTGAAGCCTGCCGGTTGCGGCTGCGTCCCATACTCATGACCTCGTTCGCGTTCATCATGGGCGTGATCCCTCTCGTCACCGCGAGCGGTGCCGGCAGCGAGATGCGCCGGGCCATCGGCCTCGCCGTGTTTTCCGGTATGTTGGGGGTGACGTTTTTTGGACTGTTCCTGACACCGGTATTTTTCGTGACCATCGAGAGCTGGCTGGCAAAACGCAAGGACCGCGCGCTTGGGCTGCCGCCGGCGACCGAGGCCGCCGAGGAGCCGGGCCGTGCCTAACGCAGCCGCCAAAGCACGGGGCGTGCAAGGATTGCTCGGCTCGTGGGCCGCGGCGGCCGTCATCGCCGGCTGCGCCGTGGGTCCCAACTACCACCGTCCGGAGACGCCGGTGGATGCGCACTTCGCCAATGCCGGTGAGCCGGGCCTGGCGGACGGCAATACGGTCGAGCAGTACTGGACCGGATTTGCCGATCCCACGCTCAACACCCTGGTCGAGGACGCACTGGCCCACAATACCGATTTGCGGGTGGCGGCGGCGAATTTACAGGCGGCCCGCGCCGCGCGGCGCTTGGCCGGGTTTGATCTGTATCCCACGATCACCTTGAACGGCAGCTACACGCACAATCTGGATTCGGCGCAGCAGCTGCCGGGATACGATCAACATGACCGCGAATTCGATACCGCGCAGGGCGCGTTCGACGGTTTGTGGGAGCTCGATTTATTCGGCCGTGTCCGGCGCAATGTCCAGGCGGCGCGCGCCGATCTGGGCGCGAGCGAGGCGACGCTCAGGGACGCGCGGGTCAGCGTGATCGCCGAAGTGGCGCGCGATTACTTCATCCTCCGTGGTTTGCAGGATCAGCTCGATTTGACCGAACGCAACGCCGACAATCAGTTGCGCTCGCTCAAACTCACCCGCACTCGCCTCGAAGCGGGCCGGGGCAATGAATTGGACACTTCGCGAGCCGAAGCGCAGTGGCAGACCACCTTGTCGACCATCCCGAGCTTGCAGGCCTCGATTGCGACCACTACCTATCGCCTGAGCGTGCTGACCGGCCGGCCCCCAACCGCGCTCGCAGCCAAGCTCTCGCCGCAGGCGCCCATGCCGACCTTGCCCACGCTGAACGCGATCGGCACGCCGGAGCAGCTGCTGCGCCGCAGACCCGATGTGCGCGTGGCGGAACGCCGGCTCGCCGCCGCCACGGCGCGGGTCGGCGTGGCCACAGGCGACCTGTTCCCCAAGGTCAGCATCGTCGGCGAAGTGGGATATTGGGCGCCCACCTTCGGCGATTTCGGACAGAGCGAAGCCCGATTCTTTTCAGTGGGTCCGAGCATCTCCTGGGCCGCCTTCGATTTAGGCCGTGTCCGGGCGCGCATCAGCTCGGCCAAGGCGCAGACCGACGCGGCATTCGCCGGCTATGAAGGCGCGGTATTGAACGCGCTGGAGGACACTGAAGGCACGCTCATTGTTTATGGCCGTTCCCAGTCCCGTCGCCAGTCGCTGCAAGTGGCGGCCGCTGCGAGCGACAAGGCCGCTGATTTGGCGCGTAAGCGATTCGAAGGCGGATTGATCGACTTCCTCGAGGTCCTCGATGCAGAGCGCACGGCCCTGAGCGCGGAATTGTTGTTGTCGCAAAGCCGCACCGACACGGCCACCTCGCTCATCGCCGTGTACAAGGCACTCGGGGGCGGCTGGCAGATTCCGGCGCCGCCTACGGTCGGGGCCGTTGCATCACCGAACGGCTCAACGGGTCCCACGGCGAAGTGACAGGGCGGGTCTCACTCAGCCAGCCGTGAACAGTAGACCCAGTGACACGGTGGTGATGCGCGTTTTCACTTGGCCAGGAACTCCGTGACGATTTTGACGGTGGCCTGCGGATTCTCCTCCATGATCCAGTGACCGGAGTGAGGCACGATCCCGCTGCTGACATGATTGGCCACAAACCCTAACTCAACGGCCATGCCAGGGCCGAACGACTTCTCCCCTCCGACACCCAGCACCGGCATGGTCAACTTGCCTCCTTGAGCCAACAATGACTTGTTGTCGACGGCATCCTGGGAAAACGCGCCAAACTGCTCGAAGGCGTCGTGCATGGCATGTGGTTTGGCGTAAAGCGCGGCATAGTGATCGCGCGTTGCCGTATCGATGGTCTTGGGATCCGCCGATAGTTCATTGTAGAAGCGGTCGAGATAGATGCGCTCCCGCCCCTGCACCAGCCGCTCTTCATCGGGACCCCTGAAGTTGAAGTGCCACAACAGCGGGCTGCGCAGGATGGTCTCCCAATTGCCAATACCGGGTAGCGGTGCATCGATGGCCACCCATCGGGTAATGCGCTGCGGATATTGAGCCGCCAGCGCGTAGCCCACCATATTGCCGATGTCGTGGGTGACGAGGTCCGCGCTCTTCACCTTCAGCACATCCATGACTCCCGCGATATCGATGGCCTGATTCTTCTTGGTGTAGCCGCTTTCCGGATGTGCCGACAGGCCCATGCCGCGCAGGTCGGGCACGATGACGGTATGATCCTTGGCCAATACCGCGGCCAACGGTGCCCACATATCTCCCGTATCCGCAAAGCCGTGCAGCAGCACGACCGCCGACCCTTGGCCGCCGACGCGCACAAAAAGGCTGGTGCCGTTGGTCTGGATCATCCGGCTGTGAAAAGTGCCGGGAAATGCCTCGATACGCGCCAGGCCGGGCGTGACGAGAACAGCGGCGGCCGCGAGGGCCGCGAGATACTTGAACATGAATCCTCCGATACTCAGCGATTAGCGGTCTGGTCGTGCGCGGCAATATAGCTTCCACAGGCTGTACGCGATAGCCGATAATTGGTCGATCCAGATTTCGGAAAACCCGAACAATGCTCAAACTCGAATCCATTGCCGCTTTCTGCGCCGTCGCAGAGGCCGATTCCATTACCGGTGCCGCGCGGCGTTTGGCGCTGTCCAAGTCGGTGGTCAGCGAGCGTCTCACAGAGCTGGAGCGCGTCCTCGGTACCACGCTCGTGCGCCGGACGACGCGCAGTCTGTCGTTGACCGATGACGGCAAGACCTTCTACGAACGCGGCAAGCAAATACTACGCAGTGTAGAGAACGCCGCCTCCGAGCTCACGGAGCGGCGCGGCACTCTCACCGGCCCTCTGCGCATCTCCGCGCCCGTGAGCTTCGGAACCCTGCACCTCGGGCAGGCCTTGTTCGGCTTCATCGCCAGGAATCCCGGAATCGAACTCACCTTGGAGCTCGAGGACCGATTCGTGGACATTCAGGGTGAGGGCTATGACGCCATTGTGCGTCACGGGCCGGTGGACGATGATCGGATTATCGTGAAGCGCCTCGCTGCCAGCCGGCGCGTGTTGGTGGCATCCGCCGACTATCTGAATCGCTTTGGCAATCCCACCTCGCTTCAGGAGTTGGGACAGCACCGCGGCATCATCTATGGGAATCGCGGCGCCGCGGACTGGCGCTTTCGGGTGGGCCGCAAATGGGTGATTGCGCGGCCGCAGGTGGCTCTACGCGTCAACAACGGCTTGCTCATGCGCGATGCAGCCATTGCCGGCCTGGGAATTGCCTTGTTGGCGACTTTCTTGCTCGAGACGCCGCCAAAGAAGCAGACGCTCAAGATTTTGGATATCGGAGCGGAGGCAGAAGGAGCAACGCTCTATATTGCTTACCCCGAGCATCTGCGCTCGTCCGGGAAAATTCGCGCACTAACAGCGTGGCTGCGGCAGTCCATCGGCGAACCCGCCCCTTGGAACACCAATCAGTAATCGGTTCGAAAGTGCGGGCGACGTTCAATGTAAAGAAAGGCAGGCGAGGCGATTAGACGCCGTCCAGCATGATGTCGGCCCCTACATATCTCTAATAGAGATGGATAATATCGAAATATAACAGCTATTCATAGGGGATCCGCGGGTGCACGATACCCCTCACTGTCAGATTCAACCCGCGAGGCAGATCGTCATGCAACTCCTTCA
>Ga0193726_1000931_pt1 | contig 26154 bp, 19 predicted proteins | sample H2c1metaG_FD_144928 | JGI IMG/M metagenome (GOLD analysis project Ga0193726, IMG submission 144928) | Soil microbial communities from a riparian zone of the East river system, Colorado, United States - H2c1 | ecosystem: Environmental > Terrestrial > Soil > Riparian zone | place: USA: East River...
CAGATAATAAAGTGAGCCGTGTAAAAGTGTCATTTGCCGATCCACAATTCTTTTCTGTGTTTTCATTCAAAGTCCTTTATGGTGATGCTCAGAATCCGTTAAAGAACCCGAATAATATTGTTTTACCAAAGAATATTGCCCTTCAATTATTCGGTGAAAGCAATGCCGTTGGGAAAACAGTCGAAATAAAAGAGGAAGACAGTTTTGAGCCTTTTATAGTGACTGCAGTTACAGAAAATGTACCTGCAAATTCAACCATTCAATTTGAAATACTGGGAAGTTTCGATTATTATACAAGTACGAAAGGTGGAAAAAGAGGAGTTAACAACTGGCAGCGTTCGGGCTACCAAACTTTCGTAGAATTGAGACCCGGAAGTAAATTGGCCAATGAGTCAAGCTCATTGAGAAAATTCAGGAGCAAATACTATCCCAACGAAGAAGTTGAAGCAAAAAAAGACAGTTTGTGGACCGATGCCGGATCTCCGTTCACCTACGGGTTGCAACCTATTAAGGAAATGCATACTGACTTAAAAGTGGGCGGAGGGAGCATTGATGCAATAAATCCAAAAAACATCTGGATACTGCTGGCTATAGCTTCCGGAGTGTTATTGATCGCGTGCATCAATTTTACAACGCTGGCCATTGGTCGTTCCGCGGGAAGGGCAAAAGAAGTCGGCGTACGAAAAGTAATCGGTGGCGGAAAAAAACAATTGATCTTCCAATTCCTTGCAGAAGCTTTGTTGTTAAGCATTTTATCGGCAGGGTTAGGATTATTATTAGGAAAATTGTTATTGCCGTTTTTCAACCAGTTGTCCGGAAGGGAAATAAGCTTTTCGTTTTCGAAATATCCGGCAATGATCTGGATGCTGAGTGGTTTAGTGATTTTGGTGGGCCTGGTTGCAGGAAGTTATCCCGCCCTGGTGCTCTCAGGTTTCAAACCAATTGAAGTATTAAAAAGTAAGATCAGGGTTGGTGGCTCAAATATTTTTACCCAGTCATTGGTAACCGTTCAATTTATTCTTTCCATCGGGTTAATCATTTCTACTGTGATCATTTTACAACAGTTGAAATTTATGCAAACTAAAAACCCCGGCTTCAATAAAGAAAATGTTGTAATGGTTGATGCTGAGGGAACGGATACTAAAAAGATCTACCCATTATTCAAACAAGCACTGGCCGTGCAACCTTCTATAGCGGGTGTAGCCGCATCAGAATTGGGATTGGGAGAAGGTACCGGTTGGAGCAGGTCCAGCTTTGACTATAATGGCAAGCATAAAGATGTTTACGAATACTTTGTTGATGCAGATTATATGAATGTGATGAATATGCGACTTCTTTCAGGCAGGAATTTTGACCCAAAGATCGCTTCCGATACCCTTACTTCCGTTGTTATAAATGAAGCCATGCTGGATGATTTTGGGTGGACCCTAAAAAATGCCGTGGGCCAGCAATTAAAAGGGTACGATGATAACCTTACCCCGGTTGTGATCGGTGTGGTAAAGAATTTTCATTTTCGCCCTTTCAGTGAAAAAATTGAACCACAAATGTTTCACCAATTTCATGATTATGCACCTTACAAATATTTTGTTCGCCTTAAACCGGGAAACCCTTCTGTCGCCCTTGCTGCAATGAAGCAGGCATGGACAAGCGTCGTTCCGGACCTTCCTTTCAAGTATGATTTTCTTGATGAAAGTTTAAATCGTTTTTATAAATCCGAATCAAGGTGGAGCAATATTGTAGGCTGGGCGGGCGGCATTTCAATCTTTCTTGCCTGCCTTGGCTTGTTCGGGTTGGCTGCATTGGCATCAATAAACAGAATAAAAGAAATCGGGATAAGGAAGGTCTTAGGAGCTTCCTTACCGGGGATCGTAAGTTTATTGTCAAGAGATTTTATAAAGCTGGTGGTCATTGCCCTGGTCATCGCATCTCCCCTCGCCTGGTATTTCATGCACCACTGGTTACAGGATTTTGCCTACAGGATAAATATCGCGTGGTACGTTTTTGCTGTCACAGGTATCGTAGCTGTGCTGATCGCCATGGTAACCATCAGTTTCCAGGCTATTAAAGCAGCTATCACGAATCCTGTCAAATCTTTACGAACGGAATGAAAATGATGGAAATGAAAAATTTGAAAATTTGAAAATGGAAGATCAGATCAGAAATGAAAAATTAAAAATGTAAAAAATACAAAGGAAGAGAATAATGAATAATAGAAATACAAATGATGAAGAATGATCAATTTGAAAATGAGAATTCGAGGAAACCCGCAACTCAAAGAAATCAGAAATCATAAATCTTTTTTATGCTAAAGAATTATTTTAAAACCGCCTGGCGCAATCTAATGAAGAATAAAACTTTTTCATTGATCAATATTGCGGGGTTGTCAATTGGAATGGCTGCCTTTCTTTTGATCCTGCAGTATGTAAGTTTTGAATTGAGTTTTGACCAGTTTAATAAGAATGCCCGTGACATCTACCGCGTCGGCAATGACCGGTTCCAGAACGGAAAATTGATACAACACGGAACGATCACCTATTCCGCTATCGGGAAAGCCATGCAGGATGATTATCCGGAGGTAGTCGACCACGCACGGGTGGAACCTTTTGGAAAAATGATCATAATAACCAACACTAAGAAAATTGGGGACCAAACTGTGATAGCGGTCGATAATTCCTTTCTAAGTATGTTTTCATACCCGATGCTTGAAGGGGATGCTCATACTGCTTTGAAAGATCCCTACACTGTGATCCTCTCAAAAACTTCAGCGAAGAAGATCTTTGATGCCGGAGATGAGAATCTCGCCTCCATTGTAGGCAAAACTTTGTACATGGGCACTGACTCAACACCATTTAAGATTACGGGCATCTGTAAAGATGTTCCCGAAAATTCACATTTACAGTTTGACCTTCTTGCATCTTATTCCACAATGTATTCAGGAAAAAATCCATACAGGGAAGCCGATTACGACTTCACGGATTCTGATTTCTGGCATTACATTCAATTGAAACATGGGGCAGATTACAAGGCGTTGGAAGCAAAATTGCCGGCCTTTAGTGCGCGCCATTTCCAGGGAAATAAAGTTTCGGGGAGTGACGAAAAGTTTCACCTGCAGCCTCTCTCAAAAGCACATCTTTATTCTGATTTTGAATACGAGATCGGCAATACCGGAAGCGCTACGGTAGTCTGGAGTTTATTAATCATTGCTGTTCTCATCATTGTAATGGCCTGGGTAAATTATATCAACCTTGCCACGGCAAAATCTATGGAACGTGCCCGGGAGGTTGGCGTTAGAAAAGTTTCAGGCGCCACCAAACAACAGTTGATCAAACAATTCCTTACCGAATCCCTCATCATAAATCTTTTTGCGGTACTCATCTCATTGGTCATTGTGACCCTTGTACAACCCGCTTTCAACACAATGATAAACCACCAATTGTCCTTATCTTATTTATTTCAAAAAGGATTGAGTGGTTACAGTATCATAACAAGCCTGGTTGCTTTGATTCTTGGAGGAATTTTTGTTTCAGGGTTCTATCCTTCATTTGTACTTTCTTCCTTCCGGCCTATTCTCGTTTTAAAGGGAAAATTCATCACCTCCCTGAAGGGCATCTTTTTAAGAAAAGCCCTGGTCATTGGACAGTTTGCAATTACGGTTGCACTGATCATCGGTTCGTTCATTGTATACCAGCAAATAAAATATGTGAATGCACAAAACCTTGGGATGAACATTTCACAAATGCTGATTGTAAAACCTCCGGAATTATCAAACTTTGATTCTACTTTCATCACCAGGGAAAATAGCTTTACAGATCAACTAACGAAAATACCACACGTTGCGGGTGCAGCTACTTCCTGGAATACGCCGGGGGGTGAGACAGGGAGAAGTTTTAATGTTCGGAGATCAGACCAGGATTCCACCATCCGCTATACGATGAGGCATACAGGGGTAAGTCTGGGGTACGTCGGTGTATACAAAATAAAAATACTTGCAGGCAGGGACTTTACGTACACTGACTTCAATCCAAATTTTGACAAGTTGCACAATATTATTTTAAATGAAAGTGCCATAAAACTCCTTGGCTATGCTTCGCCACAGGATGCTATAGGGAAGACCATTATCCGTGGAAGAAAATGGGATATTATCGGCGTGATCAATGATTATCATCAAAAGTCCTTACGATATCCTGTTGAGCCCACCATGCTTTTTCCCGCATATAGTACCAACAGTTATATTTCTGTAAAAGTTGATGCAAAAGACCTGCCTGCTACGATTGCAGCAATAAAGAAAACGTATGATTCATTCTTTCCGGGCAATTTGTTTGATTATTTTTTTCTTGACAAAAGATTCAATGACCAGTATAATAATGACCGCCTCTTTGGAAAAGTATTTGGGGTATTTGCTGGTTTTGCCATCTTTATTGCCTGTCTTGGATTACTTGGTTTGTCATTATTTGCTACGACACAACGTACCAAAGAAATCGGTGTTCGAAAAGTGCTGGGCGCTTCAGTTACCAGTATTATCGTGCTGCTTTCAAAGGATTTCATCAAACTCATTATCATCGCATTCGTAATTGCGTCGCCCATTGCCTGGTATGTTATGCATAAGTGGTTGCAGGATTTTGCCTACAGGATCAGTATCAGCTGGTGGATATTTTTAACTGCCGGATCGCTGGCTGTACTCATCGCATTAATTACAATAAGTTTCCAATCAATTAAGGCAGCCATTTCGAACCCGGTTAAATCATTGCGAACGGAATGAATAAGGATTCGATCCAGGCCATCGCGTCAGGGTTAAATCGTTACGAACAGAATAAAATGAAAAAGCAAAAAATCAAAATGAAAAATTAAGCCCCCTGTTTAGGTTTTTGAATTTTTCATTTTTACTTTAAAGAGTTAAAGAACCAGATAAAGGGTCGGATAAACGCCGGGTGTCCAGGGATTCTGAGAGTGAAAACATAATACCTAACTGTACGATAATGCACGCCCATTGTTCGTTATCGTACACTATTAGGAAATGTTTCGTACATGAAGCCTTGTAACCCAAACAGTTTTATGCTGGCATGGGGTTGGTGAAATCATTGGCGGTAATTCGTTGTATTTGTTAAAGCTATGTTTAAGAACGCTCTCGAAATGAGGTGTAGAGATCTCAGTGATAATGAAAAAGTAAAAAGTAAAAATGTAAAAAATACGAGAAGGGGAATGTTTTAAATGAATAGTGAACAATCACCGGGCAGAAATCAATAAATCAGAAATCAGAAATGGTTCACAATGATTAGGAATTATTTGGTCATAGCTTTTAGAAATTTCAGGAGAAAAAAAATTTTCTCCTTTATCAATGTGGTAGGACTTGCTATTGGCATCAGTTCCGCCCTCGTGATTTATCTTATTGTTCATTATGAATTCAGCTATGAAAAATTTGAGAAAGATCACGACCGTATTTATCGTGTTGTAACCAATATGCATTTCCCCGGCCAGGACTTTAAAAACTCCGGTGTTCCGGGCCCATTGCCCGCCGCTGTTCGAAGTGAAATTTCCGCCGTTGAAAAATCCACTGCTTTTTGGGTGGCTGATGCGATGAAAGTTTCCGTTCTGGCAAAAAATGAAGCTAAAAAAGACTTCAGGAAACAGGACAATATCATTTATGCCGATGAGGAATATTTCCGTTTTTTTAATTATCAATGGGTAGCGGGTTCTCCTGATCATTCTTTGACTGATCCCAATAAGGTTGTGCTAACTGAAAGCCGTGCCAGGGCTTATTTTCCTTATTCAGACATTTCCAATGCTATCGGCCAGCCCGTTATTTATGATGACTCTGTAAAAGCCACCGTCTCGGGAATTGTAAAGGACCTTGACCAGGTCTCTGATCTTTCCTTCAAAGAATTTATTTCCCTTCCCACGTATAGCGAATCTTTAAAAAAGTTACATGGCTGGGATGAATGGGGAAGTGTAAGCTCCGCATCCCAGTTTTTTATAAAGCTTCGAAAAGACGTTGATACTGCCCGTGTAAACAAGGACCTACAGGTCGTTCGCAAGAAAAATGAAAAGAACGCCTACCTGGCCATGATACATTTTCTTCAACCACTCAATGACATCCATTTTAGTGACGACTACACGGCATTTGATCACCGGCAGGCTCACAAACCAACCTTGTATGGATTGCTTGGTGTAGCCGCATTTCTTTTGATATTAGGATGTATCAATTTTATAAATCTTACTACAGCCCAGGCTTCTCAAAGAGCAAAGGAAATCGGTATCCGCAAAACAATGGGCAGTTCAAAGAAACAACTGGTTATTCAATTTCTAACTGAAACGATCCTGTTGACCTCCCTGGCCACTATTTTATCGTTGGCCCTTGTACCCCTGATATTAAAAATTTTTTCTGCCTACATCCCTGAAGGGTTGCATTTTGATCTGTTCAATCAACCCAGTCTTTTGGTTTTCATTGCTATATTGATTCCCGCAGTGAGTTTGTTGTCGGGCTTTTATCCTGCTATGATTTTGTCTGGATACAAACCTGTTCTTGTTTTGAAAAACCTTGCTTATGCCAATACCGCTCAAAGCAGAAGAGTATGGATCAGGAAGACTTTGACGATATCCCAATTTGTCATTGCACAATTTTTTATCATTGCCACTATGGTCGTTGGAAAACAGATCCGCTTTTCATTGAATAAGGATATGGGGTTCAGGAAAGATGCGATCATAAATTTCAATGTTCCTTATGACCGCCTGCATCCGGATAAAAAGCAATTTGTTCTTCTGCAAAAATTAAGAGGACTTCCAGGAATTCAAAAATTGAGCCTCGCTGGTTCGCCCCCGGCAAGCCAGGGAGTTAATATTTCTACTATGAAATTCAATAAAAATGGAAATGAAATTGAATCTACTGTGGAAGTGAAAGAAGCTGACACCAACTATTTTGATCTCTATAAAATGAAATTGTTGGCGGGTCGAAACCTTGAGCAAAGTGATACGGTGAAGGAGTATGTTATCAATGAAACCTACGCCAGGTCCCTTGGATACAGAAATCCTTCTGAGATTATTGGCCAGATATTAGATCGGGGGGATAAAAAAATACCTATAGTGGGAGTGTTTGCTGATATCCACACCAAATCACTTCATAACCCTATTCAACCGCTCGTTTTTTCCAGTGAATCGGATTACCGTCCAACTTTTCATGTTGCGCTCCAGCCAGGTGGAAAGAACACAGATGTATGGAAAAAAACAATCGCTGCAATCGGAACGGCATGGAATGAAGTGTACCCGGAGGAGGAATTTCAATACCAATTCTTTGATGAAAGCATTGCAAATTTCTATAAGAGAGAACAGGATACTGCGAAGCTGCTTAACTGGAGTACAGGGCTTGCCATTTTTATCAGTTGCCTTGGATTGCTTGGCCTCGTAATTTATACAACTACACAACGAACGAAGGAGATTGGGGTGCGTAAAGTATTGGGAGCTTCGGTATCGCAGATCGTATCATTGCTATCAAAAGATTTTATAACATTGGTGGCACTGGCATATGTAATCGCGGCGCCGTTGGCCTGGTGGGCCATGAACAAATGGCTACAGGATTTTGCTTACAGAACAGGTTTTAGCTGGTGGATATTTGCATTGAGCGGCGGTTCGATGTTCCTTATTGCATTGTTGACCCTAAGTATTCAAACCATCCGATCGGCTATTGCTAACCCTGTAAACTCTTTACGAACGGAGTGAGTACGGATTTGATCCAGGGCATCGCGTCATGATAAAATCATTAAGAACAGGATGAGAAACGATTCAACATCATTAAAATCTTAAAAATAGCTCGGAAATTTGCATAGCATCACCAAAGAATAAAAAAATAAACAAATGCTTGAACTAAAAAAAATCTACAAATGGGTAAATACGGGTGTCAACCGAACCTTTATTTTAAAAGATGTTGATCTATCAGTAAAACAGGGAGAATTTATTTCCATTATGGGGCCATCCGGATCTGGAAAATCAACACTGCTGAATATCGTTGGCATGCTGGATGATTTCAATGAGGGCGAATACCATTTTTTGCATGAGTCGGTGCATAAATTAAAAGAAAAACAACGTTCCGGGTTATACAAACAGTATATAGGATTTGTGTTCCAGGCTTACCATTTAATTGACGAGTTAACGGTGTATGAAAACATAGAAACACCGCTGATCTATCAGAATATTAAAGCATCAGAACGCAAAGCCATGGTTGCTGATATTCTTGACCGTTTTCAAATTGTCGGCAAAAAAGATCTTTTCCCAACCCAGCTTTCCGGCGGACAACAACAGTTGGTTGGTATTGCCAGGGCACTGATCGCAAAACCAAAATTGATCCTGGCAGATGAACCTACAGGGAACCTCAATTCCAAACAGGGAGAAGAGATCATGGGATTATTCAGCGAATTAAATAAAGAAGGTGTAACGATCATCCAGGTTACGCACTCGGAAAAAAATGCAGGATATGGTTCCAGGATCGTAAGGTTGCTTGATGGAATGATTGAAAATTAATTTTACACTTAAATGAATAAAATAAACCTGAAGATGAAAAAAGTGTTTTTAAGTACATGCCTGGTTCTTTTCTATGTATTGGTTGCAGCCCAGGGGAACAAACTGACATTACAGCAATGTGTAGAAACTGGCTTGAAAAATAATTTTGATGTGCAGCAAAATGGATTGAAAATGCAAACCTCTGAAGTGAATTGGAAACAGGCAAAGCTGAATCTTCTTCCAAATCTGAATGGTTCTGCTTCTCACGGAATCAGCCAGGGACGTAGCATTGATCCATTTACCAACTCCTACATCAACGAAAAATATAATTTCGCGAGCTACGGCTTAAGCACGGGCGTTACATTATTCCAGGGCCTCGCCGCACAGAACTTAATAAAGGAAAATTCACTGAATTACCAGGCTTCAACCATGGATTGGCAGCAGGCAAAAGACAATGCAACCATAAATATCATTCTCGCATATTTACAGGTTCTGAACAATCAAGATTTACTGGTGCAAGCAGAAAGCCAGGCCGGGTATAGCCAAAAACAGGTAGAGCGTTTGGAAATCTTAGATAAACAAGGTGCCATAGCACCTTCCGCCCTCTCTGATCTTAGAGGACAGTATGCAAGTGACCAGCTTGGTATCATCAATGGAAAAAATGCATTGGAGACTTCCAAAATAACGCTTTGTCAGCTTATGAACATCTCTTATGACAAAGCCATTGAACTTGAAAAAATAAACACTGATTCGTATCCTTTGAAATACGACCAAACCCCTGATAGCATTTTTCAAACTGCCTTGAAACAATTTGCCCAGGTAAAGGCTGTTGACCTGAGAAAAGAAAGTGCTGAAAAAGCCGTAAAAGTCGCCAGCGGCCAGCTGTTCCCCAGGTTAACGTTTAACGGCAATGTAAATACCAATTATTCCAGTGCAGCCTCCCAATCAATTTTTCAAAATATAACCGATGTGCCCTCTACTGATTATGTCATCGTAAATGGGGTACAAACTCCTGTTATCCGCAAGCAGAGTAACTTTTCATCACAGAAGATTTCCTACAATAGCCAGCTTAATAATAATCTTTATAACGATTTTAGCCTGAACCTCACGATTCCAATCTTCAATTCTTTATTTCAGCGCAACCAGGTTAAGCTTGCCCGAATCAATGTGAAAAATGCAGACCTGGTAGCCTCAACCACAAAAACTCAGTTACAACAATCCATTGAACAGGCTTATGTAAATATGACCTCCGCGGCTGATCGGTATAAAACATCGCTTGACCAGGTAAATGCCTATACAGAATCTTTTCATGCGGCAGAAACGCGTTTTAATAACGGAGTGGGCACTTCAGATGATTACCTGCTTGCAAAAACCCGGCTTGACCAGGCAAATGTCAATTCTATCAGTGCAAAATATGATTTTGCATTACGAACAAAAATCTTAGATTATTACCAGGGCAAACAGCTATGGTAATCTACTGATTTTTCGAAGATTAAATTCCCTGGAAAGCTCAGCCTTTACAAATCTATTTACCCCAAAATGGATGGTTTAGCTATCAATTTCGCGGGAGCTTACTCCATATTATAAATCACCTCTCCCCCTATCCCTCCTTCCCCCGGTTTATTTCAATTTCATTGTGCAAGTCTGTAACCGACGAGGCCCTGGTGTCGTCAAATGAGTAACAACAAAATTTAATAAAATGGAAAAGATAATATTCATGATCCGGTGCATCGTCCTCCTGGTTGCATTCCCGGTCATTATGTTTACCGAAATGACGAGGAAAGAAAAGGGAAATAAGATCCAAAAGTTAAACAGGATAGAAGTTCCTGCGATAAAAACAGATGAAGCCATGATGAGCCTTTTTCCATTAACAGGAGCTGCATTCAACTAAACGAACTATGATTTGTTTATGATTCGCAAGCAACTCTAAACAATAAATGTCACAAGTTGAAAAGCCTTCTTGCATTCATTGTAGTAATGGAAGCAATTTCCTCAATTGCCATTCCTTTTATTTCTCCCAATTTCTTCGCAACATATTTGATATAGCTGCATTCGTTTCTTTTTCCACGAAAGGGTACCGGCGCCAGGTACGGAGCATCAGTCTCCAAAACTATTTTATTTAGGTCTAATTCTTCCATCACTGCCCCAAGTCCGGAGTTTTTAAAAGTCAATACCCCTCCTATGCCCAGATGAAAATCCTGATCTATTATTTTTTTAGCCTGCTCTATCGATCCGCTAAAACAATGAAAAACTCCTTTCAGGTTTCCTTTCTGATTTTTAGTAACCACCTCAATGCACTGATCCGTCGATTCGCGGGAATGAATAACAATTGGAATGTCGTATTGAAGCGCCACTTCTATTTGCCGTTGAAAGATCTCATATTGTTGGGTTGTGTAGGTAAGGTCCCAATGAAAATCGAGGCCCGTTTCACCTACTGCTATAAATGATCTTTTCTCAAAATATTCTTCAACCCGGCGCCATTCATCCTCAAAGTTTTCTTTTACAGAACAAGGATGAAGGCCCATCATGCTCATACATGAGGATGGAAACTCATTTTCCAGGGCAAGCATTTGCACATGGGTGGAAATGTCAATGGCCGGCATTAGCATTTTTGTAATACCTTCATCCTCAGCGCGTGCAAGCATTGCGGCCCTGTCATCCTCAAATTCGGCTGAATAAATATGACAATGAGTATCTATCAGGTTCATAATCAAGCAAAACTCCCAAAAAAAATCTAAGAAACAGTTAAACTTTTTTCAATAAATGTTATCTTAATACCATTGGTTGTTATTTAAAAAAACTACAGTTTATGAAGTTTCTCAAAAGCCAGGCCCGTTTATTAACTGCATGTTTTTTATTTACCATTTTCGTTATTTTTTCCTGCAAAAAAGAAACAAGCCAAACACTATCACCCCAGGATGAACAACAGGCAAATTTAACGGCGAGTGAATCTGATGCCGAAGCGGAAGATGTGTTCAATGGAGTTTTTGATGATGTTATGGGTGTAAATACTGATGTCGGAATTGGTGGTACTGGCCTGTTCATGCGGAATATTGCGGGCAATTATGGAATTGCAAATATTGATTCGCGTACAGGTAACACAAATCCTGCACCAACCTGTCTGAATATAACTATTGTTCGTACTACCAATTCGAATTCACCTTTTCCTATCACCATCACCTTCGACTTTGGAGGCGGTTGTCCCGGACCTGATGCTCATATCAGAAAGGGAAAAATAATTGCAAAATATTCGAATCGCCTATTATACCCCGGGGCAATAACAACCCTTGAATTTGCAGATTTCTCTATTGACAGTATACAAATTGATAATACTACCAGTTACAAAATTGCCAATACCGGGACCCAGGATAAATTGCAGTTTACCATTGATATCAATGCTAAACTAAGCAAGCCAAATGGGAACTACACAGAATGGTATAGTCATAAAGTTATTACCAGGACTGATGGAAGTACAACGCCTACTGCTCTTGATGATATTTTGCAAATAGAAGGAAATGCTTCTGGAAAGGGCAAAAGAAATGACCTGGTCGTGGCCTGGAAGGCTGAGATTACAGACCCACTTATAAAGAGATTCGCTTGCAGGTGGATTTCAAAAGGGACCCTAAAAATTGGCCGGGAAAACCTGTCTGCCAATTCACAATGGCTTGGTATTCTTGATTATGGAGTCGGAAATTGCGACAACCGTGCAACTCTGACACTCAACGGGGTGGTCTACCAAATTACTTTGCACTAATTCAAAAATAATTATACCTTTAAACCAGTTTTCATAGGGTACGGATTAAAAACGGGCCAGGGTTTCTACCCAGGCCCTAACTTTTTTAACATCTCTCACCAATTACTTATTTCTACTAAATTTTTATAATCTGTTTAAATGGTAATGAATTTATAACCTTGGTTTGTGAAATGATGAAGAACTTTTGGTAAAACGTAGCTAAGTTTTTGAAATGCTTTCTCACTATCATGAAAAACAATAATAGATCCCGGAGAGGCTCGTAAAACTACGAATTGTAGACTTTCTTCTTTGGAAACACGCTCATCAAAATCAGCACTCAGTACATCCCACATAATAACTCTTGATTTTTTGCCCTTCATGGCTGCTTGCAGATTCTTTGCCTGGAACATGGTAATCTTTCCATATGGTGGGCGAAACAAATCTGAATCTATATAGTTTGCTGCTTCTGCAACATCTTTCAGATATACATCATTTGCAGTCTTCCATCCATTCAGATGATTTTGTGTATGATTTCCCACTGCATGCCCTTCATTTAATACCTGTTTATAAACCTCAGGATATGCTAAAACATTTTTCCCGATACAAAAGAAAGTGGCCAGGGCATCGAATTTCTTTAGCTCGGTTAAAACAAATGGCGTTATTTCCGGATGTGGGCCATCATCAAAGGTGAGGTAGAGTTTTTTTTCTTTTGTTTGTTCGCTCCATGTATAAGAAGAGTAGATCTTTTTTATTATCCATGGAGTTTTTACAAAATATTTCATAGAAGATACAAGGTACAAGAAACAGCCAACAAGAAGAATGGTCGAATTAAACTTGTGCCTTGAGCCTTGTATCTTCTACTTTATCTTTGCCACGTTATGAAGAAAGTTCGCGTTCGTTTTGCTCCGAGCCCTACCGGTGGACTCCATTTAGGCGGAATAAGAACCGTTTTATACAATTATTTATTTGCCCGAAGGCATCACGGAAGTTTTGTTTTAAGGATAGAAGATACTGATCAAACAAGGTATGTGCCGGGGGCTGAAGAATATATATTTAATTGCCTGGAATGGTGTGGACTGGTACCGGATGAAAGCCCATTGAATGGAGGAGCGTATGGGCCTTATCGTCAAAGCGAAAGAAAGGAAATTTATAGAAAATATGCCGAGCAGTTGATTGAAAACGGTTTTGCTTACTATGCTTTTGATACGCCGGAAGACCTGGAGCAAATGCGAAATAATTTTAAGACAGAAGCGAGTCCTTCTACAAACGGTTCATCCGGGCAGCCTACCGTGCAATACGATCACAAGGTCCGCATGAAGATGAAAAACTCAATTAGCCTCCCGGATCATGAAGTAAAGAAATTACTCGATTCGGGAACGAGGCATGTTATCCGAATCAAAATGCCGGAAAACGAGACGATAACATTTACTGATTTGATTCGGGGGGAAATTCAATTTGATGCAGGTACCGTTGATGACAAAGTTTTATTGAAAGCTGACGGAATGCCAACCTATCACCTGGCCGTTGTGGTAGATGACTATCTAATGAAGATCACACATGCCTTCCGGGGTGAAGAGTGGTTGCCCAGTGCACCGGTTCATTTGCTCCTCTGGAAATATTTGGGATGGGAAACCGACATGCCCCAATGGGCACATCTTCCATTGATCCTTGGACCAGGTGGGAAACTGAGTAAACGAGATGCCCTTAAATATGGCTTCCCCGTTTTTGCAATGAACTGGACCGATCCAAAAACTAATGAATTAATTGAAGGTTTTAAGGAAAAAGGATTTTTGCCCGAAGCCTTTATTAATTTCCTGGCATTACTTGGCTGGAACGATGGAACGGAACAGGAAATATTTACCCTGGAGGAATTGATACAACGATTTTCTATTGAAAGGGTTCATAGCGGAGGCGCCAAATTTGATTATGAAAAAGCAAAATGGTTCAATCATGAATGGATCAAAAGAATGAATATTTCGGATTTCAGATCACAGATCGGGAAATTCCTGCCAATTGGAGACTACGATCATTCTTATATTGACCAGGTAATAAAATTGGTGAAGGACAGATGTACTTTACTCACAGATTTTACGGACCAATCACAATTCTTTTTTAACGCTCCGCAGGAATACGATCTGAATGCGGTGAAACCAAAATGGAGTGAAAGCAAAAAGACTTTTTTCGATTCATTTATTGATGAACTCAAGGCTATCGAATTGTGGGAACCGGCTTTTATTGAAGATGGATTCAAAAAGCTTGCACTGATCCAGGGAATAAAAGCGGGGGATTTACAATTGCCATTCCGTATCATGCTGGTAGGAGGAAAATTTGGGCCTCCTGTATTTGAAATTGCGGCTGTCCTTGGAAAAGAAGAAACTATTGAAAGGATTCAAAAGGCACTCGGTGCGTTTGCATGATCTTTCCAATTTAGTCCGGTCGACTCTTCCCAAAAAGCTTACCTGTAATATTATACATTTAAGTATCCTGAACCTTTCCTTCTCATTTTCCAGTTATTCATCCTGATAAATTATTTATCTTGAATGCTATGGGATCAAACCGCCAAAAAAACATCCTTCTTCTTCTTGCCCTCATTAAATTTATCATTCCCTTCTTATTGCAAAACAGCAGCTATGAACCTCACAGGGATGAGTTTCTTTATTTGGCAGAAGGCCGTCATTTGGCCTGGGGATTTATGGAGGTCCCTCCAATGCTCTCCATATTTGCATGGGTAACTCATGTTTTTGGAGATGGGATGTTCTGGATAAAATTCTGGCCATCACTATTTGGTACCGCAACATTTATCATAGCTGGGAAAATACTTTTGTCGCTCGGTGGCAAGAGTTATGCGCTGATGCTGTTATTTCTTCCCTTCATTTTTGGCGTATACCTGCGATTATTCTTTTTATTTCAACCGAATTCCCCCGAAGTTTTTTTCTGGACACTGATCGTTTATAGCATCACCCGTTTCATCCAAACCGGAAATAATAAATGGCTATATATATTTGGGTTAAGTGTTGGTTTGGGAATGATGGCTAAATATTCCGTTATTTTTTTTACAGTAAGTGTCCTCTGCGGATTATTATTCACCAAATACAGAACGATATTTCTAAACAAACATTTTTGGTTTGCTTCGTTGATCGGTTTGATTATTTTTCTTCCGAATCTTTTATGGCAATATAACCGCCATTTCCCTGTTTTCCATCACATGCAGGAATTACAGAAAACACAATTGCAATTCATCAGCCCTTTTGAATTTCTGGAAGGTCAGCTGCTCATGAATATCCCATGCATATTTATCTGGATAACCGGGCTGTGCTACGTAAGTTTTTCAAAGGATGCAAAAAAATATCGTTTCGTCGGGCTCGCCTATTCGATCGTCATTATTTTATTTTTGGTCGGACATGGCAAAAATTATTATGCCTTGGGTGCCTATCCTCCCCTATTTGCTTTCGGCGCCTACCAGCTTGAACGTTTTACATCCGTAAAAAGAAAAATATTACGGTATGTATTTATCGGAGTTCCTCTTATCCTCGGGACCTTAATGCTGCCCATTGCATTACCCGTTTTTCCTCCTCTGCAACTCGCTGCATTTTACGAAAAAATGCATACCAAAAAAACCGGTGCGTTAAAATGGGAAGATCTGAAGGACCATCCATTGCCCCAGGATTTTGCCGATATGCTTGGCTGGGAAGAGATGGCACAGAAAATGAGCAAGGCTTATGAAACCCTTGACAGTAATGAAAAAAAACATACCATTCTTTACTGTGATAACTATGGCATGGCAGGGGCAATAACTTTCTATGCAAATAAATATCATCTGCCGGGGGCCTACAGTGACAATGCAAGCTTTTTGTACTGGCTTCCCGAAAAGATGCACATTGATAACCTTTTACTTTTAACTGATGATAAAAATGAAATGGAGCACGATTTTGTAAAGGATTTTTCTTTTGCGAGAGTGACCGATAGTATTACCACGCCGTTGGCGAGGGAGCGGGGTGACCTTATCATTTTATTAAAGGGTGGCAATGATGCCTTTAATCAAATGTTCAAAGAAAAAATTGAAAAAGATAAGGCTGCCTTTAAGTAAGTATGAGATTTGGGACCACACTTAATAAACGAATCCACCCTATTGGACCAGTCGTAGGCTTCAGACGATTCGACCATAAAAACACAATTCTATATCTTACTTTTGAACCGGTATATAAAAAAGGTTTCATGAATAAAGAATTAAACAGGCCGGTAAGAGTTTTAGTTGCAAAAGTTGGTTTAGATGGTCATGATCGGGGGGCAAAAGTAATCGCTACCTCTTTGCGTGATGCAGGCATGGAGGTGATTTACACCGGGCTGCGCCAAACCCCGGAAATGGTGGTAAATGCAGCTTTGCAGGAGGACGTTGATGCGATTGGCATCAGTATACTTTCCGGCGCTCACATGACCGTTTTCCCAAAAGTTTTACAATTGATGAAAGAGAGAGGGATGAATGATGTACTTCTGACGGGTGGCGGCATCATTCCAGACGAAGACATGAAGGAATTAAATAAGATGGGTATCGGAAAATTGTTCGCCCCGGGCGCACCTACTGCTGAAATTGCCGGGTATATAAAAAATTGGGTAAAAGAAAACAGGGGATTTTAAAAAAATTGTATGTACACAACCTTGATTACCGAAGTAGAGAATAATATCTGCATCATTACGATCAATCGTCCTGATAAGTTAAATGCATTAAACAAAGATGTGTTCGATGAATTGGACCAGGCTATTGATGAAGTGTATTCCGATACCGGGATCAGGTCCGTGATCATTACCGGTTCTGGGACAAAAGCGTTTGTTGCGGGAGCCGATATCAGTGAATTTGTTGATATGCCCATTGAAAAAGCTCCTGACCTTGCCCGCAAAGGACAAATTGTTTTTGATAAAATCGAAAATTGCCCAAAGCCAGTCATAGCAGCTGTAAATGGTTTTGCCCTGGGTGGTGGATGTGAACTTGCTCTTGCCTGCCATTTTATTTATGCCAGTGAAAATGCAAAATTCGGCCAGCCGGAAGTGAATTTGGGATTGATCCCCGGTTATGGTGGCACACAACGATTGACCCAGGTGATTGGAAGAAACAGGGCGATGGAACTATTGATGAGCGGGAACATGATTACTGCAAAGGAAGCGATGGAATATGGAATGGTGAACAAAGTTGTTCCGCAGGAGGAGTTGCTTTCTGCAGCAAAAGCTATCCTGGGAGTTATACAAACAAAAGCTCCGGTAGCGGTTTCAAAAATAATTGAGTGCGTCAATAATTTTGATCACACTCAACAAGGCTATGATTTTGAAATAAAAAAATTCGGTGAGTGCTTCAGGACTTCTGATATGAAAGAAGGGACCTTTGCATTTTTAGAAAAAAGGAAACCACAGTTTAAAGGTCAATAATATAAAGAATTTGAAAATGAGGTGATTTGAAAATTTGAAAATGTAATGAAGGATTTCCTCTAAATAGAATACTTCACTCATTCTATTGAATTACGGAATAAAACTGAGGCGGGTATGATCATCTTGCCGAAACCCGGTCCCTTCCAGTCCACTTGCAAATCGTCCCCTCCACTCCTTTCAAAATATAGAATTTTAAAGCTATGATATCCTTTCGCCAGGGGGATTTCCTTATTTTTTTCAATCAGTCCATGCAGGCCATCATTGTCAATGATTATCTTATTATCAATGAGAAATTTGCTCCCGTCATCAGAAGAAATATAAAATGTATAAATACCATCGGCCGGAATATTTATAAATCCAGTGAACATGTACCCATAATTATCGCTTCCCTGTTTCGCACTGATGTCAACACTGTCTGAAATTCCTGATGATGATGGTTTTAGATTTTCAAATTCTGGGACCTTTGACCATTCTCCTTCATAAATTGAATAGTGAAGACCATGCGTAGCGGGTGTTATTTTATGAGCGGGGGAAGGCGTTACCTTTTCAAAACTTGCAGTCGCTGTTTCCGTGACCGGCTTTCCCTGTAAAAAACATTTTGCTTTTACTGTAACTGATTCTTTGATGACGATTGTTTTACTTGCAATGGATGAAGTTTTCGAAGGCTCCTCTCCATTTGTAGTAAACCGGATAACGGCATTTGGGATTTGAGTTTTAAATGACACAGCCATCTGGTCAATAAAAATATTGGAGACAGATTTTATTTCGGGAGCGTCAAACAGGATCGGTTTTCCTTTTATATCAAGAACAATTACAGTAGAATAATCCTGCTTTGCAACGCTTGAGACATCTATCGTGTAAGAGTTCCCGTTTCGCACTGCTTTCAATTTTCTTTTATCAGAAAGGGAAAAACAATTTGTGACCTGGCTGCCTAAACCGGGAATAATTAGTTTTCCATCTTCGGGCCAGTTGAATATATGGAGGTATAGTCTCGTTCCGCCGGTTATGGGTTTTTGTGTACACCTTCCCCAATCTAATTTTTTGAACGGGCTTGCCTGTGTTCCGTAAATAGATTCATGATTTACGGCCATCCATGAACCGATATCTTTTAAACGTTCTACTGCTGGTTGAGGAAAAACTCCCTCGGAAGTGGGCCCAATATTCAATAAGAAATTTCCTCCTTTCGAAGCAATATCAACCAGTTTTTGAACCAGGTCCTCTGCTGATTTCCAGTCATTATCATGGCTGTTATATCCCCAATGATCATTCATCGTCATGCAACTCTCCCAATCCATTCCAGTGATCCCCGTTGCGGGAATTTCCTGTTCCGGAGTTCCAAAATCTCCAACAAAACCACCCGCTTTTGTCAACCCTTCCATGCCTTCACGACCCACATCAACACGGTTATTTATAATTATAGATGGTTCCAGGCTTCTTACATATTGATAAAGGTCTTGTCCTTTCTGATGGGTCCAGGTATTTTCCCATTCACCATCGAACCACAGAACGCCGATCTTTCCATAATTCGAAAGAAGTTCTTTTAATTCACTTTTCAGATAGGTAATGTAGTTGGAAAAATTAGCGCCAGTAGCGGTTCTGTCCTTTTCCCAATCTCTTCTTGGCAAATAATCGGGATGGTGCCAGTCCATAATGGAGTGATAAAAACAAAGTTGAATGCCTTCTTTTTTGCAAGCCTCCGATAATTCTTTCATTACGTCCCGGTGAAAAGGTGTGGACATGATATCAAAATCGGTTTGCTTCGTATCGAACATACAAAACCCATCATGGTGCTTCGTGGTGATGACTATATATTTCATGCCGGCCGCTTTTGCCATCTGGACCCATAGCATCGCATTAAATTTTACCGGGTTGAATTGCTGAACAAATTTTTCATATTCATGAATGGGTATCTGTGCTGTTGTCCGAATCCATTCAGCATGCGTTGTATCTCCTTTCCATTCTCCTGCCGGCACTGAATACAATCCCCAATGAATAAAAAGACCAAACCTTGATATCTCCCACCACTTCATTCGTTGCTCCTTCTGAGCTTTTGTTTCAGAAAGATAATTTCCGGGCTTCGACTTTTGAGCTTGTATCGCCAGGCTGCAAATCAATAGAAGCGGGATAGTGAACTTTAGAGTCTTTTTCATAATTATTTTTCGATTAGATTTTCATGAATTTGAAATACCGAAATTTTACTTAGCATGGGAGAAGATTTTGTTTGAGTAACCTGGATGGAAATTTCATTTACTTCGGCACCAGGAAACGTCACGATGCGTTTTCTTCCAACAGTTGTTATTTCTATTTTTTTAAAGATCTTGTTATTATTCAGCAATGAGATTTCCAGATTTTTTATTCTTTGTTTAGATTCCATAGGCTCTTCCAGGATGATGCAATTTATTTTTTGGGCCTTTTTAAATGAAACTTTCACCGGCGAAGGAGCATTTTCTGTAAGCTCAATGAATTTTCTATCTCCCACAAAGGAAGTCGTTCGGAACAGATCTCCAAACATATAAGATACTGTTGCATCTTTTACAAGGTCATTTTTAAAACTCTCCTCCCTTATCTTTTTAAAACCCATCAATGCTACTGAATCATTTTCGCTGATCATTCCTCTCCGATCCGGTGGAACATTTAATAATAAATTCGCTCCGCGCCCTACAGATTTTAAATATAACCGAAAAAGTTCCCCGGGTGTCTTAACCTGGCCATCCTGCTCCTTGTGATAAAACCATCCCGGGCGAATGCTCACATCGCACTCTGCAGGTATCCAGTTTTTACCATTTCTATTTCCCTGGTTCAACGTGTCCGTTGGTGGTGCGCCAATTCCCCTGGTAAACCCTGCCGTATCTAAATAATTCCAATTCGTTTCTCCGACGATGCCATTTTCGTTTCCGCACCAGCGAATATCGGGGCCGATATCACTAAAGATCACGGTATTTGGCGAAAGTTTTCGCACAGTGTTTTCAAATCTTCTCCAATCATAAACTTGTTTCTTTCCATTTGGGCCCTCCCCATTCGCGCCGTCCCACCAGAGTTCCCAGATAGGTCCATAATTCGCAAAGATCTCTTTCATCATATTTACGAACACATCATTATAAGCAGGCGTGCCGTATTTTGGATGATTGCGATCCCATGGAGAAATATAAACTCCGAATTTCAATCCATATTCTTTACAAGCCTGCGACAATTCTTTCAGCACATCGCCTTTTCCGTTTTTCCATTTGCTTTCCCGAACGGTATGAGTAGAATATTTACTTGGCCATAAACAAAATCCATCGTGATGTTTTGCAGTAATAATAATCCCTTTCGCTCCTGCTGCTTTCGCTATCCTGCACCATTGACGACAATCCAGGTTTGTTGGATTAAAAATATCTTCCTGCTCCGTGCCTTCTCCCCATTCTTTGTCGGTAAATGTATTGGGTCCAAAATGAGCGAAAAGATAAAACTCCATATCCTGCCATATCAACTGAGCCTTTGAAGGTACCGGGTCATGGACCTTCGTTATTTGAGCGGATCCGGACAAAGAGACAAAGAAGAATATGAACAAAAAAAATCTCATGAGTCTATTATTTAGTTGTCTTTGGCGGTTTTACCTCTGTAGTATCAGTAACAAAAAAAGGAACTGTATAGCCTCCTGAATCTATTAAAACTTTTGGAAACGTTTTTTTGAGAAGAGGCCAATCCGACTTTTGGACCCCTGACTGGTAAAGATATATTGATTGAAGATTTTTAAGATCCTTTAGTTGAATCACTCCCGCTGCCGTTACGGCTGTGCCCACTAAATTAAGATAGCGAAGATTTTGCAACGATCTCAGATTTGCTAATCCTTTGTCCGTGATTTTTGTATGATCTAATTGCAGGCGCATTAAATTTTTACATTGGGAAATCACCTCCAGAGCAGAATCAGTAATGAATGTATTTCCCATTTTCAACCAAATCAACTGGTCTTTTAATGACAGCAACCATTCCGTTTCTTTATCACTGAAATTTGTCACAGTTACAAAATTGACGGATAGATAGTTGGTGTTTTGAGCGACAGGCACTACCACAGCCCCGATATTTTCTAATTTCTTTATAGCGCTTTCATCTGCTTTGGCTACAGGCGAAATGGGAATATCAGGGATAATTATTTTTTTCTTTTGTACATTTTGAAGGGCAATTAATGTTGGTTTTATCTCCTCCGGTTGATCAAGCTCCTTCACTTTTTTATTAAATGAAGCACCTGAAGAGATCCACCAATGTATCAAGGCTATTTCCTGTTCCGTCAATTGAGGTTTTTCTTTTGGAGGCATGTGATCATCATCTTCCCGCGGAAGGGAGACCCGTTTTATCATTTCGCTTTTTTCAGCATTCCCCGGTTTGATAACCACTCCATCTTTTCCTCCCTTCATCAACCGAAGACTATCATCCATCCTCAATTTGCCTTTTTGTTTATTTTTCCCATGGCATGAATAGCATTTTGTTTGTAACAGAGGTTGTATGATATCTGAGTAGGCAACAGCCTCCTGTACATTTGGAATGGGTTTTCTTTCCACAGTTAATGAATCTGCACCATTCCACAACGATTTTGTAAGGTAGTCTGAACCATGGGTGATGGATCCGCCCAAATGACCTGTGATAACAATTAATATAAATAATAAACCGCTTGACGTAGTTTGGGCTATAACAGAAATAGATTTTCTGTGCAGGTAATACATTATAATACTTACACAGGCTACGCTTATGCCAAACCATTGGTGCGTATTCACCAGTTGTTCGTCATAGTCTCCACCCAATGACAAAAGATATCCTGTAATTGCCGCAAGAATAGCGCTCACCATACCAATCAAAAAAGCAATGTTTGTGGCGGCATGCAAGGAAGCATATTTTGATCCTCTTTCGAGCCATTGAAATACACAGGCTAACATTAATATTCCAATGGGAAGATGGACGATCACAACATGAAAGTGGCCTAAGAATTCTGACATGGGGTTGAGTCTTGAGCTACGAGCTATGAGCCTTGAGCTTTGAGCAAAGAAAACTATTAGTTGCGTATTTTATTTACCTGGTTACCGAATATTTTTCATAAATAGGATTGCTTTAAATACCATTCTCGCCTTCTTCATTACTAAAATCAACGGCATTTACAAACAAAGTTCTCACGGCTCGACGCTCGCAGCTCATAGCTATCCTCTATCCATATCTTTTCCTCAACAACTGCATCATATATACATTGATCTCCCATTGATCGGCCAGCGGTTGTTGTGTATATGGAAGTGTAGGCATATAGGTTGGTGGACCGAATTCTGTAAGGACAGTTAACCGGTCACCCTGTTGTTTTTTTGATTCTACTATTTTGTCCCACCAGGCAAAATGTGCTTTTACTGCTTCTTCCCATTCAGGTGCTCTTGGATCATTTACCTGTGGTCCCTCGGGATGACCAATGCGGGCATGAATATGATCCACTCTTTGCAACGCAATGTTGACTGTTTCCTGCTGGTCCTGCAAGAGGCTTTCACTTACATTACACCAGTGTGATACGTCAAATGTGATCCTCAATTCAGGAATTTTATCAAGATATTGCCTGGCAACGGGCGCTGCAAACAAGATCCTTGACCGATGTGTTTCATGACAGATCTTTAGACCGGTTTCTTTTGCTAACTGCAAAGTGTGATCAATAAAAGTTTTGCTTTGTTCAAAGGAAAAATAATCTCTTCCCGAATGGCAATTGATGTACAATGGTTTTTGAACCGTGTTTTTTGCTGCGGCATCAACCATATTTTTGAACGTATTAAAATGATCAGGGTAATTACTTTCATGACCCGCAGTAAGAAAGCCAACTTCAAGTTCATTTTTTTTCAGTGCAGCAAATAATTCATCCTGGTCCTTTTTTTCCGTAGGCCACCAAATTTCAATTCCATCATATCCGTCATGTTTCACTTTTGCGCAATACTGATCAATTGATCCATTAAAACCCCAGTTAGTCGCCAGTATTTTCAATTCAAAATTTTTGTTCATGGTGAACGAAGGTTTATTCGTGGAAGAAAATGATTCGAGAGATGAAAATAGCAGGGCGGCACCTGATGATGCGCCAAGTCCTAAAAAATTTCTTCGATTCAATTTATTTAATTTTTATCAACGATGAGTTCGAATGAAGATTGGAGCCAGCACTCCCGGATAAAGTATTATTAAAGAATTACGCCAGTATTTCTTCAATGACCTTTCCTTTTACATCCGTCAATCTGAAAGGCCTGCCTTCAAACTGGTAAATAAATTTTTCATGATCAAATCCCAACTGGTTCAATATAGTGGCCTGGATATCGAATGGTTCCACTTTCCCACTGATCGCACTGTATCCTATTTCATCTGTTTCGCCGTAGCTTCCTCCTTTTTTTATACCTGCTCCAGCCATCCAGATGGTGAACGCTTCTGTATGGTGATCTCTTCCCTTGAATATATTCTGTTTGCCTTCGCGATTTTCCTGCATTGGTGTTCTGCCAAATTCCCCTCCCCAGACTACCAGTGTTTCTTCAAGCAACCCACGCTGCTTCAGGTCAAGGACCAGGGCAGTCATCGATTTATCAACCTGCCGGCATTTATTAATAAAGCCTACATCGATTGCAAGGCTTGCATCTGTTCCATGACTATCCCAACCCCAGTCAAAAAGTTGTACAAACCGGACACCCTTTTCGACAAGTTTTCTTGCAAGCAAAACATTGTTTGCAAAACAAGCAACATTTGGCTTTGTTCCATACATTTTATGAATATAATCCGGCTCATCATTAATATTCATTACGTCGGGCACTGATATCTGCATGCGGTAAGCCATTTCATATTGGGAGATACGGGAAAGAATTTCAGGATCTTTATATTCCTCGTATTCTTTTTTATTTATTTCTGTAATAGCATCTATCGAGGCTTTTCGCAGATCCCGATCCATCCCTTCAGGATCTTTTATAAACAAAACAGGGTCGCCTTCCGACCTGCATTGCACGCCCTGGTATACTGAGGGTAAAAATCCACTGCCCCAAACACTTTTGCCAGCATCAGGAAATTTTCCCCCGGATGTCAATACGACAAATCCTGGTAAATTTTGATTTTCAGTTCCTAATCCATAGGTGACCCATGAACCCATACTTGGTCTGCCGAGACGCGGAGAGCCTGTGTGTACAAGCAACTGGGCCGGTGCATGATTGAATTGATCTGTTGTAACTGCTTTTAGAAAACTTACTTCATCGGCGATCGTCGAAAAATGCGGCAGGTGATCACTTATCCATGCACCGCTCTCACCATACTGTGCAAATTTTGCCTGCGGCCCTAACATTTTTGGAACTCCCCGAATAAATGCAAATCGTTTTCCTTCGAGTAGCGATTGCGGACAATCCTGACCGTCCAATTTCATCAATGCCGGTTTGTAATCAAATAATTCCAATTGCGATGGAGCGCCGGCCATGTGCAGGTAGATCACAGATTTTGCTTTCCCCGGAAATGGCGGCAATTTTGGCGCTAAAGGATGAGCGGGGTCAAATAAAATATTTGAAGCATCAAGAGATCTTGAACGGCAACCTATGAGTGACCCAAGGGCTAATGCCCCCAGGCCCATGGCACTTTCTTTCAGAAAATGTCTACGGGAATGAAAATGTAGTGAAGCCCGATTTGCTTCTTCAATGATTTTCTGATTATGAATATCTTTTCTTGCCATGATTTTTTCCTAGTAACTGAAAACTGATAACTGATATCTGAAAATTCACACCTCTCCACTATCAACTATCATCTCTCAACTATCATCTATCAACTACATCTATCATCTATCAACTCCCAAATCTTTTTCTAGTTCTTCGTGATCAATTCATCCAGGTTCAACATGGTATTCGCTACGACTACCAATGCTGCAGTTTCCGGATTATTGTGGTTATCATCCATACCGATCATTTCACAGGTCTTGTCTTTATCTTTCTTATACTTTTGAAGCGCTTCATTATATAATTTCAATAGAATAGATAACCTCGAAGGAGGAATTGATTTATATAAAGTGATCTCGTACCCCCTGCTTATTTGTTGCTTCACATCTTTTCCCGCTTCCTGCATCCGGTACGCAAATTGCCTGGCCATTTCAAGATACGCATCGTCATTTAATGTTACCAATGCCTGCAATGGGGTATTGGTTCGAATGCGCCTCGCTGTACATACTTCCCTGGCCACTCCGTCAAATGTGATCATAGACGGATAAGGTGCGGTTCGTTTCCAGTAAGTATACAACGCACGCCGATATTGACTCTCTCCCTCGCTTTTTTTCCAGTCTGCACCATTCCAGGGCGATAGCCAAATTCCACCCGGCTGTGATGGAAATACGCTCGGACCGAATATTTTCCCGCTCAAAAGGCCGCTTATGCATAATCCCTGGTCACGCATTTGCTCGGCAGATAATCTTACTCTTGCCCCACGGCCATAATACTTATTGTATGGATCTTTTTCCAGTGCTTCCGGTGTAAGTTTTGAGTCCTGGCAATAGGTTGCGGACATCATTATTTCTT
>Ga0193726_1000932_pt1 | contig 26153 bp, 17 predicted proteins | sample H2c1metaG_FD_144928 | JGI IMG/M metagenome (GOLD analysis project Ga0193726, IMG submission 144928) | Soil microbial communities from a riparian zone of the East river system, Colorado, United States - H2c1 | ecosystem: Environmental > Terrestrial > Soil > Riparian zone | place: USA: East River...
TCTTCTCGATTTTTCTCCCAAAAGCGGCCAAATAGCGTTAATCCCGCGTTTATCTTCAAATCAGTAGCCTTGTTTTTCCAGGACCACTCCCCCGGTGGAGTCTCCTGGAAACGAGACCTATGGCTATGACCACGACTAGTGCCAAGAGGGGCTTGTGCGGATGGCTTCTCGTCGCCGTGCTGCTTGGTGTTCCAGCATGGGGGCAGCAAAATCCATCGCAAACGGGCCCTCCGATCCGCCTCACGTTGCAAGATGCCCTCGATCATGCCCGCCGCAACAGCGTGGCATACCAGGCTGCTGCTACCGACGCGGGACTTGCTCATGAGGACAAGAAGCAAGCACTCGACGCCCTGTTGCCCAGCGTGAACTACAACAACTCTGCCATCTACTCCGAGGGAGCGGGGGCGAACGGCAGCCCTGTAAAATTCATTGCCAACAATGCGGTACACGAATACTTCAGCCAGGGCAACGTACACCAGACGCTCGACCTGGCAGGCATCGCGGACTTTCGGCGCTTGGGCGCCGCCGCCGCTGTGGCCAAAGCTCGTGCCGAAATTGCTTCGCGCGGCCTGGTCGTTACGGTCGTGCAAAGCTACTACGACGTCGCGGCAGCACAGCTGAAACTGGAATCTGCCCAACGAGCGGCGGAGGAAGGCGAGCGGTTTTTCAAACTAACGCAAGAGCTCGAACACGGCGGCGAAGTGGCGCATTCCGATGTAATCAAAGCTGAATTGCAGATGAACGATCGTCGCCGCCAGCTACAGGAAGCAAAATTAAGAGTCCTGAACACTCGGGCGGATCTTGCGGTGCTGATTTTTCCAACCTTTAGCGACAACTTCGAACTTACGGAAGATCTTCACTTAGCTGCTCCCTTGCCGGCCCTTCCAGAAGTTCAGCGCCGGGCTGCATTGGAAAATCCGGAAATTCGCGCGGCCCTGGAAGCCGTGAACGCAGCAGGCCATGAGGTTACCGCTTCCCGCGCCGGTTATTTGCCGTCCCTAAGTGTGGATTATTTTTATGGCATTGATGCGACGCATTTTGCGACAAGAACAGACGGAGTCTCGAATCTGGGCTCCTCGGTTGTTGCGACATTGAACCTACCGATTTGGAACTGGGGAGCGACGCAAAGCCGGGTGAAGCAAGCCGAACTGCGGCGCGACCAAACGAAACGGGAGCTTTCCCTTGCACAAAGAAAACTGCTAGCCGATTTGCAAACCCTGTACGCGGAAGCGGACACGGCGTCGAGTGAGCTGGCAAGCCTTGCCAGATCGGCAGAATTGTCCAAAGAGAGTTTGCGGCTGACCACGCTGCGTTACAAGGGTGGGGAATCCACGGTTCTGGAAGTGGTAGACGCGCAAACAACGGCGACCGTCGCTGACGCCGCCTATCAGGATGGCGCAGTGCGCTATCGCCTCGCGTTGGCGAGGCTGCAAACCCTCACGGGAGTTCTAACGACGCCATGAGCAAACGGAAGGTTTTGCGAGGGGAATTTACTCTGCTGGTGTGCGCGTACTTGTCGTTTGGCGTTTTTTCGGGGGGCTGCAGCCAGCCGGAAAAGGAAAAAGAGCCGGTGGTTGCGGTCCAGGTGACCCCGGTGCGCAAAGAAGCTATTGCGGAGAAGATTTCCGCTGAAGCAGTCGTTTTCCCCGTACAGCAGGCGGTGGTAATGCCAAAAATTACGTCGCCGATCCGACAGTTTTTGGTGCAGCGGGGCAGCCGCGTCAGGAAAGGGCAACTGCTCGCGGTGCTTGAAAATTCAGATCTGTCTGCTGCTGCCGAACAGAGCAAGGGTGAATTCGAGCAAGCGCAAGCCGGGTATTCGACGACGACAGGCGCGAGTGTGCCGCAGGAGCTTCAAAAAGCGGAGCTGGACGCGGCGGCAGCGCAGGCCGGCTTTGCTGCGCAGACGAAAGTTTACAACAGCAGGCGAGATCTATTCGAGCAGGGCGCGTTGCCGCGCCGCGATCTTGATTCCGCCGAAGTAGCGCTCGCTCAGGCGCGCACTCAGTCCGAAGTAGCGCAACGTCAGCTCGCGGATTTGAAGCGAATTGTCGAGCGGGACACGCTGAAATCTGCTTCTGGCCAACTCACGGCGGCACAGGGGAAATACCACGGAGCCACCGCGCAATTGAGCTATTCAGAGATCCGCAGCCCGATGGACGGCATCGTCACCGATCGTCCGCAGTATGCAGGAGAATTGGCTACCGCGAACCAGCCTCTGCTAACCGTCATGGACACATCGAAGCTGATCGCCAAGGCGCACATCGCGCAATCTGAAGCCGCTCTGCTGAAAGTTGGAAACGACGCGGAGTTGCATTTGCCCGGAGTGAACGAACCCGTCCAGGGCCACGTGAGTCTGGTAAGTCCCGCGCTCGATGCCGGCAGCACAACCATCGAAGTCTGGGTTGAGGCCAGGAAACCAAATCCCGCTCTAAAGCCCGGAATGACGGTACAGATTTCAATCACGGGCCGCTCCGCCAAAGAAGCTCTCGTGGTTCCGGTTTCGGCTCTGTTCAAAAACGATGAAGGCGCGGACTATGTGGTAATTGCGGGCAAGGACAATCACGCTCAACTGAAGACGGTCGAGACCGGTATCCGCAATTCAGAGTTCGTCGAGATTACCGGCGGCCTCCAAGAAGGTGATCCCGTCATTACCACAGGCGGATACGCGCTTCCGGACAAGACGCAGATAAAGATCGCAGCCAGTTCGGACAAGAATTCAGACGAAAAATCTGGCGCGCCTTCAGACCGACGGGACAAGGAGTAGTCCGGCATGGATCTCCTTCCTGAATCGTCACCAACTGGCGGCGAGACGACAGCAAAAGAGATGTGGTTTCAGCGATTTTCGCGGCCAACGCTGTTCCTGATCGTTTGCCTGGCGCTCGTTGGTGGCTACCTCGCTTTCACAATTCCGGTGTCTGTTTTCCCGAACACCGACTTTCCGCGCATCGTGATTGGCGTGGACAATGGCGTTGCGCCGATCGACCAAATGCTCGTTACGGTTACGCGACCGATCGAAGAAGCCGTAAACAGCGTTCCTGGTTTGCAAAACGTTCGCTCCACGACCAGCCGGGGTTCGGCCGAAGTCGATCTTTTCTTCGATTGGAACGCCGATATGGTCCTGACGCTGCAACGCGTCGACGCGGTGGTGGCGCGGTTGCAGGTCGAGCTTCCTCCGACTGCCAAGCTCGACACGCATCGGCTCACTTTTGCCGCATTTCCTATCCTTGGCTACAGCTTGACGTCGGATCGCGTACCTCCGAACAAGCTTTGGGAAATAGCCACGTACGACATAAAGCCACGTATGAATCGATTGGACGGCGTTGCGACCGTCATTGTGCAGGGCGGACGTGTTCCGGAGTTTCAAATAGCGCCGGATCCGGCGCGGCTCCCAGCGTCCGGAGTTACCGTAGCGGATTTGCTCGATGCGGTGCGACGTACGAACTTGATTGATTCCCCAGGCTTGATCGAGAGCGACCACCATCTGGTGCTGGCGCTGGTCAGCGGACAGGTACGCAGCGCCGGCGAGATTGGCCAGATCGTTGTAAAAACAACCACTGCCGGTGTTCCAGTCCGCATCGCGGATGTTGCTACTGTGTCGCCTTCGTTTGCACCCGTCTACACGATTGTGACGGCCAACGGAAAGCCGGCCGTACTTCTGAACGTGAATCGGCAACCAGACAGCAACACGCTCGAGGTCGCGAACGAAGTTCATAGTCTCGTCGGACAAATTGCGTCCTCACTACCTCCTGGAGTCCGTCTCGAGCCGTTTTACGATCAATCCACAATTGTTCACGATTCCATCTCGAGCGTTCGCGATGCGGTTCTCCTGGGCATCGTGCTTTCTTCCATTGTTCTTATTTTGTTCCTGAGAGATTGGGGAACTTCGCTGATCGCCGGACTGGTGATCCCGGTTACTCTCTTGATCACTTTCATTGTCCTGCGCCTGACCGGTCAGACCTTCAATCTTATGACCCTTGGCGGGCTTGCGGCTGCGGTGGGCCTCGTCATTGATGACGCGATTGTGGTCCTTGAAAACATTGTGCTGCATCGTGACGCGGGACAAGATCGCTTCAAGGCCATTCAAAGCGCGCTGCGCGAGCTGACGATCCCCCTCGTCGGATCCACGGTCACGCCTATCGTCGTTTTTCTTCCGCTCATCTCGATCACCGGCGTGACCGGCAGTTTTTTCCGGGCTCTCGCGGTCACCATGACGGTTTCACTTTTCACATCCCTGCTGCTGGCGTTGACGTGGACCCCGACGCTCAGCCAGTACCTTACGCGCAAAGGCCAAGAACGGGCGCGAGCTGGAGGCAGCCCGGGGGCGGGCAGGACCGGGAATTCACAAAGCGATCCGGATGCCGCGGCGCTTCTTGCTGCCGGAGAATCCGGCGAGTCCGGCTACTTCGGAAAGCTTGTCAACTTTTATGGCTCCACGATGCAGTCGGCGCTCAAACGCCCATGGATTCTGGTCGTGAGTTTCATCGCGATTGTTGTGCTGTCGGTGGTGAGTTATCGATTGCTCGGAACGGAGCTGCTGCCGACGATGGATGAAGGAGGATTCATCGTCGACTACTTCACGCCACCGGGAAGTTCGTTGACAGAATCAAATCGCATCCTAACGCACATCGATGAGATCTTGCGAGCCACGCCGGAAGTTGAGAGCACATCGCGGCGGACGGGAATGCAGTTGGGGCTCGCCGCGGTGACCGAAGCCAACAACGGCGATTTTACGGTGAAGCTAAAATCCAGCCGGAAGCGCGCCATCGATGACATCATTTCGGACTTGCGTTCGCAGATTGAGGAGCAAGAACCCACGGCAAAAGTCGAGTTTATCCAGCTCTTGCAGGACATGATTGGTGACTTGACGAGCCAGCCGGAACCGGTGGTCATCAAGCTGTTCGCCCAAGACGGGAAGCTGCTGAACGATACAGCTCCGAAACTAGCCGACGCGATTGCCAAAGTGCACGGCGTTGTGGACGTTCTGAATGGAGTGGAGAATGTCGTAAGCGGGCCGGCCGCTACGTTTCAGGTAAATTCAGCAGCAGCCACGCGCGCGGGCTTTACCCCGGAAGAGGTGGCGATTGATGCGGCGGCCATCCTGGAAGGCGAACCGGCCGCCACTCCGGTCATCCTGAACGACCGCTCGTATACAATTCGCGTGCGTTTTCCTGATGCCAACCGTTCCACCTTGGACCGCATGAGCAACACGCTGCTGGTCAGCGCAACGGGACATACCGCTACGCTTGGATCTTTGGCAGCTCTTACGATTCTGTCCGGAGAAACTGAAATTCGCCGCGAAAACCTGCAACGCATGGTACAGGTGACGGCTCGCCTGGAAGGGGTGGATCTCGGTTCCGGGATAAGCGAAGTACAAAAGGCGGTTAGTGCCATGCAGCTTCCTAAAACAATTCGCGTGGAGTACGGCGGCTTGTACGAGGAGCAGCAGAAATCGTTTCACGATTTGTCCCTCGTTCTGTTTCTCGCGTTGCTGCTGTTGTTTGCCGTATTGCTTTTCGAGTTCCGGACGTTTTCGGCGCCGACAGCGATTCTGGCATCGGCGCTGCTTTCAACCGTTGGTGGATTTCTGGCATTGCTGGTGACCAGGACGACGTTCAACGTGGCGTCGTTTATGGGAATGATCATGGTCATTGGGATTGTGGCCAAAAACGGCATCCTGTTGCTCGACGCAGAGCATCGTTTTCGCGACTTGGGTTTTTCGCTCGAAGATGCCATGGTGCAGGCCGGCCGGCGGCGGTTGCGGCCCATTGCCATGACGGCGCTGGCGACCATCGCCGGGATGTTGCCCTTGGCCTTTGCCATCGGGGCTGGTTCCCAGATGCTGCAACCCCTGGCCATTGCGGTAATTGGCGGTCTTCTCAGCTCGATGGTGTTATCCCTGGTTTTTACCCCCGCCATTCATTACTACCTGGTGCGAGGCGGGATTCGCGCAGCCCAGAGTGGTGGGGGTTCCACATCGTAGTGTAACCCCCCATTCACGCGGCTTTCACAGTCGGAGGACTAAGCTTTGCGGCGGGGAATCCCGTGAACATTCTGGTTGTTGAAGACGATGCGGAAATGGCGCGCCTGCTCGTGCAGGGCCTCGAGGAAGAGTCCTACGAAGTGGATCTGGCCTGCGATGGCGTCACCGCACTCGCGCTTTCGAAATCCGGCGCATTCGACGTCATTGTTCTCGACGTAATGCTTCCGGGCATGGATGGTACCGAAGTCGCGAAGCAGTTGCGCTGCCGCAAAGAAGATGTGCCGGTTCTGATGTTGACAGCGCGGGACGCGCTGCCGGATATCGTAAAAGGGTTGGACGCCGGCGCCGACGACTATCTGACGAAGCCCTTTTCCTTTCAGGAACTCCTTGCGCGAATCCGGGCGCTGGAGAGGCGAAGCGCACCTCGAGCGCGAAGCGTTCTCGAATACTCCGACCTGATTCTGGACACGGCCGCGTTTCGCACGTTCCGCAGCGGAAGAGAAATTCGCTTGTCCTTTACAGAATTCCGTCTGCTGGAACTTCTGGTGCGAAACAGGGGCCGCGTGGTGCCGCGCAGCGCCATTGTGGAGACGCTGTGGGGTGACCGCCGCCGGGAAGTCGAAGAGAACACAGTGGACGCGTTCGTGCGCTTGTTGCGGCGCAAAGTGGATGCAGCAGACGGTGCGACGCTGATTCAGACTCATCGCGGTATCGGTTATTCCATCGGTCTATGAAACTGTACCTAGCCCTCCCCATCCGTGCGCGTCTGACACTTCTCTATGTTGCCGTTCTCGGATTGTCGTTCATCGCTTTCTTTTGGGTGAGCGATATTGGCTTTCGTCAGAGTATTGAAATCACCGTGAACGATGCGTCACAAGCGAACCTGGAAACGGTGCAGCGGCTGCTGGCGGCTACAGCCGGGCAAGGCGACCAGGTCACTAGCCGCGAGTTAGAGGACCTGGCCAACCTGTGGGCCAGCGGCGCGCTGCTTGAAGTCGCGAATCCAGAAGGAAAATGGCTATACCGATCGCCGCGATTCCATCACGCAAGTCCGCCGCTACCGGATGCCACGGCGAGCGGAATACGCTATTTCACTACAAATCTCGACGCCCTGCAGTATCGCGTCGCTATGGAGCGCGTCCCGGTGGGCGAAAGAGTTTTTGCGATTCGCGCAGCGGTTCCGACCGAACCGTTTGATCAGGCCCTGGACCGGTTTCGAGTTCTTGAGAAAGAAATCCTGCCGCTGCTGGTCGCGCTTGCATCGCTGCTGGGCTACTGGCTCAGCGGAAAATCGCTGGCACCGGTAAATCGCATCATCCAAACGGCCGAACAAATCGGTGTGCAAAGTCTGTCGCGCCGGCTGGAGGTTCCTGAACCTCGCGACGAGTTGCGGCGATTGACTGAAACTCTGAACGCCATGCTCGGCCGGATTGAAGCGTCGTTTCAGAAAATCACGCAATTTACGGCAGACGCCTCGCACGATCTCCGGACACCGGTAGCCGTCATGCGCACGACGGCCGAGATTGTTTTGCGACGTTCCAGGACCGAAGAGGACTACCGGGAAGCGCTCCGGCGGATTCTCCAGACGTCGGTTGAGACTTCGGGCCTTATCGAGAACCTGCTGACATTGGCGCGCGCCGACGCCGGCGCAGCAGGACTCGAACTACATGAGCTGGACCTAAACCCGCACCTGCGCAGGGCGCAAGAGCACGGAACGGTCTTGGCAGCAGATAAAGCTCTCTCCTTTACCCTACGAACTCCAGAAGACCCGGTCTGGGTGCGTGCAGACGCCATAGCGATCGATCGCCTGCTGCTGATCCTGGTCGATAATGCGGTGAAATACACGCCAGCAGGCGGCCACTGTGAAATTGCGCTTACCCAACTACGAAACGAAGCTCACATCGCGGTGGCGGATACCGGCGTTGGCATCCCCGAAGACGAATTGGAATCCATATTCGAACGGTTCCGTCGCGCGGACCGGGCACGCTCAAGGGAAACCCCCGGCGCGGGACTGGGATTGGCAATCGCGCGCTGGATCGCGCAAACGCATGGCGGAGCCATCTCAGCTGAAAGCGTGGTTGGACGCGGTTCGGTGTTCCGAGTCCGTTTGCCGGCAGCGGAGCGGGTCTAGTGAATCCGGAACCTAGCGGGTCCCCCCGACGCACGCTTTCTGAAAGAAATTCAGGCTCTATTCAACGTGCCATTAATGTCTGTTCACGGGCGAGTCGCCCCTTTGCCTCTATATAGAAGGCCGGAAAGCAACGCGCTCCAACAAACATGGCGATGTATCTTTTCGCTTTCTAGATACCTACGAGGAATTCTTCATGATTTCGCAAAGATGGCGAACGGCGGCGCTTGCAGCGCTCGCGATACTTTTCACCATTGGCACAGCTACCGCTGCGCAGGCGCAGAGCAACAAAGCAGCGATCTCGGGGAGAGTCTTGGATTCGTCCGGAAGCGTCCTGCAAGGCGCGGAAGTGGTGCTTGAACCGGGCGACGCGCACGCCGTTTCCAATGCGCAGGGACAGTTTTTCATCAACAATATTGAGCCGGGAAGCTACACCCTCTCAGTTACCTATGTCGGGTTTTCGGCATTCACGCAAGAAATGGAGTTAAACGCCGGGAAGACCTCGGCAATAGATGCCAAGATGTCGCTATCGGACGTCAACACCCAGGTTCTTGTGACCGCCGATCGCGCGGCAGGCGAAGCGGAAGCTGTCAACCGCGAGCGCAGCGCGGACAACATAGTTCAGATATTGCCGGCTGACGTTATTCGGAGCCTACCCAATGCCAACATGGCTGACGCCATTGGCCGTTTGCCAAGCGTTACGCTGGAGCGCGATGAAGGTGAAGGAAAGTACGTCCAAATCCGGGGCACGGAACCGCGTTTAACGAACGCCACGCTGGACGGGGTGAACGTCCCATCTCCGGAATCTGGCGTGCGCCAGGTTAAATTTGACACCATCCCGGCCGACCTCGTCGAATCAGTCGAACTGAACAAAACATTGCAGGCGAATATGGACGGAGATGGTATCGGAGGTACCGTTAATCTCGTCACAAAAACGGCTGGAGAACGCCCCACCGTTGCGCTTTACGGTCTAGGCGGGTATAGCCCCATTCTTGGTGGCCGTCCAAATTATGAATCTACAGCGACAGTAGGGCAGCGCTTCGGGAAGGAAAAGCGGCTCGGTGTCTTGATCGGCGGCTCCTATGATTGGAATGGCCGCGGAATTGACGACAGCGAACCGGTACCGGATATTGCCACGTTACTTCCAGGTTCGCCGCGTTATTTTGATTCGCAAGACCTTCGCGAATACCGTTACAACCGTAGCCGTTGGGGGCTGGCTGGAAGTGCCGACTACAAGATTGGCGATAGTTCCAGTATTTATATTCGGAGTCTTTATTCCGATTTCAAGAACTATGGAGACCGCTGGGTTTATTCGCTCAACGACAACACGCCGGGAGCCGGACTGCTGAATGGAAATGGAGGTCCACCGTCTTTTAACACCTCGATTCGCCGTCCGGACTATGCGATTGGAAGCGTCGTGATCGGGGGCCGAGTAGACCGCACCACGACCTGGTACACCTGGGATGTTTCAGTATCCCGTTCACGAATGTCCAACAATGGATATGGAACTGCGGACTTTTCCGTTCCGCGTCCGTTTACCTTCACCTCGGCCTGCCAATATGATCCCGGCGCGACCACGGCAATTTACCGGCCCCAGTGGAATGCTGCTTGTTTCAGTGAAGCTTACAATCCCGATAATTTGGCAATTTCTGACCTGAGCACGGACTACGGAAAAACGGCTCAACTAAACCTGCAGTTTGCAGGAGCCGCAGCAAAGCGATATCACATCGGTTCTCGTCTAGCGACAATCGAAATTGGCGGAAAATTCCGGAATGCCCACAAGTTCGATAGCACGTACAACCTCACCTACGATGCGAAGACCACGACAGATCCGGCTGATTCGAGCGGCGATTCTTCGTTCATAACCAACCCGACCCTGCTGTCGGCTTTTCCCAATTCGTTCACGAATGACAATTACTATGGAGGCTCCTATAAGTTGGGGCCCAATGCCGATTTTTTTCAAGTACGGAACTCTGTTCTGGCAAACACAGCCAACTTTGACCTTACCGATACGTCCGGCGGAAACTCTGGAAACTTTAACTTCGTGGAGAAAGTGTCCGCTGGGTACGTGATGAACACCATCGATCTGAGCAGCAGATTTCGACTTATTGCTGGCGTGCGCATCGAAGGAACGGATCTCCGGACACTGAGCTGGGACGATGGCTCACCCGATGCCACTCCTCCAGTACCCCCAGGGCTTACATTCAACGCGGGGGGATCGTATATAAAGGTCTTGCCCAGCGCTTCGCTGCGCTACGCAGTCACCGACGATTCGAATTTTCGTTTGGTCTATAGTCGCGGATTTTCCCGCCCCGATCCGCAGGACATCGCTCAGTCTCTTTCGGTCTCCTTGAATGGGGCGAACACGAGTACCGTCTCGCTCGGAAATCCAAACCTCAAAGCTGAAACAGCTGATAACTTCGACCTGCTCTTTGAGCACTATTTGAAACCGTTCGGGCAAATTGAGGCTGGCGTTTTCTACAAGAATCTCTACGAACCGATCGTCAACAAGTCCTTCCGGGAGACGTTTACGCCCGGACCTGGCTTTCCCAACCAAAACTATCTGGTTTCTCAGCCCGTCAATGCGGGAGGCGCGCATCTCTACGGTTTTGAGATTTCCTACATTCAGCACTTTAGCTTTCTTCCAGGTATCTGGACCGGTTTAGGTTTATCGGCCAACTACAGTTATACGGATTCCGGGACCACTGGTCTCTTTGATCGCATCGACCATCCGCATCTGCTTCGTCAAGCTCCCCATACCTGGAATTTGAGTCCTACCTACGACCGCGGCCGCATTTCGCTGCGTCTTGGTTTGACGTATAACGCTGCGAGCATTTTTGGGTACCAATATGTTGCTGGCCTCGATCCGAACGGAGATCACGAGCCGACACCGGGAGGCCTAAAGGGACCCAACAGTGACACTTATCTGTACGCGCACTTTCAAGTGGATGCCCAAGGGAGCCTGCGTTTGGCAAAAGGGTTCACCGCGGTCGTGTACGGCCTAAACCTCAACAATGAAGTATTTGGCTTCTACAACGGAAGCCCGCAGTACCTGATCCAGCGGGAATATTACACTCCCACTGTTGGCATCGGTCTTCGCTGGTCACCGGTGCACGAAAAATAGCGAGTCTCCTCTACACGCGCCTGGAGCTGATGCCCACCACATGGCGCAATCTCTCTGGTGGCAATTTAGGCTCCTGTTTATCGGTGGCCAGTCGGGCTTCAAGAAATTCACAGGCAAGTTGTCAGCGAGGTTGGGGCATGAAAATGAAGGTACTGGGCGTCTCTCTAGCGGTAGTTTTAGGACTTGGCAGCTCATTCCTTGTTCACGGAGCGCGGAATCAACCATCAGTTCCCAATTCGTCGGAAGGGGTCACTTTGGTGGGAGCCGGAGACATTGCCGACTGTGTAGATATTTCAGGAGCTGAAGCCACAGCCAAACTTCTTGAAAAAGTGCCGGGGACGGTGGTTGCCATCGGGGACCTGGCGTATCCGGATGGAACGAAGGAAAACTTCGCCTGTTACGACAAGACTTGGGGCCGAGTGAAGGCTCGCACCAGGCCTGCGGTTGGAAATCATGAATTCCATTCAAAAGATGCGGCCTACTATTTCGATTACTTTGGCAAAGTGGCAGGCGATTCGACGGACGGCTTTTACAGCTACGATCTCGGAGCCTGGCACATCCTTTCTTTAAACAGTGAGTGCGTGGAAGTGGGGGGTTGCGGTCCCGGGTCTCGTGAAGAGAAATGGCTCCGTGCCGATCTTGCGGGCCATCCAAGTGCGTGCACGCTCGCTTATTTTCACAAACCGCTGTTCAGTTCCGGTGGCAAGCACGGTGATGATCCCGAGATGAAGCCATTGTTCCAAGCGCTTTACGATGCCAATGCCGACTTGATTTTGAATGGTCATGACCATGACTACGAGCGGTTTGGTCCACAAGATCCTGACGGCAAGGCTGATGCCAAACGAGGGATTCGCGAGTTCGTTGTGGGCACCGGTGGCAAGAATCACCGTCCTTTCAGCGAACCACATGCCAACAGTGAAGTCCGAAACGCGGATACATTTGGCGTCTTGAAGTTGTCATTGCGCGCCGGCGGCTACGACTGGCAATTCATACCGGAAGCAGGGAAAGCCTTTACCGACCGGGGCAGCGGCAGTTGTCACTGAAAACGGCGGCGCCGGCAGGACTGGGCTGCGACTGTTTCAAATTACCATCGGGAGAGAGTGAATTTGATGAAATACGCGAATATTTTGGCGGGAATCTTGAGTTTCCTGTTGTTCGGAGCCACGCCCTCTGGCTATCAGGTTACCAAGAAGGTTTCACTGCCCGGAAGCGGCGGTTGGGACTACCTGGCGGTGGACAGTCCTGCGCGGCGTATTTATGTTTCTCACGCGACGCAAGTCGTCGTTCTGGACGCAGATAGCCTCGAGATTGTTGGCACGGTCGCAGGCCTTGTCGGAGTGCACGGCATAGCGGTTGCGCCGGAATTCGGCCATGGATTTATCACAGCGGGCCAGTCCGACTCGGTCGCTGTTTTTGACCTCAAGTCTCTGCAAAAGATTGCCGAGGTAAAGGTCGGCAAGAAACCGGACGCGATTGTCTACGACGAGACCACCAAGCGCGTGTTCGCAATGAACGGTGACAGCGGAAGTTCGACGGTAATCAATGCTGCGGACAATAAAGTGCTTGGAACGGTTGCGCTTGGTGGCGGCCCGGAGTTCACGGTGGCCGACGGCAAGGGCAGCGTATTCGTTAATCTCGAGGACAAGAGCGAATTGCTGCGTATCGATGCCAAGTCCTTACAAGTGAAAAACCGCTGGCCCGTTGCACCCTGTGAAGCGCCATCCAGCATGGCGTTCGACAAAGCGAATAGCCGCTTGTTCCTCGGCTGTCGGAGCCGTTTGCTCGCCGTGGTCAACAGCGAGAACGGAAAAGTTGTGGCCAGCTACCCCATTGGGGATAAAGTTGACGCTTCGGTTTTCGATCCAACGTCCAAAATCGTTTTCTCGTCCACCGGCGACGGCCACGTATATGGTTTCCATCAAGACTCTGCCGACAGCTACTCGGCTCTCGAAGTACTGTCGACAGCGCAAGGTTCAAAGACCATGACGATGGACAAGAAGACCCAGCGGTTGCTGGTTCCTGCCCGCGAAGGCGCGGCAATCTCCCTGTGGGTATTTGAGAAGTAACAAGCGTCGTGTTGATCCGCGTTGCGTATGACGCCGACGCCTGCCCTGGTCGTCTCCCTCAGGCGCGCGCTGGATGGGCTCGGCGACGGGTGCTGGTGGAGAATCCGGCCGCGAGCAGGAGTGCCCAGGCGACTCCCAGGCAAACACCGCTCGCAACGTCACTCGGATAGTGCACGCCCAGGTACATCCGGGACATTCCCACCAGGAAAATGACCGCGAGGGCGATGAAGACCAGGAGGACGCGACCTTGCAAAGTCGGTAGATGATGCGCCGTTAGTATGGCGATTGTAAGATAAAGCGAAGCGGCAACCAGAGAGTGGCCGCTCGGGTAGGAAAAACCAGTGACGTGCACCAGATGTTCAACATTGTCGGGGCGGGTTCGTTCGATGAGATTCTTGGTAAGTATGGTCAGCAGCGCCGCTCCAGCCGAGTTGAGCACGAGTTGCGAGGCGGACAACCGGTCTCGCAGCAAAAGCAACACGCAGAGTGCGATCAGCGAAATCAGGATCACCAGCGTCATGGAGCCGAGCGCGGTTAGGTCAATGGCGATACCGGTGAGCCAGGGCCGCCTCAGCGAAGCGATCGCCGCAAGAATGATGGCGTCCCTTCCCTGGACTTCATTTTCAACCAATTCGGAAGTCAGTTTCAGGAAGATCGCCAAAAACAAAAAGGAAGCGCCCAACCACAGCGATAGGCGTTTCTCGTACTCGGAAAAGTGAAGGTTTCTGAGGGTCATCGAATTCCTTGGATTCACAATGGAGCACGAACGTCAGAACTTGAATTCGAAATTGAGCTGCAACCGTCGCGCCGGCTCGGCAGCCGAAGGAGTTCCGAAACTCGGAATCGGATTTGCAGGATCCGTGCCGATCACCCCATTGTAGGTCACAAAGTTCGGATGGTTCAGAACATTAAAGACATTGAAGGCTACTGTCAGCTTGCGGCCGCCCTTTTTCTCCCTGCCCAGGTGAAAGTCATGCTGAACGTTGAGATCGAGATTCAGAAAACCGGGACCGTGGAGAGAATTTCTTGGAGCGAGCCCGCCATCCGGGCGGTCGTTAAAGATGCCGTCACCGTTGGCATCGTCGCCGGTTGTAACATTCACTGGTTTACCGGAGTAGGCCTGCAACGCAACTCCCAGTGAAAAAAGGTCGGTTGGCTCAAAGGTGCCCAATAGATCAAATTTGTGCCGTCGGTCGTTGGCCGAACGCGCCCAATCCGCTGCTGGAAAGTTGCTGTTCCCCACGAAGTACATTACTCCGCTGCTGTTATTGTAGGTTTTTGACAGGGTGTATTGGACTTGCCCGGCGAAGAGTCTGGATGGTCTCCCGCGGAACGTGAGTTCAAGAGAATTTCCTTTTTGATAGCCGTCTGACTGTATCGTTCGCACCTGACCGAACGCGCGATCGGGGCGCGCGGCGTAGTTGAAGGGAACGGGAGCATTGGCGTCGACGGATCGGAATAGATCAATCCCACGATTGCCGACATACGTCGCGCTGAACGTACTTTTCGCCGTAATTTGACGTTCCACGCCAAAACTGAACTGAAAGATATAAGGAATGTGCAATCGCGGGTCCAAAACGACAAGACTCGTAGGGACGCCAGCTAACTCCGAGGGAAGCACGGGAAAGGGAATCGCCTCAGCAGTCCCGAGTGGGAGCAATAGTCGCAGCAGATCTCTACCGTTGAAATGAAGCAAGTCCGCCACCGGCCGCGGACCGGAGCGGTCATAGAAGAGGCCTGCTCCTCCGCGAAACACGGTTTTGCTCTTGGAGGAAGGTGCGATGGCAAAGCTCACCCGCGGTGCAAAGTTGTCGGGATCGTTGTGGAAGAAATTCTGAAAATAGTAACGCAGGCCCAGACTGACGGAGAAGTTCGGCCGCACGCGAATATTATCCTCGATGAATCCTGCAACGGTCCTTTCCCAGAAGACCAGATGGCCATTTCCGGTTTGTATCCGGAACGCCGACGGTTGCCCGGCCGCGTACGCGCCGATATCGGTGAAAGTGTAGGTGCCTTGTGCGTTGCTGAAGTCGTCTGCCCCGCGACGACTGATGTCTGGTACATCCACGCCAAAGGACAGGACATGCCGCCCCCCTGCATAGGTTAGAAAATCGGTACCATCCACGTGGGATTCCGTGCGTTTTGAATCCGCTTGAGCGCCACCGCCTGTGAAATACCCCTCAACGATCAGTTGCGGAGACTGGATGTTGCTTGTGACCGGTTCGTCGTTGTGGCCGATGAGGAAACGAAGTTGGTTGAGCCAATGTGGGGAAAGAATATGCCGATAGCCGATATTGATTTCATGTTCGCGGCTTTTCGTCGCGAAGCCCGCTTCGGGCAAGACCGTACCACCAACGCCCTGATTTTTCTGGGTTTGCGCCTCATACGAGTACGCAATCCAAAACTGATCGCCATTTGCGAAATCATGAAAGGCGCGCGCTGAACCGAAGAAATGTCGCTCTGGCGCGGCAATATTGTCGTCAATGAAGGTGTTGTTCGGGCCAAACGCGTGGACGATATTCTGCAAATTGTCAGAATCCTGCTCTAAGGAAAGGAGAAATGAATTTTTCTTGTCCCGGCCAAGCGGGCCGGACAGGGAACCCTCACCGTAGTAGCGGCTCTCTTGGGGCTTGGTTGTGGCGAAATAGTTCGTGGCATCGACGGCGGAATTGCGCGTGAGAAAGTTTACGCTTCCGTGGAACTGTGGCGTACCGGGCTTGGTAATGATTTCCAGGCGCGCCCGACCCGGACGCGCAAACTGTGCAGAATAGGGATTCTGGTTGATTTTCACTTCCTGGATTGCCGAAGGCGAAACACCGGGGCCGTTGGCCTCGACGCCGTTTACCACGAGTGAAACACCGTTCGTGCCGATGGCGTCTTCGCTGAGGAACCGGGAAAGCAACGTGATGTAGTCCTGATCGAACACGGGAACTCGGTCGAGGGCATCACGCGTTACCGAGTTGGCGTTTTGATTTTCGGAAGTTTCCGTCGAGACTTGCGGAATTCCTTCGCCACCCGCCACACTGACTGTTTCGTTTATGGCGGAAATGACCAGGGTGATACGAAGCGGCGGCAGGGGCTTCGGGCCGATCGTAACCTCGGACGACGAGTCCCGAAATCCCTCGGCGCGAATCACGCAGCGGTACCGGCCTCGGGCAAGCTTGTCGAAAACGAACAAACCGAAACGGTCCGTGGTCGTAGAACTCACCTCGGATTCGTTGACGTCGAAAAGCGTTACCTGCGCGCCGGATACATCCGAGGACGAAGGATCAAGGACGATTCCAGAGAGGGAATGGTTTGTGGGCAAGGTTTGCGGCGCGCCAGTGGCGCCGCTGGTTACCAAGAAAAAGAGCGCCGCAAGTACGAGCGCGTGGCACTTAGTCGATTTCAGAACAAAGGCAAGTCTGAACGTCACAAGATTCATCCGTCAGTCGATGGAGATGGCCCACAGGATACTGAGACGAACCTAAACGGGGCATTAAAATGGCGAGTGGGCGGTTGGAAATCAGGATTTCCGGTGCCAGGATCGGGAATGTGCATCAGCGTGGGCTGGAGGTCCCCCGGGAGAGCCGGCCATGAGAATACGAAGAAGCGTTGCGAAAGCCAAATTCACGGCAGAACACCAGGGATGCGCCGCCCTTCAACCGCTCGGGAATCTGGCGTTCCGCAGTGCCAGCGTCCACGCAAGACGCACCAGGCCCTGTCAAAACGCTTAGAACTTTAGAGCGATTCCAGCCGCGCTGTTTGGCGGAGTTTTTACGTCTTGCAATTCGGCTCCCTCTGGCCACAACGCGAAAATCGGGTTTCAATGAATTTCACACTCATTCAATTTACGATTCATCGAAGGAAAGTCCAGGAGCAGCTCGTTTTGCACGGGGTCGCGATGGCGGGTTTAAGGAAGTAGTCCGCCGTGCACAAGATTGCTTCACCAGCTTTGTTCGAAGTCCCTTGACAGGCCGCGCCAGAAAATACTATAAGGGTTTCTAAATAATCGTTTAGAATATTGTTTGCTGCTACCGGGAGAAAAGCATGGCCCTGCGGAACGGACAGTTCCTGTTTGCTTCAGCCCCCGACAGTTGGGGGGTTTTGGACTATCCGGGACCATCCTGGCAACAGTCCTACCAACGGATGCTGGATGAAATGGTTGCCGGGGGCTACACGGCTACCGAACTCGGGCCTTACGGGTACTTCCCGACCGATTCCGATGTGCTTCAACTCGAGCTGCAAAAACGCAACATGAAACTGCTTGGTTCTTTTGTTCCGGTCAAACTAACAGATCCCCATGCCGGGACCACGGCTCTCGAGCGAATTCGCAAGGTGGGGGAATTGCTGGCCGCTCTAAAGGCGCCATTTCTGGTACTCGCCGATGATCAGTCTGATGCCCGGAACAGTTTTTCCGGACGGGCAAACGAAAAAGATTGCCCGACTTTGAATGCGGCGCAATGGAAGCATGTCGGCACAATCGTGGCCGACGCGGAAAAAGTTGCTCAGGAATACGGGCTTGATTTGGTATTTCATCCCCACGTTGCCACTTATGTGGAAACACCAGGGGAATGCGAAAGATTCTTCGACGCTACCTCGCACACGAATGTCGGATTGTGCCTGGATACCGGGCACTGCGTTTACGGGCAGGGAGATTCGGTCCAGGAAGCGGAAAAGTTCAAGAGCAAACTGCGGTTTGTGCATATCAAGGATTGCAACGCAAACGTACTTGAAAGAGCTCGACTGAACAAATGGACATTTGAAGAGGCCATTGAGCACAAGGTCTTTACAATCATCGGTCAGGGTAATATCGATTTCACGGCTTTCTTCCAAACGCTGGCAAAAATCGGCTACTCGGGATGGTCGGTCGTGGAGCAAGACGTGAAATTTGGGGATCCAACGATTCGTCCCGCCGAAAGTACCGCTGCGAGCTTAAGGTATTTGCACGGAGTGGTGGACAAACTCTAGATCTACGCTGGCGGAAGTGAACGGGAACGACCGAGGGAAAGATGCGCAAATTGGGAGTCGGAGTTCTTGGCGTTGGAGAAATGGGGCAGCGTCATGCCGAGAACTTGCGGAGGCTAGTGCCGAACGCACGCCTTGTTGCGGTCGCCGATGTTTCCGCAGGGCGTGCGCGCCAGGTGGCGGAGGAATTGGAAATTGAAAAGTCCTACGACAGTTTGGAAGCCATGCTGGAGTGCCAGGAAATCAATGCGGTGGTTATTGCAACGCCCGACCGTTTTCATCCGTCCGCAGTAAAACTCGCCGCCGCCGCCGGTAAGGATATTCTTTGCGAAAAACCGATCGCGCTAAGTCTGGCCGAGGGCCACGAGCTCCTGAATGCCGTCGCAAAAGCAGGTGTGCGTCTGCAGGTGGGTTTCATGCGCCGGTATGACCCAGCTTACGCTGCGGCTATGAAACGCATTGAAGCCGGGGAGATCGGAACACCGGTCATTTTTAAGTCGATTGGACGAGACAAAGAGGGGCCGCCGCTCGCTTCCTACGATTCGAACATGAATGGAATGTTGTTCTACACAAACTCGATTCACGATTTTGATCTGGCACGCTGGCTGGTGCGGGATGAAGTCAGTGAAGTCCAGGCCTACACGACCACGGCCATCCGACCCGAGGTCGCGAAATTCGGAGACGTGGTGGCGGGCGTGGTCAATCTGAAATTCCATGCCGGCGCGATTGGAAATATTGAGTCTTACGCGCAGGCGGCGTACGGGTACGACGTGCGCACAGAGATCGTGGGCTCGAAAGGATCGATTGTGGTGGGAGGTCTGCATCAAACGCCTGCAACTTTCCTGACCGTTCACGGGAGCGTGCGGCCTATTGTCGATCATTTTCTATCGGCCTTTCGCGATGCGTACCTGGCTGAAATTCGGGATTTTGTGGACTGCATGTTGAGCGAGCGCGCACCACGCGTAACCGGGGGAGATGGCCTGAAGGCTCTGGCCATTGCGGTGGCAGCGGAGACGTCCCACCTGGAAGCGAAAGCTGCAAAGGTTCCTCTGGCAATCGCCGCCACTGTTTGAAGCCATAGTTCGGAGGAATGTGTGACCGTAGCTGCCGTTTCGTCCTTTAAGAGTCCCCTGCATCAGATGACGCAGACCACGCCGACTTGTTTGTGGAGCGATTCGGTTTCGACACAGGACCTTCCCTATTCGATCGAGCATGGTGCCGTGGGCGCCACCTGCAATCCGGTGATTGTCGTCGGAGCGTTGAAGAAGGAAACCGACGCGTGGAGGGAGAGAATCCAGGCCCTCGTTCAGGAAATGCCCATTGCCACCGAAGATGAGATTGCCTGGCAGCTGGTTCGCGAAATGTCCGTCAAAGCCGCCGCCTTGCTGAAGCAGATCTTTGATGAACAGCGTGGACGAAACGGGCGGCTCTCGATACAGACTGATCCCCGATTATTTCGTGATAGCAAAGCGATGGAAAGACAGGCGCTGGAGTTTGACCAGCTGGCGCCTAACATGATTGTTAAGATTCCCGTCACAAGTGCTGGAATTCCGGCGATTGAAGAAGCGACATACCGGGGAATCAGTATCAATGCGACGGTTTGTTTCACTGTTCCACAGTGCATTGCGGTGGCCGAAGCAGTCGAGCGCGGTCTCGAGCGGCGCGAGCGTGAAGGTAAGGAAATAAGCACCATGGGGCCGGTGTGCACGATCATGGTGGGCAGGCTCGACGACTGGCTGAAGGTTTTGGCGGAAAAAGACAATGTAAGCGTGGACCCTGGATATTTTGAATGGGCCGGGGTGGCGGTATTTAAGAAAACCTATCGGATATTCGCCGAACGCGGCTATCGAGTGCGTCTGTTATCGGCTGCGTTTCGAAATCATATGCACTGGAGTGAGTTTATTGGAGGAGACGTGGTGATTTCGCCTCCTCACGCATGGCAGGTGCGCTTCAATGCGAGCGATATCGAGATTCGCAGCCGGATTAATGAAGCAGTTTCCGGGGAAATAGTGGAAGAATTGAGCAGAAGATTTCGGGATTTTCGTCGCGCGTATGCAGAGGAGAATCGAGGAATTTGATACGTTTGGCCCCACGGTGCGGACCCTTCGCCAGTTTATTGCCGCGTGCCATGATCTCGATGGTGTGATCAGGGAGTTCCTGCTGCCCAATCCCGACTTGTCCTAGTGCCGAAAAGGGCTAAACGCTTTGAAGGGAAGCAAAATTCTGGTATCTTGGCCTCGCGATAGAGTATGTCTACCTCCAGGAAACGTAATCCCACGCAAAACAAAGCCGCTAGCATTTCCGATGTCGCGCGGGTAGCGCGGGTTTCAATCTTCACAGTTTCCGCGGTGATCAACAACAAAGCTCACGTGGGCAAGAATTTGCGCCAACGCGTGGAAAGTGCGATTCAGAAGCTGCATTACCGGCCCAATCTGGTCGCTCGCAGCTTGATCAAGCAGAAAACTCAGACCATTGGGATGATCGTGCCAGATATTGCGAACCCCTTCTTCCCGATGGTGGTTCGCGGTGCCGAGGATGCGGCTCAGAAACACGGATACAATCTTCTGCTTTGCAATAGTGATGACAGCCCGGAAAAAGAAGAAGTGGCTGTCGAGCTGCTGCTTTCTAAGCGTGTAGACGGAATCTTGCTAACCAAGGCGGCGGGCGATTTTCGGCCATCGCTGCAGCAGACGATCAAAGATGTGAACGTTCCTTTCGTTCTGGTGATGCGCACCTATCCGCAGCTGACCAGAGACGCGGTGATCAGCGACGATTATCAGGGCGCTTATGAAGCAGTGTGCCATCTGGCCCGTTCCGGGCGCCGGCGCATCGCTCTGATCAGCGGACCTTTGAAGATCAGCAACGCCAAAGAGCGTTGGCGTGGATTTCGTGACGCACTGGAAGCGAAGAATCTTCCTTACGATCCGGAAATGGTCGTTGAAGGGGATTACCGAATTGAGTCGGGCTTCCGGGCCGGACATTCACTGCTCTCCCACAGGCCTGACGGGATCTACGTCGCCAACCACCTTATGACGATCGGATTGTTGCAGGCCGTGGACGAGATGGGATTGCGATGTCCGGAAGATTTCGGTTTGGTAAGCTTTGACGACTATCCCTGGCTTGGAGTGTTTCGACCGCGTCTAACGACAGTGGAGCTGCCGAAACATCAATTGGGCAGCGAGGCGGCCGAGCTGCTAATTCATAGAATCGCTGGAAATGAAGGTAAACCGGTGCTCAAGAAACTCTTGCCGGAGCTCCGGATTCGGGAATCCTGCGGATTTGCGCAGTTTGTCGCGAAGGGGCCACTCGCTGAGACACCAGCGAGTCCAAATGTTCGGGTGCCCGACCCGGTTAAGTAGAGAAGCGCTCGCTAGGGAAGTTCTGTGCCTTCGTCAATATTGAAAAGTTTGGGCCGCAGGGTGAACATGCGCGTTCTGTAGGCCGCGTACACAATCCCAATTCCGAGCCAGATAAGTCCTGCGTATTTGGTCCACGGTTGCAGGCCGAGCAGCAGAACAAAACAAAAGATGCCGCCGAATGCGGGAACGAACGCGTCGGTGAAGAATTGTCTTTTACCGATGGCTTCCGGGCGAACCCAAAAGTACAGAAGGGCTGCGAGATTTACCGCAGTGAAAGCCAGCAGAGCGCCGAAAGTCACGATCTCTGCCGCGAGGTGCCACGGAATTGTCAAAACCGCCAAATACGCGAGACCTCCGACGATGCATTCGTTGTAAATGGGATTGCCCCGCTTGGGACTCAGGTGCCCGAAGATTCTCCTAGGCAGGACGTCATCGCGGCCCATGCTGTACAGCAAACGGGCAGCCCCTACATGGCCGGCAAGACCGCACGCCAAACTGGAGACCAGAAGCACAACGCCGTAGGCCGCAAATAGCAGGGGTCCGCCGGCAATCCGCGCGACATCCATGAAGGCGGTTTCGTGATTCTGCAACGTGGTGTAGTCGGGCCATACGCGCTGCGCAAGATAGACCTGCAGGCCGCTGAAAAGTCCCGTGAAGACGCAGACGAGCACGGAAGCCAGCAGGACGTTGCGCTTGGGATTCTTTACTTCCTCAGCAAGGATCGAGACGCCATCGAAGCCGATGAATACCAGCGCCGCAAACGAAGTTCCCGCTGCCAGCGACCGCAGACGGAACGTCTGGGGATCGTAAATTGGCTGAAAGGAGAAAAGGCCCGAGAAATGTTGATGCAGAACGACATAGCGGAAGGCTTGGACGAGAAATACGGCGGTGACGAGCACCATGAAGCCGAGCAATATTTCGTTGGTGCGCGCCGTGAACTTGATTCCTTGAATGGTCATGATGGTAATGCATCCGACGATAAGAGCGGCGAGCAACGGAAAGGGGACCGCCGGCAGGATCCGCCGAATGGTGAGCACGGCATAGAGCGCGTTCTGGATGGGCTGGAATAGATATTCCAGAAACATCGCCCAGCCCAGCACAAAACCTACGTGGGGATTGAGCGTCTTGCTGACATAGGAATAGACCGAGCCGGATGATGGATATACGTTGGCCATTCGTCCGAAGCTGACGGCGGTGACCGACATAGCGACCATCGCGAACAGCAGGGTGGTTACGGCGTGTCCACGGGACAAGAATTGCGCCTCGCCGAAAAGGGGAACGGCGGCGATCGGTGAGGTGAGAATGACACCGTAATAAACGAGATCCCACAGAGTCAGTACTCGCTTTAGATGGGCGGGCTCTGCTGCATTCGGCTGAGGAGGTGGAGCGGACGGCTGCACTCTTAGCTCCGTTCCTCTGAGCCGAAGAAGTAGCGTTCCTTCTTGCGAGCTTCTTCATAATTCTTCCGCGCGGCCCGCACCGCGACACTCTCAGATACCTCGGCAATCGGAACGTCCCACCACGATTCGTACCCGGGAACTTTGTGGTTGTACGAGGTTTCGACAACAATGACAGATGTGCGCGGCTGCTTGCGCATGGTGAGTAAGGCTTCCCGCAGTTCGGCAAGAGTGTGCGCTTCGGCGGTATGGGCTCCAAGACTCGCAGCGTTTGCCGCGAAATCGACCGGCAAATTGTCACCGCGGTACCGTCCGTCCTGCCAGTAGCGATACTTCGTGCCCATGCCCTCGTTGCCACAACTTTGGCTGAGCGCGCCGATGCTTGAAAACCCGTGATTGTCGAGCACGATGATGTTCAGCTTGTAGTTCTCTTGCAGAGCCGTGACGATCTCTTGCGCCATCATCAGGTACGATCCGTCGCCGACGACGACGTAAACCTCGCAATCAGGGCGAGCCATCTTTACCCCGAGACCGCCGGCAATTTCATAGCCCATGCAGGAATACCCGTACTCCATGTGGTAGGTTCCCGGGCGATGTGTGCGCCAGAGTTTGTGAAGATCGCCGGGCAGGCTGCCGGCTGCGGCCACCAAAATGTCGGAAGGTTCTGTGAAGTTGTTCAGGGCGCCGATTACTTCCCCCTGCGAAATGGGGGGATCTTTGCGGATGGCGTAGATGCGATCAACTTCTGCTTCCCAGTCCGTGCGGAATTCGGCGATTCTGCTGCGGTAGGTTTCTTCGATCTTGTAGTCGGCAACGGATTGGCTCAGTTCTTCGATGGTTACGCGGGCATCGCTGGTTAAAGCAAGCGCCGCATGTTTTGCAGCGTCGAATTCGGCGACATTGATGTTGATGAAGCGGACAGCTGGATTCTGAAATGCAGTTTTCGATGCGCTGGTGAAATCGCTGTAACGCGTGCCAATGCCGACGACCAGATCGGCTTCACGGGCGAGAATATTGGCTCCCGGAGTTCCGGTTACTCCAACGGCTCCGAGTTGTTGCGCGTGGTTGAAGGGCAGGGTCCCTTTTCCTGCCTGGGTTTCGCACACCGGAATTCCCGTGCCTTCTGCGAACCTCGACAGAGCGTCTGAGGCTCCGGAAAAGAGCACTCCGCCACCGGCCACGATGAGGGGACGCTTCGCGGAACGAATCCACTCGGCCGCACGACTGAGAAGCGATCGATCGCAACGGTTGCGAGCAATGGACCATACCCGTTTATGAAAAAATTCTTCCTCAAACTCAAAGGCCATCGCTTGAACGTCTTGTGGCAAGCAGACGGTCACGGCGCCTGTTTCGGCCGGCGAGGTCAGCACGCGAAGTGCCTCGGGAAGGGACGTTAAGATTTGCTCCGGACGCTGAATGCGATCCCAATAGCGCGAAACCGGTTTGAAACAGTCATTTACGGAAATATCCTGGGACGACACCGATTCCAGTTGTTGCAGGACTGGCGCGACCTTCCGGCTGGCGAAAATGTCGCCCGGAAGAAGGAGTACAGGGAGGCGGTTTATGGTGGCCAGCGCCGCTCCCGTGACCATGTTCGTGGCTCCGGGGCCGATAGACGTGGTACAGGCCATAGCTTTTCTGCGGAACGTGGCTTTGGAAAATGCCGTCGCGGCGTGAACCATCGCTTGCTCATTGCGAAAAAGGTAGTAGCGCAGCCCGCGATCTTGCTCGAGCGCTTGCCCAATTCCTGCGACGTTTCCGTGTCCAAAAATACCAAAACAGCCTTCAAAGAACCGGTTCTGGAGACCGTCGCGCTCCACATATTGACTCTGCAGGAAGGAGATGATTGCTTGCGCGACTGTGAGCTTTCTGGTCATAAAGTTCGCCCCGCTCGGGATATTGCGCCGGTCTGTCGTTCTGTGCAAATTCCAAAATTAGTCGCGCACGAGTGGCAGGCGCGGACTGGGTTCGCCCCACGCGGAACGGATCCAACTATGCTGCGAATCTTCAGTGACGGCCACGGCGCGCGAAGAGCCAGCCAGGAAATTAAGGTAGTAAATGTCGTAGCCCGGACCAGCAACCACGGAGTGATATCCGTTGTGGACGAGAACCAGGTCTCCGTCCTTTGTTTTCAGAATGCGCTCACCTGCCGGAGTTCCTCCGTACAAATGCTGAAATGCGAATCCGCCCGGCCGTTGAATCCGATAGTAATAGATCTCGTCTAGGTCCACTTCCTGTGGCGGGTTGTGAACATCGTGCTTGTGTGGAGGATAGCTGGACCAATTCCCTCCTGGCGTGTAGACCTCGATGACCACGAGTTTATCTGCGGGAAATGAGGGGGATATCACGTCGACGATTTGGCGAGAAGCGTTGCCGCCACCACGCAGGCTGCTTACAACATCCGATGGAGTTACCAGTTTGGGCTGCAAACGGGCTTCGGAGGGAACCCGGCACTCGGCAATTTCGCAGACGGTTTCTGCGGTGAAGGACACTTCCGACATCGCTGGTATATACAAGGTGTACGGGAATCCATCAAACACGTGTTTGCGCCGTCCCAGATGTTGATCGCCTTGGCCCCAATTGGCTACGCAGCGTCCACCGAGCACCACAAAGGCGGCTTCTTCGTTCTCGGTTCGGGCGCGAAAGCTTTCTCCCGGCTGCAGCTTCCGGACAATGAAACCCATCCACTGCCAGCCCGCTTGCTCCCGCGAGAGACGGAGCAACTCTCCTGATTGTTCGGGAGCCAAGATAGAGGAATGAAATAGAAACGCGCTGTCGTCCAAGTGTCGACCTCACTTACCGTAAAAAGTTTCCCAAAATGTATCTAAACGTTATGACAATATGCCAAAGGAGAATGGTCATTGTCAACGAAAGTATGGAAGCCGGGTGGCCGCCGCCGGTTGGCTGGCCAAGAATCGTCTTAACGTTAATATGATTGTCACAATGTACTGGTAGGATTTGGCTTAATTACGGTGGAATAGTCTCTTCTAATCAATATGAGAGCGCCCGCGGAGCAGGCGCCTGAGCGGCGCGACCCCCCGTACTTAGATTCATCTTGACGTAGCGCACGCTCATTGATATAAGCTCACGGTATAAACGTTTTGACAAAGACTCATCACGATAGCCGTCACCAGCAAGCCGGGGAAAGT
>Ga0193726_1000933_pt1 | contig 26141 bp, 22 predicted proteins | sample H2c1metaG_FD_144928 | JGI IMG/M metagenome (GOLD analysis project Ga0193726, IMG submission 144928) | Soil microbial communities from a riparian zone of the East river system, Colorado, United States - H2c1 | ecosystem: Environmental > Terrestrial > Soil > Riparian zone | place: USA: East River...
CCCAGGCAGGTGGCGGCCACCTGCCTGGGACGCGCCGAGCGCGCCCTGGAGCTGTCGACTCAGTGGGCGGTGGATCGCGTGCAGTTCGGTCAGCAGATCGGCAAGTTTCAGGGCGTCAGTTTCAAACTGGCGGACATGGCGGTGGAATTGCGCGCGGCGGAGCTATTGGTGCTCGAGGCCGCGTGGAAGCGCGACCGGAAAATCGACAGCGATATGGACATGGCCATCGCCAAGGTCAAGGCGACAGAGATGCTGGCCATGGTGGCCGATGAGGCTCTGCAAATACACGGCGGCATGGGACTCATGAGCGATCTGCCGCTGGAGCGAATTTGGCGCGACGCACGCATTGAGCGCATTTGGGACGGCACCAGCGAGGTGCAGCGCCATATTATTTCGCGCGGCTTGTTGCGACCGCTGGGCGGTTAAGCGGCGCCGAAATGACTTAATCGCACCACAAGGGAGGTGCGATTTGACATATCCGGCGCCTGCGGCGTCGACCCACAACTTCATGCCCTGGAGTCCTACAGACCCGGCGTGCGCAATGCTTGAGAATGCTCACATCGCCCCGATATCGGATGTGCTCTGGGGCGAACGCTAGGGGTTTATGCATCAAGAACAAAGGTGGGTGAGGCCATGATCGACACGGAAGTGACGCGGCTGCGTCGACTGCGTAACACGGTATTGCGGGCTCGGGCACTCGCCGCGGAATTGGAAACGGCGCAATCACGGCGCAATTCTCTCTTCTCTCGAACGGCGGTGAACTGCTGGCAAATCGCCCGCGTGGTCACCGGGCGCCTGAGGGCGCATCCCTACCTCAGCTATCAACGAGGACCCACCGCACTCGATGCCTTCACGGGCGCCGGGCGGGCCGCGCTTCTCGGCATGGCGTCCCGCTACGGCCGGCGGAACTTGGAGGTCTTGTCGCTGGAGCTGCAGCGCGTTGCCCGTGAATTGGACGACGCCAGGGCGCTCACCTGGTCTGCCGAGCTCAGCGACACTTTTGGCCGCTCGCAGATTCAGATCCGCCGATTGATCGCCGAAATCGACCTGCCGCGCGCCTCGCACGATGCCCGGGTCCCGCGCGCCGAAGCGCGCAGCGCTGCGGTTGGCGACACTGCCAGCAACGTCGCGGGAAACTGGCCCTATCTCGCCTTCTAGCGTCGGGCCGGCGCGTTGTAGGACCCCGCAGCGCCGCAATCGGCGTGCACCACGTCTGATAAATCCTACAGCAGCCGGCGCAGTGCGCCGACCGCGGTACTTGGTGCCGGGCGGGATACTCCGCAGCACTTAGGCAAGTGTAAGGAGCGAGCGATGCGCGGAGAGAATGTACCGAATCCTGCGAATCCTGAACAACCCCCGTTTGCACCGCACGATCCTCCCGAGCCGGCGCCGCAGGCGGCTGCGTGGCGCTTGGCGCTGAAGGTCGTCGGCGCCAGACCGCCGGTGGGGGATCGCCGCCTCATCAAAGGCTCGTCTCGTCTCCACTCCCGAGGGTAGAACAATGAACACCAAACAAGAAATTGCCATCGGGATCGCGCTGCAGACGCAGGTGCTCAAGATTTGTCCCATCCACAATCAGCTGTTTTGCGACGACGAGCAATATTCCGATGACGAACAGATGGCGCGCGCGTTTGCCGTGGCCATCGAATTGGTGCATCAGCACGCACCGTTCGCGGAGGAATTCCACCACGATGCGCACGCATTGACCGATCTGTTGAGCTCGACGATCGGCGCGGCACCGGACCACTGTCCGGACTGCCTGCCGCAACCGCCCAGAGACTTAGGAAGGTTCAGCGACCTGTCCAGCGAGGCTTACGTTTCTCGCTGAACGCCCGAGTGCCTTCCTTGAGGTCGTCCGAGCGAATCACTCGCTGCACGGCATCCAATGAATCGTGCAGCTCGAAAGCTTCGTGCTCGGGCACCATTTCGCTATGGCGCAGCAGCTGCTTGATCGCCGGAAACAATAAGGGCGGTCCGGCCGCCAACTGCTGGGCAATTTCGCGCGCCTTGGCCATGCCCTGACCCTTGGGCACAATGTGATTCGCGAGGCCCCAGTGCTTGGCCTCGGCGGCATCCATCCAGCGCCCGGTGAGCAAGAATTCAACGGCGACGTGATAGGGAATCCGGCGCCGCAATTTCACCGTGCCGGCATCGGCGAGCACGCCCACATTGATTTCGGGCAGCGCGAATTTCGCGTGCTCCTCCATCACGATGATGTCGGTGCCGAGCACGATCTCGAACCCTCCGCCGCAGGCGATGCCGTTGACCGCCGCGATGATGGGCTTGTTGAGGTTGCGCGGATAGTTCAAGCCGGCAAACCCGCCGACCCCCCAATCCGAGTCCGACTCCTCGCCGGCCGCGGCCGCTTTCAGATCCCAACCGGGAGAAAAAAATCGATCGCCGGCGCCCGTGATGATGGCGATCCGCAATTCCGGGTCGTCGCGAAACGAGCTGACGATTTGATTCAAGCGGCGGCTCGCCTGCAAGTCGATGGCATTGGCCTTCGGTCTATCCAGGGTGATTTCGAGAACGGCGCCGTCTTTGACTGTGCGGACTCCATCGGTCATGTTCATCTCCATCAAGATACGTTCTTCAAGCGGATCATCGTATCCACCGCAACCGTTCCCCGGCCTGCCGGCCGGACGATGACGGGGTTTACGTCTATTTCGACCAAATGCGCCAAGTTGGCGGAGGCATAGCGCGCAACGCCGAGGATGGTGCCGATCAGCGCTTCGATATCGGCGGCCGGCTTGCCGCGGTAGCCGCACAGCAGTCTGTGAACGGACAGGCGCTGCAGCGCCGATTCCACGGAGGCGTGGGTCCAGGGCGGCAGCAGACTGACGCTGTCCGCCATGATTTCCGTGAACACGCCGCCGGCGCCGAGAACCAGCACTTGACCAAACTGGGGATCGACAATGACGCCGATCAGGATTTCCGCGACGCCATCGTTGATCATCTCTTCCACCAACAGCATATCCGAGAGCGTCGACAGCCGTTGCGCCGCGAGTCGCGCCTCGTCCTCGCTGCGCACATTGAGCACGACTCCGCCGACCTCGGTCTTATGCTCCAAGTGCGCCCCGGTCGCTTTGATGACCACCGGAAATCCCAACTCGCGGGCGGCCGCCGCGGCCTGCGGCACCGCCACGAGCCGGCCCCGCGGCGTGCGCACGCCGAACGCGGCCAGCGCGGTCTTGCCGTCGTGCTCACCCAAGGCGCGAATGACGCCGGCATCCGGGGATTGGGGCGGCACTTGCAGCTGCACATCCGGATTGCCGCTCCACGACAGGCCGACGCTGCCGGCCAGCGACACGGCCTCCAACGCCTCGCGCTGACCCTGCAGCGGAACGACGCCGCCCTCGAGACAGCGTCGGCGGATCCGCGGACTGATGGTTTCGGGAAGCGAGGCGATCAGCGCGGCCCGGGTCGGCGCGCCTTGAGCCGCCTCGATGAACACGTCGATGACGGCATCGTAGGCGGCGGAGTCGGCTTGCCCTTCCGGAGGACTGTCCAGCATGAAGCCGGCCGCATCGTATCCGGCATGCAGGACTTCGCTGAACACCCGCCGCAGGGCCGGCGGGTCGAACCATAGGTAGGTATGTATATCAAAGGGATTGGCAATCGTGACCCGATCGGTCAGTACTTCGCGCAAGGAAGCGGCGCGCGCGCCGCTCAAGGGCGCGAACTCCAATGGCAAATCGCGTGCGACGTCGGCCGTCATCGCCATGTCGCCGCCGGATGCCCCCATGACCAGAACCTTGCGTCCCGCGAGCGGACCTCCGCTATGAAACAGTTTGAGGGTTTCGCACAGAGTGCCCAAGGTATCGCAGCGGGCGATTCCCGCTTGACGGCAAAAGGCCTCGAACACCTCGTCGGCGCCCGCAAGGGCCCCGGTGTGACTGTGTGCGGTGCGCGCTGCGGCGGCAGTGCGGCCGGACTTGATGACGGCGATGGGTTTTCCCGCCCGGCGGGCCCGCTCGGCCGCGCGCGCAAAGCGCTGCGCATCCTTGATGCCCTCGAGATACAAGCCGAAGGCCGTGACGCGCGGGTCGTCGCACAGAATCTCGATCAGATCCTCCACCGCCAGACGCGTCTGGTTGCCGACCGTGAACAGACAGCCGATGGGCAGGGAGCGGTGATTGAACATGAGCGTGAGCGCAATCGTGCCGCTCTGACAGATGAGAGCGACGCCCCGATCGACCGGCGAGCCCACGATCTGGTCCGGCATCATGGCGACTCGATCGAAGAAATTGACGAAGCCGTAGCAATTCGGTCCGAAGAAGGGCAGGGCGCCGGCGCCGCCGAGCAGTGCATCCGTGAGCTCGATGCCGGATGCGGTCCCCGTTTCGGAAAAGCCGGCTGTAAAACACACGAAGCCGCCGGCGCCGCGCGCCGCCAGCGCGGCGGCGACGCCCGGCGCTTCCTTGTTCGGCACCGCAAGGAACGCAGCATCAGGTGCGCCCGGCAAATCGGCGATGGAGCGGTAGTAGGTGGTTGCGGCGGTGGACGGGCGGGTGGGGTGAACCCGCCACAAGTCGCCCGTATAGCCGATCGCGGCATTGCCCGCGGCGACCGCATCGATCCACGCGCCAGCACCGATCAGGACAATGCTGCGCGGTGCGATGAGGCGATGAATGTCCACCGGCGGCACCGCTCAGCGACGCTTCATTTCAATCTTGCGCGAGCCCGGTCCGAAGGCCTCGCGCTCGGCGGCGCCGAGCTTGAGCGCCTCGAGCATCGAGGTCACCTCCTCGGGAAACGACGCGACGCTGGGCTTGTCGCCCTGATGCACATGCAGCAGCATCATTTCGGCGGTGGCGACCGGTTCAGAGAGCCGCGAACAGAGGAAATGGCAGCCGACATGCAGCCGCTTGCGGTCGAAATCGAGCACCGAGGTCGCAACCCGCAAATCGTCCGAACCCTTGACCTCGTGCAGGTAGTGCAGATGCACTTCGAGCGTATACAAGGTGCAATGCGTGCGTGCGCGGTACGCCGCGTCCAGCCCCAGAACATCCATGACGTCGTCGATGGCGAAGCTCGCCACCAGGCCATAGTAGGCGTCGCGCAAATGACCGTTGAAGTCGATCCAATCCGGTTGGATCCGCGCGTGATAGACGGGAAGTTCGCTCATTGGGGCGACGCTCAACGCAGCTGCAATTTCTCGCGCGCCTGCGCGGGACTCAAGACCCGTGCTCCCATGGCCTCGATGATGGTGCGTGCCTTCTCCACCAGCTGTGCGTTGCTGGCGTACACGCCCTTGCTCAGATACAGATTGTCTTCGAGTCCGACCCGCACATTGCCGCCGAGCAGCACCGCCTGCGCGACCCAGGGCATCTGCATGCGGCTGATGGCGAAGCTGCCCCAATTGCAGTTCTCAGGCAGCGAATTGACCATGGCCAGCAGATGTCCCACATCAGCCGGAACGCCGTACGGAATTCCCATGCACAGTTGGATGAGCGACGGAGCGGTGAGCAGCCCTTCCTTGATCATTTGCTTCACGAACCAAAGATTGCCCGTGTCGAATACCTCCAACTCGGGCTTCACGCCGAGATCCTTGGCAATAGCGGCGCCTTGGCGCAGGTAATTGGGGGTCGAAACATAGGCGCGGTTGCCGTCGCCGAAGTTCAGCGAGCCGCAATCCAGGGTGGCGATGTCCGGCCGATATAACCCCTCCTGGCACAGGTCGATGACGTGGCGCATGCGGTCTTCCTGGCTGACGAAGTCGCTGCCGGGTCCCGGGGTGTCCTTGAGCCCGTGATCGCCCACCACGATGTAGCCGCCCATGCCGCAGGTGAGATTCACGATCACATCGACCTTGCTCTCGCGAATGCGCTTGACCACCTCGCGGTAGTGCTTGGTTTCCATGCTGAAGGCGCCGGTCTCCGGCTCGCGCACATGAATGTGGACGATGGCTGCTCCCGCCTGGGCCGCCGCAATGGCGGTGGCGGCGATTTGTTCCGGCGTGACGGCGCAGTGCGGACTCTTGGTGACTTTGGTGTCGTCGCCGGTGACCGCGCAGGAGATGATGACGTCGTGATTCATGGAATGACCCCGGGGAAATTGGCTACGGCAAGGCAAGGTTTTATTATATTCATAATAATATTTAAATGCGACCGCGGCAACTGGGCGCCGCTGCTTAGCTGAGCAGCCGGGAAAGCACCAGCAAGGCGCCGCGCAGCAGGGCAAACAGGACGCCCCAGACGATGGTGATCGAGGCGATCGCCGCGCACAGGCCGGCCAAGGCCCAGACGCCGTCGCGCTCGAGAACCGCCAGCGAAAACACGCATATGGCCACGGCCGGCGGCATATTGCCCATGGGAATGGGCAGGAACAGGATGACGGACAACAGCAGACAGATGATGCCGATCAGATACTCGAGCGGCGGCCGAACCAGAATCGAGAGCCGCGGCCGCAGCAGCCGTTCGGCCCGGGCCAACCAGGGCGCCACGCGCTCGACCACGGCGGCGAAATGCGCCCGGTCCATGGATCGATCGGCGATGATCCTCGGCAGCCATGGACCTCTTGCAAAGGCCAATTGAGCGGTCAGGAACAGCAGCGGCGCACCCAGAATCGACGAGGCGCCCGGGGGCATTGGAATGGTATTCGGGACGGCAAACACGAATATCAGCGCGCCGATCGCGCGGTCGTGCAGAGCCGCGAGCAGGTCGCCGACCGATATGCGGCGGCGGGTTTCATCGGCGGCAATCTGCCGCAGGATCTGCGACAGCTTAGCCTGCGGCGGCTTGGCCTGCGGCGGCTTAGCTGGCGGCGGCACTGGTGTGGCGGCCGCCGGCGAGGGCCCGGATTATCTCGGCCTCGCCGCACACGCCGAGAATTCGACCGTCCTCGGCCAGCAGCACGGGATGGCCGGTCGTCTGGCGCAACTGAATGATGGACTGCAGCGACAGCGACGCGGGCGCCACCGCGAGCCCGGGCTGCAGCCGGGTCAGGTCGGCGTCCTCCGCAACATGGCAGTAGGCGTGCGCCTCGCCGTCGAGATGCAGCCCGAGCACCTGGTCCGAGGCGCTCAAGGACAGTCGATAGCGGCGCCGCTCATCCAGCCATACCTGGCCGCCGTCGCCCGCCAGCACCGCGCGGTGCTGCATGATCATGGCGCCTGTGAGCACGGTCAGCGGATTCATGTGGCGCACGAATTCCTCCACATATTCATCCGCTGGCGCCAATACGATGTCTTCGGCCGTGCCGGTCTGGATGATGCGGCCGTTCTGCAGAATGGAAATGTGATCGCCCAGCCGCAAGGCCTCGTCCAAGTCGTGACTGACGAACAAGATGGTTTTCTTGACGCGCGCCTGCAGGGCCAGTAATTCGTCCTGCAGCTTGCCGCGGATCAACGGGTCGAGCGCGGAAAACGGTTCGTCCATGAGCAGAATATCGGCATCGGTGGCAAAGGCGCGCGCCAGCCCGACGCGCTGCTGCATGCCGCCGGACAGTTCGCTGACGAAGCGCTCGGCCCACTGCGACAGGCCGACCAACTCCAATTTCTCATCGACGATGAGCTTGCGGCGCGTGGCAGTTTCGCCGCGCAGTTCCAGTCCGAAACCGACGTTTTCGCGCACGGTGCGCCAGGGCAGCAGCCCGAATTGCTGAAACACCATGGCCACGCGTTCGCGCCGCAGCCGGCGCATTTGCAAGGTATCGCAAGTGGCGACATCGATGGCGGAGTCGCCGTCGCGGACCCAGACGTGGCCGCGGGTAACGGGGTTCAAACCGTTGGCGGCCCGCAGCAGCGTGGACTTGCCGGAGCCCGAGAGCCCCATCAGCACGGAAATCTCGCCGCGCGCCACGCTCAAGTTCGCGCCCGCGACGCCGACGATGACGCCGTACTTGCTCTGAATGTCGCTGCGCGTGCTGCCGCCGTCGAGCGCGGCGAGCGCTTCGCGCAGGCTCTTGCGTCCATCACGCCCCGCCCCGGCGAACAAAATATCGACGTCCTTGAATTCCACTGCTGAGTTCAACGCGACTCTCCCCGCTCTTTCGGCCGGCTGATGCGGTCCAAAATGATGGCCAGCAGGACGATGGTAAAGCCGGCTTCGAAGCCCATGCCCACCTGCACCGAATTCAGGGCGCGCACCACGGGCACTCCCAATCCGCCGGCGCCGACCAATGCGGCAATCACCACCATGGACAGGCTCAGCATGATGCACTGGGTGATGCCGGCCACGATGGTGGACGCCGCGCTCGGCAACTCGACCTTCCACAAGAGCTGCATGGGCGTGGCGCCGAACGCTTCGCCGGCCTCGATCAGTGGTTTGGGCACCGAGGAGATCCCCAAGTGGGTCAGCCGGATGGGCGCCGGCAGCGCGAATATAACCGTGGAAATCAACCCCGGAACCACGCCGAGGCCGAACAGCACCAACGTCGGAATCAAGTACACGAAGGTGGGCAGCGTCTGCATCAAATCGAGCACCGGCCTCAAGGCCGCGAACAGCCGCGGCCGGTGCGCGGCCGCTATGCCTAACGGCACGCCGATGGCGGTCGACGCCAGAGTGGCGACCATGACCAGCGACAGGGTTTCGAGGGTCGCCAGCCAATAGCCCTGATTGAGAATGAACAACAGCGCCAGCGCGACGAAGGCGGCCAGCGGCAGCGAACGACGCAGCAGCCAGGCGAGTACGGCGACTGCGACAATCAGCAGCGGCGCAGGCAAGGCCTGCAACAGGCTCGTCAGCCCATTCACCATGCCGCGAATCACGATGGAGATCCCGTCGAAGAGAAACGTTCCATGGGCCTTGATGGTGTCGATGGCCACGGCCATGGCATCGCCCACCGGAATCTTGTGGCTGACGATCCATTGTTCGAATCCGCCCGGATGCGGCGGCGGCGCCGCGTGTGCCAATGCCGTGAGAGCCGGCCGGCCGTCGAAGGTCAGCACTCCCGCCAGCCAGTCCTTGACCGCCGTGGGATTGGCTTTCAACCACTCCTTGGCTGCAATGTCGGGCGGCTCATGCCGGTCGAGGATCGCCGCCATCATTTCGCTCTCGCCGCGCAGGTTGAATTTCAGATTCGCGAGCAGGCGGCCCATGTTGGGACATTCGGCGCTGTAGCCCTTGCGGGTCACGGTGTAAATGGTGGCGCCGCCGTAGTTGGGACCGAAGAATTCATCCCCGCCGGCGAGGTACTTCAAGTCGAAGCGCATGTTCATGGGATGCGGCTCCCATGCGAGGAATACGACAGGCTTCTTGTTGTGATAGGCGCGCTCCACCTGCGCCAGCATCCCTTGCTCGCTGGATTCGATCAGTTTGAAGCCGCCCAGGCCGAATTGATCCTGCTTGAGCATGTCCAGCACATGCCGGTTGCCGTCGTTGCCGGGTTCGATCCCGTAGATGGAGTCATTGAGCGCCGGGCCGAAGCGCTGGATGTCCTTGAAGTCGCGAAGTCCCGCGGCATAGGTATAGGCCGGAACTGCCAGGGTATATTTGGCGCCGGTCAGATTGGCACCGATCACCACCACCGTTCCGTCTTCGACGTAATGGCCCCGATCGCCCGCCTGGGCCGGCATCCAATTACCGAGGAAGACGTCGAGGTCGTTGTTCTGAAGAGAGGCGAAGGTCACGGGAACCGACAGCACCGTGACCGTCGGCGAGTAGCCGATGGAGCGCAGCAACTGAGCGATCAGTGCGGTAGTGGAGGTTACATCAGTCCAGCCGACGTCGGAGAAACGCACGGTTTGGCAGCTCGGTGGATCGCGCCGGCCGCCGGCTGGCGGCAACGGGTCGCCGATCGGCGCAGCCGTACTGCCCATGGTTGCCGCAGGGCTCGGTATGGCAGAGGCCGCTTCGGCTTGCACCGGCAGCGCCAACACAGCCATGAGCGCATAGCGCGATAGCATCATTAAGCCAGTGAGTGCGAGGCCAGCGTGCCGATGTGACGGCGGCCCTTGAGTCCGTACCACAACAGACCGGCTCCTAGAATCACTCCTGTGTACGCGAACGCACCCCACGTGTTGTACCAAGGCGTGCCGTAAATGGCTTCGCGCGGCCAGGCCAGATTGAGTGCCATCCCGGCGCCCCACAGCACCGCAATGACATTGACCAACAATCCCCACCTGCCCATGGTGAAGTAGCCGCCCGCGGCGAGATCGGCGGGGGGCCAGTGCCCGCGCAGACGCTTCAGCAGCAGAGGCCCGGTCACCATCAAGTACGCCAGGTAGATCATGATCACTGCGATCGACGTCAGTACGGTGAAGATCTTGGGCTGCCCGATGTTGACCACCAGGATCAGCGCGGCGATCACGCCGATGACGATGGCGGGGATGATCGGCGTCTGAGTCTGGGGATTCACCCGGGCGAGTTTCTCCCCGAACGGAAGCGCATTGTCGCGCGCCATCGCGAAGGTCATGCGAATGGCGGCGGTGTGCACGGCCAGCGAGCACACGGTCACGGCAATCGCGATGCAGATCAGGAATATCTTGCCCAAGGGACCCCACATCACTTGTTCGACGATGTATTGCAGGCCGCCGCTGCTGCTGGCGATCTGCGGATCGCTCAGGTTGGGCGCCGCCAATACCGCGAACACCAGGATCGAGCCGCCGATGACGAAGGAGGCAAGGATGGCCCGCAGGATCGCCCGGGGAGCCGTGCGACGGGGCTCGACCGTCTCCTCGCCCAGCGAACTCGCGGTGTCGAATCCGTACATTACATATCCCGAGGCCAGCGACGCCATGAGAAATGCGCCCAGAAAGCCGTTACTGCCGCCGTAGCCGTTTGCCGAGAAAAATACCTCGGGCCCGCGCTTCGCGTGACACGCCAGAATGACGGCAATCAAGCAGGCGGCAATCAGCTCGATAAAGACGCCCGCGCTGTTGATCATTGCCATCAAGCGCACGCCGAGCGCATTGACGACCGTGGTAAAGAGGATCAAGGCCGTACCGAGGATCACTGCGTTGGTGGCGAAATCGTAGGCACCTGAGCCGTCGCCGACGATCTGAAAACCGCTCCACAAGCGCGGCAAGTTGAGCTGCAGCGCAAGCACCACTGCAGACAGAGTAACGATCGAGGCGGTCAGCATCAGCCAACCCGCAGACCAACTCACGACGCGGCTGCCCAGCTGTTTGGACCAATTGTAGACCGATCCTGCCACCGGGTATTTGGCGGCCAGTTCCATGAAGCACAAGGCGACCGCGAGCTGGCCGATCAATACCATCGGCCAGGACCACAGATACGCCGGTCCGGCAGTACCGAAACCGAAGTAGAAGAGCTGAAAAGTGCCAGTAAGGATCGAGATATAGCTGACACCGGCGGCAAAACTGCCGAACTTTCCGATTCCGCGATCGAGCGACTCCCGGTACCCGAAGTGTTCCATACCGTTGTCGGTCCGAACGGTGGTGGCTTCCTTACCCATGGACGGCGTACCCCCAGGGAATCGAGGTGCTCGAGAGCTTGACCCGACGCCCTCGGGAGCGGCATGATTGACGCGGCGACTTAAGGCTTGAACAGCTGTTTAACGAGTTCTTTTTAGCGCTCACTAATACATCCCTAGTGATTGAAAATAAACGTATAAGGTCTATTGTTGGTATCTTAGACACAGTCTCGGCCGGGCGTCTACTCGCCCTCCCAAATGATAGGGAATCGCCAAATTGAATACTCAATCAATGACCTCCGTCGAAGACTCCCCATCCCCGATCGAGGACACGCGGCGCCGCCAATTGGTGGAAGTCACCATCGATAGCCTAGCGGAACTTGGCTACACGGGCACCACGCTGGCGCAGATCGCGGCGCGAGCGGAGGTATCGCCGGGACTGGTGGCTCATTACTTCGGCGACAAGGATGGACTTCTCGAGGCCGCGTTTCGCTCCTTGGCGCGCCGCGTCGGCGACCATGTCCGTGCGCGTCTGCGTCAGGTGAGCACGCCGCGCGGGCGCATTCAAGCGGTCATCGATGCGAATCTGGCGCCGGAAGAATTCGAGCAGCGCACCGGCACCGCGTGGCTGGCGTTCTGGGGTCAGGTATTGCAGGTCAAGGCGTTGAAGCGCGTGCAATCGGTGTATCAGCGGCGCACGTTGTCGAATTTACGCAGCGCGCTCTCGCAGTTGGTTCCGCCGGATGAGGCAGGCCCACTGGCCGCCATGATTGCGGCCATGATCGACGGCGTGTGGTTGCGGGCCGCGCTGTCCGGATGGCGTGAGGCCGACAGCGAAAGCGCTCGCTCGCTGCTCACGGCATTCGTCGACGGCCGTCTGAAGGATGCCGCGGCACCGGCCGCGGCGGGGGCGGGGGCGGGGACGGCAGGTCCCGCCGTGCGCGGTTCCGGTCCGGCTGCCGGTGAGAGATTTGCGTCCATCAATCCGGCCACGGGCGAAGTACTGGGATATGTGAGGGCCGCGGGATCGGTCCAAGTCGACGCGGCGGTTCGCGCGGCGCAGAAGAGCCAAGCGGGATGGGGCGCGATGACGGGCACTGAACGCGGCCGCGTGCTGCGCCAGGCGGCGGCGATACTGCGGTCGCGCAATCAAGAACTCGCCGAACTCGAGACGCGCGACACCGGCAAGCCCATTCAAGAGACTCGCGTGGTGGATGTCGCCTCGGGCGCGGATTGTTTCGAATACTTTGCCGGCCTGGTGCAGAGCCTCAGCGGTGAGCACATCGATCTCGGTCCGCAGGCCTTCGGCTACACGCGGCGCGAGCCGTTGGGCGTGGTGGCCGGCATCGGCGCCTGGAACTATCCGCTGCAAATCGCCTGCTGGAAGGCCGCGCCCGCGCTCGCCTGCGGCAATGCCATGATATTCAAGCCCGCCGAGCTGACCCCCTTCAGCGCCGTCAAGCTGGAGGAAATTCTGCTGGAGGCGGGTTTGCCTCAGGGAGTGTTTCAAGTGGTCCAAGGACTCGCCGACACCGGCCGCCTGCTGACTCGTCATCCCGGCATTCGCAAGGTGTCGCTCACCGGTGAAGTCGGCACGGGCAAGGCGGTGATGAGCGACGCCGCGCAGAGCCTGAAAGCCGTCACCCTGGAGTTGGGCGGCAAGTCGCCGCTGATCATCTTCGGCGACGCCAAACTCGACAACGCCGTCGGCGGCGCATTGCTGGCGAACTTTTATTCCTCGGGACAGGTGTGCTCCAACGGCACGCGGGTATTCGTGCATCGCTCGGTCAAGGCGGCCTTTCTGGAAAAGCTGATCAAGCGCGTCAATGCCATGCGCATCGGCGATCCCATGGACCCCGCGACCCAGGTCGGACCCTTGGTTTCGGAACAACACCTGCACAAGGTCCTCTCCTACCTGGATCGCGGCCGCGCAGAAGGCGCGCGGGTGTTGACCGGCGGCAAGAGGGTGACTACCGGCGATCTCGCGAAGGGATACTTTGTCGCGCCCACGGTATTCGACGAGTGCCGCGACGACATGGCGATCGTGCGCGAAGAGATTTTTGGTCCCGTCATGTCGGTATTGGAGTTCGAGGATGAAGCGGAGGTCATCGAGCGCGCCAATGCCACTGAATTCGGCCTTGCCGCCGGCGTGTTCACCAATGACCTGACCCGCGCCCATCGCGTGATCGCGCGTCTGCAGGCGGGCACGTGCTGGATCAATCAATACAATGTGACGCCGATCGAACTGCCCTTCGGCGGGGTGAAACTCTCCGGAGTCGGCCGCGAGAACGGCCGGGCCGCGATCGAGCACTACACCCAGCTCAAGAGTGTGTATGTCGCCATGGGTGATGTCGAAGCCCCGTATTAGGCGAGCAGCGGAACTCGCAGCAGTAGGAGACCCAAGACTTGGCCAACGAAAGTTTTGATTACGTCATCGTCGGCGCAGGTTCAGCGGGCTGCGTGCTGGCGGATCGTTTGACGGCGCACGGCCAAAGCCGCGTGCTGCTGTTGGAATACGGCGGATCCGACCGTTCCGTCTACATTCAAATGCCGTCGGCGCTGTCCATCCCCATGAACATGGAGAAATACAATTGGTTCTATCACACGGAACCGGAGCCGCACTTGGACGGGCGGCGCATGCACACCCCGCGCGGCAAAGTGCTCGGCGGATCCTCGTCCATCAACGGCTTGGTGTACATCCGCGGCAACGCGCAGGACTTTGAAGGGTGGAGCGCCCAAGGCGCGGCAGGCTGGGCGTATCGCGACGTGTTGCCGTATTTTCGCCGCGCCGAGACGCGCCAGGAAGGCGGCAATGAGTATCGCGGCAGCAGCGGCAAGCTGCACACGCAGTACGGCTTGCTCAGCAATCCCTTGCACGCGGCCTGGCTGGCCGCGGCCCGCGAGGCGGGGTATCCGCTGACCGACGACGTGAACGGCTTCCAGCAGGAGGGCTTCGGTCGAATGGACATGACGGTGGGCGACGGCAGGCGCTGCAGCGCCGCGAATGCCTATCTGCGGCCCGCGATGCGGCGGCCCAACCTCAAGGTGCTGACCCATGCGCTGGCGACTCGCATCATATTCGACGGCCGGCGTGCCGCGGGGATCGAGTACCTACAGGGCGGAACCACGTATCAAGCAACCGCCGGTCGCGAGGTTATCCTCTCGGGGGGTCCGATCAATTCGCCGCAGCTGCTGAAATTGTCGGGAGTCGGACCCGCCGCGGAGCTGCGCGAGTTCGGTATTCCCGTGATTCACGACCTGCCCGGCGTCGGCGAGAACCTGCAGGATCATTTGGAATTCTATTTTCAAGTCGCCTGCAAGGAACCGATCACCCTGTATACGTCGATCAAACCGTGGAACCGGGCGCTGATCGGCGCGCGCTGGCTGCTGCGCAAAGACGGCTTGGGCGCCACCAATCACTTTGAAACCTGCGGCTTCATCCGCAGCCGTCCGGGGGTCCCGTATCCGGACATCCAATATCATTTTCTCCCCATGGCGGTGGCGTACGACGGCTCCACGCTGGCGCAGGAGCACGGATTTCAGGCCCATGTGGGCCCCATGCGCACCAAGAGCCGTGGTTGGGTGCGTCTGGCGTCAGGCAGCCCGCGCGACAAGCCGCGCATCCTGTTCAATTATTTGAGCGAGTCGGACGACTGGACTGAAATGCGCGCCTGCGTGCGATTGACGCGGGAAATCTTCGCGCAACCCGCCTTCGGCCGCTATCGGGGCCGGGAGATTCAACCGGGGAGCGAGGTGCAAAGCGATGCCGACATCGACGCCTTCATCCGCGCCAAGGTCGAAAGCGCCTATCACCCGTCGTGCTCCTGCAAGATGGGTGCGCCGCAAGATCCGATGGCGGTGGTCGATCCCGAGACGCGCGTGCGGGGTCTGGAGCGGTTGCGCGTGGTCGATTCCTCCATCATGCCGTCGGTGACCACCGGCAATCTGAACGCGCCCACCATCATGCTGGCCGAGAAAGCCGCGGACCATATATTGGGCCGCGGCCTCCTGCCGCCCGAGAACGCGCCGTTCTATGTGGCGCCGAATTGGCGGGTTGCGCAGCGCTGATGGTGCGTCGCAGGCGCCATCACCACCGCGACCCGGCTACCGCTCCCGCTCCCGCAGCCTTGTCACCGTGAGGTTATTGGTGACGTCATCGATGACTGCGTAGTTGAACGGGCCATCGCGCAGCGTGTCGAGCCCGAACGCACCCCCTTGACTTGAGTCCACGTTGTATTCGCCGACAAACTCGCCCCGGGTCGTGAACTCAACGATTTCACTTGGATGCAGGACATCTGCGTTGACCGCGTCACCGTTGGCAGCGAGCAGATTTCCATTCGGTGCAAATCGAAGCGCCAACGGGCCGCGCAAGTGCGAGTCGGCGAACGCGACTCTGCCCCGTGGCGCCGCATCCGTGCGGTTGCTCGCGTGGGACACGGCATAAATCGTATTGTCTGCGGTTGAGGCGACGAACAAGGTGTCGGTGTCCTCGTCGAACGCTAGACCCGTGGGCCCCAGGATCAGGGCGGCCGCATTCGGCATGTGGGGATACCCCGAAGCGATGGCGGTCTTCTTGAGGAGAGTCAGCCCCTTGGCCCCGACTGCGACATTGAGCCGGGTCACAGTGCCATTCAGCACATTTGATACAAAGATGATGGCGCGCTCGCCATGATCCGCCACCGCAAGATCCCACGGGCCATCCAGGAGCTGCGGATCCGTCCAGGTTTGCAGCCAGTGGCCATGCCGATCAATCACCTGCAGTGCGCCCTGGCCGATCGTCGCGATGCTGCCGTCGGTCGTGGGAACGTTGCCGATGATGACGAAGCCGCTGCGCAGCACGCCAAGAGCGGTGCTCAGCCCCGCCAGACTGCTGGTAAAGAATGCGACGGCGGTGCCCGGAGGAGCCAGCGTCCCCCGCGGATTCAACTGCACGATGGTGGTGCCTGTGCCTTGCAAATTGTCGCCGTTATTGAAATTGCTGACCAGAACGTCGCCGGCGCGGATGACGCCGCCGTCGGGGAAATGTTCCGGGACGAAGGCGACGCCATAAGGGTTGACGTCCCCGTTGGCCGGCATGGTGGAGGAATTGACGGTTTGGGGAATGAATGCGTCATCGAACTCGGAGGCGCAGGCGAGCGCCGTCCCGAGACACAAGCCGGCGCCGACGATGACTCGAACGCAGATGAATGCAGATGGATGTCCTTTACGCATGTGAGTGCTCCCAGCGTTGATGACGAGGTGCGATCAGTGGTGGGTGCCACGGCCGGCCCAAATAGTTGTGCAAACTTGGTATTACAAAGCGGACGAGGCAGGACAGGGTGCCGGAAAGTTCGTCTCGGCCGCGCACCGGGGGTAGGCAGGGCCGTTCATTCAAACGGCGGCGAATCTCGCGTAACCTAGCGGGATGTCAATCTCAAGTGGAGGTCGTATCCAGGCCGACGCTCAGTCTCTTAAGCAGGACGCGCTGCGTCTCATGCGGGCGCACGACTGGCAGGGCGCCATCGGCAGCATAGACGGTGCGCTGCAACTTGAACCGCGCGATGCGCGGCTGCTGTTTCACCGGGCTCAATGTCTGCAGGCACTGGGGCGTACGGCGCAGGCTTGCGACTGTGCGGCGGCCGCGCAGGAGCGGGCTCTCTCTGATCCTGTGCTGCTCGATGCGATCGGCGGTCTATTCAGTCGATGCAATGATCAGCAGCGCGCGCTGGCGGCCTACGACCGGGCGGTTGATTTAAGCCCCGGCGATCCGCACTTTCTTTTCAACCGGGCGGCGGTGTACCGGTTTCTCGGCCGGCTCGCCGAAGCGGAAGCCGACTACGATCGGGTCATCGCACTGCGGCCGGCCGATCATGAGGCCTACAAGAACCGCTCCGACCTACGTACACAGTCGGCGGACATGAACCACATCCAAGAACTCGAAGCACTGCTTGCCAAGGGCATTGCGGATTGGGGAGGGCAGGTGCAGATCCGCTATGCGCTCGCCAAGGAATATGAAGACGTGGGCGATTTTGAGAATTCCTTTCTGCACTTGCGCCGGGGCGCGGCACTGCGCCGCGAACACATGCGATACGACGTGGCGACCGATGTGGCCACCGTCGACTGGATCATGGAAACCTTTCCGGCCGGGCAACGCCCCGTCGCACGGGACGCAGAACGGGCGCCCACGGACGCGCCCATATTCATCGTTGGTTTGCCGCGCAGCGGCAGTACTCTGGTCGATCGAATTCTGGGCAGCCACTCAATGGTTCACTGCGCCGGCGAACTCGAACACTTCGCACATTGCATTGTTGCCGCGGTGCGCCGCAGCAGCAGCGAATCCGCCTTGCCCCGCCACGAGCTCATCGTCCGTTCTGCGGAACTGAACTTCGCGGCGCTGGGGCGCGATTACCTCGAGCGGGTGGGCCGGGCGGCGGTCGACCTGCGCTTCACCGATAAAATGCCGCTGAACTACCTGTACTGCGGCCTGATTCGGCGTGCACTGCCGAATGCCAAAATCGTGCACGTGGCGCGCCGGCCGATGGCCGCCTGCTACGCCATGTACAAGACCCTGTTCAAGGACGGCTATCCGTTCTCGTACGATCTTGGGGAGATCGCGCGCTACTACATCGGCTACCGGCGCCTGATGGATCATTGGCAGGCGGCCATGCCGGAGGCCATGTACACCGTGAGCTACGAGGCGTTGGTCGCGGATCAGCGCGCCGAGACGCGCAAGCTCTTGGAGTTTTGCGGGCTGGAGTGGCAGGACTCGTGCCTCGAGTTTCACCTCAATCCTGCACCGATCACCACGGCGAGCGCGGCGCAGGTCCGCCGGCGCATGTACTCCACTGCCGTTTCCCAGTGGCAGAATTACGCCGCGCAACTGGCGGACCTGCGCAGCATGCTGCACGCGGCCGGCACGAACCTGGACGACGAATGACGGAGCGAGCCGCGCGGGTCGCCATACCCGTGGTGTTCGTGTTGATTTGGTCGACCGGATTCATCGTCGCCAAGGCGGTATTGCCGCACGCGGATCTGCAGGTGTTTCTGGTGGCGCGCTTTTCCCTGACGGCCGCGGTCATCGGCGGCTTCGCCGTCATCGCACGGGCACCGTGGCCGGATGCGCGGCAGGCCGCGCCGCACGTGGTGGCCGGAGCCTTGATGCAGGGCGTGTACTTGTGCGCGAGTTACTGGGCCATCACTCACGGCATGCCCGCCGGCATCATGGCGCTGCTCGGGGCACTGCAGCCGCTGTTCACTGCGTTGTTTACGGTGGGCGTCATGGGGAAGACATTGCAGGCGCGCGCGTGGCTGGGCCTGTGCATCGGGTTTGGCGGAGTAGCGCTGGTGCTCGCGCCGAAGCTGGCCGCCAACGGCGCGGGGGTGCTAAGCCTGCTCTCGGTGGCGGCGGCCATGGTGAGCGTGCTCGCAGTGACCGGCGGCACCATCGTCCAGAAATGGCTGGGAGCGACGGACCTGCGCGTGGCCGCCAGCATCCAAAGTGTCGGCGCGGCAATGGTTGCGGCCGTCGTGACGCTGTTCATCGGCGCCCCACGCTGGGACATGACGCCCGTCTTGTGGGGCGCTCTGGTCTGGTCGGTCTTGGTGCCCTCGATGATCGGCACGACTTTGCTGATTTGGATGATGCGCAGCGGCGACGCCACCAAGGTCACTGCGCTGCTGCTGCTGGCGCCGCCGCTGGCCGCGGTGCAGGCGTATTTATTGTTCCACGAAACCCTGGCGCCTGTTCAGTTCATTGGTTTCGCACTGGCGCTGGCAGGCGTGCTGTTGACCCGATCCTCTCGACATGCAATATGATTGTCGCGAGGTCATTGACATGCCGCTGCCGAGAATGATTGGCCGATTTCGCTCAGCGATGATTTGCGCACTCATTTGCGGCGCCGTTTTGCCGGGTATGCGGGGATCGCAGGCGCGCGCGGCGGACAACGCGCCCGCCGCGGCCGGCATGGCGCACGGCACCGTGGCGCCTATGGCGGCGCACATGCTCATGACGGCGGCAAGACCCGAGCAGAACGGCGATCGCCGACGAGCCGCGGCGCTGGTGCAGAGTGCAAAAAAGGCCATGGCCCCCTACCAGGATTACCGCCAGGCGCTGGCCGACGGCTATGAAATCTTCCTGCCCAACATTCCTCAGCCTCAGTACCACTTTACGAAGTATCAATTCGGTCTGGAGGCCAGATCGCATTTCGATCCGCTGAAGCCCACCTCGCTGCTCTACACCAAGACGGCGGACGGCTACACACTCGTGGGCGCCATGTACACCGACCGCGTCGACGCCGCCGAGGAGGAACTCAATGAACGCGTACCTTTGAGCGTTGCGCGCTGGCACCAGCACGTCAACTTCTGCAAGGCACCGGCGGGACGGAAGTCGGAGTACTTCGGGCCGGACGCGAGGTTCGGTTTGCTCGGTTCGATTGCGAGCCAGGAGGCCTGCCAAGCGGCGGGAGGTGAATTCCACCCGCACCTATTCGGTTGGATGGTGCACGTCTATCCGTATGAAAAGGATCCGAAGAAGATATGGTCGACGGAAGACGATGATCAGGGACACGACAACATGGATCACTCGGCCATGCCCGGGATGAAAATGCCGTGAGGCCTGCGGCCGCCGTACGCGTAACGCCGTAATCGCGGCGTAGGAATCGACCGACGCCGCAACACGGAGCGCCAGCACGGAGCGCGTGATAGCTTGATTCCACTCACGGTGCGATGTCCGCACCCTGCAAACAGAGGGATATCCATGCGCACGCTAGTAGTGTCGACGATTGCAATGTCATTCATGCTGATCATGGGCTGCAACAAGCCAAAATCGCCGGATGCCGTGGCCAAAGATGTCGCGGCCGCCGAACAAAAGGCCTCGACAGAAGTCGCCAACAGTCAAAATGATGCCGCCAAGGATCTGGGCAAGCAGGCGGACAAGGTGGATGACAAATTGGTGGGCTTGAACAACGCGGCGGCCAAGGATGCTTACGACATCGCGGTCGCGAAAGCGGATGGCGACCGCAAGGTTGCGCTGGCCACTTGCTCGGCGGCGGCCGGCGATGCCCAGAAGGCGTGCAAGGATCAGGCGAATGCCGATTACGATGCCGCCAAGGCCAACGCGAAGGCAGCCGCGGAAGCACAAAAGCAATAGCGGCGCGGAAGTCAGCCGGCTTCGCGCGTGAACCACTCCGCGTAGGGAGTGTCGAGCGCGCGCCGCCGGCTGTAGTCCGGAGCGCCGTCATCCCACCATGGGTCTCCGCGTTCTCCCAATGCCCGTTTTACGGCATCCACTTTCACGCGCGCCGCGAGCCTTGCCTCGGAATCCTTCGAGTCGTGCACCGCGCGTTTTGCCTCCAGAAGCCGGTGCACCAGCCGCTCGTGGGTGCTGGCGTCCAGGGATGGATTGCTGAGCCGCCAGAGCCGGCCGCGCATGACAAAATAGCGGCGGTCCGGGGTCGGGGTGTAATCGTTCATCGCTCGCTCTCCAAGGTGAACCAGGGCGCCCGTCAATCTAGCGCGGCTCCGGGCAAACTCTGTCGGAGCCCGCCGTCTCTTGGTGTCGGTGTTGAGCGGGCGGGCGCTTGGCCTACAAGAGATTCTCCCGCCGCGAGACTCGTCAGGCCGGCGCCGGCGGCGGAAACTCATTCCTGGGCGGAAATCGTCTGAAGGAGCGACTTCATGAGCAATCAATCGGCGAATCATGGCGAGGGCAATCCAGAGGCGGCCGAGCACTTCAATACCGCGGAACGGGAGTTTGTCGAATCGCCGCAGGGTAAAGGAAAAATTCAGCAAGGACCGCAGGTCGGTGCCGGCGAGGAAGCAGAATTGGCCAAGGCGGAGGAGCTCGGCCGGGCCCGGTCCAAAGGCGATGATTCCACCTGCTTGGACGGATTGTAAGCGCCGCTACGGATTGCAAGCTCCGCCGACGATAGTCGCGTAAAATCCGTCGACTATTTCGAGGGCGGCGGCGCGGGACACATGCAGCAAGGAGCGGCGGCGGGCATTCAAGAAATTTTCACCGCCGCCCTGCGGCACCATCAAGCCGGCCGCCTGGCCGATGCGGAGCGGCTGTACCGCCAGGTCCTGCAGGCCGATTCCCAGCACGCCGACGCGCTGCATTTTCTGGGGGTTCTCGCCCATCAATTGGGCCGCAACGAGTTGGCGGTGGATCTGATCCAAAAGGCCATCGTCCAGAACGGCCGAGTGCCGGCCTACCACAACAACCTGGCCAATGCTCTCAAGGCGCAAGGCAAGTCAGCGGAGGCGATCGCCTGCTATGCACGGGCGCTAGCGCAACAGCCCAACAACGTCGCAGCGCATTTCAATCTGGGGATCGCCCTTCAGGAGCAAGGCCGCCTGGACGAGGCCGTGGCCTCCTACCAACGGGCATTGACCTACAAGCCCGACTACGCCGAGGCGCACGGCAATCTTGGCAATACCTTCCAGGCGCAGGGCAAGCTGGAGGAAGCGGTCGCCGCGTATCAGCGGGCATTGTTTCACCGGCCGCAGTACGCCGACGCTCACGCCAATCTCGGCAATGTCCTGTTTCAGCAAGGCAAGCTCGACGAAGCGCAAAAATCCTACGCACAGGCGTTGAATCACAGACCCGACCACGCTGAGGCTCACGGCAACCTCGGCCATGTCTTTCTGCGGCAAGGCAGGCTCGACGATGCAGTCGCCTCCTACCAGCGAGCATTGGTCCACAAGCCGGACTACGCCGAGGCGCATCACTACTTGGGGAATGCTCTGAAGGAGCAAGGCAAGCTGCCCGACGCGCTGGCGTCCTATCGGCGGGCGCTCGACCTCAAGCCGGACTATGCTGAGGCGCGGCTGGGATTGGCCATGGCGATGATTCCGATCTTCGCGGATCGTGCTTCCGATAGCGTGGAAACCGGTGAAAGGTTCGCGCGGTCGCTGGATGAGCTGGCGGGATGGGCCGACGCCCATCCGTCGATATTGGGCAAGGCGGTGGGCAGTCACCAGCCTTTCTATCTGGCGTATCGGCCGATGAATGTCGGCGCGTTGCTGTTCCGCTACGGTGAGCAAGCCTGCACGGCGGCAGCCGCCCATTGGCAACCGCAGATCGATGCCGGCCGCCGGTCTGCGCCGCCGCGAGACCGAATTCGCGTCGTGGTGGTGAGCGGTCAGGTACGGCAGGAGCACCCGGTGTGGGACGTGGTGCTGCGCGGTGTCATCGCGCATCTGGACCGCCGCCGCTTCGAGATCTATCTCTACCATACGGACTCGCTCGTCGACGCCGCAACGGAGTGGGCAAGATCGCGGGTCGATCGCTTGGTTCAAGGCCCTCAACCGCTGCGGCGATGGCTGCACCAGGTGGCGCAGGATCGGCCCGACGTCATGTTCTACCCCGAGGTAGGAATGGATCCCGTGGCCTGCGCCATGGCCGCCCTGCGTCTGGCGCCGCTGCAGGTTGCCGGATGGGGGCATCCCGTCACGACGGGCTTGCCGACCGTGGATTTGTTCCTGAGCGGACAGCTTCTCGAAGCACCGGAAGCCGAGCGTCACTATCGCGAGAGGTTGGTGCGATTACCCGGAACCGGCGTTTGCACGGAATTGACCGCCGAGGCATCGGCGCGGTGGGAAGGTCCGGAGCGCCAGGCAAACGTGGTGCGCTTCGCCCTGTGCCAGCAGCCGATCAAGTTTGATCCGGCGGACGATGTGTTGGCGGCGCGCATCGCCAAATCGGTCGGGCGCTGCGAATTCTGGCTGGCGTCGCCGAAAAAACTTGATTGGACCACGGCAAGATTGCGCGAGCGGCTGGCGGCGGCGTTTCGGGCGGAAGGGCTCGATCCCGATGCCCATCTGCGAGTCGCACCCTGGCTGCCGCGCGATCAATTCGCCGGCTTCTTGGACGACATGGATGTGTACTTGGACTGTCCGGCTTTTTCCGGCTACACGACCGCCTGGCAAGCCATTCACCGCGGGCTGCCGATCGTCACCTTGGAAGGCGAGTTCTTGCGGCAGCGCCTGGCGGCCGGTCTGTTGCGGCAGATTGGGATCACCGATGGGATTGCCGCGTCACGGGACCAGTATGCGGCCATTGCGGTCCGCTGGGCCGAGGAGTGCCGCCGAACCCATCCCTGGGCGGCGCGGCGCGAAACCATGCGTCAAGCGGCGCCGGCGGCCGATGGCAATCGCGCAGCCGTCAGCGCCTTCGAGCGGACGCTCATCGACGCCGTGCAGGCGCGAGGCCGCGGATGACGCGCAATATCAACCGCCGCGCAGCAGGTGCAGCACGCGCGCCCGAATTTTCCCGTAATTGTCGGGCTTGAGAGGCCCCAGCAAGCCGTGCTGCTCGGCGGGAAGATGCGCCAAGGGATGGCCGTTGCTGCGGAAAACATAGTGATCGAACCAGGCCTTCCAGGCGCGGCGTTCCTCGAGCGGCCGCTCGGCGATGGTAATCATGCTGAGCAGCAGACTGGTGTAGGGCGCATCCGGTCCGATGCTGAACGCATCCCACCAATAATTCACCAGACCGTTGAAGGGAGCCGTCGACTCGATTTTGTGCCACCACAGCTTGGGCATATAAATCGCGTCGCCGGGCTCGAGTTCGGCAGTCAGCGCCTGGTCTCTGAGTTCGCGGAAGCGGGGAAACTTTTCATCATCAGGCGCCGCGGACGCGGCGAGACTGACCGGCTGGCCCGCCATGGTGTTGTCGATGGGACCGACATAGAGACGATCGATGGCCTCGGGCGGATACAGCGTGAAGCGCCGGGTGCCCGCCACCACGCAGGCGACATTGTCGAAGGCGTCGTAGTGCGGCGAGACGACGGACGCATGTCCCAGCCAGATGCGCGCGGCAATCTCCGATCCGAGAATGGGCAGGGCGTTTTGCGCCGAAAATCCCGGCAGATACTGATCGACGGCGACTGATCCGACGTAAACCGTCGGGGATCCCGGTTGGTCCAAGGTCGAGACTATTGCGCCGAGCGCGTCGATGAAGCGCATGCGCGTGCGCTCGAAATTGAAGCCCTTCAAATCATCGTTGTAATAATACTTGCCGGCGATGCGCGGCTCGCCGATGAAGGCCTCGGTCTGACCGCCGGCATCGAACTGCGCCAGGTAGTTCCTGAAATCTTCGGGCGAGCGGCTACTTGCCTGAACGGCCGGCCAATGGCTCACCAAACCGCGCATGACGACGGGGCGGCAGGCCTCGACCACAACGCGCCGAAATTGCTCCGAACTGGTGAGCTCGGCCCTCTCGATCTCTTTCAGCCTTGTGGTCATGGAAATTCGCCATCGAGCGGATCAGCCAAAGTTTCCTGCGAGACCGTCGCTTCCCTGAAGAATCCGGCGGCTTTTTCTTTGCGCCAGCACCGGCACTTGCTTCAGCGAGGCGATCATCAAGTATCAACTGCAGGTAGCCGCGGCGGAACAGGTCGATGACCACGGGGTCCGGCAGGCCGCGCAACACGCTCTGATCGATGGTGTACAGCCCGACCACCTCGCGCTTGGTGCCGTCGTCGAAGCTCGCATTGATGGTCACGGACTCCACCAGCTTCAGATCCATCAGAGTCCTGATGAAAATCTTGGTGCGCTCCAAGCCGGGGTGAATGTCGAGCATCAGCGTCATGATGCTGCGAAGGTACGGCGTCGGTTCGCCGGCCTCGCCAAACAGCGATTGACCCTCGGCCGCGTCGATGCGCGGGCTGTCCAGATCGATGGCCAGGTCGCTGCCGGCGGCGAAAAAAGGGCCGCGCTGAAGATTCAGCGGACGATACGCCTCATGACCCTTGCCTTCGGTCAGAAATAAATTCTCGCCGACATCGAATCCCAGCATCGCGCCGCTGTAGAAAGCACCGGTGTCCGCGTCCTTCGAGAGCAGGATGGGATAGTGAAGGGCCGCCAGGGAAAACTCACCGACGATGAGCGGCACGAAGCGCTGATTGTCGCCATACAGCGCCGAAGGCTCCGGCCGCACGCGGACGTGTCGATGAGCGTCGCTGTTGAGAACGGCGATATTGGTCACGGTGCAAGCCCGGCGTGGGATTTGCTAAATGGGCTGCAAGCCATGGTCGTATATCTTCCTCAAAAGATCCCGATTTTTGGGCAGCTGGGAACGCATCTGCCGCGTGGCGGCGATATTTTCATTGACCAGTCTCGCGGCCAGCGTCTCCGTCCCCGTGTTGTCCAAGGGCGACACTTCGGTGCGAAATCCCATGCCGTACAGGACGTATTGATAGCTGGCCGCCGGAAATACTTCTTCCAGCCGATCGAATTCATCGAAGAACCAGGGGGACTGGTACTTCCACAGCCGCAACAGATTCTTCAAACGGTCCGGGACGCTCACCGGATCGACATTGTCCGTCCAGAATGAACTGTCGGTCCTTTGCGTCAGCACGTAGTGCAGCTTGAGGAAGTCGATGATGCGGCCCCAACGGTAGCTGGTCACTTCATTGAAGCGGGCGGCGACGATATCCATGATGTCGCGATTGGCCGGCATCTGCTCGGCGATCAGCTTGGCGGACAGTTCGTTGAGCACTATCGCGGAGGATTCCAGCGGCTCGAGGAAACCTGCCGCGAGACCGACGGCGACGCAATTGTTTTTCCAAAAAATCTGGCGATGCCCCGAGCGTATGCGAATCTTGCGCACCGGCCGGTCCTTGTGCTGCGGACCGATGTAGCGCATCAAGGTTTCGTGGGCGGCTTCCTCGGTCGAATGACGGCTGGAGTAGACGTAGCCGATGCCGCGCCGCGTCGGCAAGCCGATATCCCAGGTCCAGCCCGCCGTTTGCGCGGTTGAAATCGTGTGCGACGCCATGGGTGCGTCGGGGGTGTCGTAAGGGATCTGAACCGCCAGTGCGGTGTCGCAGAACAACACGTCGCTG
>Ga0193726_1000934_pt1 | contig 26135 bp, 23 predicted proteins | sample H2c1metaG_FD_144928 | JGI IMG/M metagenome (GOLD analysis project Ga0193726, IMG submission 144928) | Soil microbial communities from a riparian zone of the East river system, Colorado, United States - H2c1 | ecosystem: Environmental > Terrestrial > Soil > Riparian zone | place: USA: East River...
GGTCTCATGATCGAGCTAGAGCACAAGCTTCACATCGCAGATGTTGTGCTCGACGGGATCGGCCTTCACTTCGAAACCGAGGTGCCGGCACATTTCCAGCATGACCGTGTTTTCCTTCAGAACGTCCCCCGAGATCGTCTTGAGACCTTCGGATTTCGCGTATTCGATGATCAGCTGCATCAACGCCCAGCCCAGCCCCTTTCCCTTGAGATCGGATCTGAGCAGGATCGCGTATTCGCCGGTCTCGTAGATCGAATCGGAGTGAATCCGAACCACGCCCACCATCTCATTGGTGGCTTCATCGAACGCGACAAAGGCCATCGCGCGGGCATAGTCGAGCTGGGTCAGCCTGGCGATGAACTCGTGGGTGAATTCCTTCATCGGTGCGAAGAACCGCAAGCGCAGATCGTGGCTGGTGACGTGCCGCAAGAATTCATGGATCACCGGCTCGTCCTCGGGGCGAATCGGGCGCGCCAAAACGCGCCAGCCGTCCTTGACCTCGAGATGCCGCTGCCATTGCGACGGATATGGCCGCACCGCGAAATTGGCAGGGCCCGAGCCCCCGAACTTTCGGTCCACCGATCCGACCGCAACGCGCGCATCGACTGCCAACACTCCGGCTTCATCCGCCAGCAACGGATTGATGTCCAGTTCGCGGATCTCGGGGATATCCGCGGCCAACTGCGCCAGCTTGACCAGAACCAACGCGACCGCATCCGGCTTGACCGCCGGCACATCCCGGTAGGCGCGCAGCAGCCGCGAGACGCGGGTGCGCTCGATCAGGTCACGGGCCAATTGCAGATCGAGCGGCGGAAGCGCCAGCGCCTTGTCGTTGATGATCTCGACCGCCGTGCCGCCGCGGCCGAACACCACCACGGTGCCAAAGGTCGGATCGTCGGCGAGGCCTAGAATCAGTTCGCGCGCCTTCGGCCGCACCATCATCGCCTGCACGATGACGCCGGCTATCCGCGCCTCCGGGCGAAGCGCCTTCGCCCGCGCGAGGATGTCGGTTGTCGCTGAACGCACGGCATCGGGGGTGGTGAGGTTGAGAACGACGCCCCCGACGTCGGACTTGTGAACAATGTCTCGCGACATGATCTTGAGCACCACGGTCGCGCCTTGCGCGAATATCGCCGAGGCGTGAACCACGGCCTGTTCGGCGTCGGCGGCCGCAAACGTCTCCACCATCGCGATCTCATAGGCCTCAAGCAGCCGCTTGACCTCGACCGGGTCGAGCCACTGCCGGCCGTCGGCAAGTGCTGCGCTAACGATCCGCCTTGCAGCATCGATGTCGGGTATAAACGCGCTGGGCATGGCCGGTGGCACCTGCGCCAGCGTCGCGACCACCTCGCGGTGCTGCACCAGATGCATGAAGCCGCGCACCGCATCGTCTTCGGTGGGGTAGTTCGGAATCCCGGCACCGCTGAGCAAATCGCCGATCTTCTGGTCCGCGCCGACCCAAACCGCGAGCACCGGCTTGGCGAAGCCGCGATGCTGCTGGCGGTACTTGCCGACCGCATCGGTCACTGTCGCGGCGATGTCGTCGGCCGAAGCGATCGCGGTTTGAACGTTCATCACCAGGATGGCATCGTTGCTGGCGTCGGCCAGCAACACTTCAAGCGCCGCCGCATAACGCGCAGGATCGGCGTCGCCAACGATATCGACCGGGTTGGATCCCGACCACGTTGGCGGCAAGACCGCATCCAGCTTCTCTCGCGCAGCCGGCGAGATTGCAGCGGGGATCCCTCCCAGTTCGACCAACCGATCGACCGCGAGGACACCTATGCCGCCGCCATTGGTCAGGATCGCCAGCCGCTTTCCTGGAGGCGATTCGACACGCCCCAGCGTCTCGGCACAGTCGAACAACTCGCGGAGATCAGACACCCGCAATATGCCTGCGCGACGGAACGCGGCATCGTAGACCGCGTCCGAACCGGCCAGCGCCCCGGTGTGGGTCGCGGCAGCCTTCGCGCCTTGCGCCATGCGGCCGGATTTGACGACGACGACGGGCTTGATACGTGCGGCGGCGCGTGCCGCGGACATGAATTTACGGGCATCCTTGATAGATTCGACATAGAGCAGGATCGCCCGGGTCTTGCCGTCCATCGCGTAGTAATCAAGCAGATCGGCGATATCGACGTCGAGCTGGTCGCCAATCGAAACAATTCCGGAAAAACCTACCCCGCGCTGGGCCGCCCAATCCACCATGCCCGCGGCAATGGCGCCCGACTGAGAGATCAGCGCCAGATTTCCCGCAACAGGCATGTGCGCAGAGAAACTTGCATTGAGGTTTGCCGCCGGCATCATGACGCCGAGACAGTTGGGCCCGATCAGCCTCATGCCATATTTTTGCGCGGCGCGTTCGGCAGCGTCCGCCAGCGACCCAGCGCCATGGCCAAGCCCGACGGGGATGATCAGAGCGCCCGCCGTGCCCAGCTTTCCTGCCTCATCGATGATGCCCGCGACGGCTGCGGCCGGTGCAGTAATCACCACAAGTTCGGGTGCAAATGGCAAGCTACCAAGGCTGCCGACCGCGGCGATGCCATCAACGTCGGCATAGCGCGTATTGACGAGTCCAAACTCGCCCTTGAATCCCGCCTTGTGAATATTGTGAAGAATGGCCCGCCCGACGGAGCCTCGCCGCGGGCTAGCCCCGATCAGCGCGAGTGAACGCGGCGAAAGCAGATTTTTCAAACGATAGGTCGACATCAGCTCAATTGCCCCCGGACCGCCGCCCAGTGTGTAAGCGAACTTCGGGACGCTAATGCGACATGATAACCCAGCACGGCGGCCGACCGATGACGGTTTTGGTCGCACCACCCCACACCAGTTCGTTCAGCCGGGTGTGACGGTAGGCGCCCATGATCAGAAGGTCGATTGCGTTGGCCTTCACATACGCCTCGAACACCTTTCCGACCGCGCTGCCGTCGATTTTCACCGTTTCAAAAGTGGCCTTGATTCCGTGCTCCGCGAGATGGCTCGCGAGTGCTGCCCCGGATTCCAGCTCTGCCGGGGTATTGTTGTCGGTTGCGGTGATGATGCGTACGCTCGCAGCCGCCTGCAGCATTGGCAATGCGTCACCAACCGCTCTTGCGGCCGGCGCGGTATGATCCCACGCGATCACGATATTCTCGAATGCGGCCACCAGTTCGCCGGCGAATTCCTCCGGACACATCAGGATCGGCCTGCCCGATTCGAATATCAACCGCTCGACAATCTTTTCCGATTGGTCATCATGCGGCTTGACCGGCATGATCGACATATCCTTGAGCCGCGCGCATACCGCAATATTCATGGCAATATCTGCCGCGGCAAACCGGCTAAGCCTTTGTTCGTTGCGAACGCCGAAGCGCGTTGCCGCCGCGTCGGATGCTTTCAACAAGCCATGCGCGTTCGACACGCTCCGCATTGCTTCGGCCGCCGCCGTATTATCCAGATCGTCCGAGATCGTTACCTTCGGTCTGACCAGGATATCCTCTTCAACCGCCATCGCGGTAACCCGGGCCCCCATATCACCAGCCACCGCCATGCATTTGTCGATCGCAGCAATCGCAGCCGCGCTCGGCTCGCCGACCAGCGGCAACAGGATATCCTTGATCGCCATGTGGCTCTCCTTTGATGAGCGATAGGTACTCGCACGCAGGACGTGTTGATCTTTGTCAAGACGACAGGAGTGCTTTGCAATTCATAGGGTATCCCCACAAAATGGATTTGATTGAGGTCAAGGGCTCGCAGGGCCCCGGCGGCATGCGCTATGCTGGCCGCCGTATCGGTTGCTCGCGGAGAAACAGATGCATGCGATGGTGTTGCCGGCGCCGGGAGCGCCTCTCCAGATGCAAGAACGCCCGGACCCCAGCCCCGGCGACGGAGAAATTCGCGTCAAGGTGAGCGCGTGTGGGGTTTGCCGGACCGACCTTCATGTGGTCGATGCGGAGCTTCCCGGCATCAAATATCCGGTTGTTCCGGGGCATGAAATCGTCGGCCGCGTCGATCTCGTCGGCGGCAATGTCACGACACATCGGATCGGCGACCGGGTCGGAATCCCCTGGCTGGGATATACTTGCGGCGCCTGCCGGTTTTGCAAGGAGGGCATGGAAAATCTCTGTGACCGCCCGCTTTTCACCGGCTATACGCGGGACGGCGGCTTCGCCACCCACACCATTGCCGATGCACGCTACGCTTTCCCACTCGGCGAGGACGGCGACGATGTTTCGATCGCGCCGCTGTTGTGCGCCGGCCTGATCGGCTGGCGGTCGCTGGTGATGGCGGGCAATGCGGACCGGCTCGGCATCTATGGCTTCGGCGCGGCCGGACACATCGTCGCCCAGATTGCGCGCTGGCAGGGCCGATCCGTCTATGCCTTCACGCGAACCGATGACATGGCGGCGCAGGATTTTGCCCGCCGGCTCGGCGCGGTGTGGGCGGGGGCATCGGACCAAAGGCCCAAAAGCCCGCTCGATGCGGCCATCATCTATGCTCCCGCCGGAGAACTGGTGCCGGCAGCGCTGCGCGCGGTACGCAAGGGCGGCAAGGTAGTATGTGCCGGCATCCACATGAGCGATATTCCGAGCTTTCCCTACAATCTTCTTTGGGAGGAAAGACAGCTGGTTTCGGTTGCCAATCTCACCCGCCAGGACGGGCTGGATTTCCTCAAAATTGCTCCTCGGGCCGGAATCCGGACCCAAACGACGGCATTTCCGCTTGTTGAAGCCAACGAAGTCCTTACGAAACTACGGACGGGACAAATCCTCGGCGCCGCGGTCCTCAAACCTTAGGCCTACCGGCCATGACAACTTCCACCGCCCCCTTCTCGCGCATGCAGGAGCGCGTCTTCGCATTTCTGACGGACCCCGCAACGCACCCGCTTGTCCATCGGATCGATACCCATGCGGCGTCGGTCTTTCTCGAAGGCGACCGCGCACTGAAGATCAAGCGCGCCGTCCGTTTTCCCTTCCTGGACTATTCAACGCTTGAGAAGCGGAAGGCCGCCTGCGATGAAGAGATCAAAATCAATCGCCCATTCGCGCCGCAAATCTATCGTCGCGTCGTGCCGATCACCCAAGGCAACGATGGATCGCTGGATATCGACGGAGACGGTGCGCCGGTCGAATATGCGATTGAAATGGCCCGCTTCGACGAGCGCCAGACCATCGATCATCTGGCCGAAGCCAGCGAGCCGGATTCCGGTCTGGTCAACGCCATCGCCGACGCCATCGCGGCCTCCCATGTCGTCGCGCCGCGCGCGGCGGCCGAACCCTGGATCGACTCGATCCCCGCCTTCATCGAAGGCAACACCGCGGCGTTCCGAACTGCGGGATGTTTTCCAGCTGAAGCGGTCGATGATCTCAGTGCAGCGTCTCAATCGGCGTTCCTGCGGATTCGCGAACTGCTGCGGCAGCGTGGCGGAGACGGATACGTGCGGCGATGCCATGGCGACCTGCATCTGGAGAACATTGTACTGATCGAGCGCAAACCTGTCTTGTTCGATGCGATCGAGTTCGATCCAATCATCGCGTCGGTCGATGTACTCTACGATCTTGCGTTTCCGATCATGGATTTCATTCGCTATGATCGGCAAGCGGCCGCGAACGCCCTCCTCAACAGATATCTTGCAATGACACCGGTTGAGAATCTCGATGCGCTCGCAGCGCTTCCGCTGTTCATGTCGCTGCGCGCAGCTATCCGCGCCAATGTACTGCTTGCCCGTCTCGACCGGGCGGGTGACGACAAGGCTGATGTCATGCAGTCGGCCCGGGCCTATTTCGAGCTGGCGCAGCTGACGATCCGTCCTGCGGCACCGAAGCTTGTGGCTGTCGGCGGGCTGTCCGGAACCGGAAAATCCGTTTTGGCGCGCGCGCTTGCGCCCGGTGTCACGCCGTCGCCGGGAGCTGTCGTGTTACACTCGGACGTCCTGCGAAAACAGCAATTTCAGCTCAATGAAACGGAGCGGCTGCCGACGAGTGCATACCAGCCGGAGATTACCGCACGGATCTACGAAGTCCTGGTGCAACGTGCGGCCCGCATTCTTGTGCAAGGTCATTCCGTCGTGGTCGACGCGGTGTTCGCGCTTGAAACGGAACGAGCCGCGATCTGCGATGCGGCGCGCAAGCTGAATATCCGGTTTGTCGGGCTGTTTCTCGTCACCGACCTTGCGATCAGGCTGAGCCGCGTCGGCCACCGTGAACGTGACGCTTCCGACGCGACGCCGGAGATCGCCGAAATTCAGGAGAAATATGATATCGGCCCGGTTGACTGGGCCGTGATTGATGCATCTGGAACTCCAGCGCAAACCCTGAAACAATGCCAAACCCGGATCGCTCCCAGTGATCCGGCTTAAGGACCGATCGCGCGAAACAGCAATGTCGCCATCCCCGAAATCACAACTTCAGGCCGCAGCCGGCGTTAAATCGGGGCTGCGGCAACGCCGTCGCCCGATCTCGAAACTCAATTCAATGACGGCGTGCGACACGGCGTTTCGGATCCTGGCGCTCCGCTACCTCGGGGATTTGACTGCAAACCATGAGGCGACATGCAAGGGCGATCCCGAAGCCTTGCATCAAATGCGCGTTGTGCTCACTCGCTTGCGCACAGCCGTATTGTTTTTCTCCCCGATGATTGTCGATTCTCAACAGCCGCACGTAAAGGGCGAACTGAAGTGGCTGAACACCAATCTCGGCGTCGTGCGGGATCTGGACGTCGCGATCGAGCGGCTGGAAGCCACCGACAAACCGCGGCCGCCGGCAATACCCGACTATCAGTCATGGGTTATGAGGCGCGCCGACAGTCACAGGAGCCTGGCGCGAACGCTTCAGTCAGCCCGGTATCGGCGCCTGACCAAGATCACATCCAATTGGATCGAGAATGGACCCTGGTCCATCAGGAAGGGGAAAGAAGCGTCGAGGGAACGCGCTTGCTCGATCGCTTCCTACAGCGTGGACAAACTGGCGCGGTGGCAGCAAAAACTTCTCAGGAAAAGCCGAAAGCTTCTGAAACTGGACACCAAGAAACGGCATCGGCTGCGTCTGCTGAACAAGAAGCTAACCTATTCGATCGAATTCTTCGAAGACTTGTTTTCTGACAAGAGATTTTCGAGGCAACAGGCTGCGCTGAAATATCTGCGTAAAGCGCAAAAATCTCTTGGGCAGTTGAACGATGACGCCAACAGCCGATCTCTGGCGGCTGCTCTGCAACGGGAAGGCGTCGAGGCCCCCTTGCGATTTCTCGGCCCGAAACGTGAAAAGCGGCTGCTACGGAACGCAGCCGCGGCCTATCGGAAGCTGGCCAAGCTGAAACCGTTTGGAGCCTAGCCGGAAAAAGCATGCCATGACAGCCGGAACATGGATCAGTTCTGCGGCGATTTGCTGAACAGCTTCGTGGTGGTTTCGATCATCCGTTCGCCGTGCTTGAACAACCGATCATTGTCGCGGCGGATAAAGTCGATCTGATGCCGTCCGCATTCCTCGTACATCGCCTTCAGGTCACTGACCGAGTGCGATCCGGCTATTTTCGAAACGAATTCGGACAACAGGTGCGTTTCGGTTCGCGCTCGCTCGAGCATTTCATTGCCGGCGAACACAATCTCCTCAAGCATGACCTTTTGCGCGCCCATCAGGAACTCCAGGGCGTTCTTGTTCGCCTTGGTCAATCGCGTCGCGGTATCAGCCACCGATTGCTCAACAAGCGCGGCACTCTGTTCGGAAAGCTCTGTCATGACGACCTCCGGTTTGGCGTCCTTTGGGAATGATACGATCTTGTCCCGGGGCTCATATTGAGCTGCATCAAGCCGACGGACCCCGCCCCCTTGACCTGAGTCAAAGCGCGGCGCGCCGGTTCTAATACTCTGTTCATACTGGCTTTAATATCGAACCCGCGGAGGCCTCCAATGCGCGCCCACCAGATCATGACGCGGCCCGTCATCACCGTCACGCCCGAGACCACGATCGTCGAAGCCGCAAACATCATGCTGCAGCGGCACGTCAGCGGGCTTCCGGTAACCGACGGCGCCGGCAAACTGGTCGGGCATCGTCTCGGAGGGAGATTTTATCCGCCGCAGCGAAATCGGCACGCAGCGCAAGCGCGGCCGTTGGCTGAAATTCATTCTCGGCCCGAGCAAAGCGGCAACCGATTTCGTTCATGAGCACGGCTGCAAGGTCGCCGAGGTCATGACGAAGCAGCCGCTCACCATCACCGAAGATACGACGCTCGAGGAGATCGTGCAGCTGATGGAGAAGAACAACGTCAAGCGTCTGCCGGTGACGCGGGGCAAGCAGATCGTCGGGATCGTGTCGCGCGCCAACCTGTTGCAGGCGGTAGCCAGCCTTGCCCGCCAGGTCCCCGATCCGACCGCCGACGATGACCACATTCGCAACCGCGTCATCGATACACTGGCGAAAAACGACTGGTGTCCGTTCGGCCTCAGCGTCGTCGTTCGCGACGGCATCGTCCACCTCAGCGGCGTCATCACCGAAGAGCATTCGCGGCAGGCCGCCATCGTTGGTGCCGAGAACGTTACCGGGGTGAAGAAAGTTCACGACCATCTGTGCTGGGTCGACACCATGTCCGGGATGCACCTGAACTCTCCGGAAGACGACGATCTGGCAAAGGCGAGCTGATCGGCTGGGCTGGGCCCGACGGCAGCTGACGACGATATTCTCGGTCTTGCCTGGGCCGAGATCGTTTCGATCATGAGTTCGCCTGCTCAAAGCAACTTGCCATCGGGCCCAAAAAAAGGATGTGGCCCGTCGAAATCGCCAATCGGAACCTGATGCGTGACCACGCTACCGAAGCCCTCGCCCGGAAACCAGCTGTGGAGATGAAAGGCCGGCGGTTCGACCTTGAACGATGGCTCGCGCAAGTGGTCGAGATCCAGATCGACCGCGTGATTTGGCGCCGGGCAAATCGTGGTCGGGATACCGGCAAACATTGTCAGCGTCGCGCGATGGACGTGGCCCGTGGCGATCAGTTGCACACGCGGATGGCGCCTGACCACAGATGCCAATTCGCCGGCATTGAGCAGATTCTGGCGGTCCATGTGCCAGATGCCGGTCTTGAACGGCGGATGGTGCAGGAACAAAAGCGCAGGCCGGTCTGGTGAGGCGACAAGTGTCGCTTCGAGCCATTGCAACGTTGGCGCATCGAGTTCGCCATGCGGTTTGCCGTGCACGCTGGAATCCAGCAGCACCAGATCTAACCCGCCGATTTCAACCCTTTGATTGAGCGGCCCGAACGCGGAGGCATAGGCCTGTGGAAATGCGGCGCGCATCAATTCGCGTGAATCGTGATTGCCGGGGATGCTGACAAACGGCAGTTTGAGCGGCGCCAGCAGGCGCTTGAGATGTTCGTACTCCTCGCCCGTCGGCGTATCGGCAAGGTCGCCTGATATGACCACGAGGTCGGGCTTTGGCGCGAATTTGTTCAGTGCCGTTACGCAACGCTCCAGCGCGCTGGCCGTATCGACACGGCCGTAAGCGAGCGTATCCGGCGATTTGATGTGCAGATCGGAAATCTGCGCAATGTGAACTGGCTTTGACGGCATCGACCTTTAATCTCTAGTTTTCCAGCGGCAACAGACGGACGGCATCCGGTGCGATCAGAAGTCCGATCCGTTCGCCGACTTGAGCTTTGATTGTGTTCGGTGCATCGACGGTGAGAAACTTGTCGGACGCGCCACTGACGACCATGCGCTGTCTGTCGCCGATAAAGCTGACGCTGTCGATGATCCCGAAAAGCGGCGCATTTCCGGCCTCAACGACCCGGATTGTTTCAGGGCGGATCATGGCGACCGCGGCCGCGAGACTTGCGTCGCCGCCGATCGGTTGCCGCCCGCCCGGCAACACAAGATGGCCGTTCTCGACCGACGCTTCGATGATATTCGCTGCACCAATGAATTCGGCGACGAAGCGATTCTTGGGCTTGAAATAGATCTCCCGCGGCGTGCCGATCTGGGCAATCGCTCCCTTCTGCATCACGACGATGCGATCGCCGAGCTCCATGGCTTCGGACTGATCGTGCGTCACATAGATCGTGGTGATGCCGAGCGCGCGCAGCAAACGATTGAGTTCGCCGCGCAGTCGATCGCGCAGCGCGGCATCGAGCGCGGTCAAAGGCTCGTCGAGCAGCAGGATACCCGGCCGGATCGCGACCGCGCGCGCCAGCGCAACGCGCTGGCGTTGACCGCCGGAGAGCTGGTCGACGCGACGATTCTCAAGTCCGGTGATATTGGTCAACGCCACCAGTTCGCCGACACGCGCCGCGCGCTCCTCCCTCCCCATGCCCCGGATTTTCAGGCCATAGCCGATATTATCAGCGACATTCATGTTGGGAAAAAGCGCATAAGACTGAAATACCATCCCGACATTGCGCTTCTCGATTAGTACCGAGGTCATGTCCTTATCATCAAACAACACCCGGCCGCCGGTATCAGGCAATTCGAGCCCTGCGATGATGCGCAGCATGGTGGTTTTTCCGCAGCCGGAGGGGCCGAGCAGAACCAGCGTTTCGCCTCGGGGAATGTCGAGGGTCGCGGGCTCCAGCGCGCGGGTGCCGTCGGCAAACGTCTTGCCGCAGGTCTCGATCCGCACCGACGCGCCGTGCCCCGCGGCCAGGTTCATCTTCCCTGCTCCTTGTCGGCAAACATCTGCATCGCGACCAGAAGCGGAATGATCATGACGAAGAAGATCAGCGTATAGGCCGAGGCTACTTCCAGCCGCATCGACGCGTAAGCGTCGGCAAGACCGATCGGAAGCGTCTTGGTCAGCGGCGTATGCAGCATCCAGGTCAGGTTGAATTCGCCGACCGAAAGCGTGACCACCATCAGGCTTCCTGCAAGGATTCCCGGCACCGCATTGGGGACGATCACGTCGCGAAAGCGCCGCCAGGGCGATGCGCCCAGCGATGCCGCGCCTTCGTCCAGTGTCTTGATATCGACGGTCGCGAACACCGCCATGACCGACCGCACCATGAACGGCATGGTGAAGATGACATGGCCGGTGAGGATGAACAGCCATGAGCGGCGAAAATCGCCGAAGCTGCCGTAGGTGAGCAGCAATGCCAGCGCGATCGCAAGCCCTGGAATCGCAAGCGGCAGGGTGATGATTTCCTCGACTACCCGCGACAGCCGCCCTCCCCGCACGTGCAAGGCGTAGGCCGAGGGAACGCCAACGACGAGCGTGACCGCAAGCGTTGCAAAGGCGATCACGAACGAGAGCAGGATGGTGCCGGCATAAAGCTCCCAAACCTGAAACACCCACTGCAGCGTCACGCCCGAGGAGATCCCACGAAAGTAATTCACCGTGATACCCGCCGAAATCGACAGGATCGCAGGCACGACCAGAAATGCAGCGACGAGCAGCGTAAACAGCAGTTGGCCGGTGAAAATCAGGCGGTCGCGCATGATCTCATCCGGCCGCCGCGACGGTGCTGCCGCTGAACGAGCGGGCCAGCGCCAGGATGGACCAGGCGATGATTCCGAGTCCGACCGATAGCGCAGCCGAGGTCGCAAAATTCGCGGCAAGCGTGAATTCGGTATAGATCAGCATCGGAAGTACATCGATGTTCGTGGCCAGCGTGAACGCCGTGCCGAACGCGCCCATGGCGGTCGCAAAGGCGATCGCGCCTGAGGCGACGAAGGCCGGCCCCAGCGCCGGCAGCACGACATCGCGTTGCACCGCCCATGGGCTCGCACCCAGCGAACGCGCGGCCTCCTCGAGGCCAACGTCAAGTTTCTGCACCGCGGCCATGATCGTGAGAATGACCCGAGGGATCGAGAAATAGAGATAACCGAGGAAGAGCCCATAGATCGAATAGGCGAACACCAGCTTCTCCCCAAACAGGCGGTTGGTGAGATCGCCGATCAAGCCCTGGCGTCCGGCAAGCAGAATGATCAGGAATCCGACCACCACGCCGGGAAACGCCAGCGGAAAGGTCAACATCGCAATCAGCACCGCGCGGCCGGGAAAGCGATGCCGTTGCAGGAACATTCCCGTAACAGTCGCAATGGCGAGCGTCACGACCGTGGTCGCGGTTGCCAACAAAACGGTGTTGATGAGCGTGGCGCGGTAGCGCGGTTCGGTCAGGATGGCCAGATATCCGGCCAACCCTTGCGGACCTTCGGCGCCGGTTACGACCAGCCGTGCCATCGGCAACAGAAAGAATGCCGTCGTCACCACCGCGAGCGGCAGCAGGCAAAGCCAGACGAAGGATTTATGCGGCATGAAGGAAATGGTGCCCTTAACGGAGAGCGTTTTCAAGCGAAGGCCTGCCCCGGACTTGATCCGGGGTGGAAACCGGTTCGCGTGAAGAAAACGCGTCAAACCAAGAAATAGAGCCTCGGTTCTGATCCAATCAGAACCGAGGCTCTAGGCACCATATTGCATCAACGGACCTCGGCGAGATAGCGGTCGACGAAGCCTTTTTGCACGGTTTCCATCTGGCCCCAATCGACGCTCCTGGCACGGGCGTAGTCGCTATCGGGCAAGAACTTCGCCTTGACGGCCTCAGGCAATTCAATCGGGCGCGCGGGTCGCAAGTAGGCGTTGGTCCAGATCGCTTGCCCCTTGTCGGACAAAAGATAGTCGATCACCTTCTTGGCCTTGTCCTTGTCCGGCGCGTTCTTGACGAGGCCGACGACGTAGGGAAATACCACCGACCCCTCGCACGGGATCACGAATTCAAAATTTCCCTTCTCCTGGTATTTCGCGCGATAGGCGTTGAAATCATAATCCAGCAGGATCGGCATCTCGCCGGAAACCACGCGGGCGTACGATGTCTGCTTGGGAACGATCGGATCGTTCTTGCGCAAGTCCTTGAAGAAGGCGACCGCCGGATCGAAATTGTCAGCGGAGCCGCCAAGCGCCAGATTGATCGCAACGGCCCCGACATATCCGACCGCCGCCGACGAGGGATCGAGATAGCCCACCATGCCCTTGTAGTCCGGCTTCAACAGATCCTTCCAGCAGGCCGGCACCGGCTTGCCGCCAAGCGCATCCTTGTTCACGAACAGGCCGAGCGTGCCGGAATGGATGGTGGTCCAGTAGCCGTCCGCATCCTTCAACCCCGGAGCAACCTGGTCCCAATTGGCGGGCTTATAGGGCTCCAGCGCGTCCTGGGCTTTCGCCTTCATACCGAAGGTGACGCCGAAATAGCCGATATCGCCGACAGGATTGCTCTTCTCGGCGAGGATTTGCGCCAGCGCCTGTCCCGAGTTCTTGTTGTCGTGGGGAATGTCGTAGTTGAGATCGGTCTTGATGGCCTTGAGCATCGAGGCCCAGTCCGCCCATTCCGGCGGGCAATTGTAGCAGATGACGTCAGCCGCTTTGGCGGATTGCAACGGCGCCATCAGCGATAGCGCGAGCAAGGCTAATACGAGACGGACGGGCTTCATGAAGGTCGCTCCGAGTTCAGAGGTAATGGCATCCGCAAGATCGGGATATCAACACTACGGGGCGATCAAGTATAGGCTGCGCATGAAGGATTTGCGACGAACGATTTTTGCCGTGCCGCAAGGCTGCGGAGCCAGCATCTGTCGCATCTGACTTCCTGTCCCGAGAACGCAGGCGCGCGCGTTATGGCAAGCCTTCTGCCGCAACGGCAGCGCCATTCAGCGCGGCACCACCGCGGTCGCTTCGATCTCGACCCGCGCTGCCTGTTCAACCAGGCGCACGACCTGGACCAGCGCCATGGCGGGATAATGCGCGCCGAAGATGTCGCGATAGACTTGTCCGAGCGTCTTCAGGTTCGTTAGATATTCTTCCATATCGACGACATACCAGGTGAGACGAACGAGATGGTCGGGCCGCGCGCCGCCCGCGGCAAGAATCTCTGAAATGTTGCTCAGGGTTTGACGGACCTGCGCCACGAAATCAGCCGGTAAATCACCCTGATTGTCCCAGCCGATCACACCGCCGGTCACCACCAGCCGGCCGTCAGCCGCCATGCCGTTGGCGTATCCCTTCGGCGCCGGCCAACCGCTCGGCTGCAATACTTGCGGACCCGCAGCCGGGGGCTCCTCCTTCGCCATCGGCAGCACGGCAAGCGTGGGCCCTTTTGACGTGCTCACTGACACTCCTCCCTTACATTTATTTATTCAGCGGCCATGCCCGCCGACGTGGTGCCGGCCTGAGCCATCTGCCGCAGGGCAAATCGCTTCAGCTTGCCGGTTTCCGTCTTGGGCAGTTGCGCGACGAATTCGATCGCACGCGGATATTTGTAGGGCGCGATCTCGCGCTTGACGTGGTCCTGCAAATCGGTCGCCAGCGCGGAATCGGCTGTAACGCCGGAGGCGAGAACCACATAGGCCTTGACGATCATGCCGCGCGCCTCGTCGGGTGCGCCGACGACGCCGCATTCGGCCACGGCCGGGTGCGTCAGCAGCGCGGCCTCGATCTCGGGGCCCGCGATATTGTACCCCGCAGAGATAATCATATCGTCCGATCGGGCCACGAAGGACAAGCGGCCGTTCTCGTCGCGGATGAACGTATCGCCAGTCAGATTCCAGCCATCGCGCACATAGTTCGACTGCCGCGAATCCGCGAGATAGCGGCATCCGGTCGGACCGCGAACCGCAAGCTTGCCGACGGTGCCCGGCGGCAATTCGTTCATGGCATCGTCGACGATCTTTGCCTCGTAACCGGAAACCGGGTGTCCGGTGGTTCCGGCAACCGCATCGCCTACCCGGTTCGTGATGAAGATATGCAGCAATTCCGTGCTGCCGATCCCGTCGAGAATCGGCTTGCCCGTCTTGCGGGTCCAGCTTTCGAACACCGGCGCCGGCAAGGCCTCTCCGGCGGAAACCGCAAGACGCAGCGACGACAGATCGGCACCGTTGTCCATCGCGGCCATCATCGCCCGATACGCCGTCGGCGAGGTAAAGCAGATCGTGGCCTTGTAGGCTTCAATGATCTTGACCATCTCGCCGGGCGCCGCATTTTCCAGCAGCGTCGCGGTGGCGCCAAACCGCAACGGAAATATCGCAAGACCGCCGAGCCCAAACGTAAAGGCAAGCGGTGGTGACCCTACGAAGACATCATCCGGAGTGACGTCGAGCACTTCCCTGGCATAACCATCCGCGACGATCAGGAGATCGCGATGGAAATGCATCGTCGCTTTTGGTTCGCCGGTGGTGCCGGAGGTAAATCCCAGCAAGGCGACATCATCCCGGCCGGTCTTGACCGCATCGAACCGGACCGGCTTGTTCAGCGCCACCCGATCGAGCTCGGCATCATGGTTTGACGTTCCGTCAAAATTCACGACCTGTTTTAGAAACCGGCTGGTCTTCGCGCACGCGACCAGTTCGTCGGCGATGCGACTGTCCGTTAGCGCGAGGCCGATCTCTGCCTTGTCAACGATCTTGGCCAGTTCACCGGCACGAAGCATCGGCATGGTATTGACGACGACGGCGCCCGCTTTCGTTGCCGCCAGCCATGCAGCGACCAGGGCCGGATTGTTGCCCGAGCGTATCAGAATGCGGTTGCCGGGCTTGACGCCGTAGTTCTCCACCAATGCATGCGCAAGGCGGTTCGACCAGTCCGCCAGCTCCTTGTAGGTGCGCTGGCGACCATTGCCGATGAGCGCGACGCGATCGCCGAGCCCCTTCTCGACGATCCGGTCGGTCAGCTCGACCGCGGCGTTGAGATATTCGGGGTACTGAAACTCCGGCCGGTCGAGACGCAATTCCGGCCATTGCTGGAACGGCGGCAGATTTCGCCGCGTAAAATCATCAACATGACCCGATGGGCCAAGCTTAAGAATTCCACCGGACATTTTCATCGTCCTCGTCTTCGGGATGAAACGCTACGGCCAATATCCAGGGCCATCCGGCAGCGCTTTACCTTCCAAACATTTTATACTTAAAGCATTTTGGCGCAATAGCCCAAATCCGGGCAATCCAACCCTTTTTTTTGAAAACTAGCGCCCCGCCAATTCCTTCAAGCGCGCGACCATCGGCGAAGCCGGATCGGCCAGCGGCGCAATCGCGGTAAAGTGGTTGGCGTTGGCAACGGTGCCGAACCGTGTCGCGACCCCGGCCGCGCCCCAGATCTCGACAATGCTTTTGCTTTGCCGAAAATACTCCGAGCTTTCGTTTTCGCCCACCACTGCATCGAGGCTTCCGCGCCTTGGTGCGTTCCAGAACAACGGGCTCACGGCCCCGGCGGTGGCGTGGTCGAGCCGCAGTGCAATGTTGATCGACGTTTCGACCAGTGGCACGAGGTCGAACAGGCCCGAAATGGCATAGGCCGCCATCACGAGATCTTCGGGTAATGATGCATCGAACGCCGGCCAGTCGGTCGCCAGCATGCAAGCGGCGAGATGCCCGCCCGCGGAGTGGCCGCTGATGACCAGACGCCGTCCAAGCCGCGCCAGCTCGCGCGACGCCGTCCGCATCTGCTGGACAATGCGATCGACTGTGACATCGGGACAAAGGTCGTAACTCGGAATGGCCACGCTCACCCCATGGGCATTCAGGCCGCCGGCAAGATGGCTGAAAAAGGAACCATCCAGCGCCTGCCAGTAACCGCCATGTATGAACACAACGATCGGGCCTTCATTATCGCCCGGAAACAAATCGATCGTGTTCCGCGGCGCTGGACCGTAGGAAATAGAACGCGGAGCGCAGCGTTCGCGATAGGCCGCCGCGTCGCGCGCCCAACCGGCGATCAGCGAAGGGTTCTCCGGAACCCGCGCCCGGTTGTTGTATTCGACCTCGTAGTCGACACCCGCGTTCAAGACCTTACAATGCTCGTGCTTGCGTGGATTTCCGCGCCGAGGCCTTGGTCTTGGCCAACAGACGCATCAATTCGCGGACATCCTTCGGAGCGAGATCCGAAAATATGTCGGCGATCCACGTCTCATGTTCGGCGGCCATCTTGCGAAATTCCGCGCGGCCGGTTTTCGTCAACCGTATGACCTGTACACGCCGGTCGGTCTCCGATGTGCGCCGGTCGAGATGGCCGGATTCGACCAGGCGCTCGACCAGCCCGGTCACGTTGCCGTTGGAGACCATCATCCGCTTCGAGACATCCGACAGCGTCATGCCGTCCGGCACCTTATCGAGCTGGGCCATCAGATCGAACCGCGGCAGCGTCACGTCGAACCGCTCGCGCAGCCGGCTGCGCACCTCGCCCTCGATCAGCGTCGTGCAGGTCAGCAGGCGAAGCCATAATCTCAGTTCGTTGCCGTGATCTTCCGGGAGTTCGACCGCCTTGGTCTCGGAATCGAGGATCATGATGCAATGCGCCCTGCGGGTTTCGCCTGATGATATCGACCTTCAAATAATTCAGCGGGTGCTGCAAGTCAAAACGCTATTTCTTTAGGTTTCAAACAATTGGCGCGCGGCTTGCATGTTGTTCTGGGATGACCGGCGTTGCTACCGCTTTGCTTGCGGCGATAGCCATCATCAGAATAAGCTGATGTCTTGAAAGCTCGCATTGTGTGGCGTGGATTTCGGCCGCGCGTCACGGCCGATCAGGGGAAGAAGTCATGAAACATCAATTGAGGTTGGCCGGACTGGCGGCTCTGTTGAGCCTCTCGGCGGGGCATGCCGTCGCGGCGGAAAAACTCAAGATCGGCGTGATCGTGACCTTGTCCGGTCCGGCGGCGGCGCTCGGCCAGCAAGTCCGCGACGGCTTCGCGCTCGCGGTCAAGGATCTCGGCGGCAAGATGGCCGGCCGCGATGTCGAGGTCGTGGTGGTCGATGACGAACTCAAGCCGGACGGCGCGGTAACCAAGGCCAAAGGCTTGCTCGAACGCGACAAGGTCGATTTCGTGGTGGGACCGATCTTTTCCAACATCCTTCAGGCGATCCACAAGCCGGTTACGGATTCAAAGACTTTCCTGATCAGCCCGAATGCCGGTCCGTCGAGCTTCGCCGGCAAGAACTGCAGCCCGTTTTTCTACGTGACCTCCTACCAGAACGACCAGGTGCACGAGATCCTCGGCAAGGTCGCCCAGGATCGCGGCTACAAGCGCGTTTATGTCCTGGTGCCGAACTATCAAGCCGGCAAGGATTCCGTTGCCGGATTCAAGCTCGACTACAAGGGAGAAATTGTCGAGGAGTCCTACATGCCGCTCGGCACCCTGGACTTCCAGGTTGAACTCTCCAAGATCGCGTCGCTGAAGCCCGACGCCGTGTTCACCTTCATGCCGGGTGGGATGGGCGTAGGCCTGGTGAAGCAGTACAGTCAGGCCGGCCTTGCCGATAAAATTCCGGTTCTTTCGGCGTTCACGGTCGATGAATCGACGCTCCCGGCACAGCAGGATGCCGCGGTCGGCATGTTCGGCGGCTCGAACTGGGCGCCCAATCTCGACAATCCGCAGAACAAGAAATTCGTCGCCGCCTATGAGGCCGCCTACAACATTGTGCCCGGCACCTATGCCTTCCAAGCCTATGACGCGGCGATGCTGATCGACAGCGCCGTCAAGGCGGTAAAGGGCGACCTCACCAACAAGGAAGCGGTGACCTCCGCATTGAAGAAGGCCGACTTCACCTCGCTGCGCGGCGGTTTCAAATTCAACAGCAACGGTTATCCGATCCAGGATTTTTACCTGACCAAGGTCGCAAAACGCCCTGATGGCAAATTCCAGACCGAGATTGTCGAAAAGGTATTCGAGAATTACGGTGACCGTTACGCCAAGGATTGCACGCCGGCCAACTAAGCAGAGCGTTTTCGAGCGAGGGGATGTCCCGGACTTGATCCGGGGTGGATCCCGGTTGGCGTGAAGAAAACGCGTCAAGGTAAACCATCAAGGAGGAAACAAGCCGATGAAGACTGAGATAACCGGCATCACCCGGGCCAACGAGGGCATGCAGGGAATTTCCTGGAATATCCTCGGCCAGACCTATGTGCCGAAGAACTGCACCGAACATTCCTTCTCCTGGCATGCGACGCTGCCGCCCGGCACCTTCGTGCCGCCGCATATCCATCCGGATCAGGACGAATATCTTTATATGCTGGAAGGAAAACTCGATTTCATGCTGGGCGGCGCCGAGGCCCAGGCGACGGCGGGTGATCTGATACGGCTCGGGATGGGCGTTCCGCACGGCATCTTCAACAAATCCGACCAGACCGCGAAAGTGCTGTTCTGGGTCTCGCCGACCCGAAAATTGTACGATCTGTTCTGGGGCCTGCACAACATGAAGGAGCAGAAGCCCGAGGACGTCGTGGCCATGGCCGCGGAATACAACATCCACTTCCTGCCGCCGCCGCCGGGGACGTAGCAGCTGTAGGGTGGGCAAAGGCGCGCTTGCGCCGTGCCCACCATCTATCCGCAGCGTCTTGAATGGTGGGCACGCGGAGTTTATCATCGGGCGCGCATTCGCGCGACCCGTTGGCTTTGCCCACCCTACGGTTTCCTCGCAATAACGAGAGCGGCTAGTTATCCCCGCACCGCCGTCAGCCCCGGCACGGCGGCAAAGCCGGCCTTGCTGGCATAGCCGCGCACGATGGCCTCGCGCTGCGAATAACTCAGCACGTTCTCGACATTGTCGAAGCCATCGGGCGCCAATTGCTCGACTGCGTCGATCACGCCCTCCGGGCCGCCGCGCCGGTTCGAGCGCACGATCTCCGCCGTCATCGGCAGACGCTTCTGTTCGTAGGCCATCAGCGCCTGGCGTGGATGCTCCGAACGGGCCAGCGCGTCGGCCAGACAGCGCGCATCGAGAATGGCCTGCGAGGCCCCATTCGATCCCACCGGATACATCGGGTGCGCGGCGTCGCCGAGCAGCGTGACGCGACCGCTCGACCAATAAGGTAGCGGATCGCGGTCGCAGGTCGGATATTCGTAGAATTCCGGCGTCGCCGAGATCAGGCTCGGCACATCGACATAGGGCACCGAGAACCGCGCCACATGCGGCATCAGTTCCTCGCGTTTACCCGGCCGCGACCAGTCCTCGCGGCGCGGCGGCGGCGCATTGCCGTCGCCGACCTTTACCAGCACCGCCCAGTTGGTCAGACGGCTCGCCGGGCTCGATCCTTCCGCGATGGGGTACACCACGACCTTGGCATGCAGCCCGCCGGCGACAATCATCGAACGGCCGCTCAAGAACACCGGCCAATCCCGCGCGCCGCGCCACAGCATCAGCCCGTTCCAGCACGGCGGTCCTTCGTCCGGAAACAAGGTCTCGCGCACCCGCGAATGAATGCCGTCGGCGCCGATCAGAATATCGCCGCGCACGGTTTTGGTGTGGCTGCCTGCACGATCGAAGAAATGGGCGGACACGCCGCCTTCGTCCTGGGTGAAGGCCCCTAGCCTGCAGCCGGTGTGTATAGCATCCCGTCCCAGCCGCTCCTCGACGGCGCGGTGGATCACGCTCTGCAGCCGGCCGCGATGAATCGAGAATTGCGGCACGTCATGACCGGCATCGATGCCGCGGGATTCGCGCCAGACCTCCTGGCCGTGGCGGTTGAGATAATAAAGCTCGTCGGTGCGGATCGCGATCTCGTCGAGCTCCTGTAATAGCCCGAGGCCGGCGAGTTCGCGGATCGCATGCGGCAGGGTGTTGATGCCGACGCCGAGTTCGCGGATGGTATCGGACTGCTCGAACAGTTCGCAGCCGATGCCGCGGGCACGCAGCATCAGCGCCGTGGTAAGGCCTCCGATACCGCCCCCGACGATAATCGCCTTCATCGCCTTAACTCCACTCAATACCGAAACGCTAAGCGACGGCCGCTACCGTCGCATGGCGCATCACTCGGCCGCAAGCGGCTTTGTCGCCTCCGCCTTCAGCTCGGCCCGGGTCTTCGGCTTAGCCTTAATTTTCAGATCGTCGAAATCCTGCCGGTCGCGCACGCTATTGCGGAAAATCTGTTCCTTGCCCGGCAGATATTGCGGCGGGCAGAATACCGCCTCGGCGCCGTACCAGGCCGCGGCCTTCAGCGTGAACGACGGATCGACCAGATGCGGCCGGCCGAGCGCGACCAGATCGGCGCGCCCGGCCGCGAGGATGGTGTTGACCTGATCCGATGTGGTGATGTTGCCGACGCACATGGTCGCGACCCGCGCCTCGTTACGGACCTGTTCGGAGAACGGTGTCTGGAACATGCGGCCATAGACCGGCTGGGCGTCGCGCACGGTTTGTCCGGTGGAGACATCGACCAGATCGACGCCGGCCTCGGCGAAGGCGCGCGCAATGACCACCGCGTCGTCGCCGGTGATGCCGCCCTCGGCCCAGTCGGTGGCGGAGATCCGCACCGACATCGGCTTGTGCGACGGCCATGCCGCGCGCAATGCCTCGAACACTTCCAATGGAAAGCGCAAGCGATTGCCAAGCGAGCCCCCGTAAGCATCGCTGCGCTGGTTGGTAAGCGGCGAAATAAAACTCGCCAACAGGTAGCCATGGGCGGAATGCAGCTCCAGCATATCGAAGCCGCAAGCTTCGCCGCGCTCCGCGGCTTGAACGAATGCCGCCTTGACCGCGTTCATCGCCGCGCGGTCCATCTCGCGCGGCACCTGGCTATCCGGAAAGTAAGGAATCGGCGAGGCCGACAAGACGTCCCAGCCGCCCTGCTCCAACGGACGGTCCATGCCGTCCCACATCAGCTTGGTGGCGCCCTTGCGGCCGGCATGGCCGAGCTGCAGGCAAATCTTCGCCGCGGAATTGACGTGGACGAAATCGACGATGCGGCGCCATGCGGCTTCCTGCTCGTCGTTCCACAGCCCGGTGCAGCCGGGCGTGATGCGGGCGTCACGGCCAACACAGGTCATTTCGGTGAAGATCAAACCAGCACCGCCGATGGCGCGCGATCCGTAATGCACCAGATGAAAATCGCCGGGCACGCCCTCTTTCGCCGAATACATGCACATCGGCGACACGACGGCGCGATTGGCCAGCTCCATCTCGCGCAGCCGCAGTGGCTGGAACATCGGCGCCACCGGCTTCTCGAGGTCGACGTCGAACCCTTTGGCGCGAACCTGTTTCGCGAACGCCTTGTCGACCTCACTGACAAAATCCGGCGCCCGCAAGGTCAGATTGTCGTAAGTGATCGCCTTGGCGCGGGTCATGACGCCGAAGGCGAACTGCACGGGGTCGAAATCCCAGAACCGATCGACATGCTCGAACCAGACCAGCGAAACGTCGGCGGCATGCTGGGTCTTCTCGACCTCCTCGCGGCGTCCGTCCTCGTATTGCCGCAGCGCGGCGTCGACCGTCGGCGCGCGCTGCATGGCGTCGGCCAACGCAATGGCGTCTTCCATTGCCAGCTTGGTGCCGGAGCCGATCGAGAAATGCGCGGTCGCCTTGGCATCGCCGAGCAGCACCATGTTGTCCTTGACCCACCGCTTGCTGCGGATCATCGGGAAATTGCGCCACATCGATCGGTTGGTGAGGAGTTGATGACCCTCGAGGAACCAGCCGAAAATGCTAGCCATGCGATCGGCCGATTGCTTCTCGTTCAGGCCCTCCAGCCCTGCACGCTTGAAGGTCTGCGGATCGGTCTCGAAGATCCAGGTCGAGCGTCCAGCTTCGTATTGATAGGCGTGGGCGATGAACGGGCCCCACTCGGTTTCCTGGAAAATGAAGGTGAAGGCATCGAGCGGCCGGGTCGAGCCCATCCAGGCGAACACATTGGAACGCAGGTCCACCTCGGGCTGAAAGTGCTCGATATATCTGTCGCGGAAGCGGCTGTTGATGCCGTCGGCCAACACGACGAGATCGGCGTCGGCAAAGCGGGCCTCGTCCTCGATGTCGGCTTCGAACATCAAGGTGACGCCGAGTTCGCGCGCCCGCTCCTGCAGGATCAAAAGCAGCTTGCGACGCGAGCAGCCGCAGAAACCGTTGCCGCCGACCCGGTGCACCGTGCCGCGAAAGTGCACGGCGATATCATCCCAATAAGCGAATTCCTGGGTAATGCGGCGATAGCTCGGGGAATCGTATTTCTCGAAATTGTCCAGCGTGGCGTCGGAAAACACCACGCCAAAGCCGAAGGTGTCGTCGGCGCGGTTACGCTCATACACCGTGATCTCGGCGCCTGGTCGCTGCTTTTTAAGCAGGATCGCAGAGTAGAGACCGGCCGGTCCGCCACCGATGATCGCGATCTTCATGAGAGCCTCCGGCGTAGCGGGACCATTCGAACTGTTTTAAACCTAAAGCATTTTGTCGGCAAGTCCTACGTGCACCGTCCTCATCCTGAGGAGCCGCGCACGTGCGCGGCGTCTCGAAGGATGGGCTGCACATCTCATGGTTCGAGATGCGCGCCAAGAAGCGCGCTCCTCACCATCACGTCAATTGCCTTGAAATGCCGGCTTCACCTTATTGGAAAACGCCTCGAATGCGCGGGCGAAATCCGCCGTGGTCATGCAGAGCGCCTGCGCGATCGCCTCGGCCTCGATCGCCTCCTCCACCGACATTGCCCATTCCATCGCCAGCATGCGCTTGGTCATGGTGTTGGCGAAGGTCGGCCCCTCGGAAATCTGCCCGGCAAGCAACCGCGCCTGCGGCAACAGATGCTCCGGCGCAACGATGCGGCTGAAGAAGCCCCAGCGCTCGCCCTCCTCCGCGGTCATGAAGCGGCCGGTATAGAGCAGCTCCGACGCCCGCGATTGGCCGATGATGCGCGGCAGGATCGCGCAGGCGCCCATGTCGCAGCCGGCAAGGCCCACCTTGTTGAACAGGAACGCGACCTTGGCTCCCGTGGCGGCCAAACGCATGTCGGAGGCCATGGCGATGATCGCGCCCGCGCCGGCGCAGATGCCGTCAACCGCCGCGATGATCGGTTGTGGACAGGCCCGCATCGCCTTGACGAGATCGCCGGTCATGCGGGTAAAGGCGGTAAGGCCCTTGGTATCCATCTTGACCAGCGGGCCAATGATCTCGAACACATCGCCGCCCGACGAAAAATTACCGCCGGCCCCTGATACCACGATGGTTTTTACTTCATCGTCCATCGCGCAGGCGCGGAAAAAATCCGTCAGTTCACGGTAGCTTTCGAATGTCAGGGGATTTTTTCGCTCGGGACGGTTCAGCGTTACCGTCGCCACGCCATCATTCACTCTCAGCAGGAAATGATGGGGCGAATACTGCGCTAGCGGCAGCGTGACGGGATTGGCAGGTGTGCTCATGGGGATCTCCCTTGCGAATTATTTTCATTGTCCGGCCTAAGCGCGGCGCGCCCTAGACCTCGCCGCCCGCGACCGCGATGGCTTGTCCTGTGATCGCCCCGGCTTCCTCACCGCACAGCCAGAGCACGGTATCGGCGACTTCCGCTGGGGTCACAAGGCGGCCTTGCGGATTGTGCCTGGAAAGTTCGGCCACGGCCTGCTCACGGCTGCGGCCGGTCTTCTTCATGATGTTGTCGATGCTCCCGGCAACGAGATCGGTGTCGGTGAACCCGGGACACACCGCATTGACCGTCACGCCCGTGCTCGCCAGTTCCAGCGCCAGGGAGCGCACCAGGCCGACAACGGCGTGTTTTGCGGCGCTGTAGGCGCTTACATAGGCATAGCCCTTGAGACCAGCGGTGGATGCGACAGCAACGATGCGGCCGTAAGGACGGTCTCTCATCGAAGGCAACGCGGCCTGGATGGTGTGGACCACGCCCATGAAGTTGACATCCATCATTCGCCGAAACAGCGCCGCATCGGATTTTCCGAACAGCGCGGATTCGGCGATGCCGGCATTTGCTATCAGCATATCAATCGGCTGCCGCGCCGCGGCCTCCGCAATCGCGGCGCCGACGGCGGCCTGGTCCGCGACATCGGCAACCCCTGCGAAGTGCGCGGCGCCGGAGGCAATGGCGTCGTCGAGCGTCGCGCGATTGCGGCCGAGCACCGTGACCGTTACGCCTGCGCGCGCAAGCGTGGCCGCGATCTCGCGGCCGATGCCTCGCCCGCCTCCGGTGACGAGCGCATGCGAGGAACGCGGCAGTCCGGACATGCACGGGCCTCCCCGAATGAAGTCATCAACGCGAGACTTGCGTATATTTTAGACTTCAAGCTTTTGCAAGAAATCAGCTCCCGATCCGTGCAATGAGGTTGAGCCTGCTTGACAGACGGAGCGCCGCAGGTAGCGTCGCGTTGACCAGCAGGAGGACGAGTATCATGGCAGCCCTCGAAAAAGGCATCACGCGCAACGGAACGGGATATTCCGGCAAGACCTGGAATATTCTTGGTCAGGTTTATTTCCCCAAGGCGGTGACGGACTCCACCTTCGCTTTTGAGACCAACAGCGATCCCGGCCAGTTTGTCCCCGTCCATATTCATCCCACCCAGGACGAATTCATCCTGGTCCAGGATGGCATGCTGGACCTGAAACTGGATGGGGTTTGGGTGCAGGCCAAGGCGGGCGATCTGGTTCGGCTGCCCCGCGGCATTTCGCACGGCTATTTCAACAAGTCGGACAAGCCGGCGCGGGCGCTGTTCTGGGTGTCGCCGACGCAAAAACTCGAGGCGCTATTCAATCAGCTTCACAAGCTGACGGATGTCGCGGAAATCGTCCGCATCTCCGCCGAGCACGAGGTGAACTTCCTGCCCCCCGAGGCCAATGAATGATTGGCGGGTGCGAGAGTCGCTCGCTCCGGAAATTGTTTTAAATATAAAATTATTGCTTTCCAACCGCCGAAGGCCTGTTAGCATTGGCAGGCCTGACTTGACCGGAGGTGCGGCTTGCCTGCTTCTGCGCCTATAGCCACCACGGATGGCCGCTTCAGTTACGAAGCCGCCGGCGATCCCGCTTTGCCGCCGCTGGTGTTCCTGCATGGAATCGGCGGCGCGGCGCGGGCGTGGCGCAGACAACTTAATTTTTTTGGAGATCGCTTCCACGCCATTGCATGGGACATGCCCGGCTATGGCGGTTCGGCACCGCTTGCGAAATGCAGCATCGCCGCCCTCGCCGATGCCTTGCAGGATTTCCTGCAGCAGGTCGGAGCGACCAAACCCATTCTTGTCGGGCATTCGATCGGCGGCATGATCGTTCAGCAGTTGCTGGCGAAGAACCCCCACATCGCTGGTGCCGTCGTGCTCGCACAAACCAGCCCGGCGTTCGGCAAACCCGACGGCGACTGGCAGAAGGCGTTCATCGAGGCGCGGCTCGGCCCACTCGATCGCGGCGAAACGCTTGTTTCACTGGCGCCGTCGCTGGTGAAGGAATTGGTCGGAGACGATCCCGACGCCGGCGGTATGGACCTTGCGCGCGACTGCATGGCCAG
>Ga0193726_1000935_pt1 | contig 26135 bp, 31 predicted proteins | sample H2c1metaG_FD_144928 | JGI IMG/M metagenome (GOLD analysis project Ga0193726, IMG submission 144928) | Soil microbial communities from a riparian zone of the East river system, Colorado, United States - H2c1 | ecosystem: Environmental > Terrestrial > Soil > Riparian zone | place: USA: East River...
GGGAGCATATCGCTCATTGACCACCAACTTGATTCCCGCCGTGTCGATCGCATCCGCTCGATATCCTCCCACCACCACAATGTCGTTGATGTTCTCTTTTTTAAGGCCATCGACCAGCCAACGGAGCAGGGGCTTGCCGGCAATCGGCAGCATCACCTTCGGTCGATCTTCCGTCACGGCTTCGAGACCCCGGCCGCGGGTGGCGGCCAAGACCACTGCGGCCCGCGACACGCCGGATGCTGAGAGATATACCCGCTCGGCGGTCGAATATTCTTCCGCGTCCTGCAGGCGGAATATCTCGTTTACCGAGGCGATCCGGTCTTCGACATTGACGAGGGTCTGAGTCTCAAATATCTCTTTCGCGATGTTTTGCATCGCCGAAGCGGCGGACCGCACCAAATGGTTGGCCCAGATCACCGTGCTGATGCCGGCGCTGCGAAACACCTCGGTGGGCGTGCTGTAGTACTTGGTAGGCACGATCACGAGCGGCAAACGGCGCCCCCACTCGCGGGCGAAGCTCAAGATCTCATCCGCTTTCGACAGTTTGCTATGAATCAATATCGCATCCGCACCCGCGACGCGATAGGCCTCGGCGCGCCGCAGCGCCTCCTCCATCCCCCACCCGGCAATGAGGGCCTCGACGCGGGCGACAATGGAAAAATCGGGATCAGTCTGGCTGTCTTTGCCCGCGGCGATCTTACCCGCGAACTCGTCGATGTCGGCGAGCGGCTGTCGCTCCCCATTGAGGAAGCTATTGGTTTTCGGAAACTGCTTATCCTCAATGCAAACGCCGGCGATGCCCCGCTGCTCGAGTTTGCGCACCAGGCGCCGCATGTTGTTGAAGTTGCCGTAACCGGTATCACCATCCAAAAGGATCGGCAAATTGCTCGCGTCGGCCATGAACTCGAGCACATCCACCACTTGCGTCCAACTTGCTTCGTTGTTATCGCGGACCCCGAATTGAGCAGATATGGACAGACCCGAAGCCCAGATGCCCTTAAATCCCGCTTCGCGCACGATGCGGGCGGAGAGACCATTGTGCGCTTCCATCAAGAATTCCAGCTCGATGCTCCGGAGCATCTGACGCAATATTGCCGCGCGCGTCGGCTCTGGCTGCCTCGTCGTGTGATCGGTGGACGGATTACCGGCGGCCATTCGCGAACTAGATCCCCCGCGGCCGCTCTTCACGGCTGCTTTCACGCGCAAGGTGGACGCCGCCCAATCGCGAGTCGAATCGGAGTCTGACAAGTGATTTGTATCGCACAATCGCATTCTGACGCCCTCACGGTAGCACTAGCGACGCCGCACAGTACATCCATCAGAGACCGTGCGGCCGGAGAAATATCATGACGCGTCAACAGAAGGATGACAAATCAATTCATCGCGCCTGTTGGCTGACGGTGGTTGCCAACGCGGCGCGCGTAGCCGACTATGGCGCAGGAGCAAGAAGGCGGAGTGTGCAGGCCCAGGCGTTCGTGGCATTGTGAAGATCCGCTGACAGTAAGGAGCCTAGTCAACATGGCAGAGAGACCATCCCACTCATTGGCACGCGGTGACGAAGCGCAAATACACGCGCTCATTGAACGATGGGCGAAGGCGGTTCGCGACGAGAATCGGGCAGCCATTCGAGCGGATCACGACCCGGGCATTATCATGTTCGATGTGCCGCTGCCTTTCTTATCGCGGGGTTTGGATGCCTATATGGCAACGTGGGAGACCTTTTTTTCCTCGGCCGAGAAGCCGGTGGCCTTCGATTTTCGCGACGTGGAGATCACGTGCGGGAAGGATGTCGCCTTCGCCACCGCATTGGGCAGGTGTGTGACTGTCGATCGAAACGGCATTCGCGAACCGCTGGATTTTCGATTGACGATGGGTTTTCGCAAGATTGATGACCGCTGGCGGGTCATGCATGAACATCACTCCTTGCCTGCGACATAGACTGACTTGGGAGAAATCGAATGAATGCAATGAGGTTGGCGGCAATCGTGCTCATCGTAGCTGGCGTCTTAGGCCTCGCCTATGGCGGTTTTAGCTACACCAAGTCGACCCATCAGGCGGACCTCGGACCCGTCCATTTGTCGTTTGATGAAAAGCAACACGTCAATGTTCCCGTCTGGGCCGGCATTGGGGCGATCGTGGCTGGTTGCCTTCTGCTTATTTTTCCCAGACCCGGCGGCCGGTAGTCACACGTGAATCAGTGCGTCTCCATGACTGCGGGGGTTCCATCGGACCACTTGGGTAGGGGAACGTAGAACGTCGTGACGGTCTCGGGACTGCTCTGCGACGCAAATACCGGGGATCCGTCAAGATTTGCGCCCCAGGCAGCGTCATCGGTGTGGGCAAGGAAGAACATGAGATGCGGATGCCAGTGGCCGACGCCGTCGCCCAGATATACCTGCTTCGACATCATGCGCATGGCATCCTGTCACCCGCGACTACGAGATGGCTGGAGGCTTAAGCCCATGAGGAACATGAGCGCGCAATCTCTCAAGAACACACTCGCGAAGTGCTTGGCCGTGTATCTGGTGCTGAGCGCCGCCTCTCAGGCACAGAATCAGAGTTTTCACGGCGCTCCGGCTTCGGCCAAGACGCAGAAAAATACCTACCAGGGCCAAAACTTAAGCGCGGGCAAGACAGCGTTTGACCGCAATTGCGCGGCCTGCCATGGCCCTATGGGGGAGGGCTCGGGAAACGTACCCTCTTTGGCCGGCGGGGCGGCACAGGGAGCCAGCGACGGAGAGCTTTTCTGGTACATCACCCACGGTGACGTCAACAACGGCATGCCCTCATGGGAATCGTTGCCCGAAGAGCATCGATGGGAGATCGTCAACCATCTTCGAGTCCTCGGCGCATCCAAGCCTGGCTCTCCGCGGGTCCCACTTTCGTCCGAGGAAGCGACTACCGTCGGTATCAACGCGCCCCCGCCGAGAGCTCCGTTTACCGACTACCGCTTTGAAAAACCCGGCACCGTTCGCAAGATCATGCTTGAGGATTTGCCCGCTCCGCTCGCAACAACATCGGCCGGCAATGGTCCTCAGCTGGTGGCGCGGCCGGACAATGTCTGGCCGCAAGTTCCCGCCGGGTTCAAGGTTGAGCTCTACGCCGCCGGCCTCGATCAGCCACGGCTGATCCGCACCGCGCCGAACGGGGACTTTTTCGTCGCGGAAAGCAATCTGGGTGAAGTCCGCGTGTTCCGCGGAATCACCGCCGACGGCAAGCCAAAGCAATCGGCAACCTTTGCTACAGGCTTGAAACGTCCATTTGGAATCGCTTTCTATCCGCCGGGGCCCACGCCTCAATGGGTCTATATCGGCAACACCGATTCGGTGGTGCGCTTTCTCTATAGGAACGGCGATTTGCGGGCTCGCGGCATGGCCGAGCACATCGCAGACTTGCCGAGCGGCGCGGGTCACTGGACACGGGACATTCAGTTCGCGCCCGATGGGAAGAAGATGTTCGTGTCGGTCGGTTCCGGTTCGAACATCAACGACCCGGATACGACTCCCGAGGAGAAGAATCGCGCCGATGTCCTCGAATTCAATCCTGATGGTTCGGGAATGCGCGTATACGCCTATGGCATTCGGAATTGCGTCGGACTGGCGATCCAATCGACGACAGGAGCGCTATGGTGTTCGGTCAATGAGCGCGATGGGCTGGGTGAAGACCTCGTCCCTGACTATATTACCCATGTGCAGGACGGCGGCTTCTACGGCTGGCCCTGGTGGTACATGGGCAATCACCAAGATCCGCGCCACCAAGGAAAGCATCCCGAGCTCAGGGAGAAGGTCATCACCCCCGACGTCATCCTCCATCCGCACAACGCATCGCTTCAATTGACCTTTTATGACGGCACGCAATTTCCGGCCGACTATCGAGGCAATATTTTCGCCGCCGAGCATGGCTCATGGAATCGATCAGTGCGCGTCGGCTATGAGCTGATTCGTGTGCCGTTTGACAAGTCCGGACACGCAACCGGCGCATATGAGGACTTTATGACTGGTTTCGTTGTGGATAACCGGCATGTGTGGGGAAGACCGGTGGGCGTCGCGGTCGCTCCCGATGGGTCGCTGCTGGTGACCGATGACGGATCGAAGTCCATCTGGCGAATTCGCTACACCGGCAAACCGAACTAGTCGTCGCGGCAGAGGGACTCTCCTCACGTAGCCCTTGCTTCCCGCAGGTTGCGCCGCGTTTCATAAAATGCCAGTCCACACAGAGAAGACAAAGCATAATGCCTGGTGTGGGACGATTCGGTGAACTCAATTGAGGAGTGAAGGGATGAATGGACGTGTGGCGCTCGTGACGGGTGGCGGCCGGGGGATCGGCCGCGAGGCCGCGCTGCTGCTGTCGGCAGCCGGATCGCGCGTGATGGTCGTGTCGCGCAGCGCGACGGAACTGGCCGCCGTAGGCCTCGAATACGTTGCGGCCGACCTCGGCACGCCCGAGGGCTGCGCCCTGGCCGTTGCCGAGACCGAGCGACGACTGGGGCCGATTGATGTGCTGGTCGTGAACCACGGCATCGGCTCGGCCCATGAGCGGCTCGTATGGGAACAGGAACCCGAAGTCTGGCGCGAGACGATGCGCATCAATCTCGACAGTCCGTTCGAGCTCGCGCGGCTGACGGTAGGTGGCATGTGCAAGCGCGGCTTCGGCCGGCTCGTATTTACCAGCTCAACCGCCGGCGAGAAAGCGGAGCGTTCCGGCAGCGCGTACACGGCGTCCAAGCACGGGGTTATCGGGCTCGCACGCGCGGTCGCCCAGGACGCTGGGCCGTTCGGAGTCACATCCAACGCGGTATTGCCTGGCTGGGTGCGAACGGCAATGGCCGAGCGCTCGGCGCAGACGGAGGCCGAACGACGCGGCATCAGCGCCGAGCAGGTGTGGCGCGAGCGCGCCGCCATCTACCCGCCGAACCGGGTGCTTGAGCCGCGCGAGGTCGGACAGGTGATTGCGTTCCTGTGCAGCGACGCTGCCGGAGGCGTGAACGGCGAGGCGATCACCGTGGCGCTCGGCGGCATGTGGTAGGAGTTCGAGGCCGCCCCGGGCAGGGGTAGGGTAAATGGGTTTCCGGCCTGCTAACGTTAGCCTCATGCCGACACAGCCCCGCGGTCGCCCCCGCTACAACGACCTACTTACACCGGCGGAATGGCGCGTGGCGGAAGCTGTGCGGCATGGGCTCACCAATCCTGAAATCGCGCGACTTCAAGGCGTGAGCACGGATGCGGTGAAATATCACGTCGCAAACATACTGCAAAAACTCGAGCTCTCACGTCGAAACGAGCTTCGGCAGTGGACCGGCGTGCGCCGCGACAGCAACCTTTCTAAAAAGGAGCCAACGATGACAGGCAGCCTGACGCTGGGAACGATTTCCCAAATCTCGCGTACCGTTCGGAACATTCAGGAAGCCCAACGGTGGTACGGCGAGGTGCTGGGCCTCAAGCACCTCTATACCTTCGGCAATCTCGCTTTTTTCGATTGCGATGGAATCCGCCTGTTCCTGTCCGAGGCGGAAGACTCCAGCGGCGCAGAGTCGATCATCTATTTCAACGTCGCCGATATTCGCTCGGCCCACGCAGAGCTCCTCGAGCGGGGCGTCGAATTTCTGGGCGCGCCCCATATGATCCATCGGCACCCGGACGGCACGGAAGAGTGGATGGCTGCGCTTAAGGACAACGAAGGCAGGCCGCTGGCGATTCTCTCCCAGGTACGCAAATCGTGAGTTTCAGATGTCGTTTCAATGTCTCGCCAGTGATTGGCATTGGCGCGTGAGGAAGTCTCGCTCCTTCTTGCTCCCACAATGGTCCAATGCGAGGCGATAGGCGGATGCCGCATCGGCTGTGCGCCCGATCCGCCGCAATAGGTCGGCTCGAACCGCGTGGTACAGGTGATACTTTGGAAGATCAATCGCATCCACCAGTTGCAGTGCCTGCACAACGCCGTGTACTTCCGCTACAGCCACTGCACGGTTCAGTGCAACGACCGCACTCGGCGCAATGGCCATGAGCTGATTGTAGAGCTCCAGGATTTGCTGCCAATCAGTGCGGGCAGCTGAGGGCGCGTTACTATGCACCGCATTGATGGCGGCCTGCAGCTGATAGGTGCCCGGCCGATTTCGCGTAAGGCAGGTTCGCATAAGCGCGCAGCCCTCATCTATTTTGGACTCATCCCACAGTGTTCGGTCCTGCTCGGACAGCAGCACCAAGTCTCCACCCACCACCCGCGCGTCGCGCCGGGCATCGATCAGCAGCATAAGGGCAAGCAGGCCGAGTGTTTCGGATTCCTGAGGAATGAGCGTCACCAACAATCGACCGAGCCGAATGGCCTCATCGCAGAGTTCGGGACGAAGCACTTCATCGCCCGAAGACGTGCTGTAGCCTTCGTTGAAGATCAGATAGATCACTGCTAAAACAGCGTGCAGACGGGCCGGCAGTTCGGCCGCGTCCGGAACGCGGTACGGGATACTGGCGTCGCGGATTTTGGCTTTGGCGCGGGAGAGGCGCTGTGCAAGCGCCGTAGGTTGCAAAAGGAATGCGCGAGCGATTTCTTGGGTGCTCAGTCCGCCGATCAATCGCAGCGTCAGTGCGACTTGCGCGTCCGGTCCCAGCGCGGGATGGCAACAGGTGAAAATCAGTCGTAAGTGATTGTCGTGCACATCGTGATCCTCAGGCTCCTCCACCTCGTTCAGCAGTTGGGCAGCATGCTGACGCTCGGATCGAGAGGCTTCTTTGCGCAGACGGTCCAATGCCTTGTTGCGAGCGGTCGTAATGAGCCAGCCCACGGGAGACGGCGGAATACCGCTGCTCGGCCACTTAGCAAGTGCGGTTGCGAAGGCTTCCTGCACCGCTTCCTCGGCGAACGAAATGTCGCCGAGGAAGCGGGTGAGCACGGCCACGCTACGTCCGTATTCGCGCCGAAAGATTGCCTCGATCTCCGCGTTCAGCTTGCATGCTCCATAAACGGCCGTACCTCGATGGGCGTGGTCGTGGCCTGCGCGAGCTTTTGAGCCCATACCAGCGCCGCATCGAGGTCCGCGACCCGCAATATGGTGATACCTCCGATTTGCTCCTTGCTCTCTACGAAAGGCCCGTCGGTCAGCACGATGTTGCCGTTCTGGTGGCGCAGGACTGTGGCGGAATTGGAGGCGTGGAGTCCGCCACTGAAGACCCACACGCCGGCAGACTGCATTTCCCTTTGTAGCGCTGTTACGTCGCTCATGATTTTGTTCAGTGCAGCCGGCGGGGGCTGACTGCCACCGGCGGGATAACAGACACTCAGTAAGTACTGCTTCATAGTCAACTTCTCCTCTACTAGCCGGCGACAAGCCGGCTATCAGCTCCTAAACGAATGACCGAGGACAGTTTCGACCGCTGATTGACGAAAATCGAATATCCACGTCATCCCGCGTGCTGTGTGCGCCTGCGGCGCGACTTCGTCGCCGACGCCGCAGGCTGCCCGCCCGCTGGACCCTGGTTCAAGGTGACCGTACCCGGGATGTACTGTTTGCCCCAATGCACAAACGCGAGCAACACCTCGCCCAGAGCGCTGCCCTTCGGGGTAAGCGTGTAGGAGTACCGCACCGGACGCTGCTGATAAGGAGTGCGGGCGACGATACCGGCACGTTCCAGACGCTCGAGGCGATCCGCAAGGATGTTGGTCGGAATGCGCTCCGGCGAGAGCGCGAGCGTGCCGTAGGTGCGCTTGCCGTGCAGCAAGTCGCGCACCACGAGCAGCGACCACTTGTCACCCAGGATGTCGAGCGAGTTGGCGACCGCACAGGCGGAACGCGCGAAGGGCTTTGCGGTATTCATTGGTCCAGCTCTCCGGCCTTGGTTGAGTCACTTGCAGAGTGCAAGTCATTGTGCTACGGTTCCTACTCACTTGCAAAATGCAAGTCACTAAAAGGAGTGCGTCATGAATGCGATGGTCCTTCCACAGCCTGCCGAGTCTCAGCCCAGCGGGCGAGGCGGTATTCGCCCCGCCGTTGCGATCGTACTGACCGCCTGGCTGCTGCTGGTCGTGTCACTTGGTGTCGCCGGCGCATTCGTCGGCCCTCCCGGGGCACCTCCCCTACCCATTGCGATGGCAGTTACGGCACCACTGGTGCTCTTTTTCGTGTGGCTGCGGCTGTCGCCATCCTTCCGCGAGTTCGTGCTCACGCTGGATCTTCGGCTCATTGCGGGAATGCAAGCCTGGCGATGGGCCGGTCTGGGTTTCCTCTCCCTGTATGCGCACAAGGTACTTCCGGCTGTGTTCGCCCTGCCCGCCGGCCTCGGAGACATGGCCATCGGGGTCACGGCCCCGTGGATAGTTCTTGCCCTCATACGTCAACCTGGCTTCGCTGCTCGTGGCGCATTCATCCGTTGGAATGTCCTCGGGATATTGGACCTTCTTGTCGCCATTAGCATTGGAACCGTCAGCGCCTTCTTCACCACCGGGGCGCCCGGAGAGATCAGCACCGCTCCAATGGCGACGTTGCCGCTGCTGCTGATCCCGGCATTTCTCGTGCCGTTATTCCTCATGCTGCACACGGCGGCGCTGATGCAGAGCCGGCAACTTATCCGCAACCGAGCCTAGGGGGCTCTGGAACATGGCCCGCTGTCCTCGAGCGGGACAGCGCGGCCACTGTCTGCTGCCGTCGACAAACCTGGCGAAATTCGCTACCGTTCAGAGGTGACTTCAACTCCGCTATGGCACCTCGCGCAAATCAATGTTGGCAGGCTGGTCGCGCCGCAAGGCGACCCCCGCACCGACGATTTCTTTTCTGCCTTGGACCGGATCAACGCGCTCGCGGACGCAAGTCCGGGTTTCGTGTGGCGCCTGCAGGATGAAAGCGGCAATGCGACCGGCATCCGTACAACGTCGGACCCTCTCTTCGCCATCAACATGTCGGTCTGGGAAAATGCGAACTCACTGTTCGACTTCGTGTATCGAAGTGCGCACACGCCTGTCATGGCAAGACGCCGAGAATTTTTCCAGTCCTTCGACGGCCAATACCAGGCACTTTGGTGGATACCTGCCGGCCATCGGCCCACGGTTGATGAGGGGCTCGCGAGACTTTGGATGCTTGAACATTACGGAGCGACCTGCGACGCATTCACCTTCAAGTCGAGATTTGCAGCGCCCGATGAACTCGGCGCCCCGGTCGACATGAAGCCCGATCCGTGGTGCGTGGGTCGCGCGTAGTCTAGAAAGCATAGACCAGATTCACGGTCTCAAAGTATCGACCTTCTTCAAACCCGGAGGGGGGCTGGTGTTGTCCTGTACGTTGTAGCCGAGGCTCAACGCCAGTTTGGTAGACATCTTCACGGTCAAAGCCAATGTATTCGTGGCCAGGGTGTTTATCGACCCTGAGTTGACCAGCAAAATGTCCGATAGAGTCGTTGTTTTCGTCAAGACTTGCGCGTAATTCACGCCGAGCGTGCCAATGACGCTAGTTTCCGACGGCTGGAGATACCGGGCGGTCACTCTGCCGGTGGAGTCCGGGGGGATGGCGCCCTAATCCGAGGCGCTCTCGACCGGCATTGAATTAATTACAATCCTTGTAATCGGAAGGACGCTGCGTGCGTCTACACATGCCTAGTGCGAGGGAGTATAGATTGGCGACGGGCGCCGTAAATTGCATTCCTTTAACAATTAGTTTGTCTCATCGCGCAGACTTCTCGATGCCACGAGCAGGTCTTCTACATGGCCGTGCAATTGGCTCGCGATCGTTTGAATGTCGATCCCGGTGATGGGCCGCCCTTCCATTTCTCGATTTTCCAGGTCCAGAACTAGCTTCTTAATCGAAGTTGCGGTTTGCTCCAACACTTTGCGAGGGTCTTCATGCTGTGTCTTGGGCATCCTTGATGATTCCCTTCTGACGAACCAAGACAAAGTATCCCTGGTGATGCCGAATGTCTCCATAGCCCCTGGACCCCAATGCACCTGCGTCGGGTCCTACACGCTGTCAGTTCCTTCTGTCGGATCCTCCATGCGTAAATTATCGGAAAGTTTGGCGTTCAGGGCAGGAACAAGAAAAACAGCAAGATCGGCCAATTTATCGTAAAGGGAGGCGATCAGCAGCAGTTGCGTCCGCGCTTCGGCATCATGCATCTCCCGCGCCTGGGCTCGAATGTTTCGCGCCTCTTGCCGGTAATCCTGATTTTTTTCCGGCGGCTCGGGACACATCTGTCGAAGCCTAGCAGACACATTTTGTAGGAGACCAAGTGGGGCAAAGCACTGAAGATTCGTAGGAATTGGCCTACGAGCTCATTGGTACGCGTGTAGGACAGATCAATCCAAGGGTTCGGTAACGAGTCCTTTACTGCTTCGCCCCAGTAATTCGGCAAAGATTTCCGCCTTTACTGGACGGCTGAAGTGATAGCCCTGAGCCTCGGAGCAGTCGTGTTTTTCAAGGAACTGTAGTTGTTCGCCTGTTTCCACTCCTTCCGCCACGACCCGCATGTGCAGGCTCTTTCCCATATTGATAACCGCGCTCACCACGCTGGCGTCATCGGGATCTGTTGTGAGATTTCGCACGAACGAGCGATCAACTTTCAGCGCATCGATTGGAAATCGCCTCATGTAGCTCAAGCTCGAATAGCCGGTTCCGAAGTCATCGAGTGCAAGCTGCACCCCGAGCTCTTTGAGAGAGTTGAGAACGAGCGCAGTCGCACTGGAATCCTGCATGAGGAAGGTCTCAGTAAGCTCTAGTTCGAGGCGCCACGGATCGAAGCCAGTCTCCCTCAAGATCCTCGCGACGCCCGCCACGAATTCCTTCGACCGCAATTCCACGGCGGAGATATTGACCGACAGCCTGAGCAGCGGTAGGCCCTCCGCGTGCCAGAGATTGGCCTGACAGCAGGCTTCCCGCAGGACCCATTGACCGATCGGCACGATCAAACCAGACTCTTCGGCTATCGAGATGAATTGCGCGGGAAGCACGAAACCGAGGGTCGGGTGCTGCCAGCGAATCAGAGCCTCGACGCCGGCGATGGCACCGGTTGCCACGTTGATTATCGGTTGGTAGTGCACCTCCAGTTCGTGCCGCTCGATCGCGTGCCGCAGCGCGCTCTCCATCAATTGCCGCTCGGTCGCACTCGAATTCAGGTCCGCTCGATAGAACTGATAGTTATTGCGTCCGCGCTTTTTTGCCTCATACATCGCGGAATCCGCATTCTGCAGCAGTGCCTCTACTTCGATACCATCTCCGGGGAAGATGCCGATACCAATACTTGCGGTGACATGGAGTTCATGCGAATCCATTACGTAGGGCGCTCGAACGATTTGGAGTAGTTTATCCGCGCAGAGGGCGGCGTCTTGCGGATGCGCCATTTCCGCCAACACAATCACGAACTCATCGCCGCCTTGCCGGCTCACCGTATCGGACGCCCGCACGCAGGCGCTCAGACGCGTTGCGACGGCCTGCAGGAGACGATCCCCCACCGTGTGACCCAGCGAATCATTGATGCTCTTGAAGCGATCCAGGTCAAGGTAGAGTACGGCCAACCCTGCATGGTGTCGCCGTGCAACCGTAATTGCCTGAGTCAACCGGTCGTTGAGCAATAGCCTGTTAGGCAACTCGGTCAGGCTATCATGCTCCGCAGAGTAGGCCAGCTTCAGTGATAGCGCCCGGGCGGTACTTACATCATGAAATACCATGACTGCCCCCGTCACCTTACCGCGGCGGTCGTGGATGGGTGCGGACGAATCTTCAATGGCTGACTCAACACCGTCTCGTCGAATCAAAATGCAAGTCGGCGGAAGTCCTACTATTCTATTTTGACGAGTCGCAATCGACATGGGATTTGGTACGGTCACCCGCGTACTCGAGTCGATGATCCTAAATACATCCTCCAGCGGACGGCCAATCGCCTCCGCTTTCAACCAGCCGGTCAGTCGTTCGGCGACGACGTTAAGGTAACTGACGCGCCCCTCGATATCCGTACTGACCACGGCATCGCCAATAGAATTGAGCGTGACCTGTGCCCGCTCCTTCTCATCGAACAACGCTTCCGCGATTGCCGCCCGATCGATCACTGCAGCAAGCGTTTTCGGCAATACGTAGTCGTCCAGTCGCTCCTTCAACAGAAACTCTTGTGCACCACGTTGGATGGCCGTCTTCGCAATGGAAGCGTTTTGCAGTGAGCTCAAGATCACTATCGGAATGTGTGGTATCGCGGAAAACAGCCGATCGAACGTTTCAATGCCTGCAATATCGGGTAGTAGCAGATCCACAAGCACCGCAGAGATGCCGCTTGCAGCCTCTGGCTCTTGTCTGCCAATCATGGCTAGACGTTTCAGACCAAGTTCACAGGTACGCACCCATTCGACGCTGAAGTCGCTATTGGACAGCGCATCTTGAACGGCCTGTGCGTCCAATGCGTCGCCTTGAATCAAGAGTATATTTTGCGGCATTTCCCTTGCGCTGCGAAGGACCGTGGCTCTCCCATCAACTCATATCCACGCGATTCCGGTCTGTACGTTGCCGCACTTTTCGGTGGTAGGTTCTGCTCATCACACGTTGCCCTTCGGGCGGATGCAGTGAATACCTTAGTCGGAGAGTAGGGTTCACCCCAAGTGCGTGTCAGTCGAACGACTTATCCTTGCCGCAATGATGCGGTGCTTGAACTTCATTTGAAAATATCGCAAGTCATGTCCGCAAAATCAATGTGCGCTTGCGAACAGACTCGGGCCGCTTGATCAAGGTATTCATCTGTCGGGTCGACATCGAGCAGTCCAGAATCGCAATATCCTCACGTGACGACATACTTATGAGTGCCACCGAGCTTTCGGCCTTGAATCGTGAGGTGAGCGATTTTCTATATTCACCGATTAGCGACGATCCGGGCCAGTCGCCGGTAAGTGTTCTATCGGCAATTGCCCGGCGTGACGTTGATCCATGGGACGAGGCGGCTCGATTGGCTCAGATGCCAAAAGCTGTTGCCATTAACCGGCTGACTGCGCTGATTTCGCCGGCGAATTCGGATGCAAAGGGGCAGTCGCAGGCCGAGCTGATCGCCACGCATCTGGTCGAACTGTTGCCGAGGCCTACCGTTCTTGCCATTCCGCAACTGAACGGCATCCGTCTCCCGCTGCCGGTCGACTTCTTGCGAACAGTTGTATGCGTGGCTGTTGCGACCCTTTTGATCGCCCTTGCGGTCTTCGCTAACTAAGCGGCGTGCGCCACTCTCGAATGGACTCTACACAAGTAAGCCCTTGACTCGGGCGGCCAGAGCTTCCATGGCGAAGGGTTTTGTCAGCACGGACATTCCCGCATTGATGCGTCCGTGACTGAGTGCCGCGTTCTCCGCAAACCCCGTGATGAACAGCACCTTCAACCCGGGTCGGAGTTTGCGCGCCTCGTCCGCGACCTGCCCACCATCCATCCCCCCAGGCAGTCCGATATCCGTGATCAGCAGGTCTAGACGTATGGTGGATTGCACTATTCTGAGTCCAGATGGGCCGTCTTCGGCTTCGAGCGCGATGTAGCCCATCTCCCGCAGCACTTCGATAACAAGCATACGCACGAGCGGCTCGTCATCGATCACCAATACGGTCTCGCCCGCGACTCCATGCGCCACGTTCGACAAATCGGGCGGTGCTTCGAGAGTCTCGGCTGCCCCGATATTGCGGGGTAGATATAGGCACACCGTCGCGCCCCGCCCGACCTCTGAATAGATGCGGACTTGGCCGCCGGACTGGCGTGCAAAGCCATAGGTCATGGAAAGCCCGAGTCCCGTCCCGGCGCCTAACGCCTTCGTGGTAAAGAACGGCTCAAAGACGCGCGCGATCACGTCCGGCGTCATACCCGTGCCGGTGTCGGTGACGCAAAGCGTGACGTATTGTCCTGCAGGTACGTCGCGCTCGCGAGCACCACGCTCATCGATCCACTTATTGCTCGTTTCTACCATCAAGGAGCCACCGTCGGGCATCGCGTCCCGGGCATTGATGCACAAGTTCAGCAGCGCGTTTTCCAGTTGATTCGGGTCGACGTGGGTGATCCACAGGTTTGGGGCGCCGACCACTTCAACTCTTACAGCTGGGCCGACGGTCCGCCTGATCAACTCTTCCATGTCGGCCACTAAGCGATTGATGTCGATGGGCCTGGCGTCCAGCGCCTGACGCCGGGCAAATGCCAGCAGCCTATGAGTGAGCGCGGCCGCGCGCTTGGTGGCACTCTGAGCGGTGACAATGTAGCGTTCTGCCTCCTTGATGCGGCCCTGCGTCAGCCGATTGCTCAGCAGCTCCAGACTTCCTGCAATTGCCGTCAACAGATTGTTAAAGTCGTGAGCAATGCCGCCGGTTAATTGCCCAACCGCTTCCATTTTCTGCGACTGTCGCAACTCGTCCAACGTGCTCGCCAATTCCGTTCGGGACTCCCGTTCTTGCGTAACATCACGCGCGCTACAATAGAATTTTCCCGCTTCCGGTACGGCAACCCATGAAAGCCAGCGATATTCCCCGTCGGTTCGCCGGAATCGGTTCTCGAAGTGCAACACCGTCGCGCCCTTAGTCACCTCTTCAAGGCTGACGCGGGTTCTTTCCACATCATCCATGTGAATCAGTTCAAAGATTGAGGTCTCGAGAATGGCCGCCGAGGTCCAGCCAAGAGCGGTTGCCCAGGCAGGATTCGTGCTCTCGAAGTAGCCTTGCGCGTTGAGAATACCCAGCAGGTCCGTACTGACTTCCCAGAGGCGGCCGCGGTCTACCGACTGATTGCTCATCGCCGAATCAATTGGAACATTTAGATTGCGCACCTGCGCCTCCGTTCGATGAAGTGGCCGCGCGCCCAATGTCGCTTAGACAGATCGACACCGAGGAGAGCACTAGATGTCTAGTGCGGCGTTTGGTTTGACATGGCCGGTCAATCTTCAAAGTGGAAGCGCCTACTTAGTTAGAATCCACTTCGCGAGCGGCTTTATCGGTTGGACGCTCTTCCCGTGGTCGGTCTGACTCGAATCACCTCGGAGGGCAATGCGCACACGCATTGGCGCGCCAACGATACAAGTTCTACGTGAGGCCCGTCTGTACGCTGCCCAACGCAGCGAGCCCACTCCACGGCGACAGCGAAGCGGCCCCCGGAATGGCCGGATCACCACTGCACCTTCTGGTCCGCATCTCGGGTCAACCCGCTTCGGAGCGGCTCTCGGCCTCTTCCCTCGCCCGATGCTGGAAAAGCACGAAGCCGCGCGAATGTTTCTTGGCGCGGTACATGGCGGTATCGGCGTTCGTTATCAATTGGTCGCCGCTGGTGCCGTCGCTAGGGTAAATCGCGACGCCAATGCTCGGCTTGACCACAAATTGCAATTCGCCCAGGGCAACCGGCTGTGCAATGCCCCTCAAGACGGAATCGGCAATGCGCGTAATATTTTCCTTGCCTCCCGGGTTCATCAACAGGTACAGAAACTCATCACCCCCGTTGCGACATACCGTGTCCTCGTCTCGGACCTGCTGAAGCAGGCGCTCTGCGATCGTTTTCAGCACGAGATCGCCCACGGCATGTCCATGGGCGTCATTGATGCCCTTAAATTTATCCAAATCGAGAAACATCACTGCAAGCGTCCAATCGTGTCGATTCGCTAGCGAAATTGCCTGGGCCAAACGGTCGTCGAATAATTCGCGATTTGGAAGTCCCGTCAGTGAGTCGTGCAAGGCACGCACCTGGGCACTATGTGCTTCAATCTGCGCTGCCGACAATGCAGCCTCTGTAGTGGCTAGGGCCGCATGGGATTGTGTGAGCTCGATTTCCAAGATTTCCAGCTCGGCGGTATCTTCCGTTAACGCATCTATTTGCAGGAGGCTGGCAGCGTTTTTGCGCTCTGAATACGCGGTAACAGCTCCTGCTATCGCATCATCGAGACAGCGATTAAAGGTGCGAAATTCAGCAGGCTGGATCGTCGCTCCAACCTCAACGGCGAGAATCGTGACAGCTTGGCAGACGTCGCCGTAATCGCGAATCACCTGCTCGAGTGTGAACCCCTGATTGAGTAAGTCGTGCCCATGCAGCATGGCCATCGCGCCAATATCAGGAACGGAACCAATGGCGGAACGGTTCGACTCGAAAAACCAAGGCAAAGATTCAGGCCGCTTCTCGAGCGCCAACGCCATAGCAATCTGATCGAGAAACATCGGTATCCCATGAGCCAATTCGGGACACGACAATTTCGGCCCCGATCTGCCGGCAACCATGGTCCGACATCGGTCAATTAGCAGCGCGCGGTTCGTGGTGATAAATTCATGCAGCACGCCCCAATTTAGGGGAGTTATTGCCGCGTGTATGTACGCTCGGACACATTGTGAGATCGCAGGCGCCGTTTTATGTTCGGTACCGCACAGACGCGAGACTGCATTTCGTGAAATAGTTACAATCTCCGGCGTAGGGGGTTAGATCGATGGAGACGAACAACCAAGTGCGCCAAACCGTGTTCATGATGTTTCCGCATAAATCCCCGGATGCCGAGGCAGCCGTCGAAACCGAGTCAATGGCCGCGCAAATTGCTCGCTCCGAAGAAAACATTTTGCAGTGGATGTCGTATTTACCGCAGGACTGCGTCACATCCATGATTGAAATGGGCTGGGATATCACTACTTGATCAGAAGCGTGCGCCTGCGCACCCTATACGCGGTTACCCTGCTCTGACTTCGGCTTGCACCGGACGGTGCGGCGCATCTCGATGGGTCTTCCATAACAGCGTTGGTAAGCCTGCCCGTAGTCCATGCCGCTGTCCCTGAATGGCTGGTGCAACAGGTTGCTGCTATAGATCGCCACCCGGATACGCTCGCGGCGATCATCGGCGTTCGAACCCTTGAACAGCTCTCCGCCCACGGCGAATTCTCTGATGAAGTCTAGCTCCAAGTTATCCATGAGCATTGGTTAACCGAATCAGGTAGTCCGGTCCCAGTCCATTTCAATCATCGTGTTGATGCATTCCGACGGCAAATACGCTCTCCACGCCGTGACATTTGCCATAGCACGCATGCTGTAAGCAGCAAACGGCCCGTTGGCGATCTTGGGTGCGTTATCAGAAAGAGGCACGTGCGGCGCCGCGAGAGTTGAAACTTGGGCCGATGGGTCGAAGCTCATGCATGTGCTCCAGCACTATGTGGGGAATCTAGTTTCTACAGGAATCGCATTGCAGTCTGTTCGGCAGGCCACTTAAACCAATGGAAAGGGTCCTCGCCTACAAATCTGTCTCGGGATCTTGGTTCGCGTTTTCGGTTGACGCCTGTAAGCGCGGGATTACACAAAGCCGAGAGGTTCTGCTACAGCAACCGGTGGTCGTGGCCGGCATGATTGGGCACCCGCAACCAAACTGGACGACGACGTGACAACGCATGATCCGACGCCGGTGTATGACGTGTTCAAGTTCAGACGATTTCGACTCAACTTAATAGGTTTCCTGAAGCTGCCGCTCAGCATAAGTGAAGATGCCTTACGTGATGTCATTAAGGGATGCAGCGACAATCTGCTCGCAAACTACCTGGCGCGGGCGCAACGCGCCATAGCGACGGTCCGGGTCTGAACTTGTTGTCTACGTCTCTCCCAAGAACCCCAACAGAATGATGTTGGAAGCCGGTGCGCTACGCCGCGGCAGGCGCCCCAAACCAAGTGGTCAGTGCGTCAGCGAGCCCCATCTGGCTTAAATCTCCCACCCAGGCCACATACCCGTCGGGCCGAATCAACACGGCGGTGGGAGCAGTGACCGCCCCGAGTGATGGAAGCGCCCACGTGCCAGCGTATTTGGCCTCGATCAACTGCACCCGATCGCCCCATGCAGCAATGTCGAAGCCGCCGGGCTCACCGAGGTGGAGCAGCACCGGCCGGGCATCGTGGAGCAAGGTGAATACCCGCAATGGGCCGTTGCCGAAATCGTAATGAATATCCAGACCCGAGATCATCGCGGCGAATCGTCTGCGCGGCTCGTCCATGCCGAGGAGTTCGGACATTGTGTCGCGGAGTTCCTTCGTGCGATCGTCCGGGCGGCGAAGCGCGATCGACGCCATCGTGTTGCGCAACACCCGCGCAGCGATAGGGTGGCGCTCGCACCCATCGGGAGGCCCTGGCCACCGTCCGGGGCATGCATGTGGGCGGCGTCGCCGGCCAGAAGGGCCTCGTAGTCGGGTATCTGACCGGCTGACGGGGCGTCGCTCGCATAGGTCATGAGAGCGTTGGGTAACGTCCGACGCTTGTCACCCGGCCAGATTGTGTTACATGGCTCAAGTAGATGGCGGCCAAGGACGATTGGGAGGTCTAGTGAGCCGTGCGAAGAGCACGCCTGCCGCCGCACCAACTGCCATTTGCGCCGCGAGGCCGTCCGGTCCGCGCGCGCCGAAAATGCCCACCGTCCCCAGCTCAATCTTCATGACCGTAAATAGCACGAAGAGCGCCAACGCGCCGGCGAGGCCGAAGACGATCACGCGAAAGCCGGTGAAACGGGCCAGTGCGCCCGCAATCACGAAGGCGACAAACAAGGCGATCGAGGTCACGGCACAGTAAGGCAGAAACATGCCGACAAGATCATGCGCGGCCCACGAAATGCGATCGGCCAACGGAATGGCGGCCGGTGCCGTTCCGTAGGCGTGTCCCGCGGCGCCGGACCACGCCTGTTGAACGAAATACGAATGCGCAGCCGAACCAAACAGCACCATCGCGACGGCAGCAACGACAAACGCGACCACTCGGCGTAGCATCCAGAGTTTCCACGACTGTATCATGGGCGGGTCCTTTCAAAAGGAGGCCTCTATCATAACGGATGATCGTTCCGTCCAAGAGATTGGCATGCGCGTGTCAATTCTAATCGTCGCGTTGGCGGCCTCGATCTGTGCAACGGCGACGGCCGACGTGGCACCCGAGCCTGTGCGCGGGCCACCACCGCCGCCGCAGCCAGCCAAAGTGATCAAGACCGGTTATAAGGTCACGGAGATCGCGAAGGGGCTGGATCATCCGTGGTCGATGGCGTTTTTACCGGATGGTTCGCTGTTGGTCACAGAGCGTGTGGGTCGGTTGCGCCTGATTCAAGGCGGATTGTTGCGGCCGGAGCCTATCGGTGGTGTTCCGGCGGTGCATACCGGTAGCCAAGCGGGGCTGTTCGACATCGTCCTGCATCCGAAATTCGCACAGAACAATATCGTCTATCTCACCTATGCGGCGGGAACAAAGGGGGCAAATGGTACGCAAGTGGTGCGCGCCCGCTTCGACGGGAGCACGCTCCAAGACTTGCGCGTGATCTTCAAGGCAATGCCTTTGAAGGATACGGATAACCACTACGGTGGGCGAATGGCCTTCCTCCCCGACGGCACGTTCGCGCTCACCATCGGCGAGGGATTCGAATATCGCGAGAAAGCACAGGACTTGACGTCCGATCTTGGGAAGATTGTCCGCCTGAACGAAGACGGCAGCGTACCGCAGGATAATCCATTCGTCGGACAGGCTTCCGTTCGTCCGGAAATCTACACTTGGGGCCATCGCAACGAGCAGGGATTGATCTTCGACGTACAAAGCGGACGGCTATACGAAACAGAGCATGGTCCGCGCGGCGGCGATGAACTGAACGTTGTCGTGGCGCGCAGGAACTATGGTTGGCCGGTGATCACCTACGGCATGGACTATTCCGGTGCCTATGTTTCTCCTTATACGCAGCGCCCGGGTCTCGAGCAGCCGGTGATCTATTGGACGCCGTCGATCGCGCCGTCGGGTCTCGCGATGTATCGTGGTGATAAGTTTCCAGCGTGGCGGGGCGATCTTTTTGTTGGCGCGTTGGCGTTCAAGCATTTACGCCGCGTCCATCTGGATGAGCGCGGAAACGTTCTCGATCAAGAGCAACTGCTGAATGATCTAAGCTGGCGTATTCGCGACGTACGGGCGCCGCCAGACGGCTACCTTTATGTCTGCACGGACGAAGCCGACGGACGTGTGCTGCGGCTCGAGCCGACGAACTGATGGCACCGCATTGGTACTACCAGCAACACAACCCAGAAAACACTATCGCTGCACCTGATCGGCCACTAAGGATGGCCTCACAACCGTTACAATACCGGGCGCGCACTTAAGTGCTCAAACAGTGCGTCTTCGTCACTTCCTGATCATGCTGTAGCCCGCAAATGGCCGGTTGGCGATCTTTGGTACGTCGTCAGAGACGGGTATGTACGGCACCGCGAACATAGGGCCTGCTGACGAATTGTCGAAGTTCATGTGTATGCTCCAGCGCCGTGTGGGGCATCTGCTCTCTACAAGAATCGCACTGCAATCTGTTCGGCAGGCCACAGGCTGGTCAATGGGGTACAAAGATTCGCCTAAGTACGGTAGCGCACGGATCGCTTCGATGCCGTGTGACCCTGAAGTGGAAACCCGCGTCTGGGCTCGTCACAGCTGCCTTCTTGTTATCCGGATCGGCGATCGGCCGCAATTGATTGTCCAAACAACATCATCGAGTGACACCCCTACTCCACTAAACTAAGGACCACGACAATGAACGGAAATATTACGCGCCGCGCCATCGTGAAGGGCGGCCTCATTACGAGCGCTCTGTTTCCGGTGGCCGGACTCTTCATCAATGCCGCAGCACATGGTGAGTCCGCGGCATTGGATCCGAGCGATCCGACCGCAAAGACGTTGGGGTATGTTACGAAGTCTGCAAAGCCTGACTCAAATTGCGCCAATTGTTCGCAATTTCAAGGAAAGGCAGGTGATGCAACGGGTCCCTGTGCGATTTTCTCAGGGAAGAACGTAGCTTCCGCTGGCTGGTGCATGAGCTGGGTGAAAAAGGTTGCCGCGTGAGGAAATAATGTCATAACGTGCAACGTTGCAGCGCGTAACACACTTACTCGCTCCCTCGATCATCCGCATTGCAAGTGTGAAATACGCCGGCGGTTTGATACTGCGCCTGCGTTGGGAATAGATCTGTCGCGCTGGTAGACCTACGCCAGTCAGTTCGTTGACGGATGTCTTAATGAGTGCGCTCTAGAGGTATTCTGAACCGACGGATCTCGGAGTAAGTCTTTGACGATGTTCGGCGCAAAATCCCACCATTCGATTCCAACGCCCTCGTTCAGTTTCCGCGAGACGTGGGCTGCGACGAATTTAGAGAATCCCGGATTTCTCCGTGTGTTCGTTACCGCACAGTCAACCATGCCGAAATTGTGCTTAACATGCGGCTGTCCACGGATTTGGACGCCACAGGATTGTGCGTTGCAAAACATTCTCTTGATTCAGGACGACATTGCGACCGCCGATTCAGTCCGAAATGCGCTGACCCGCTCCCACGACGGACCCTTCCGCGTCGTATGGGTGAGGAATTGCGCAGAGGGTCTTGCGCTGCTCGCCAAAACGCGGGCCCACCAAGACCTGGAGGCGGTCCGTATTGGGGCGGTGGTGGTGGATCTTTCCCTTCCCGACACCAGCGGAATTGAGACATTCGATCGGCTCTACCAAGCAGCACCACAAATTCCAATCCTTATTCTTACCACCACCAAGGACGAGGACATCGCGAAGTTAGCCGTCCAGCGCGGAGCTCAGGAGTACCTTCTAAAGGGTCGCCTAGATGCGTATCTGTGGCCCAAAGCGGTCAGCAGCATGATCGAGCGCGCCTCGAGCACCGAAGCGCTGTTCGAGGAGAAAGAGCGTGCTCAGATCACGCTCAACTCCATTGGCGACGCGGTTGTGAGCACCGATGCACGGGTTAACGTGACCTACCTCAATCTCGTGGCGGAAAATTTGACCGGATGGTCAAGACAAGAGGCGGCAGGTCGCCCGCTTGCAGAGGTCCTGAACATCATTGATGGGGTGACTCGGAAGGAAGCTCGCAACCCCATGGCGTTTGCGATTCAGGAGAATAAAACCGTCGCCCTCACGCCGAACTGCATCTTGATTCGTCGCGATGGCGTTGAGTTTGCCATCGAAGACTCTTCCGCGCCCATCCATGACCGCCACGGGCATATCACCGGGGCCGTCATGGTATTTCATGACGTAAGCGCCGCCCGGGCGGCCATTCTTAAAGTATCCCATCTGGCCCAACATGATGCATTGACCGATCTGCCCAACCGGCTGCTATTGACCGACCGGTTAAACGAGGCAATCGAGCTTGCACTTCGCTACCGGCGGCAACTGGCAGTCCTATACCTAGACGTAGATCGATTTAAGCACATCAACGACTCGCTGGGACACGTCATCGGCGATCGCCTTCTGCAGTCTGTTGCCCAACGATTGCTCGAATGCGTACGCGCCTCAGATACGATAAGCCGCCAAGGTGGCGATGAATTCGTGATATTGCTTCCCGAGGTGGCGCATCCGCAGGACGCCGCGCTGTGCGCGGATAAGATGTTGGAAGCTCTGCGCCTCCCGCACCGCATCGACGATCACGAGCTACATGTGACCGCAAGCATCGGCATCGCGACGTATCCCGACGACGGTACTGACTGCGAGAGCTTAATTCGGCGCGCGGATTTCGCGATGTACGACGCCAAAGATAATGGCCGTGACAACCGTCAGTCGTTTAAGCGCGACATGAATGTCCGCGCTCTAAAACGCCAGTCGATAGAAAACGAGATTCGGCATGCCTTGAAGCGACAAGAGTTCAGGCTCCACTACCAACCCAATGTAAACCTGCAGACCGGCCAAATCACGGGAGTGGAGGCGCTGATCCGCTGGCTTCATCCGAGACTGGGGATGGTGCCGCCGGCAGAATTTATTCCCATTGCCGAAGAGAGCGGCCTCATAATCCCGATCGGTCGATGGGTTCTGGCCGAGGCCTGTCATCAGGCGCGGGCTTGGCAGGAAATTGGACTCGTGCCGATTCCGATCTCGGTCAACATCTCTGCGGTCGAACTGCGTGCGAAAATGTTCCTCGAGGAAGTTCGGGCAGCACTTTCAGATACCGGCCTTGAACCTCGCTACCTCGAGCTTGAGTTGACGGAAACCTTTCTCATGCAGGATTCAACGTCCACGTCCGCAGTGCTTCACAACCTCAAACGTCTGGGCCTGACGCTGGCTCTCGATGATTTTGGCACAGGTTATTCGAGCCTGAGTCACCTCCGGAGATTTCCAATCGACACGTTCAAGATTGATCGATCTTTCGTACACAACGTCACCACCAATGCGGACGACGCATGCATCGTCCGCGCACTCATTGGCATGGGCAAGAGTTTGCACATGCGGGTCATCGCGGAAGGTGTGGAAACACCCGAACAACTTGCGTTTCTTCAAGACGGCGGCTGCCCCTTCGGGCAAGGCTATTATTTTGGTCTTCCATTGACCGGCCAAGAGTGTACCAAGATATTGCGACGGCATATCGCCGTGAAAGGCACGGCAGATCAGGTATCTTGAGCCACGAACCTACCTTGCCTCGGCCTTGCGGTGCGACGATGGAGGCCCCGATCAATCCTAGACACAACCATCTGTTGGCTTCTCTGCCCCACGATCAATGGCAACGATGGCTACCGCATCTGGAACAGGTGGACCTGGCGTTGGGGCACGTACTCTACGAGGCAGGTAGCACCCTGAGTCACGTCTATTTCCCGACCACAGCCATCGTGTCCCTGCTCTATGTCATGCAGAACGGGGAATCCGCTGAGATCGCCGTCGTGGGTAACGAAGGCGTCGTCGGCGTGTCTCTTTTCATGGGCGGCGATTCAACCTCCAGTCGCGCCCGGGTGCAGAGCGCCGGTGGCGCATTCAGATTGACGGCGACTCAGATGAAGGAGGAATTCTATCTGGGCGGACCCGTGCCCCATCTGCTGCTGCGTTACACGCAGGCGCTGATGACGCAAATGGTACAGACCGCCGCGTGTAACAAGCATCATTCCCTCGACCAACAGCTCTGCCGCTGGTTGTTGCTGAGCTTGGATCGGCTTCAGGGCACGGAAATGCAGATGACGCGGGAACTGATTGCAAACATGCTCGGTGTAACCCCTGACGCCGCCACCAAAGGCGCCCTTAAAATACAAAATGCCGGGCTCATCGACTACTCACACGGCCTAATTCGGGTGCTGGACCGCAAGGGCCTGGAGAAGCGCGTTTGCGAGTGTTACGCCGTTGTCAGGAAAGAGTACGATCGGCTTCTTCCCGAAAAATTGGCTGCATAGAATCACGGAACCCCAGCGCATTCTGTGCGGTCCCCGCGCGCAGGCCATCTATTCCTGGTCCGTCTCATCGTCGGCGTCGTCATCTTCAGGATGCCCTACCTCATCCTCGTCATCGACTTCAAATTCCTCTGGCGCCTCGGTTTTTTCGTCGATCTCACGGATTACTGCCTCATTTTCTCCCGCGTGTTCATCGTCACGGCTATCGTCATCATCTTCTGTGCCGCTATTGGGGTTAGTGATGACCTCTTCTGAATGCGCGTTAGCCATCTAGATTCCTAAGTTAGAAATGGGCTATCGACGCTACGACGACGAAGGTTCAAATATCTGTAGGAGAACATCTCCAATTGCACCAGGACAATGAGATGTGCCCAAGAGTTCGGTGCTCGAGCGCACATAAGGACGCATTCCAGCGCGCAACCTGGCGAGGAAGAAGGCCCCGCTCGCGGGGCCTTCCAGTGCGTCAAATCACTCTGCGCAAGACGGATCTCAGGCGGCGGCCGCCGACAGCTGCCAATTTCTGGGCATGATCACCGCATCAATCGCATGAACGACGCCATTCGTTGCGATCATATCCGCCCCCCTCATGTGGGCCCCGTTGATCTTCACTTCCGAGGACGATACCACCGCAGTCAGCGGGCTGCCCTGCAGCGTCATCACCTCGCCCGTTTTCATGTCCTTTGCCGAGACGTGCCCGGTGATCACGTGAAAATTCAACACCGCCTTGAGTTTCGCGGAATCTTTGAGAAGTGCATCCAGCGCGCCGTCAGGGAGCTTCCTGAAAGCCTCATCAGTGGGTGCGAACACGGTGAAAGGACCTTTCTTGGAGAGTACATCTGTTAATCCCGCAGCCTTTAGTCCGGCAGTCAGAGTAGTGAAATTGCCTGCATCGATCGTCGTATCGACGATGTTCTTTATGGGTGCAGTGGGATGGGCGCTGGTTTGTTCGCCAGCAAGAGTGCTCTTTGATTGACTCATAGATAAACCCTCAACGTATAGCCAGTGAAAATTCGCCGGCCAACTCAGCTCGTATTCGGCTGAGGGGGCGCAGTATGCGCTGTGTGCATCGCACATGTGGATTGTGACGAAAAACGTATTTAATTTTGCTGTCGGCGGATTGGGCCTTGCAATCGAAGAACGACACGCGACACATTGTCGCCAGATTGTTCTTGTCGCTGTAGAGCGACGTTCCATACCGAAATACCAACACCGATTCCGGACAGCCCGTTAGAGGGAGGTCCTACAGAAATCGTTCCTCGACCTTTCGCATTGCAAGTGAGAAGGACGCCAGCGGTTTGATACTGCGCCTGCGTCTGCAGCGACTACGAGTCATAGGACTTTGATCCCATGGCGGAATTCTCACTTTTTTATCCCTCCCCGCAACGCATTGGACCAAGGCCCTATGGCAGCCGCCGGCGATCGGATCGAAGCTTTGGAGACTAATGGCATGAGAGGCGCTGCCTCTCGTGGCGCTTCCAATCGAGCCTGATGCGTAAAAGGAGATCTGGGCTATGCGACGAATAATCAGATTTTCGATGACTCTCGTCGTCATGCTCTTGGCGGCAACGATTGGCGCGCAAGCTGAGACCGCCCCGGCCGTCAATCCAGCGGCAATGGCGGCATTGCAAAAGATGGGCACCTATCTTCGCACCTTGAAGACATTTCAGGTGGAAGCAGTGACGACGGATGAAGATGTTCTGGACGATGGGCAGAAAATCCAGTATTCGGGCACGACCAGCGTACTTGCGAATTCACCGAATCGATTGCGGGCGGAAGTGTTGAATGACCGCATAAAAAGACAATACCTCTACGATGGAACCACTCTCACTCTATTCGCAGAGCGGGCGGGTTTTTATGCCTCGATTCCGGCCCCGCCGACGATTGCGCAGCTCATGGATAAGCTGGATGAAAAGTATGATTTCTCGGTGCCGCTCGAAGATCTGTTCCGCTGGGGCAGCAAGGGGTGGGACGCGGCGACCATCAAGGGCGCCATGGACGTGGGGCCGAGCGAAATCGGCGGAGTGACCTGCGAGCAGTACGCCATTCGCCAGGAAGACGTGGACTGGCAGGTATGGATC
>Ga0193726_1000936_pt1 | contig 26108 bp, 21 predicted proteins | sample H2c1metaG_FD_144928 | JGI IMG/M metagenome (GOLD analysis project Ga0193726, IMG submission 144928) | Soil microbial communities from a riparian zone of the East river system, Colorado, United States - H2c1 | ecosystem: Environmental > Terrestrial > Soil > Riparian zone | place: USA: East River...
GACACTTTATTCGCATAGCCGCGTGAAAACTTTTGAGACGTGTCCGCTGCAATACAAATTTAAATATGTGGATGCGATTCCTGAGCCGCTCGAGAACATTGAGACGTTTCTGGGGAAGCGTGTGCACGAAGTTTTGGAGCAGCTTTACCGCGGACTTTTGCCTGAAACGGCTGCGCCTGCTTTGAAGGATTTGTTGGCGGCTTATCGCGTGGCGTGGGATGCGCACTGGAAGGCGGAGATCAGAATTGTGCGCGGAGATGCGGCACATTTTTATCAGAGCTATGGAGCACGGTGCATCGAGAATCTTTACAATGCGCGGGCGCCTTTCAATCAAGACACCACGCTTTATCTTGAGCAGTATTTGGAATTTCCGCTTGGCGATGCTGGGACGCACACGATGCGCGGATATGCGGATCGCATTTCGATTCGTCGTGACGGTGTTTATGAAATTCATGATTACAAAACCAGTCGCCGCGCGCTGACGCAGCGGGATGCGGACGCCGATCGTCAGCTGAGCCTTTACGAAATTGGATTGCGCAATTTGCATCCTGAAGCGAAGGAAATTGAATTAGTCTGGCACTTTCTGAATCCGCGCGTTACGGTTCGTTCGCGTCGCACACCGGCGCGGCTAACTCAAATTCAGCGCGATACTCAAACGTTGATCAATCGCATCGAGAGCGAAACCACATTTCCCGCGAAGAAATCCGCGCTTTGCAATTGGTGCACGTACAAAGCAATGTGCCCGGCTTGGAGTTAGTCTCCTCCAATTCCCCGCGTTCGTTCACTTCGCAACAATATCGTACGGCCGCATCATTTCATTATCTTCGTGCTCCAAAATGTGGCAGTGCCACACATAGCGGCCGGGAAATCCTTCAAATTTTGTGATGATGCGGGTGATCATATCGGGATGAGCCTGCGCAGTATCCTTCCATCCGCGTTCATTTTCCGCCGGCGGCTGAGGATCGCCGGTGTATTTCACTTGGCCGCCTTTATAATAATAATCAGAGTCAAAATTTCGACGGTCCAGAATCTGAAATCGCACTCCATGCAGATGGATCGGATGCGAGTCGTCGGTGAAATTTGCCAGACTCCAAATTTCCACGGAGTCCTGCTTGGGATTTTCCGTGACGGGCATGTCCCAGTGCGAATTATTCAGCAGCATGGACATCACGTTCCCGACGCGGTCGTCCATTTCGCCCAGCGTGAGAAACCGCGTTTGCACCGCGGCGGACTCTGGAATTTTTGGCACGGGACGCAACGTTGCAGGCAAAACTCCGCTTTCGACGGACGCAGTTTTTGTCACGCGGAACTGCATGATTGGCCGTACACCGTCGGACAGCACGATGCGATCGCCGGCGTGTTCCGAAAAATCCACGATGAGATCGGCGCGTTCGCCCGGAGCGATATCGAGCCGCTTCAAGGAAACCGGCGCGGGAAGAAGTCCCAAGTCCGTGCCAATTTGATGAAATTCCAATCCGCCTGCGAGTGAAAGATCGAAGAAGCGCGCGTTGGCGCAATTCAGCAGACGAAAACGATATTTGCACGGTTCAACATCGAGATACGGAAATAACTTTCCATTCATCAAAGTTCCACCGCCGCTACTTTCCGGCATCCAAGGCGATTCCGGGCTTGGAGAAACGAGATAGGAAAGTTGGCCGGCCGTGTCGACGGCGCGATCGTAGAGCATCAGCGGAATTTCGTGTTTCCCTTTGGGCAAATTCAGTCCGTCCTCGAAGGAATCGCGCAGCAAATAGACGCCGAAAAGTCCGGCGTAAACATTCAGCCGTGTGATGCCCATGGCGTGATCGTGGTACCAGAGCATGGCGGCGTCCTGCTGATTCGGATAAAAATCAGTTTTGGATTTTCCGGGAACGTACCAATCGGTCGGATAGCCATCGTATTCCGGCTTTACTTTTCCACCGTGCAAATGGGAAATCACTCGCACGTCGGGCTTGTCTTTTTCCGAACCGTGAATGGTGTAATCAATAGGCAGAAAATGTGCGGTTGGCAGTTCGTTCACCCACTCGACAAGAATCGGGTCGCCGCTACGCGCTTCAATCACTGGACCGGGAGAGGCCTCGCCGTATCCCCAAGCGCGCGTTGGCGGAATATCGCGATGAATTTTATTTTGGACTTGGCGCATTGCCAGCCGGTAGTAAGGAATTTTGCTGGACGATTGTTCCGGGTGCGGACGCGTGCCCATCGGCCGCGCGATCCGCGGAATCGGCAAGGGGTCAACGTAATGTTCCAGAGAATCGAGATTCAAAAGTTTGGCGGGAGAGCCGTTCACTTGAAAAGCACGGTGGCCTGTGGCGGCAAACCCTGCGAGCAACACACTTGATTGATGCAAAAATTCACGACGGCTTGAGCCGAAGCGGCTGGCGGACATTATTTTATTTTCCCCTGTGACTTTTTCGTACCAAGCAAAAGCGGCCAAACACAAAAACGTGCGGGACAAGAATCGCGCCGGCGAAATCTCCGGCGTGCGATTCTTGCCCCGCAAAAACTACAGCACGTTACGCACTAGTGATTCGTGCGCTCTCCCGTTACCGGGTCGAGGAACACCTTTTGGTTGTCGTCTCCGCGGCAGTTGGTGAAGTCGAACATTGCGGCAATTGAGTTGGCAAGGTTATCCATCGAGCCTTTGCCCGTGCGCTCGCCGCCGAGCCAATTATCTTCGATGAATCGCAACACGGAGGTCTGATCCGTTAGCGTGTGATCCACAAAGTTTTCGCGGGAGAACGGAGAGATCACCAGCAGTGGCTGGCGAATTCCGTAGCCGCAACGGCCCTGAGCGTGCGGATTTCCGGCTCCGTCGACACCCGGCTGCGCGGTGGCGCCATTGCCGCACGAAAGCGTGGCGGTCGTGAGTCCAGCGGTGGTGGTCACATTCGTGGTCAACACATCCGACGTGCTGCTGGATTGATTCACGATCGGAGGCATGACGTGATCGTACCAACCGTCAGAGTCGTCATACAGAATGACAACCGCGGTTTCTTTCCATTCGGGCCGCTTCTGCAGGAAGTTGATCACGTTCGTGACGAAAGCCTGTTCGTTGAGCGGATCGGAATTTCCTGGATGCGCGTCCTGGAAGGATTGCGCTTTCAGGAAGCTGACCGACGGAAAATTTCCCGCGTTAATGGCGTCGAAGAAATCATGAAGATCATATTCATGATTTGCCGGACCATTCTTGCCGATTTCGTGAACGTTAGCCGGCCGCGTGTGATTCGGATTCAGCGTCGACGCATAGTACTGAAGGAAAGAATGGTGCGGAACGTAGTCGGTAATTGTTGCTGCTGTTGTTGCGGCGGCCATTGTCGCACCGGTTCCCAACGCGAAGTTCAAAATTTGCTGGTTGACTGTGCTGCGAGCGCAACCGGTGCTGCCGTTCGGATTCGTTACCGTCAAATCGAATCCGCCCATGAACGAACCCCATGTCACGCCATCACTGCTCAGCATGTCGCCAATATTCCGGCTGGACATTTGAATGGTGCTGGTTTTTGACGAGCAAATATCGTTGAAGGGATCGCGGTCGCCGATGAGCGTGAAGCCGCCGTTACCATCGGCAACTTCGCTGGAGGTGCTGGTGGAAGGAAAATTTACGGCAATACCATTCGTCTGGCCGGAAACAAGATTGATTACGCCGACGGTGGAAGGACCGTAATTTGTGCCGAACGAATTGTCATTCATTGCGAAATGCTGCGCGTAGTTCCACATGGCCGTGACGGTGTTGCCGTCGAAATAGCCCATGTTCAAGCCCTTGGTGAGAACTACCGCGGGCGGTGCGTTTGGCGGCGCGCCTTTCGCTCCGGTAGAAATTGGGTAGAGGTCGACAAGGCCCTGATGCAACGCAGCCTGTTCAGCGGTGTACGCATGGCTCTGACTGCTGGTGAGCGCCTGGCTGCGATCCAAACGGAAAGGATTCGTGGCGTTCACGCCGTTGCCAGTCTCATTGAAAAAGTTCGCGTTGTTACTGCCGAGCGCGTTGTTCTCCAGATCCGCCAGCGTTGGAGCAATTCCGTTCACGGTAGGAGTGCCTTGACGCGCTTCAAATTTCGGTTCGCCGGCAGGATTTGCGGCGTTGGGATAAGTGCCAAAATAGTGATCGAAGGAAATATTTTCTCCGAAGATGACCACTACGTGTTTGATCGGCGTGGATGTGTCGCCGAACGGATTGTTCTTGCGATCATTCTTATCTTTGTCGGGAAACGGGCCGGCAATCATCGCGGGACTCAGCATCATTGTCGCGAGGCTGAGAGCGAGAAACTTTCGTATCATATTTTTTCTTCCTCCAAAACGAGTGGGTTGCAGGCATGTGTGATTGCCTGCGAGCTTGCGGAGGTTATGCCGCGAACATTACGGTTCGATGAACGGCGCGCAAAACTTGAATGACGTGCATTTGAAAAATTCACGCAGAATTTACTTGCCGAATTCCGGCGGTGGTCTTATCGTTGAATACGGAATAAATCATGCATCGCACAACGCATTATTGCTTTAGCTTCGACTTTACGTGCCGCTCCCTTGTTAATTATTGCAAGGGAAGCGGACCGGCGGAGCTTGTGCGCGGCGAGGTAAGCCAATAGAAAGATAAGCGCGACAAGAAGTTCTCTCCACTGGCCGCTTCCTGAAAGGGAAAGCGGCTTTTTTGTTTTTAGGGCCGGAAAATACTTAGGAACGAAGGAGAAATGCGATGACGATTGAAGAATTCAGAATGAGAATTGATCAGGTGGATGACCAGCTGCTGCGATTGCTGAGCGTTCGCGCGCAACTGGCGATTGAAATTGGGCGCGAGAAGCGAGAATCGGGCGTGGAGCTTTACGATCCGGTGCGCGAACAAGAAGTTGTGAAGCGCGTGCTGGAAAATAATCCGGGCGTGCTGGATGCGGAAGCGCTGACGCGATTATTTTGCGAAATTGTAACGGAATCGCGGAATGCGGAAGAACGGGCCGCACTCCGCAGAGACCAGTCCGCACATTCTGTGGGGACGTCATGAGTCCGGCGAAATTTGTGCGCGTAGCATTTCAGGGAGAGCGCGGCGCATTCAGCGAACAGGCGGCTATCGATTTGTTGGGTGAGTATATTACGCCAGTGCCGCGAGCGACATTTGAGTTGTTGTTTTGTGCGATTGCAGATGACGCGGCGGATTTAATTTTGGCTCCAATTGAAAATGCGCTGGCCGGGTCGGTGCACCGTTCATACGATTTACTATTGGAAAGCAATTTGACGATTGCCGGAGAAGTTGTGATTCCCATTGTGATGAATTTGATTGGCGCGCCGGGAGCGCATTGGGAAGATGTGCGATCGGTCGAGTCGCATCCCGTGGCGCTGGCACAGTGTGAACGATTTTTCGCAGAGAATCCGCAGATTCGGCGAGTCGTCGCCGAAGATACGGCGGGCAGCGTGAATAATATTGTGCGTGCGGCGGATGTTTCCCGTGCCGCTATTGCGGGACTTCGCGCGGCGGAAGTTTATGGAGGCGAACTTTTGCGCGAACATTTGGAGGACGACCGCGCAAACTTTACGCGATTCCTGCTGCTATCGCCCGAAGCAAAAACTGCACGCGGCGCGAATAAACTTTCACTGGTGCTGAGGCTGGCGCATCAGCCGGGATCGTTGCAGGCTGCACTGGAGCCCTTTGCGAAACGGCAGATTAATTTGTTGAGGATCGAGAGCCGGCCGATTCCGGGGCATCCGTGGGAGTATCGGTTTTATTTGGATCTGGCGGCATCCACTGAAGATGCGAAGGTTAAGAACGCGTTGGACGAGTTGCGGAAGTTTGGACACGAAGTGCGCGTGCTGGGATGTTACGTGGCGGCGCAGACGCCGGGGATTGGTCCGTCGGCGTAGAGCGATTTATTTTCGATATGGGCGCATGCCATCTTGCGGTTCTTTCGCGTTCAATGCAGCGGCGGATTTGAGAAGTCCGCGCAAACCTTTTTGTTTTAGATCATCGGCGGATTTAATTTTCACGTGGCGAAGATTTTTTCCTGTGCCTTCCAGAAGGCCTTCGGGATCGGATAGCGATGTGCCGCGGATGAATCCGAGCGTGATGTGATTTTTGCCGGCCATGTAATAACAAATCGGGCCGTTCGACTCAAAAATTGGAACGTGCCACGGATTAATTCCTTCCTTGGCCTTCGGCAAAGTTTTCCTCACGAGTGCGCGTAATTGATTGGCGACTTCTTGGATGCCTAGATTTTTCTCGCTGAGATATTCGTTGTGAGTTGCTGGATGTTTCTTTTTCATTTGCGCCTCGTTATTTGCTGATTCTTTACTACTCCCCTGCGCTGAAATGCGCGAGTAATCGTCGAACACCTTCGCGGAAATCTTTCTCCGGCGTAATCAAACTGAGTACGAGAAACCCGTCCTGACGGAAATCGAAGAAGCGGCCAGGATGGACTAGCACGTCATACTTTTGCAGCAGCGTGACGGCTAGATCTTCGTCAGATCCCGTGGCCGGAATGCGGAGCGTGGCGTACCAGCCACCTTGATTGTCGAGACGTGAAATTAATTTGTTTGCGTTGAGCGTGGAATCCAGATGCGCGCGATTCGCGGCGATTCTAGTTTGTAGTTGGCGCTGAATTTCTTCGCGAATGCCGAGAAGTCTTGATAGCGCGAGTTGCACCGGCGTGCCTGGCGAAAGAAATGTGTCGGCGATAATTTCCAGACGTTCCATCGCACGTTGGACGAGCGTCTGCGGACCGCTTGCTATGAGCCATGCTAATTTCATTTGCGGCAACGCAGAAATTTTGGATAATCCACTGAGGGTGAACGCTAGCGCGGCATTATCGAATGCAAATGTGGAATGCACCTTTGATTCGGCCGAATAATCGAGGAAAACTTCGTCGGCGATGATGGCCATCTCGCGTTCGGCGCAAATTGTGTGCAATTCCGTGGCTTCCTTCGGCATTACAAACGAACCAGTTGGATTATTCGGATGCACGACGAGGACAGCGCGGGAACGCGGAGTGATTGCGGCACGCAGCGCGGACAAATCCATGTGCCAGCCGTGATCGTAAAATAATGGATACGGAACTAATTTTACGTCGTTCAATGTTGCGAGATATTCCAGCAGCGGATAACTGGGCGCGGGAAAAAGAATCTCGTCGGCGGGTTCGCAGAGCAGACGGAAAATGTAGCTGTACGCTTCGCTGGTTCCGGCTGTGAGAATAATTCGCTCCGGATCGACGCTGCCCGCGCAAATTCCGAATCCCGGCCGGCCTGAATAGTATTCGGCAACTGCTTCGCGAGCGCTGCGTAAACCTTTGCTTTCCGGCGAATATTCCAGAGTGCGCGGATCGGCGAGCGCGCTAAGAACTTCTTCCGCTGGATATGCAAAGCCGCAAGTTGTGGGATTGGACGCCGTCAGATCGAGCAGCGATTTCCCGGCGCGGCGATGATCTTCCAACGCGCGCGCGAAGCGATTCGTCTGCAAATTCCAATTTGTGCGCGCGGTGAACATTCTTGCGTAGCGTAACACCGCGCGGCGCTTTTCCTGTACCGTGCCTGTCGTCGCGCGACCATCCCTCAAAGTTACTTTGACGAAAGCAGAAACAGATTCCCGTCCGGATCTTTGAACTTAACAAACGTTCCCCACGGCATCTTTTGCGGCGGCGCCTCAAACACCACGCCCTTCTTCATGAGTTCCTGGTACGTTTTCTCGGCGTTGTCGCACCAGAAAGAAATGTGGGAGAACGTGCCGACGTGATCTTCGTGTTCTTTCGGCGTGAAAAGTACGACGGCTGAATCCGCACCAGGAATGCCAAGCTCAATCCATCGCTGATCGCCCATGGGCTGGTCAGTAAGAATATTGAACCCCAATTTTTCCGTGTAGAACGCCAGCGCAGTGTTCTGATCGCGCACTGGAATGGTGCCAAATTTAATTCCGCGAATCATGGCTTCTCCTTTGGAACGGCAAAGATTTAAATCCGAATTGAACCGAATCCTAGCGGCTTCACACGCGATTGACAATCCCATTTCGTTTGCTACAGTAATAACAAGTGTAGTATTTAAAGGTATATGGCAACGAAAATCACGCTACCACTCAAGTTGGAAAGCTACATTGCAGAGGTTTTGCTGCGGGATCTTGTGGGCCACGATCGCAGCCCTGCCGCGTTTCTCGTTTATTTTTCGCTCTACGCGCTGACGTATGCGGCCGGACGGCGAAGTGTGCACCTCAGCTTGAAGAAGGTTGCGGAGCGCACCGGACTTTCCAAGAGCGCCGTGCAAGGCGCGCTGCGAATTCTTCAGCGTCGCCAGCTAATTCGCGCGGTCCACACCACGCGCACCGCCGTGCCGGAATATTTCGTGCAGCGGCCGTGGGCAAGATAGATGGCGGACGGCTTCAGGGGTTAAAACCCCTTCCGCTTCATTCCTCATGTCGCGGTTGAAACCGCGACCTACAAAGCCAATTCGTACAATCTAGAATGATTATGCTGTCGCTAAATAAATGTGCAGTCGTGCGAACGCACAAGCGGGAAAATATCGAGAGATTAAAACGTGGAATTTGAATTAATTAATTTTACGGCCGCTACTTAATCTTCTTATCCGATTCAACTTTTCCGTCACGCACGTGAATCACGCGCCAGGCATGCGCGGCGACATCCGGCTCATGCGTTACCAGAATAATGGTGTTGCCCTGCGAGTGCAGGCGCTCGAACACCGTCATAATTTCTTCGCCGGTTTTCGAGTCCAGGTTTCCTGTCGGCTCATCGGCTAGCAGAATTGACGGACGATTTACCAGCGCGCGCGCAATTGCCACACGTTGACGCTGTCCGCCGGAAAGTTCATTCGGCTTGTGATACATGCGCTCTTTCAAATCCACAATTGCCAGCGCCTCTTTCGCGCGTTCCATCCGTTCATCGGAAGGCGTGCCGTTATAAATCAAAGGCAACTCAACGTTGTGAAGCGCGGATGCGCGCGGCAGTAAATTAAATGTTTGAAATACGAATCCGATTTCTTTGTTGCGGATGTAGGCCAGCTCGTCGTCGTCCAGTTCGCTGACCAATCTTCCCGCCAGCCAATATTTTCCACTGGAAGGTGAATCGAGGCAGCCGATCAAATTCATCAGCGTGGATTTGCCGGAACCCGAAGGGCCCATGATGGCAACGTATTCGCCACGCTTAATTTCCAAATCAACGCCGCGAAGCGCGTGGACCTCTTCCGTTCCCATCACGTAAACTTTGGCAAGGGCTTCTGTCCTGATGGCAATTCCGCCGTCAATCAGGTCCTGCCGGTAGCTATCTGATATTGCCGCTTCTGCGGGCATCCGTAGATTCCCCTTCTCGACTTCGATGTGGCTCAAGTCGACGTTGCTTATGTCTTAGACGCCGCTTACGTGGTTTCGGTACTGGGCACAGGCGTAGTGTTGTCTATTTTTACAGCCGTATCCGGCCGCAGCGTGCGCAACGCCTTGTAGCTGCCGGTGACGATCTCATCGCCTTTTTGCAGGCCAGTGGTGATTTCGATATCGGTGATTCCGGAAATCCCGGTTTGCACGGCCACAAACAACGCCTTGCCGTTGCGAATTACGAAAACGCCCTGCACGTCGTCCTTCTTGGCGTCCGTGGAATTCGCATCCACCGGTTTTGCCGCAGCCAAAGCAACGCTGCCGCTGCTTGAGCCGCCCTGCTTATTAGCAGCCGCTTTCACCGCGTCTTCAAGTTGCTTGCGCGAACGAACTGCCAGCGCCTGAATCGGAATGGCCAGAACATTATCTTTTTCCGCGGTAACAATTTTCGCGGTGGAAGAAAGTCCATTGCGCAAACCTGTTGGCGGATGATCCAGAGTTACGATCACTTTGAAATCTTTCGCTTCCTGCGAACCGGTTGTGGATTGCGTGGAGGCCAGACCCGAACTGCGCAACACAGCCTGATTACCGACTTCAGTTACTTTGCCGGTAAAAGTTTGTCCGGGCAGCGCGTCAACGGTAATCGTTGCCGGCTGGCCCACGCGAATATTGATGATGTCCGTTTCGTCGACCATTACTTCGGAGGTGACTACCGACATATCGGAAATCGTCATCATGTAGCTGCCGGAAGAATTTTCGATGCCGGGAACCATGTTCTCGCCCTTGCGGACGGCGATGTACGTCACGACGCCGTCAATCGGCGCGCGATAGGTGGTCTTGTTTAGAATGTCAGACGTTGCAACGAGCTGCGCCTTGTTCTGTTCCATCAAGTGACGCGCCTGTTCAACTTGCGCTCTGCATTGCGGGATCTTCGCTTGCGCGGAAGCAACCGCGGCGACAGATCCGTCATACATCGCCTTGCGCGTATCGTAATCCTGCTTGGGGATCAAGCCCTGTTGGAAAAGAGTTTGTCCGCGATTCCAGCTAATTTTGTTGTTTTCCAGATTGGCTTCTTGATTTCTCTCGTCAGCCTGCGCAGCCACGCAACTTGCCTGTGCGGATTCCATCGCCGCATTGGCCGAATCAATTCCAGACTTGCCGGCCTGCGCGTTTGCCGCGGGTTGAATGTCGTCAGTGCGCAGCAAAATATCGCCGCGCTTCACCTGATCGCCTTCTTTGGCAAGGATTTCAGTAATTTGACCAAATCCCTGCGCCAAAATGTTTGAGTAAGTCTTCGGCATCACCTGACCGCTGGCCGTGACGACCGTCGTCAGATGTTCCTGGTTAACTTTCGCCGTCTGGACGGTCACCACGTCCTTGTTCGCCTGCTTGACGCTATAGGTGACGATTCCGCCAGCGACGACCACGACGCCCACACCAATACAAACTTTTTTCCAAGCCTTCATTCTGGATTCTCTCTTATGTGTTCCGGGGGCTTCATTATTGTCCGACTGCCCCTGCTCAGTTAATACGCTTCCTTGCGACCGAAAGTTTCCTTCCGGCAAAAGTAACCTGTGCTGCAGGCCTAGTCAGAAGGTATAGACGGTCGCTCACGCTACTTGGTTTTCATTGTAGTGGATTCGGAATCGTATTGAAAGGGATGCCTGACGAAATTCATAAAGGTAAATGATGGTAAAGCACGCCGAGCCTGCTCTTAAGCTGATGATTCTTATGGTAGTTACCGTACATCTGCTTGAAAAATCTGCGGAATGGCGTGTTCAGCACATCGGGCAGGAAATCGGGCGGGTGTACACTACCGACCGGGATTCGGCGCTGAGGGCCGAATTCACAACCCGGCAGCCCGGCAGGGCTTCTAAAGTGGGCGAGGCATTCAACTCGATAATGTTGCGCGGAAATGGTTCAACGGGAAAATTAGTGATAGTGGCGGGGTTGGCGATGTTGATTGTCGCCGCCTGTGCGGCTCGACGCCCGAATCAAAGCACAGTTCAGCGGCCGATTCCGATCGCGCCTACTCCGACTTTCGCTCATGACATTGCGCCACTCCTCTACCGGAATTGTGTTTCTTGCCACCGGCCCGGAGAATCGGCGCCATTCCCGTTGCTGAATTATTCCGACGCGAAAAAACACTCGCAGCAAATTGCATCGGCAACGGGCAGCCGCGCAATGCCTCCGTGGCTGCCCGTTGCGGGCTACGGAAATTTCGCCGACGAGCATCGCTTGTCCGCCGACGAGATTGCGTTGATCTCAAGTTGGGTGAAGGGTGGCGCGCCGGAAGGTCCTGCGGCGGAAACTCCGCCTGCTCCGAAATTTACCGAAGGATGGCAGCTTGGGCCGCCGGACATGATTGTGGAAGCGACGCGTGCTTTCACAATTCCTGCGAAGGGTCCGGACGTTTTCTACAATTTTATTTTTTCGCCGGAAATTGCCATCACGAAATATGTTCGCGCGATTGAAATTCGTCCGGGCAATACGCATTTGATTCATCACGCAAATGTGATTGTGGATCGAGCGCGGTCAGCGCGGCGCCAAGAAGCGGAGCCCGGCGCGGGATTTCCCGGAATGAATGTGAAAATTGTGCGCAATGTATTCGACTTCGATACCCACTTCCTTTTCTGGAAACCGGGCAGCGTTCCATGGACGGAGCAGGACGGCTTTTCGTGGCGACTGGATCCGGGAAACGATCTGGTGCTGAACGCGCATATGATGACGATGGGCATGCCCGAGGAAGTGAAGCCCTCGATCGGTCTCTACTTCACCGATAAACCGCCCAAATATGCGCCAATTCTCATCCAACTGGAACACGACGGCGCATTAAATATTCCGCCGGGCGATCCGGATTTCGTGGTCACGGATAAATTCACGCTACCGCTGGATGCGGATGCGCTGGCCGTGTATCCGCATGCTCACTATCTAGGCCATGTACTAGAAGGTTACGCAATTCTTCCAAATGGCACTCGCAAGGAACTGATTCTGATTCGGCATTGGGATCCGAAGTGGCAATCCGTTTATCACTATCGCGAGCCGGTATTTCTTCCGAAGGGCACTGTTCTTGTGATGCGCTGGCATTACGATAATTCCGTCGCGAATCCGCGCAATCCACATCGTCCACCGCAGCGCGTGTTCAGCGGCAATCAATCCACGGACGAGATGGCCCACCTTTCATTTCAATTGTTGCCGCGCGAAGCCGGAAAGCGCAGCGCGTTGGAAGAAGCGTACATGCGGCATCAACTGGAAAAATATCCAGATGATTTTCAAGCGCATTTGTGGCTGGGCGCTTTGAAACTTTCGCGATTGGATCCCAGCGGCGCGGTAACAGTTCTTCGCGAAGCCGTGAAACTTCGGCCGAATCAACCGGAAGGACACAGTTGGCTTGGAGTTGCGCTGGGCGCGCTGGGACTTTCGCGCGAGGCCATCGAACAATTCCGGCTGGCATTAAGAATTCAGCCGGATTACATCCCCGCGCGCTACAACCTGGCCAAATCGCTTGCACGATCCGGTGAATTCGCAGAGGCAGTGCAGGATTTCACTCAGGTGGTGTTGGCCTTTCCTCAGGATGCACAGGTGCACAACGATTTTGGAGAACTGTATCTGCGGATGGGCAAGCCAGCCGACGCACTGGAGCAATTCGAGAAGGCGCTTGCCGTAAATCCTTCTCAGCCGGCGGCTTTGAAGAATCGCGATCTGGCCCGACAGCAGTTATCCGGGCATTAAGAGGTAACACGAAGGAACTAACAGGTATGAATCACTGGAAACACGGGCAACCCACCCGTAAACCCCAGAATCTAAGGGTTGTAATCGGTCTGAAATCGGGGGAATCCCTTGTTGACGCACTTGTCCGGTAAGACTAAAATCGCCATCTACCAGAACAGGGAGAGGTGTTTCCATGCGACCGTTTAGCCGCCTGATTTGCCTGGGCATTGTTTCTGCATTCGTCTTCATACCGGCAGTTCGCGCGCAAGACCCGCCGGTTACTTCCGGGCAAGCCAGCAAGGACCAGTCCACCGACAAGACTGTTCAAAACGACAAAAACAAGAAAGCCGCGGCACAGGCCCAAAATGGCCGCATTACCAAGTCCCAGCAAAAGAAGCTATACAACGAGTTGGGCTCGCCTTACAAAATTTGGCTTGATAACGACGTGCCGTACATTATTACCGATGCCGAGCGCGAAACCTTCCTGAAGCTTTCCACAAACGAAGAACGCGAAAATTTTATTGAAAATTTCTGGCTACGCCGCGATCCCACTCCGGACACTCCTGAAAACGAATTTAAGGAAGAACACTTCCGTCGCATTGCATATGCCAACGAGCATTTTGCTTCCGGAGCGCCGGGCTGGAAAACGGACCGTGGCCGCATCTACATCATCTGGGGTAAACCAGACGACATCGACGCGCATCCGAGCGGCGGAGCTTACAACCGAACTCCCGAAGAAGGCGGCGGCAGCACATCCACATTTCCGTTTGAAACGTGGACGTACAACTACCTTGAGACAATCGGAAATAACGTCAAGCTGGAATTTGTGGACACGTCGGGCACCAACGAATATCACCTGACGAGCGATCCCGGTGAAAAAGACGCGTTGCTCTATGTACCAGGCGCGGGATTAAGCGAACTGGAATCGTATGGCATGGCGGATAAATCCCAGCGGTTTACGCAATCGAATGGAACCACCAACCCGATCAGCGAATTTTCGTACAACACCGGCGATCAAGACGAATTCACACGCCTCGAACTTGCGTCAAAAATTTTCGTGGCACCTCCGGTGAAGTTCAAGGGGCTGGAAGAATTGGTGACTTCGCGCATTGTGCGCAACCAACTTCCGTTTCAATATGGATTTTCCTACCTGAAAATTACGTCTGACACAGTAATGGTGCCGATCACCATTGAATTGAATAACCGCGCCATGAGCTTCGAGGAAAAAGACGGCGTTCATTTGGGCACGCTGAATCTTTATGCGCGCATCAGCACAATTGGCGGACGCATTGTGCAGGTATTTGAAGACACCATCAACCGTGATTTCCCCGACACACTTTTCCAACAGGAACTCACCAAGAAATCCATTTATGGGAAGACGATTCCTCTGAATCCCGGTCTGTACCGTCTGGATATCGTGCTGAAGGATACGCACAGCGGAAACACCGGTGTGGTCAGCACATCATTGAAAGTGCCGCGATTTGACGCGGAAAAACTGGACGCGAGCACGCTAATTCTTGCCGACAACATCGAGAAAGTTCCGCCCCGGCAGATCGGAATAGGCCCGTTCGTTCTGGGTGACGTGAAGGTCCGGCCTGAGTTGGATAATACGTTCACGGCCGAGCAGAAAATGGGAATTTATTTTCAGGTATATAACTTGAAACTCGATCAGACGACGCACAAATCCAGCGCGATCGCTCACGTGAAAATCACTAACGCCAAAGGCGATCAAACAGTTATCGACACGTCTCAAACATCCGAGGAATTCAAACAGTTCGGAGATCAGCTGACGATCGAAACGCAGATTACTCTGCATCAGAATGATTTCGCGCCGGGCAAATACAAACTGGAAATTACGATCGACGATAAAGTCGGGAATCAATCGCTGACGCGTTCGCAGGAATTTACGGTGAGGGCTTCGGCGCAACCGGCACGCGCAACAGCGGCAAATTAGTTTTCTTGTACGTCGCGCAGTTTGGGGAATTACGTAATCGGAGGCCATGATGGCTCAGGCAGTCCGCAACAAGGGCGGCATAGTGCTTCTGCCCTTGCTTGCTCTGGCTCTGGCGATTTTTCTGCCGGGGACGGCTGCGGCCTCAACCAATTATGGCCAACTTTCCGGCGTAGTTCTTGGCCCGGGCGGCACGCCGCAGATGGGTGCGACCGTCAAGCTCGTTGACGAAAATCTCTCCGACAAAATTCCCGCTCAACTTTTCACCAATCAGAATGGCGCTTTTAATGGTGCGCGCGTAGCCGCCGGATTTTACGAAGTCCGCGTAACGCTGCTTGGATATTTGCCGGCCATTCAAAAACACGTTCACGTGCTGCCGAACATTACGACAATCGTGCGCGTGGAGATGACCACCGTATTCGCTTCGCTCGATCGCTTGCGTCACGCGCCGACACAAGCAATAAACACCACTGATTGGAAATCCGTGCTTCGCGCTTCCACTGCTACACGTCCAGTGCTGGAATGGACTGATCCGCGCCTGGCTTCTAATTTGCCGGAAGAATCTCCGGCGCGTCACGCGCGTGCGGATCTGGAAATGACCAGCGGCTCAATGCGGCCCGGCTCGATTTCAAATCTTCCCGAAGCGCCGGCAACGGCGTTTTCTTATGACCAACCGATTGGCGTTGAGGGACGTCTGCTATTCGCCGGCCAGATGAGTTACGGCCATGAATTGCCGGCGGGAGGCATCGCCACGGCGTGGATGCCTTCAGGCGATTCGCCGAATGGCTCCATGACGGAAGTAGTGATTCGTCAAGCGTGGCTTGGTCCCAGCGGACTTATATTCCGCGGAGAAAAATTATCGCAAAGAAATACGCTGACAATTGGCGATAGCGCGGTGCTGCATTATGGTGCAGACGTTCTCGGCGCTCAAATTGGCGCCAGCACGGAATCGATAAGGCCCGTGATTGCGCTGACCGTGATGATTTCGCCCGACTGGCAGGCGAATTTTATTGTCGCGTCCGGCACCGCGGCAAATACGACTTCTTCTGGTCCAAGTTCCGATCGTGCGATGACCGATCTAAATTCGTTTCCCGTGCTGATGTTGAGGAATGGCCGCCCGGAATTGGAAGGCGGCTGGCACGAAGAGATGAATGTGCGCTACAAGATTTCGCCGCAAACCACCGTGGAAGTTGCCGCGTTTCACGATCAATCGCATGACACGCCGGTGTTCGGCAGCGGCAGTCCCGCCAACTCCGATTATCTGCAGGATCCATTTTCAAGCGCGTTTGTGTATGACGCAGGCCCGACGGAATCTTCCGGCGTTCGCGTGGCCTACAAACAAAAGCTCGGTGACAATTATGAATTCGCGGCGGTGTACGCATTTGCCGGAGCGCTTGCGCCCGGCTCGGAGGATGTCGCCGCCACTTCATTCCTTCGCGATTCTCTGAACACGCGCTATCGCCACAGCGTCGGCGGGCGATTCTCCGGACATGTGCGGCACTCTGGCACTGAATTCCATGCTGGATATAAATGGCTGAGCGGGCCGGCGCTTAGTCACCAGGATTCTTACGGCGAGGCATTTTACGATTTGGATCCCTACCTGAGCGTCGGCGTCCGTCAACCTCTGCCGGGCAGCCTGTGGAATTGCCGCTGGGAGTTTACGGCCGACGTGCGAAACTTGCTGGCGCAAGGCTACATCCCGGTCACCACGCAGGATGGATCGGTCGTTCTGGTGTCCGCATCGCGCTCATTCCGCGGCGGGCTAAGTTTCCAGTTTTAGGCAAGTTACGGCTTCCAAACTGACTCGCTTTTCCTCCCGATAATGGGATGCTGGATACCAAAACCGGAAGGCTTCTCGCTTGTTATTTCGCCGTGTGGGATAACTACCTTTGAATGTGTCACTTACGGGCCCAGGAATCCTCCCACTTTTGGAAGATAACGTGCTAAAACTAAAGCTACACTACCTCGCGAGTGGTCTCTATTTTTGGCTATAAAGTAGTCTGATGAACATACAGAAATGACAGAGAGCCTACGAGTCCGTGTCGGTGCCGTCGCCCTGGTATTGGTGACGTTCGCTGCCATTGTGTTCGCGACGCTCAATTTCCGCCAAAGTATGAAGGTGGAAACGGCGGACGACGGAGTGTGGTGGTCGGATACCGACGCAGGAATTCTGGCCAAGGACGTAGCCTCAAGTTCGCCGGCAGAGCAAGCTGGAATCAAAAAAGGCGACCTGCTGCTGACCATCAATGACACGAAAATCAAAAACGCGCTTGAAGTAACACAGCGGCTGGAACGTCCGGGAGTTGTTTGGACGAAGTTGCGCTACGAATTGGAGCGGAACCGATCTGTATTTAGCGCGGAACTGGTCGCGGCTCCTTCCGAGAAATCTTCGCTCCAGAATTATTTGCGTTTCGTCGGCGTCGTATATTTGTTCATCGGCGTTTTTATTTTCCTGCGAAGGTGGAGCGCCGCGCGCGCGTTGCATTTCTACATTTTCTGTCTGGTCTCATTTATTTTTTACACCTCGCATTTCACCGGAAAATTAAATTCGTTTGACTGGATCATTTACTGGGCAAATATTTACGCCTGCTTGCTGCAGGCTGCGTTGTTGCTGCACTTCGCGCTGGTGTTCCCGGAACGTGGCGCGTCTCGCCGCAGCCGATGGTTACAATTGCTTGCGGTGTATTCGATTCCCGCGGTCATTGGCGCCGTGCAATTGTTCGTCGCGCAGGGATGGTTTGGATTTGTCCCGTGGGTTGGCGCGCGAATTGAACTGGACCAGATCCGCATGGCCTACACGGGATTTTATTTCCTGTTGGCGGCCGCAATTTTTCTGCGCAGCTACCGCAATGCGCCCAGCGGAATTCTGAAGCAGCAATTGAAATGGGTTTTCGGCGGCACCGTCGCCGTGCTTCCGTTCGTGCTGTTCTACGTAATTCCATTCGCTTTTTTCACCGGCGGTGTGGTTCCTTACTGGACGAAACTTTCCACGCTTTCACTCGCGCTTGTTCCGCTTTGCTTCGCTTACGCGATCATTCGCTATCGCTTGATGGACGTGGACATCATCTTCAAACGCGGCCTCGCGTACACGGCCGCAACGGCGGGAGTCGTTGCAGTTTATTTTCTGGTCGTCGCAAGCGTTGGCGAACTTTTCCATTCCACTTGGCCGCAGGGACCGACCGGTGGCACGCTCGCAATTGTTCTGGCCGCATTTCTGTTACAGCCGTTCCGCGATTGGACGCAGCGCCGACTCGATCGCTTTTTCTATCGCGATCGTTTGGATTATCGCCGCACGCTAATCGAATTTGGCCGCACGCTTACGAATGAAGTTCACATTGAGCCGATGCTCGGCTCGGTGATGGATCGCATTTCGCAAACGCTGCTCGTCGATCGGTTGGCAATTTTTGTGATGGATGAGGCAGCTGGAACTGTCCGTCTATCGCGCTCGCTCGGCATCGCCAGCACAGAAACGCTGGACCTTCACTTCATGGATCCCGCGCGCCCGGAATTCGCCCGCGGATATTTATTTTACGAATCGCCGCGCAATGCCGCGGAAACTGATCCTTCGATTCGCCGTTCGCTCGAACGGCTCGATCTGAACTATTACATTCCATGCCGCATTCGCGAACGCACCGTCGCGGTACTCGGCCTCGGCAAAACAGTTGACGGCGATTTCCTTTCGTCGGATGACGTCGAACTTTTGTTCACCATCGCCAGCTACGTCGCAATCGCGCTGGATAACGCGCAGCTCTACAGCTCGCTTGAGCAGAAAGCGATTCAAATCGAGCGCCTGAAAGATTTCAGCGAAAACATTGTCGAATCGCTCCACGTCGGCGTGTTTGCCGTGGACTTGGAAGGCCGCATTGAATCCTGGAATTCGCAGGTCGAAAATCTAGTCGGCGTTTCACGTGTGGAAGCCATCGGTCAGAATCTGGAAACAGTTCTTCCCGCCGACATGGTCGCGGAAATTGAACTTCGCGCCGAAGACGAGCGCGTCTCCAGCATTTACAAGTTCCAATTACGCCATCGCGAAGGGCGCCTGCTGGTCGTGAATGTTTCCATCACACCGCTTCTCGGCAAGGATGGCCAACGCCTGGGCCGCTTAATTCTAGTGGACGATGTTTCGCAGCGCGCACGCCTTGAAGATCAGCTCATGCAGACTGAGAAACTCACTTCGCTCGGACTGCTGGCCGCGGGCGTAGCGCATGAGGTGAACACTCCGCTGGCCGTGATCGCGAATTACATTCAAATGCTCGCGAAACAATTTCCCGGCGACGATCCGCGCGGATTGCTCATTGAAAAAATTATCAAACAAACATTCCGCGCCAGCGAAATCGTCAACAATCTGTTGAATTTTTCGCGCGTGGGCTCGGCGCAATTCAGCGAAGTAAATATGAATTCCGTATTGGAAGAAACGCTCGTTCTAGTTTCGCATCCCTTCAAGACGGCGCGCGTGGAAGTTGTGCGGAAAATGCAGGAAGAACTCCCGCCGGTCCTCGGCTCCATGAATCGCCTGCAACAAGTTTTTCTGAATTTATTTATGAATGCGCGGGACGCTATGCCCTCCGGCGGAATTTTGGAAATTCGCACCGCCTGCTCGAACGGCACCGTGGAAGTGGAAGTCGTAGATTCGGGCGTGGGAATTTCACGCGAACATTTGAATCGAATTTTTGATCCGTTCTTCACCACGAAAGTTTCCGGACGCGGCACCGGTCTGGGACTTTCCGTGAGCTACGGAATTATTAAGGAACACGCGGGCAAGATTGATGTTCGCTCCACCCCAGGGCGCGGCACTTCTTTCAAGCTGGAATTCCCAGTGTCCCGGAAGGCGGCGCATGTCTAAGGGAACCATTCTCGTCGTTGATGACGAATCTGAAATCCGCGAAGGCCTGGAACTTTTGTTGGGCAGCGAAGGTTACGGCGTAACCAGCGCGGGAACCGGCGCCGAAGGTTTGGCGCGTCTGGAAGAAAAGCCGTTCGATTTGCTTTTGCTGGACGTAAGCCTGCCTGATCGCAACGGCCTGGATATGCTGCGCGAAATTCGCGGCCGCGATTCGGAACTTTCCATCGTGCTCATCACCGCGTACGGTTCTGTGGATATGGCGCGCCAGGCGTTCAAAAGCGGCGCGCTCGATTACATCACCAAGCCGTGGTCAAACGATGAGCTGTTGAAACAAGTGCAGCAAGCCGTGGAAGGCCGCCGACTGCGCGAAGAAAACGTCCAACTAAAACGCGCGCTGAAGCAGCGCTACAATTTTCCAAACATCATCGGCAAAAGCGAAAAAATGTTGACGCTCTTCGATCTCGTTTCGCAGGTCGCGCCTTCGCGTTCCACCGTTTTAATCATGGGCGAAAGCGGCACCGGTAAAGAATTAATCGCGAAGGCAATTCATTCCGCTTCCACGCGCGCGGAAAAATCTTTCGTGCCCGTAAATAGCGGCTCCATTCCCGTGGACTTGCTGGAATCACAATTGTTCGGCCACGTGAAGGGCGCGTTCACCAGCGCCGTCTCATCAAAAAAAGGATTATTTGAAGTCGCCGATCAGGGCACAATTTTCTTCGACGAAATTTCCACCGTCAGCGCGGAAACTCAAGCCAAACTACTGCGCGTGATTCAGGAACGCGAATTCATGCGCCTGGGCGGCACGGACACAATTAAAGTGGACGTGCGAATCGTGGCCGCCTGCAATCAGGATTTAATGGAACTGGTGCGCGCCGGAACTTTCCGCGAAGATTTGTATCATCGCTTGAATGTAATTTCGCTGAAACTGCCGCCGCTGCGCGATCGCAGAGAAGATGTTCCTCTGCTGGTCGACCACTTCCTGAAGCGCTACTGCGAAGAAAACGCCAAGCCCGTAATGCGCTTCACAAACGCCGCACTGAAGTTAATGATGGACTACGAATGGCCGGGAAACGTCCGCGAATTGGAAAATGTAATCGAGCGCTCCGTCGTGCTAGCCACCGGCACGCAACTTGACGCTGATTTACTGCCTGAAACTTTGCGCAGCCGCGACACGCTACAAGGCATGCGCATTCAAACTCCTGAATTTTTCTCTCCATCGAACGGCGAATCCGGCGCGAATCACGGAGCTGACCATCGCCCGTCACTATTTCAAATGGAAGAAGAATTCACGCGTCGAATTCTGCTGGATATGCTCGAGCGCACCGGATGGAATCAAACGGAAGCCGCCGAGCGTTTGCAGATTCCGCTTTCCACGCTGAACCAGAAAATTAAGCGCCTCGGGATTGAAGTGCGTCGCAGAGGAATTGGCCGCGCCGCCGGAGATTTCGGCGGAGAGAAATAGTCCTTCTCCGAATTTTCTGGAAGTTTTACTACGCCGCGTCATATCCCGGCAGCGAATAAACACTCCGCCCGTCGCAATCCCACGCGCCCAAAATTACGTGTCCGTGCGGACTATAGTCCACGCGTCCCCAACCCAACTTCGATAGCTCCGTCGCGCCATATCGCCGATCAACCAGAAAGGCGCGGTCGGCTAGCCGAAGCATCGCGCCACTCGCAATCCACACAACTTCCACGGGGCCCGTCGTTCGCAGATAAGTTGTGCCGCGCAAATCGTGGCGAACAGGCTTCAACATGGTCAGCCATGAAATTCCGTAAATTAAAATTCCGGACGCGACGCCGATTGATCCGAAAATCACCACGAATGTAATTGCTTCGCCGCGATTCTTATCTGTAAGACCAAGCACCAGACCCAGCCCTACGAAAAATATCGAAAACCCTCCGACAACGTACAACAAAATTCGCTGTGCGCGCGCACTTTGACGCTTAATCATTGCCGCAATTTCCGGCGTCAACGGTATCTCGACCGTAGAAAATTCCGGCGCAGATGCGGCAGCATTGCTCGGCATTGAAGCTGCCGGCGTATTTTCATCCGAAGCTGCAACCACCGGCTTCGGCTGCAAAATTCCTTTTCCAGATTTGCGGAGATTCCAGCCCATCAACAACAGAAAGCCGGAAACGAAGAAGGGAATAAAGCCAATATGCCCGCCGCCAAATTCTGCGAGCGTGAACATAATCAAAAAAAGAATGCCGAGAACCAGCAGCACGGTTCCCCAGATGCGCATGACTTAAATCCTTTTGTGACGCGGCCGCTATTTTTCGGCTACGTAATCCTTTGGCATCAGCGTCGTAGTCAGATCGACGCCGCTCAAATCCACGCCTTCCAAATCCGTTTCGCGAAGAATGGTGACGCCCATATCCGCGCCGGCAAATTTCGCGCCGCGAATATTCGCGTGACGAAAATTCACATTTCGCAAATTCGCCTTCTCGAAATTCACTCCGGCCATTTCGCAGCGGAAAAATTCAATGCCGCTCGCCTGGGCGCCGGTCATGTCCGCGCCGTTTAATTTCGCCTCGGTCAAATCCGCATTGCGTAGATCAGTTCCGCGCAAACTGGCGCGCTCCATATTCACACGCACCAATTTCGCCTTGCGAAAATTTGCGCCGTCTAATTTCGCTCCAGTGAGAATTGCATCGGAAAGATTCACTCCGCGAAAATCCGCGTGCGCCAGATCCGCGCCTTCCAGATTCGCCTGCGCGCCACCTTCGCCCGCGTAATATTTCGCGTGCTCCGCCAGAATATCGCTCACACGTTTTCCGCCATGCTTCATGCTGCCCGGCGAACGCAGTCCCTTGCCATCACCAAAAAACTTGTCCATCAAACCCATGGTCCGTCCTCTCCCAATTCGCGTATGCGCTATTCTACTGAAAACTGCCCGCGCGTGCAGACTTCCTCTGTTTTTGCGCCGACGCTTCCCGGATATGGTAACGTAATTAGCAGGTCCGGAAAGGGTTTCCGGAGGTCAAATCCACATGCGCCGCGCACAATTCCCGCTTCACGCAATCGCTATCATTATTATTGTAATCGCCGCACTTCTCGTCGCGCCAGTATCTCCTCGCGCTCAATCGCGAAAAAGTACGGCTAGCGAACAGGAAATTATCGCCAATCTCGCCACAGGGCGCGTAGTGATTTGCGTTACGAGGGACGCCATCCTTGTCGGCGCGGAAAGCGAAAAATCCGAACCCGGTTCGCACTCTCCTCTTTTCGTTCCGCTCACCGCAGGCCACGTCGCCATCGTGCTCGGCGCCGTCGAATGGGTGGAAGTAAATTCCGGCAAGCCGCCGGTTCGCTTGGATCTCGAAATCGCCAAAGCAGATCACGCCAAGCCGGGACGCAAAATTGAATCGATCGACAGCAACGAAGCCACCGATCTGGAAGTTTTGGGCATCGCGTTTCTCGAGCGCCTGCGCGGCATCACCAGCGAATTGCATCACGAATTGAAATTGAAAGAAGACGAGCCCATCGTCCAGATCCTTGTCGTTGGATATCAGAAGGACTATGGCCCCGAAGCGTGGGTGATCAGTTACAAATTGCAGCAGCGCCTATTGCGTGGCGATTATTGGGACACGCTCGCCCAGCGCCCCAGCTACTTGCAACTATATCCGCCGGAAAAGAAAGACCCGCACACAATTGTGGAATTTAAATATCCGCCGGAAATTAAAGGATCGAGCCTGCAGCAAATGTTGCAGCAAAATGATTCGCGTCTGATTCCAATTCGCTCCGCGGATCCAAAAGTTGGTCAAGCCGCGCAGCTGATGCTCGACGGCGCAACGCAAAAAACAAATTCCGAACCGGCCACAGCGTTTTTCCGTCAAGCGCTGCAAGCCACCGCGCCGAAGGACTCCAAATTAACCATAGCAATTCTTCACGAAGGCGATCGCTTTGACTGGATCATCCCTCCGCCCGAATCCGAATTTAAGACGGACGAAAAGCGCGATCCCTCGGCGCCAACGTTACGAGCGCCACATCACTAGAAGTCCCGTCAACCGAGAAATTACTTCGACACGGAAATATTGGCAAACGACTTTGCTTTGTGGGTCGCGGTTTCAACCGCGACATTAGACGATTGCGGAGCAGGGGCTTTAGCCCCTGATGCCGAAGGTTCTTTTACTTCTTTGCCGCAAACTGCTGTTGCACCCGCGCATTCTTTTCTGCCACCGACTTTGCCAATTCCTCTTTGTGTAGCAACAATCGCTTCGCCACTCGCGCGTCAAACGTTCCCAGAATTTCCGCCGCGAAGATCGCCGCGTTGATTGCGCCGGCCTTGTCGATTGCCATTGACGCAACAGGAACGCCCGCCGGCATCTGCACCGTCGAAAGCAGCGAATCGAGCCCGTTCAGCGTCGTCGTCGCCATCGGCACCGCAACCACTGGAAGCGTCGTTGCCGCCGCAACAACTCCCGCCAAATGCGCCGCGCCACCAGCCGCAACAATAATCACTTTTAGTCCGCGCGCAATTGCGGTCGACGCGTACTCGTGCGTCCTCGCTGGCGTGCGATGCGCCGACGTCACTTCAATTTCAAAAGGTATCCCGAATTTCTCCAGCGTCTTCGCCGCCTCGGTCATCACCGGCAAATCCGTATCCGACCCCATTATGATTCCGACCACCGCTTTCTGATCGCTCACGCTTCCTCCGCTCAGTTTAGAAGTTGGCCGGCTAGTTCGTCGGCTCAGATGATGCGTATCATTATAATGTAGCTCAACTATGCTTCAACGCCCGTCCGGCAATATCCGTCCGGAAGTGCGCTCCATCAAACTTAATCCAACGAACCGCTTCATAGCACGTCTTCACTGCCGAGGAGAGCGTTGCGCCTCCGCAGGTGACACCCAATACCCTACCACTACTTGTGTAGTATGAAGATCCTTCTCGCCCAGTCCCCGCGTGAAATACTTTCACTCCAGGAATCGCTTCCGCGTCCTGAATCCCACTAATTTTCTGCCCCACTTTCGGTGCCGCGGGGTATCCGGGCGTCGCCATCACTATGCAAACACTCGGATCGCGCTTCCAACGGATTGCATCGACGTCAAGTTTGCCGGCGGCGCAATTCGCCAGCGCCTCAGCCAAATCGAAATCCATCCGATAAATTATTGCCTGTGCTTCCGGATCGCCCATCCGGCAATTGAATTCCAGCACACTCGGACCTTCGGCCGTCAGCATCAATCCAAAATAAAGAAATCCACGATATGGCCTTCCTTCCGATGCCATCCCGCGAATCGCTGGACGCACAATTTCCTTATCAATTCGCGCAGCCAAATCAGCCGGCAACAATTCGTCCGACGAGTACGCTCCCATGCCCCCGGTATTCGGCCCTTTGTCATTATCGAAGACGCGCTTGTGGTCCCGCGCCGGTACCATCGCGGCGACGCGCTCGCCATCCGTCATCACAATGAGCGAAAGTTCTTCGCCGCGAATCGCATGCTCCAATAAAACGCGCGAGCCGCCTTCGCCGAATTCGCGCTTCTCCATGGAACGTTCGAGGAATTGTTTCGCTTCATCATAATTCTGCGCGACCAAAACTCCTTTGCCCGCGCACAATCCGTCGGCCTTAATCACCATCGGCCACTGAACATTTTTCAGCGCTGCATTGGCTTCGCTGGCTGAATTGTAAAATCCGTAAACGCCCGCCGTCTGAATTTTGTGGCGCTGCAAAAATGCCTTCGCGTAAATCTTGCTGCCTTCCAATTCCGCCGCAGCTTTTGACGGCCCGAATAACGCCATTGCCCGTCGCGCAAATTCGTCAGCAACCCCGGAAACCAGCGGCAGCTCCGGTCCGATCACTGTCAGGTCCGCGCCAAGCCGCGTTGCGAGATCCGCGATCGCGACTGGATCCGCCTGATTAATTGGAAAACATTCGACCTCGGCGGAAATTCCTCCGTTACCCGGCGCGCACCAAACTTTCTCGACGCGCGCGCTCTGCCGCAATTTCCACACCAACGCGTGCTCGCGTCCGCCGCCGCCTATCACAAGTATTTTCATGGGCGATTTCATGTAGTCGCAACGATAGTCGTTGCGCGCGAAAATTTCAACCACGCCGAGGCTCAGGTATGAATGCTCTGGATTTCATTGCCAAAATTTTCGCGCAGCATTCACGTGTCAATCCGCGCGCTCACTTGCCCCGCGCCCCGACTCGTGTTGATATCTAGTGCAGCGATCCGCGCTCGGCGTGAATTTATCCGACGCGCACGGCTGCGAATGCTATGACGTTCCATTGGGATTTCGCACTAGTTTTCGCCGCGCTGGGAATTCTAATTCCTTGGCGCGGATCCATACGCGTGAATAAATTAATCGCGCGCG
>Ga0193726_1000937_pt1 | contig 26099 bp, 23 predicted proteins | sample H2c1metaG_FD_144928 | JGI IMG/M metagenome (GOLD analysis project Ga0193726, IMG submission 144928) | Soil microbial communities from a riparian zone of the East river system, Colorado, United States - H2c1 | ecosystem: Environmental > Terrestrial > Soil > Riparian zone | place: USA: East River...
TAGCGACTTCTCCAAATCGATTCAAGGCCGCTCCCACCGCTATTAGAAGCACAACGAACTTGAATCGATTTGGAGAAGTCGCTAGCGCCGAGCGCGGCGGCGCTCCATCTGGATTGGGCGAGGAGGTGTCGTTCCCACTATCCTGCGCTGCTCGAAGATTCCGGCTGCGCGCCCAGTCTTCCAGTTCCGCCCGAAAAGCGTATACCGAGCCCATCTTGTCATGCAGGTGTCGGTGAACGGGCATCCCCTCCCGCTTTTCCCAGCGCTGCACCGTCGTCACATCGCGTTTGAGGTATGCCGATATTTCCTTCCAGGAATTCAGCCGGTCATCGATAGGTCTTTCGGAACGTGGCGTGTTTGGGGTTGCCTCACCCATCGTGTTCTCCGAACCGATCCGCGTTCCCGCGAGGTACGTAACCTTATTGTATCTCCGCCGCTCGGTACGTTAAAAGACGGCATTTGACAGCAAATGGACTCTACCGCACCTTGCCGTTTGACAACATCTGTTCAGGTGTCTGATCGTGTCCGCAGGTCTGCGGGACGGAATCAGCGAAATTCGTTTCTCCCTTCGTGACTCCCTCGCGAAGCCCGAATGCCCATGTGTCCCGAAGAGCTTTCGGCGACCAAGGCAGGGATCTTAATTCTGGAGGTGTTTCATGAACGGCAAACGCTTGCGGTCGATTGCACGGATCTTCGCGGTTCTAACGCTGGCGGCAAGTAGCGGCGCTTTGGCTTGGGCTCCCACGCCCGAGCACTTTAGGGGCACCTTCAACGACTACACGCCCCTGAATTCCGGCGCTACTCCGACCGGTCCATATGAAATGCGTGGTCATTGGTCGCTGGACCTGAAGCGAAACGGCAAGGCTGATTTTTCAGCGTTCATGACCATGGAACTGTCCGACTACTGGCTTTGGTTCTCGAATTCGGATCCCAGCAATCCGGACATTCGGGGCGCCCATACCCACCACATCACCATGACCGATGCTATCGTCACCTACCAAGCGACTGGTTGTCCCGCGGATAACCCTACCACCACAGCGCGTTTCATGGTCAGCGGCCTGGCGACGTTCATCACCGGCAATGGGAAGCCGGGGCCTTTTGAGGCTAAGGGCCCAACAACACTGCATGTCTGCATTACCGGTGGGTCAGACGTTACGTATTCGAATATGACAATGGAGCTCATCGGACCCGCCACCGGACATTTCGGCACCCAAGCTATCCACGGCGTCGTTCGCTTTCTGCACAAGGATGATGACGATAAGCATGACGATCGACACTAAAGATCGCCGACCCTGGACGATGTCGTCCACCCATCGGGGTAACCTCGCTCTACTGTCTCGCTGGCGCTCACTTGCTTTAACTTAACGCGGGCGTTGGCGGCACCTGTGAAAGTGTTGGGCGCGAACATCGTATTCGTTTTTGTTTGGCTGACTCACTATCCTTGCATTCGCGCACGGCGATTGTTAAATCTTGATGCCAAACGACCTTCCAGTTTGAGGTTCGAGTCTTGTTGAAGAAAATTCCTCTGACCGCAAAGCATTTTGGCCCAAGGACAGTCTCCAAGATTTCACGCACGGGCCTCGATGTTGCAAGCTCCTGAATGCTTGGAACGGACAAGAGATTTCTCTGCGGGTACCGACTATGGTCAAATTGTTTGTAAAAGCGTGCGACGGTGGCCTCGTCTAAGCACGCAGGGACAACAGCGAAACCATCCTGTTCCACCAGTAGTTTCAACGCGCTGGCCGTGCTTGCTTCGCTCAGATTCACGTTCACCGACCCCCGAGAGAGCGATTACGGCTAGGAGAAGTGCTATTCGCATCTCAGCGTGTTCAGCGGATCGACGCGTGTGGCGCGACGGGCGGGGAGGTAGCTTGCAATCATTGCGACCGCCATCAAAAGCAGAGTTACAGCAACGAGAGTCTTGGAGTCGGCCGGGTGAACGCCGAACAGTTGACTCGCCAGCAATGGCGTGGCAAGTAGGGCAGCAACCAGGCCGATTGCCACTCCTGCCAATGACATCAACAATCCCTGCGAGAGGATGAGGCGCAACACGTCCGCGTGCTGGGCACCGAGGGCCAGGCGGATGCCAATTTCGTGGGTTCGTAGTGTCACCAGATAGGCGATCACGCCACTGACACCGATAAACGCGAGTGCTAGCGCCAACGTCGCAAAGAGCGCAAGCAGAATTACAGCGAATCGTCGGCGGGCTAGCGAGACCGCCACGAGTTCGCTCATCGTACTGATGTCATAGACCGGTTGCTCCGCATCCACCGCGCGAATCTGTTCGCGCACCGCGCTGATGAGAGATCGCGGGTCTGACGCGGCGCGCACAACCAATGTTGTTCCGCCATAACCGGGAACATAGAACATTCCCTTGGATTCGGTAGCCAGGTCAGTATCGTGGACATCGCCCACGATACCAATGATTGTGGCCCACGTTCCTTCCTCCCAGCCGATTTCCGCACCAAGTGGGTCGCTGTCCGGCCATAAACGTTTTGCCAAGGATTCGTCAATGACGACTACCGCTCCAGGACCGAGGACATTTCCCGAGCGCATTTCCTTCGGTTCGAAAAGACGCCCACGAATCAACGGAATCCGCATCGTTTCGAAGTAGCCAGGCGTTACATACATATCGTTGGCGTGTGGGGCCGGGTCGTGCGGCCCTGTACTACGATTGCGGATTTGGAATAGCACGTTGTAACCATACGATGAAAATGGAACGCCGCTAGCCAACGCAGCGTGTGTGACTCCTGGGAGATTGAAAACTCGACCCACAACGGCATCTGAAAATGCTTTCATATGCCCGCCGTCCCTGTACTTCGCAGGAGAAAGTGACACGTTCATGGTTAGCAAGTTGCTAGGATCAAATCCTGTGCGCACATCAAGGAGCTTTGCGAAACTCCGCAATAGAAGGCCGGAACACACGAGCAACACGAGCGCAACTGCAATTTCGGATACCACGAGCATGCGGCGTAGCCTTAGCTTTCCACGACCGGTCCCGGGCCCGGCTCCGCCTTCTTTGAGTGTTTCAGTTAGATCAGTCCGCGCCAATTGAAATGCAGGCATAAGGCCGAACAGGATGCCTGCGAGGAGCGTCACCGCGAACGCGAAGCTCAGAACACTTAGGTCGAGCCGAACCGTGCTGACGTGAGGCAAGTCCCCAGGGGCCATCCGAATCAACACGTTGATACACGCCTGCGCCAACAGCAGACCCAGCACCCCTCCGCCAATCGAGAGCAACAAACTCTCTGTCAGCAGCTGCGAAACAATGTGCGCGCGGCCAGCGCCGATCACAGTGCGGATGGCAATCTCCCGCGCCCGGGCGCCGTTTCGAGCCAAGACAAGACCTGCGATGTTGGTGCAGGCAATCAGCAAGACCAGTCCAACGGCACCCAAAAGGATGTAGAGCGGCGCGCGCACGTCGCCCACCTGCTCATCCACGAGCGGACGCACCTCAATGCCGAATTCAGCGAATGTGCTGTCATTAAAGCGCGCAGCTTCGGTTGCCATGCCTGCTCGGGCCTGCGCAAGCGTCACGCCGGGTCGAAGCCGCGAGATCATGTCATAAGCCAACAGCCAGCGATTGTCTTCCGAGAACGATTCCGGAGGGAAGGCCACTGGTATCCAAAGCTCAACGTGGGGATACAGAAGTTCGAGGCTTTCCGGCATTACGCCGATTATTTCGAAGCTCCCTTCAACTAATTGGTAAGTTCCGCCTGCTGGATTCAACCTCTTCCCAATCACATTACGATCACCAACGAATAATCTCTGCCAAAGATTATGGCTCAGCATTGCGACATGCGAATTCCCATAGGTATCGTCGACCGCTGTAAAGGTGCGACCAAGGATTGGGTTGATGCGCAGCACGCGGAAGAGGCTCGCGGTTACCTGCATGGCTTCGACACGCAGGGGCTGGTCCCGGCCAGTGAGATTGAGATCGGTCTTTAGCAAAGCCGCAGAAGATTCGAACAGGTCTTCTCTCCGACTGAACTCACGAAACTGGGTGGCCGAGACGTTTGTGCGCGGCAAGTTCAATGTTGGTAGTTGATCGTGCAGAACGACGAGGCGTTCAGGGTCGCGAACCGGGAGGGGGCGCAAAAGAACCGTGTTGACCACGCTGAAAATGGCTGTGCTTGCGCCGATGCCGAGAGCGAGGGTGAGGACTACGACGATGGTGAAGCCGGAGTTCTTGCGGAGTTGCCTCAGGCCGAGGCGAATGTCCCGTAATAGCTGTTCCAGCCAAACCAAATTCCACACCTCGCGAGTATCTTCTTTGACGCGAGCCACGTTTCCGAACTTACGCACCGCCGCATAACGCGCTTCCTCGAGCGACATGCCGCGATCAATATTTTCCTGCGTCGCCATCTCGATGTGGTCGCGAATGTCCTGGTCGAGATCCACCAACATCCGCTTGCGACGCATCATGGTTGCTACTCCCCCGTCGGCCGGAGAATCCGCGCAATTGCCCCCACCATCTTGTCCCACTTGCTTGTCTCGTACGCAAGTTGCGCCCGCCCCTTTGCCGTCAGTCGGTAAAACTTTGCCCGGCGGTTATTCTCGGACGTGCCCTCTTCAACCGAAATCCATCTCCGCTTGATCAGCCGATGCAGCGCTGGGTACAGCGACCCCTGCTCAACCTGCAGCACTTCATCGGACCTAAATTCGATCGCCTTTGCAATGGCGTGCCCATGCGCTGTCCCCAGTAGAAGCGTGCGCAGAATTAGCAGGTCTAAAGTGCCTTGCAACAATTCGATGCGTTTGTTCTGTTCTTTGGTAGACATTCTAGGTGATGCTATGGCGACTCCAGTAGAATGTCAAGGTGAGCCAGTGTCAGGTAGTGACTCACTTTGGAGTCAGCACCCGCAACTTCTTCAACTGACTTCAGAAGGAAGGTAGCACGATCATTAGCGCTATATGGGCATTCACAAGCATGACGCCCCGCATCTTCGCTATCGTCGTCCAGGCAAGACCGTTTTCCTCGTGAAGTGACTTCAGCCATCGCTGAATATCGAGCGGCTTATGTCTTCCGCGATTTCGTTTCCGAAGCGCGGGACGAAGGATTTTCCCATGCCGTTTGTGGATACCAATGATAACGTGTTTCTCTATGAGACCCTTCCGCGCACAAGAATCCGCCCCGGACATGGCGCGCCGGGCGGCAAACACTGTTTACCCAGACGCGGGATTACCTGACGGCCGCGAAGAAAGAGCACCTAGCGAATGACACTGCGGAAGGTTTGGTTCAGCGAATGCGTGCAGCATTTCCCAGCTTTGACGGAGACGTTCTCCTTCATCACCCGCTCCGGTTCTTGTTCCCGAAGTCGTAGAACATCAGACCGGAATCAGCCGTCGCCTAAAGGCCTAGGAAGTATTGATGAAAGGATTGATCTTTCGCGAAACCGGTGAACCGAAGAGCGTATTGAAACTGGCAGAGATCCCTACTCCGCCTTTGGCCCCTGGCGAAGCGCTCGTCCGAGTGCTGCTGAGCCCGATCAACCCATCGGATCTGCACATGGTGCGCGGGCGTTATGGCTATCAGCCGGAATTGCCTGCCAGCCCGGGCGCTGAAGGCGTGGGGATTGTGGAGGCTGTAGGTCCGGGCGTGCAAGGTCCGACTCTTGGAACTCGCGTAGTTTTCGTTCACACGTGGAACACCTGGCGCGAGCAGATCGTTTGCCCAGTGGACAGGCTCGTGCCCATTCCAGTCGGCTTGGACGATTCGGCCGCCGCCACTTCCTACACGAATCCTTTGACTGCATGGGCATTGACGAGATCAAGTCACAACCTCAAGGAGGGCGACTGGCTCCTACAGACGGCGGCTGCATCCAGCGTCGGGAAGTTGGTGCTTCAATTGGCGCAGCAGTATCGATTCAAGACAATTAACGTCATCCGGCGGCGCGAGCAGGAAACCATCATCCGCAACCTCGGAGGCAATGAGGTAATCTGCACAGCCGACGAGGATCTCAGGGCACGCCTGCAGGAATTGACCGCGGGCCAGGGCGTTGAACGAGCGATTGACTGCGTTGCCGGGGAACTTGGCGCTGAGATTGCCCGCAACCTCGCTCCCGCTGGAACCATGCTTGTGTATGGAGCCCTTTCCAGTCATCGGCAGACGGACCCCGCGAAATTCACCATGCCGCTCTTCGCTCCGCGTTTGATTTATTCGACAGCGACGGTTCGCGGGTGGTGGCTTCCGCATTGGGTGGGTTCCCAGCCGCTCGCCGAAGTGCGGGCAGCGACGAGCGATCTCCTCACGATGTTGTCGAACGGAGCACTTACGCCACCAGAGATTGGGCGGTATCCATTTAAGGACTTCCAAGAGGCAATACGCCTAGCCGATGGTGAGGCAGGACAGCAAAAGGTCCTGCTGGACTTCTCCTAAAGGGCACCATAACCGGTGGAGCCTCATGGCGGTCGTCGCGAACCAAGCCGTAGCGTTTGACAAATCCATGTTGATGGCTTGTCCCCATCTCGGAGATGTGCTCCGTCCGGGGTTGATCCTGGATCACGGGCAAACCGGAACTTATCGGAGCGGTGGCCAGTCGTTCACTCCACCACGATACAACGGCTGCCTACGATGGCTTCAGCTTTCATGCGAACTTCCTCCGCTAGTCGCTTGCTTTTTTCGGCTGGTAGATCTCCTTCAACGACTACCTCGATAGCAGAAACGCCGACTTTTAATGAGACTGAGATTCCGTCGACGACAAACCTGGCACCATTCCAGTCCTCGCATGGCGAGACGGTGTATTCAATGCTGCTGGGCAAGAGAGCCTTGGGCTTCGGGTGTCGCTCTAAGACGTAAAGCCCCCCGTCTTCCTGGCAAATCGAAGCTTGGAACCAGTGCCGGTTCGTGGTGCGCCGCCAAGTCCATGAACTTACATCGAGAGCGAACTCTTCGATACTTCTCTTGATTTTTTGCTTACCGCCCTCCAGCAGAATATTTTGACCACCACGAACGCCAATGCTTCCGTCAGCACCAAGGTTGGCCTCATGTCCGAAGATCCAACCGGGCTTCTCTCCCGTGGTGGGCATCTCTGTAATCCGGAAGCTGGCCACGTCCAGCGAATAGACAGGAGTGTGGCCCGGTTGGCGAGCGTTTTGATAACCAAGTCGGCCAATTACAATGATTTGGTCATTTATGAGAGTTGCAGTGTGGAAGTCCGTCGGTGGGAAAGCCTCTTCCGGATAGCCATAGATCTCAATTTCATCCGCAGGTCCAAAAACTACAAGGTCGTTGTAAATACAAAAATCGGGGTCGTAGGAATCTTCATGTTCGCCGCCAACATAGAGAATTCGACCGTCAGCCAAGGTCGAGCGGGTCGCTCCCATTCGTTCAAAAGTCCAGATAGGGCCATCTTCACGGTTCAGCTGGACCTTAAATAGGTCGCGTGCGCGGTACGGGCCAAAACCAGACTTCAGTTTGCCATCGCGCATCATTAGACCCACGCTTGAGAGTCCGCCGTCTTGTTCTGTCGGTTCGCTATCATCGCCCCGCACCATCCATTCCCAAAATGCTTGCCGCATTCTTTCGGGGTTGGCATTTCCGAATTTCGGCCGTCGTTGTTGCTTGAACAGTGCTGCGTCAATTTCCATACGGTCAATTCTAGACCAACTTGCCGAGGCTCAAATGGACGAGGTCGGTGGCTCCAGCCCACGCGGTCCTACTGGGTTTCGAAGCGGATATGGTCTCCGACGAGAAACTCTCGCGTGTTGATGATCATCCTCCATGCGCAAGACAACTTCATCGCCGATATTGATTCCTAGTGCCTTGCGAAGAGGTACGAATACACGCATCACGATTTCTCCTTTCCTTCACCCATGACCATGGACTGCTTCTTATTCCTAAGCCTGTAATGCGACGTCTAAAAAGACTCTCCAACCATTTCTTCGCTCCTCTTCCAAAGGGCTTCGGCGTTGGTTGGATCCACCGCGTAGGCTCGAACCCCTTCGCTGACTACGGTGAGGGCGGCATCATCCGGAACGACGTTGCCAACGTGGCAGTTCTCGCAGTAACAACCGCCGATTTCATCCGCAGCAGCAACAACCCCGGCCCATACGGAGGTCGCTGCACCTTGCGGAATCGTCTTCAACTGGAACGGTCCCTTGCCTTCAGCAGCAAGCTGCGCACTGATCCGATCGACCTGTTTTTGGATTTCGTCGGCGTCGAGGTGGCGTCCAAGCTCAGTTTGTATGCCTCCGGGATGTACGGCGGCGGCCCGCACGCCGCGCCCGCGATGCCGCTTGTCGAAACCCACGGAAAAAAGGATGTTTGCAGTCTTCGACCGACCATATGCGAGCCATGGGTCGTAAGGTGTCCGCTCAAAATTGGTATCCTGTAGATCAACGTTTGAGAACCGGTGACCGGCCGAGGACAGGTTGATCAACCTGCCTCCGGCGCGGATCAGCGATGCAATCCGGTTCACAAGGACGAAGTGGCCCAAGTGATTGGTACCGAACTGCATCTCGAAGTGGTCCGCGGTATTGGTAAACGGTGTGGCCATGACGCCCGCGTTGGCGATGATCACATCGAAGGGTTCGCCCTTTTTGAGCAGTCCTTCGGTGCAAGCCCGGACGCTCTTCAGACTGGCAAGATCCAGCGCAACGAGCTCGAAGCTTCCGGCATTCGCTTCAGCATCCTTTCGCACCTGCGCGGTTGCCGCTTCAGCTTTCTTTAAATCCCGTGCAGCACCCACAACATGTGCGCCCTGAGCGGCGAGGGAGCGCGCCGTCTCTATACCCAGTCCAGCCGAAACACCGGTAACAAAAATTCGCTTTCCACACAAATTAATCCCAGACAAAACATCTTCTGTTGTCGAGGTTGCTCCAAATACGTCCACCATTGCGTTCCTCCTTGCGCTGGCCCGTTCGAGTGCTGTGCGTATGCCAAGGGCATTGACGGGCCGCCTCAATTTCGATAAAACGGAGAGTGTCTCCGAATTCTTTGATAATCGGAGACTGTCTCCGGTTACATAATTTTTGCCATGCCTAAAAAACATTCCCAACCCGCCGGGCGAAAGCCGCGCAGTGACGCCCAGCAGAATCGCGACCGCATACTGGAAGTGGCCAAGGTGGCATTCACCCGGTCAGGTACAAATGCCAGCTTGGATGACATCACCAAACAGGCGGATGTGGGGCCAGGCACCTTATATCGCCATTTCCCGACGCGCGATGCCCTGATCGAGGCCGTTTATCACACTGAGGTGGGAAAGCTGGGGGCAGCACAACGGGAACTATCGGCTAGCCTGCCTCCGATCGAGGCGTTGCGGGCATGGATGATGCTTTTCGTCGACTACATTGCCACAAAGCAGATCATTGCAACGGCGCTGAATAGCTTGGTCGGCGGTCCTTCACGGCTGTACGGGTCTTCCCGCGCTCAGATTACGCAAGCGATTAATACACTTGTGAAGGCTGCTATAAAGAGCGACGACGTACGCAAGGACCTCGAGCCAGTCGACCTGCTTCGCGCGCTGATTGGCGTCTCCAACGTAGCCACCGACCCCGACTGGCAGGAAAGCGCCAGGAGACTCGTGGACATCCTGATCAAAGGTTCGCGGCCAGCTAAGTAGCACCCGGCGGCCTGACTCCCGAATTGTCGGATACCCGGAAGCAAGCCAAATCGGCAGCGGGCGACCAATACCGGGAAGTCGGCTTCTCGACTGCAATCGGTCCATCGAATCGAATCAAAGGCAATTTCCCCCAACCGGAGTTCTGGACAGCTGCGAAGGCCGCACGGACTTCGAGGTCCCTAACTCTTGAAGCGATTCTTATTGATCCTTAGCGACCGAATCTTCGATTCCAGGGTGGACCGCGGCATCCCTAACTTGACCGCTGCGCCCGTGGGACCCGCCACACGACCACCGGTATCTTTCAGTGCAGTCTCGATCATGACCTTTTCCTGCACCAGGAATCTCCGACGGAGCCCAACTTGCTGTTTCGACTCTGGTATCAGAGGCGGCGGTAACCAGTTTTCATCGATCGAGAATATCTCAGTTTCGCAAAGTATCATCGAACGCTCGATGACGTTCTGCAGTTCGCGAATGTTTCCCGGCCAAGCATAGGACTGAAGCAATTCCAGCGTCTTCTTGTTTATACGTTTAATCTGCTTGCTAACTTTTCGTGCATAGCGATCGATAAAGTATTCGACCAGCATAGGAATGTCCTCTCTTCGTTCTCGAAGAGAAGGTAACTCGATCGGAAAAACATTCAGCCGATAAAATAAATCACTACGAAAAGACCCAGAGATGATGGCGGCCTGCAAGTCACGATTGGTAGCAGCAATCACTCGGACGTCAGCGTGGATTCGACGAGTGCCGCCGACACGCTCAAACTCATGCTCCTGCAAAACACGAAGCAGAGCGGTCTGAGTCTCCGCAGGAAGTTCTCCGACTTCGTCGAGGAAAAGTGTCCCTCCATTTGCTAGTTCAAACCGACCAAGGCGCTGCTGAGTAGCGCCGGTAAAGGCGCCTTTCTCATGGCCGAACAACTCAGAAGCGATAAGGTCACGGGGAATTGCCGCAAAGTTCACACTAACGAACGCGCGCGACGCCCGCCCTGATATTCGATGTATCGCGCGTGCAACTAGCTCTTTGCCTGTTCCCGTTTCGCCGGTGATGAGGACCGTAGAGTCACTCGGAGCGACTTTGGAGATGCGCGAGAGTACAGCTTTCAAAGCCGGAGAGGTTCCAATTATCTCTTCAAACATCGAGGCCTTGTCGATTTCTTCGCGTAGAGCGACGTTTTCGCTGCGAAGCCTGTCTTCCGCCTGCTTTCGATCCTCGATGTCCGTCGCGGCAACATACCAACGCATAATCTGTCCCTGTTCGTCGCGCAATGGGTTAAAGCGAGCCAAGAACCAGCGATAGGCGCCATCGCGTCTGCGTAGTCGAAACTCAAACTCGTCAGCAGAGCCACGAGCGACGACGTGAACAAAGACACCGTCCAACCGCCCGTCGTCATCAGGATGAACGTAATTGCCGCGACCCGGAGACTGTTGCCACTCTTCGAGACTAGTCCCGAAATAATCGAGCGAGGCACGGTTAAGGTAGAGGCGTTCACGGTTAGGTCCGTAAACCCCAATATGTTGAGGCGCAAGGTCCAGCATCTGCCGAAGGCCTGCTTCTTGTTCGCGGATTTTGTCTTCCGCCAGCTTGCGATCAGTAATGTCCTGGATCGTACCGAACATTTGCCAGGGAAGGCCCGCCCCGTCTCTCTTCAAATCGCCCTGACTGTGCACGACACGAACTTCGCCGTTGGGGCGAACGATCCGATGTTCTGCGTCTACGCGCACTTCGCCTTGAACAGCTTCGGCAGCCCTCCGAAACACGAATTCTCGATCCTCGGGATGGATCGACTCCCTAATTGTCGTCAATTCAATGGGACATTCCTGAGGGTGCAGTCCGTAGATCCGGTACGTCTCATCGGACCAGGTCACGTGATCCGTTCTGAGGTCCCATTCCCAATACCCAACATGCGCAACACGCTGGGCTTCTTCAAGCTTCGCTGTGTTTTCTTGCAACTCCCTCTCGCGCTCCTGAATCACCGCTTCTGCATGGCGCTGCTTGCTAACATCGGTGACCGCTCCCACAAACTCCAAGTTGCCCGCGGTATCCCGCGAAGGATGAGCCGTTACTCGGACGTGCTTGACGGAACCGTCAGGCAGTTGCAGCCGATGCTCAAAATCAAAGCCCTCGCCGTGACGCGATGCTCGGTCGATTTGCTCCTGCACCAGACCATGGTCCTCGCGATGAACTCGTGAAAGGATAAAATCCACCGTAGGTTTCGTCTTCGGATCACACTGAAAGATGCGGAAGCTCTCCTCGGACCAGAAGATCTCTCCACTCGAGACCTTCCAGCCGAAGCTACCTGTATGACTTAGTCTTTGGGCTTCGGCGAGATACGCTTCACTGTTCCGGAGGGCTACCTCCGCCGCCTTGCGTTCCTCAATATCTAGGCTCGAGCCATACCACTTGACGATGTCGCCGTTTGTATCGCGAAGGGGCACTTTCCGGTGGAACATCCAGCGGTAATCTCCACCAGCTCTCCGGACACGGGTTTCATACTCGAAAATTTCTCCTGTCGCGAGGCAGGCTCGCCACCTGCTCAAGATTCCGTCAGCGTCCTCAGGATGAACGAAAGCTGTCCAATTCCAGCCAGCCAATTCGTCCAGTGTCACTCCCAGATACTCCAGCCAGCGTTTATTGAAGTAGTCGAGGTAACCGTCGGGCCTGCCAGTGTGAATCAGCGCAGGAATCGAGTCGACAAGCGCTTGCATATCGACCAAGTCGGATTCCCGCCGCGGAGACAACATGCCGCGCATCATACACCTCTCCCAGCCGCGCATCGATAAGGCCGATTCAAACTGAGCCTTCCGTGCAGTCCCGAGCCCTGCCAAGATTCGATTCATTGCGGAGTACTTAAGTAATTCTTTTTTCCTGAAGCACCGCTTCGACACGAGCCGATGGCCTTTGTACACACCCTCGCCATTTGTCGAAAGGTCGCCGCGTGCACAGCTGCTAACAGATTATTCTTCAGGTACTTACGATTGGAACCGCAATTGCCCTGTACGTTGAAGGTTGTGAGGTCGGCGAGGAACCCCGTGCTGAGGATCACAAAAGACAAGCGGTCAAGTGGTCGTTAAGGTCAGTGGTCAACTAACCGCGGAAAACGTGGCGGAGATGGAGGCGCTCATTGCGGCAGAAGGTAAAGGCAAACGAATTGTCTTGGACTGTACAGATTTGCGGTCCGTGGACGGCGAGGCCGTTAAATTTTTTGGAGAAGTGGGAAGCTGACTCGATCAAGCTGAGGAACTGCGGACTACGGTTAGGAAGTCTACGTCGTGGAAGATTGCTGCGGCGACGTGAGCCAGCTTGCTCACGACAACGCGATGAACCGCGTCGTGCAAGCCGGCGCAAAACCAGTCACGCCCCTATCTGCCAAACGCAACGGAGGAAATTGCTATGAACATACCAACGCAAGCGGATGATGCGGAATCAGGTATATCCCCTGACTCCAACGAGGGATCGCGCTGTATATCCCGCCGCAATATGATTCTTCGCGGTGCAGCAGTGGTCGCAGCCATAAGCCTGCCGAAGAAGAGCTTGGCATCAACGCCGCTCTCAACGACAGACCAGCCATCAAAGAACATCACTGGAAAGGATGACAGCATGAATTCGACAACAGAAATACCGGAAACCGCGCAGGCATTTGATCCCAGAAGCTTCACCGTTGTACCTGCGCGAACGTTTGAAGATCTGCGCGTTGGCGAAATCTTCCGCGCACCAAGCCGTACACTCACCGATGCGCACGCTTCGGCCTTCCAGGCCGTTTCGGCTGACAATCATCCTATTCACTACGACCTGGAGTATGCGCGGCGTCATGGACACATTGCCCCGGTGGTGCATGGCTTGCAGGTACTCGCGTTCACGGCTCCCGGGGCAACGCTCTTTCCTCAGTACATCGGAGACGTGTTCATTGCGTTTACCGAGGCGTCCTGCAAGTTTCTCAAGGAAGTACATGCCGGAGACACGCTCTATTCTGCTCTCGAGATTATTGCTCTCACCCCGCAAGAAGATAGCGGCCAAGTAACGACGAGGGCCACAGTCCATAACCAGCGCGGTGAACTCGTGCTCTCTGGGGAACACAAGTATCTTCTACGCCGACACGCCTAGCTCGTATCGGTTCCAAGCAGCTGGAAAACCACGAGGTACTCGCAACGGATTGCAGGAAGGTATGTGCGCGAGTGGATCACGAGACAACGACGCGGAGCTAGGTCAGAGGGATGTCGACTTCGTCATATTAAGTCTACTTGCATATGAGTCGTTCGTGTTCATTTTGGAAAGCTCACACCCGACGGCGCAACAGCTGTGTGAGATAAATTCGCAGTTATCTAAAAGAAGGGACGCGATTTCGAGACCGGACTTGCTGCTTGCAACGGATCTCCGTCAACATTGCCATGACAATCTCTAGTAGGACAATACTCGCAAATGGTATACGCCAACATTATCTTGAGGCAGGAGATGGCCCTGCAGTTGTGTTATTGCATGGTTTCCCCGAAACAAGTTACGCATGGCGTTTTCAGATTCCCGAACTTGCGAAGAAATATCGTGTAATCGCACCTGATCTGCGCGGGTACGGAGAAACCGACAAACCTTCATCAGGCTATGACAAGCGCACGATGGCAACAGACCTCCGCGAACTAATGCGGGCGTTGAATCTACCGAAGATCGCGCTTGTTGGACATGATCGCGGCGCTCGTGTCGCAACTCGCTTCGCTAAGGATCATCCGGAGACTGTTGACCGCCTGGTTGTGATAGATAATGTACCAACTCGAATCGTTGGTCGAGAACTCGACGCCGCAAAAGCGAAAGGATATTGGTTTTTCCTTTTTCACCTAGTTCCGGACCTTCCCGAGGCACTCATCACTGGTCGTGAAGACATCTGGCTGCGTTACTACTTCTCCGACTGGTGCTTTGATCCGCTGACCATTCAGGGTGAAGCGTTTGAGACGTATGTCAAAGCGTATCGGGCACCTGGCGCGATACGCGGCGCCATGGAGGACTATCGCGCCAACGCTTCCGATGTCGCCCAGGACCACGCCGATGCTTCTGTCAAGATCGCTTGCCCGGTAATGTCGCTTTGGGGGCGCGACTGTAAGTTAGTCGGCGAGATGTTTGATATGCCCCGCGTGTGGGCGGAGATGGCAAGCAATCTCGTCACTCACGCCATTCCAGAATGCGGGCATCTCCCTCATGAGGAGAAGCCTGAGGAGATCAATCGTCTCCTGATCGCCTTCCTCGCAGGCTGGAAAGGCTGATTGCAATTAGTAACCGCTGGATGGGCGTCCTCATCGTTTGTAATGCACATGCAGTGCTTAACGAGACTCAGGAGATAGGCCCTGATATCCCGCTTGATATTTAGCAGTGCCTGCTCCGACCCTCCGGCAGGGGATGGGTCTGTATTCCTAGGCGCGGGACGAACGACCTCAATACTGTTAAGAGCTATTTTCACTTTGGCAGGTCCGAGTCCGCATCGGCGTCAATCCAAGATAGAGCCTGCTCGCTGCCCGCGACCGCGAGCTTCCGGTATTCTGTCGTCCCTCTCACATCAGAAGGGCTCCGCCGTCTACTACGACGGTTTGGCCCGTGCTGTATCCCTCCTGCATGAGGAAAAGATAGGCGCGCGCAATTTCGCAAGCTTCGCCCACCCGGCCCACGAGCAAATGATTGCCCACGTTCGCGTACATGGCCTCCCGATCTTGTTCCTGCATGTTCTTCCACAGGTTCGTTCGCACGACGCCAGGACATACCGCGTTGACACGAATCGGCGCCAACTCGACCGCCAGGGCACGCGTCAAGGCTTCGATCGTTCCGCAGATGCTTGCGGCCACTGTCCATCCCTTGTGCGGGCGCCGGCCTGCGACTCCGGTAGTGAGCACGATCGAGCCTTCCTTGCGGATACCCGGGCTTGCGTACTTGACCGCAGCCAGAGCAGCCCAATAGCGCAACTCAAAAGCGTGCCGGGCTTTGCTAAGGTCCGTCGCTGCAAGCTCATTCAATTGCAGCGTGTCGCCAGCAGTGAAGACCAGGTGATCGAAATCACCGATCTTCTGAAACACATTTTGAATGTCGCGCTCATTCGAAAGATCAAGCGTGTGCCCTTCCGCTTTTCCGTCGAGCGTGGCGACCGCTTGTTTAACCCGGTCTGCGTTACTCGACGCGATGATTGCTTGTGCGCCGCGTGCCACCACCTGTTGCGCCACTGCTAACCCGATGCCGGACGACCCGCCGAGTACCGCAATTCGTTTCCCCGAAAGCTCCCCGTGATTCTCAGTCTGTTGCCTTTGTGCCATCGTGTTCTCCTCTTCCTGTGGCTTACAACCGTTGCCACACTCCAGTAGATGGCTTCCATCTCTCATACGCTCCATGCATAATGGTCATAGCCTGTATGCGTTTAGAGAAACTGCGACAAATCGATTTGAACCTCTTGGTCATCTTTGCGGTGATCGCCGAGGAAAAAAGCGCCACCAAAGCGTCTGTCCGACTATTGCTCAGTCAACCGGCGGTCAGCCGCGCCCTTCAGCGCGCGCGCTCCATGTTTCAGGACGAGCTGGTGATTCGCTCGTCTTCAGGGCTTGAGCTCACGTTGCGAGGGCGCAAGATTCTCGAGGAACTTGAACAGCTCCTTCCCAAAATAGAAGGCCTGGTTATGCCAAGCGTCTTCGATCCGAAAAGGGAGCCGAGCAATTTCCGAATTTCCGGCCCGGACAATGTTTGCATGGCGCTGCTACCGCACTTGTGCCGCCGCTATACGACCGAGCGTTATAAGGTGAACTTTGATTTCCTACCGTGGCAAGCTGATGCTGTGGACATGCTGGAGCGCGGAAAGCTTGACCTCATTCTCCACATTGACGACGGCTTGCTGCCCTCTCACTTGAGTTCGGAGAGACTTTACCGCGAGGACTGGATCTGCGCTGTTGCCCGCCAGAGCAGGTTTGGCGATCGCCTGACACTGAAGCAGTACCTGGCTGCCGAGCATCTTACGGTCACAACTCTTCCCAGCGTGCAGAACATCCCGGACAAGCAGCTTGCGGCATTGGGTGCAAAGCGCCGCTCCTCTGTCCGCATGCCCTATTTTGGCGCGGCCCTTAGTTGCCTTCCTGGCACCGAACTCGTCCTCACACTGACCAATGGCATGAGGCAAATGGTGGAAAGGAATTCCACCTTGCGGGTCGTGAAGGCGCCCCACGAGTTGCGTCCATTTCATTTCTTGATGGTCTGGCACCCGAGGCTCGCTGCAGACGCGCGGCACACATGGCTTCGCGAGGCGGTGCGCGAAGTTTCTCCTCAGGAAGCATCTGGGCAATGTCTTTAGCCAATGCGGTTGACGACCGCCGACTTGATCGGATACTGGCCGCCGCCTACCAGATGTGTCGTTCTTGCGCCCTGAGTGCGGACGATCCTTCCTGAGTGGTCGGCTAACCGGAAGGGATCTGATGCTTGCTTACTGAAATGAGCTGGATGGCCCCCTACTTAAGATATGTGCGAACGATTTGAATCATGTCCTCCGCGGCTTCCTCGGCGGATTTCGAATTCTTCGGCATATGGTTGAGGATGTGGTCTTCCATGAGTTCTCCCATTAGGCTGTTGATCGCGCCACGGGCGGCGGCGAGACGGCGGAGAATCTCGGAGCATTGCTCATCGCCATTCAGTCCCTTGAGTACGGACTCCAGCTGCCCGATGACTTTTTTGGTTCGATTTACCAAATCCAATTTTTCTCGCGAAGTATGCGACATTTGCTTGACTATCCTATCCGGGTAGGGTATCTAGTAAATACGCCTACCCAGTAGGGGTAGGGTACATGGAGAAACGCTAGCATATATGGAAATGAAACCTCAAGAACCGGAACCCCCAGGTAGCAGCAACCACCTGGAACTCCACGATTTGCGAGCCTAGCGTCACGCACTTCCAAACGCCCCGCTCGCTCTCGCGGAACACACAAAAACACGAGCGAGTGGGATTCTTCGCAGCCGCTGTAAAGATCCCCACCTGACAAATTAAAGACAGCCTCGCGAGGTCATTCCTGCGCGATCAGCACGGGTGTGCCCCGGGGAAGGTAGGAGGGGACAATATTCCGAGTTTTAACGGAATTTCCCGAACTCTTCGCCCGGTTCCCGCATGCACTGCGTTTGTGTGCGGGTCCACGACAACGGACGAAACTGGCTCATTTCGATCTGGATTGAACCAGCACCCATCGCGTTCAAGTCACGACTTCAAGAATCATCGGGTGGAATCGACCCGGCTGCTACTCCCGTTGGACGACGGGAGGGAAACGAAGTGGAACGGATTGAGAAGGAAGATCTGCAGTGCGTTCTTCCGTTTTGTAGTTGAGAAATGCGGGAGTGAGTGGAGAGAACAATGCTTTGGCAGCACTTTGCAATTCGATTAGGACTAGCACTGGTCCTCGGAGCCTTCATTGGGGCCGAACGCCAATGGCGGCAGCGTATGGCCGGGCTTCGGACAAACGCTTTGGTGGCGGCCGGCGCGGCCATGTTCGTCATGCTCTCGGCCCTTGCCGCACGCCCGGACGATAGCCTTCGGATCGCAGGACAAGTTGTTTCGGGGGTCGGCTTCCTGGGTGCCGGGGTAATCCTGCGGAATGGGCTGAACATCACGGGACTCAATACGGCCGCAACACTGTGGTGTTCGGCAGCTATTGGAACGCTGGCGGGGTATGGCATGTACGGATCCGCGATCACGGGCGCAGTTGCCGTTATCGCCGCGAATGTCTGCTTGCGGCCCATCGGGAAGGCGCTCAATCGCGGAATGGGCGCCGTCGACGCGGACATTACCTATCTATTTCGGACCACCGCCCGGATCGATCAGGAAGCTCACATGCGTGCGCTCTTGCTTCATTCGCTAGGCGGACAGCCTCTGCTGCTCAAATCGCTGAAGAGCGATGACGTGGAGCACACGGACAAGGTCGAGGTGCAAGCCATCCTGACAAGCACGGGCAGGCAGAACCTGCTTCTCGAACAAATTGTCAGCCGCCTGAGTTTGGAGCCCGGCGTCAGTGGGGTTAGCTGGGAGATCGTGGCCGAACATGAATAGGGAGAGGAGGAAGAAATTTGGAAATGCAATTGAGTAATAACGAAAAACCAAGTCGTAGATGTGAGATGCCACTGGTCATTTGCAAGCACTGGTCGCTACCAATTCGCGAGTAAAAAAAGGAGAGAATCATGCATGGCGTAAAAGAGAGAATCGTATTTTTGCTGTTTGCAGTTTTTGTCGTCGCCTTCGCCGCGTACGCAGAGGTTGGGGGGAAAATTACAGGTGTCGTCAAGGACCAGAGTGCTTCCGTCATAGCTGGAGCGAAAGTGGTCATCACGAACACGCAGACCGGAACGCAGCTAACGGCGATCACCGATCAGGGTGGCGTATTTACATTTCCTGTCTTGCCCGTTGGGCAATACCAAATCGATGTAACTTCCGATGCGTTCCAGGCCTACCGGAAGGCGGGCCTGGTAATCGACATCAATAGCGCGCTCGTATTGGACGTGACGTTGCAGGTCAAGCAGCAGGACCAATCGATTGTGGTTACCGAAGACGCCGCGCAAGTAGAAACGACGGACACCCAACTCGGGCAAGTGCTGGGAAGCAAAAAAGTCACCGAGATTCCGCTGAATGGCAGGAGTTATGCGGACCTGTTTGCCACACAAGTGGGTGTCACGCCACTGACGACAAGCGGCGCAGGGAACAGCACGTCCGGAGGTGGTTTTGGGACGGTTCCGGTGGCAGGGGCCACGAATACCGGCCAGTTTTCGATCAACGGCCAACGCGAGGACGCCAACGGGTTTTCCATCAACGGGGCGAATGTCCAGGAAGGTATCGGGCAGCAAGCCGGAATTATTCCAAACCTCGATTCCATCGCGGAATTTCGCATCCTGACCAGCAATACCGACGCGGAGTATGGGAACTATAGTGGTGGATTGATTAACGTTGTGACCAAGTCCGGCGGCAATGCCTTTCATGGGTCGGGTTTTGAGTTTCTTCGCAATACGGATCTCGATGCAAAAAACTACTTTTCCACGGAGCGCTCGATATTCCAGCAGAATCAATATGGCGGGACGCTGGGTGGGCCCGTCAAACGCGACAAGCTCTTCTTCTTTGCCGACTATCAGGGACAGCACACCAAGCAGGGACAAGATACGGGAGTAGTCGCTGTTCCTTCGTTGGCCAATCGGACTGGCAACTTTTCCGATTCCCCAACCTTTGCTGGCAAAGTGAACGGCCCCTATCTGGCTCAGACTCTCTCGAACCTTCTGGGCTACCCGGTTGCACCGGGCGAGCCTTTCTCCAGCGTCTTCCCGGGAAACGTAATTCCGCAAGCCGCATTCTCCATTCCCGCCACAAAGATACTCCAGTACATCCCCTCTCCCGATCTTGGAACGAACAATTTCGAGTCGACCGCCGAAGCGCTGACGCTTCACGATGAGAAGGCGGCCGGGCGCATCGACTGGAACACGAATCGCTCGGGCAATTTTTCGTTCTACTATTTCTATGACAAATATAATCTCGCCAATCCCTATCCTTCCGGCTTCGGTGGTGCAACGGTTCCCAATCCAACCGGTGGATCCTTCGGCGCGACGTCGAATGGTTTGGACCAATTGTTTGTGGTGAGCAATACGAAGACGTTTGGCTCGACACTTGTCAATGAAGCACGCTTCAGCGCGACGCGCCTGAACAACAATTTAGGTGTTCCTCAGGGTGGCGTCGGCACCACGCTTGCCCAGCAGGGCATCACGGCGGGAGGCCAAGGCATCATTCAGGGCGCACCGAAGTTTGCGGGTGTGGAAACGTTGTACTTCAACTCGTTTACGACCGGAACAGAACCGTTCTTTGTGGCCCAGGTCAACAACACCTTTGATGCGAGCGATATCGTTTCCAAGGTTAGAGGCAATCACACCTTCAAGACAGGTTTCGAGTACATCTGGTACAAAGTGAAACAGAATCCGGACCTGGTTGCCAATGGGACATTTTCGTTCTTCGGTAGTGGCAATCAGTCCACCGGCAACGGCTTCGCCGATTTCCTGCTTGGGCTTCCCGATTTTTACTCGCAGCAGTCTTCCCCGGCATTCTACGAGAGCGCCGCGAATGGCGGAATTTTTGCCCAAGACAGCTGGCGCGTGCGTCCGAATATCAGCATCAATTATGGACTGCGCTGGGATTACATCACCCCGTGGGCCGAGAAGCATCATCAGACCACCACGTTTGTTCAGGGTGTCGAGTCAACTACATTTCCGGGCGCGCCGCTTGGTTACCTCGTTCCGGGCGATCCTTTGCCAGATGGTTCGCATATCCCTGCTGCGATCGCGCCGTCGCCGCTCGATAATTTTTCGCCTCGCCTCGGCATCGCCTACTCACCAGCTTTTTCGAGTGGAGGGTTGAGCAGACTGACGGGCGGGCCGGGGAAAACCAGTATCCGCGCTGGCATCGGACGCTTTTTCACGGCTGTCGAAGGGCTCACCGTTGCGTACCCCACGGGCAATCCACCCTATGGACTGACCTATACGAGTCCTGAAGCGCCAGTGATGGCCACGCCGTTTGTAGGCGCACTGACCGGAACGAACTACATTCAGCAGTTTCCGGTGAACGTTCCACCGTACAACGTGTCAGCCACAAATCCCGATCCGAATGTGGATTGGTCGCGCTACACGCCCATCAGCGGAGCCGGGAGCGTGTATCCTCACAACAAAACGCCCTACACAATGTCGTCGAATCTGACGGTTGAGCGTCGACTTGGTTCGAACACGCTGTTGAGCATCGGTTACATCGGTGCCCTCAGCCGCCATCTGTTGGCAGTCCACTCGGTGAGTCCTGGAAACCCGGCGCTCTGCCTGAGCTTGAGCCAAGCCCAGGATGTGATGCCGGGAACTCCGACCTGCGGGCCGCTCGGCGAAAACACGGTGTACACGCGCGCCGACGGGACGGTTGTCAACGGAACGCGTTCTCCATATCCAAACACAATCGGCACGGACGCGGTTTACCAGAATATGGGGAACGCCAACTACAACAGCCTGCAAACGTCACTCAAACGAACGGCGGGACGCTTCACTTTCCTGGCGAGCTATACCTATGGCAAGTCGATGGACTGGGCTTCCAGCATTCAAGAACAGGTCAACCCCTTGGACTTTCGCAAGGAGTACGCAATCTCTGCGTTCGACCTCAAACACAATTTTGTCTTCAGCTACAACTATGAGCTGCCCATTGACAAATTGTTCCGCACATCGAACCGCCTTACACAGGGCTGGGCAATTTCCGGCATCACCCGCTATGCCACAGGATTGCCGATTACGTTTCAGAGTTTCGGGGACAACGCGCTGGTTCAAGTCCAGAATAATGGCGTCAATAGCGTCAGCATCGATCTTCCGGATTACAATCCGAGTTTGGGTGCGCTGGATATCAACCGCAACCCCCGCAACAATTCTCTGGCCTTCAACACCGAACTGTTCAGCCCGAACGCGCTAGGCACGTTTGGCAATTCTTCCCGTCGTTTCTTTTACGGGCCCGGTATAGACAATTACGACATGGCTCTGCGCAAGGTCACCCGGGTCACTGAAGCCGCTTCCCTGGAATTCCGTTTAGAGACCTTCAATACCTTCAACCATGCTCAGTTCGATGGTGCCAACGCGGTGGACGGCAACATCGCTGATTCTACTTTCGGGCAAATTCTGAGGTCGCAGCCAGGCCGCGTCTCCCAGCTTGCTCTGAAGTTGAACTTCTAAGTAGAGGAACGAGGAGGTCTGCGAAACTCCGCGGCCCTCTTTGACCTCGTTCCTTTCGTTTTTCGTTCAGCAGGTTTTTCCAAACCTCAATCCAACTCACAACATATGATTTCTTGTACGACGTCCGCGCATTTGGGGAGTCCACGCGGTCTTCACAAGGTTACTTATGTCTCAGGCCGCTGATCACACCAATAAATACGAAGCTCACTTTTCCCTTTCCCGGGGCCTGCTCCACGACCTGCTACTTGGGTTGGTGAGTGCTGGCTTTCGTTGCATCTGGACAGTTCGGGCCAGCGGTACCATCGATGGTCGGGTTTCACCGATGCGGCTACAATGCACCCATGCTTACGGTCCTGGCCATTTCCAACTATCGGTCCTTGCGGAAGCTCATTGTCCCGATGCGGGGGCTCAATGTAATTACCGGCGCGAACGGAAGTGGAAAATCCAGCCTCTATCGTGGCCTTCGACTGCTTGCCGACACTGCACAGGGTAGCCTGATGCCTTCTTTGGCTCGCGAGGGCGGACTGCAATCCACACTGTGGGCGGGCCCAGAATCCATTTCACGCTCCGTAAAGCAAGGAGGCTTCCCGGTTCAGGGCACTACGCGGGATAGACCGGTCAGCCTTTCCCTCGGATTCGCGAGCGACGAATTTGGCTATTTGATTGACCTGGGCCTGCCAGCCGCGGGGACCACGGCGTTTCAGCTTGACCCCGTAGTCAAGCAAGAGTGCGTCTGGCATGGAGCGCTTCCCCGTCCGTCGACAATCCTAGCCGAGCGTCGCGGGCCGATTGTTCGACTCCGAACGCGAGACAATGGCTGGAATGTCGTCACCGAGTCGCTCTCTCCATTCGATACGATGATGATGCAAGTCGCCGATCCGCAGAACGCACCGGAAATGCTCACCTTGCGGGAATCGATTCGTGCATGGCGTTTCTACGATCACTTCAGAACTGATGCGGACGCACCGGCTCGCTCGCCTCAGATTGGTACCTACACTCCGGTTCTCTGTAACGACGGGTCCGACATAGCAGCTGCCATTGAAACCATCCGGAAATTCGGTGACGGCGAAACCCTCAACTCAGCCGTGGATGACGCTTTTCCAGGGAGTCATCTCGCAGTGGAAGCGAACTCAGGACGTTTCACGCTGCAAATGACCCAACACGGCCTGCTCAGAGCTCTGGGTGCGACCGAACTATCAGACGGTACCCTGCGATACGTCCTCTGGATTGCTGCGCTGCTGACGCCACGGCCGCCTGCGCTGATGGTCCTCAATGAACCCGAGACCAGTTTGCATCCAAGCCTACTACCCGCCCTCGCCCGACTTGTCGGGAGGGCGGCTGCAAAATCACAAGTCATTGTTGTGACGCATGCATCGCCGCTGATAACCGCGCTTAAAAAAGAAGCGGATTGTCACTCCGTCACGCTCGAAAAAAACTCCGGCGAGACAACGATACGAGGCGCAAAGCAAATGAATCTTCCGGCCTGGCATTGGCCTGCACGTTAAGGATGATGCGAGGCCTTGTCTTCGCTCGCATGCCTGGGGCTTATTAGATTAAATTACTTCTATGACTCCCAACCTCCCAGAGGCTTCGGCAAAGCTACGCTCTGCAGTCACGGCTGCCGCTCGCGGGCTTGTTGATCGAGAACCGCTTGTAGAATTGGTTGCGCTCAGCGCTGTAGCGCGCGAACACTTATTGGTAATCGGACCTCCAGGAACGGCGAAAAGTGTGGCGGTACGACGAATCGCGCAAGCGACAGGCGGACGATACTTTGAATACCTGCTTGGCAGATTCACTGAGCCGAACGAGATTTTTGGGCCCGTGGACCTTCGCAAGTTGCGCGAGGGGACTGTAGAGACAGATGTCAGCGGGATGTTGCCTGAGGCTGAGATTGCATTTCTGGATGAGATATTTCAAGGCTCTTCCGCGATTCTCAACACTCTGTTGGGCATCTTGAACGAACGTGTTTTTCGCCGTGGACACACGCAGTTGACGTGTCCTATGCGGATCTGTGTAGGAGCCTCAAACAGTTTGCCGACGGATGAATCGTTGGCCGCATTTGCCGACCGCTTTCTGGTTCGCGTTTTTGTGGAGTCCATCGATGACCCACAACTGGAAACTTTGCTGGAAAGTGGTTGGAAACTCGATCACTCCAAATTCTCAGAACTTGCGTCCATGAATGACATTGATGCGCTAGCCGAAGTGGCACAGAAAGCTGATCTCAGTTCGATCCGGCCCCAATTGGCTCACTTGCTGCGAATCCTGCGAAGCGCGGGCATCGTTCTTTCTGACCGTAGAGTCGTCAAGGCACAGAGCCTAATTGCGGCTGCCGCGGTGGTGGCCGGCCGTTCGCGGCCCAGTGACGCTGATTTGTGGCCGTTGATCTATGTTGTTCCAACACAGGAGCAACAGGAGATTGCAAGAGAGAGTCTCCGTGACTTACTCCGGCACACCGAGAACGCAAGCTTGCCCGCAGCGGCAGAGGAGGCTTCTGCTGGCCCACTCGTCCGCGGAAGACGACTTGTCTCATCTGCAAACGAGCTTCTCGCAACACCACCGGATGGTGACGCAGACATGGTACAAAGCTGGCGACTCAAACTAGAAGGCGTCGTGCGCGAGATCGATGCTTCCTTCACTGCGGAGGCGATGCCTGCGGACCTGAGTGAGGCGCGAGCCCGAATAGCGGGGCATCTCAAGCCACCCAGTGAGGTCTCCAGTTGAAGTCGAATTCTTTCAAGGTCAACTGGCATATTCGTGAAGAGCCTCGCGTGCCCACCGCGGTCGTTGCGTCAGGGGAGGCTGCGAGAGAACTGGCTCGGAAGCTCCTAGCGTCCGACAACACAAAGTGGGCGAATTGGAAAGGGGTTGCCACATCAGACGCCATCGTTCTTCTTGGCGAAGCAGAATCACTTCCGTGGGTGGACGGAGTTGCCTATCTAGGCTCCGACGAACGCGCACCCCATCTCCTCTTACCTACCAATCGCGAACCCAATGTCCCCGTGGACCTTCTCCAACAGGCACTAATCGAGCAGAGTCCATTTCCGCCTCCGTTGGCATTGATCGAAACCAGGAATATGGTCGTTTCACTATCGCAGGCAAGGGAACTCTCTCGGGATGTGCTGAAGTCCTGGCTTCTTGAAACAACATGATTTCTCTGCCGGCATCGTTGACGCCTTGGTCGAAGCAACTCAGCGTGTTCCCTCATGAGTTGCGTATGGCAATCGGTCCGTTAGTCCAGAGGATCGCAGCGGCAATCGACCCTCTCCACCTGGACGATATGTCGGGTGACGACGACCCGGACGGCTTTGATGGACTTGTCAACCGGGGAAGCTACGAACGCCTTATCGCTTCAGACTGGTTACTTGCTGATGAAATTCCAGAGGAGTTCGAACGCCGTGCGACGATGCGCGAGCATCTCTTTCTAAAGATTGCAAAACGCGACCGCGCACATGGCCTGGGTTCCATTGTTCTCTTTGACGCTGGTCCCGACCAGCTTGGATCTCCTCGGTTGGCGCATCTGGCAATTCTAATTGTGCTTATTCGCCGCGCTCACCGTGCCCTTGCGAATTTCTCATGGGGAATTCTACAGAATCCAGGAATGCAGTTGCTGCATGGTTCAAGCGAATCAGAAATGATGGAGTTGTTGCGCGCCAGGACTTCCACGAACGTTTCTGATTCCGCGATGAATGATTGGATTAGGCGTTCTCTTGAGACAAACAAGCCGGAAGAGATATGGCTGGTCGGGGGCGCAAGGCTTCACCGAATCTCACCACACCATGTGGTCTCTCGCGTAAAAGTAGAGGATGTTCTTGAACCAGAAGTG
>Ga0193726_1000938_pt1 | contig 26086 bp, 16 predicted proteins | sample H2c1metaG_FD_144928 | JGI IMG/M metagenome (GOLD analysis project Ga0193726, IMG submission 144928) | Soil microbial communities from a riparian zone of the East river system, Colorado, United States - H2c1 | ecosystem: Environmental > Terrestrial > Soil > Riparian zone | place: USA: East River...
ATTGGGTCAGATCTTTCTGACTGCCGTCGCTGTAGGCTCCGGTCACCGTGAATTGCTGATTGCCGCCCAAAAGCACGGCCGAACTGGAGGGAGAAACGGCGAGTGACTTGAGGGTTGGGGCGTCGGACGCTTGCTGGGTCACGCCTCCGCAACTCGATAGCCCGATTGCGCACAGCAATAGTGAAAGCGCAAAAAGCGGCGCGTTTCGTCTGGTCTTAAGCGCACGGAACGACATAGTCGTAACCCCTTGCTGGGTTTTCGGGGCCTAAACGTACGAAGAACAGGGTAGGGAGGGCAGCACGAACGTTACGGTAAGTGTGCAACTCTTGTAATCCTCCATTTGGTCTACCGCAAAGGCACTAATGAGATGACGTTAGCCACAGCGGTTAATCCAAACGGGGGGTAAGGGCCGGACCCAAGACCACGGCTTTCGCGGATTCTCAGGGATCGCCAGAGGGGCGATCCGGGGTGGATCGGCGCAGATCGGTGACGGATCTAGAGCAGAAATTGCAATCCGGAAAGGTAGCTGTTGGTTTCGAGGTTCTGCCTCTTCGTCCAACGGACTAGCAACAATGTGGGGACATCGCAACAGCGAGGCCCGAGAAACCGGTTGCTGGCTGAGGAAGCAGATGCCGCCTTTGCTCATGTTCTGAATTCGGCCGAGCACGGCAGGCTTGGGTTTTTCTTCGGATTTGAGCGGCAGAACCTCATGGGCCTGGATTTCCAAGATCTGGGGAAATCTGGGGTGGATTCTACGATCCGATTCCAGGGCGCGTTTCACGACCAGCGATCATTGCGCGAACCGGAGCAAACGTATACTGGTCAAAGGGATTAGTTCAGTGGCATGATCTCGCTTCGGCGGTTCTCCCTCGTGTTTTCCCGAGCGTGCAGGGTTAAGAATTGCCCACCACGCGTCCGACAATTCCGGAGCGCGTCGAGACCCCCATTTTCACCATCACCAGTCGCAGAAAAGCCTTCACCGTGTTGGGGCTGATGTTCATTCGAATTGCGATTTCCTTGCTGGTGAGGCCTTGTAGCAGCAGTTCCACGGTTTCCCGCTCACGCTCGGTCAAAGCAAACTGTTCCGACATTTGGGTGAGAGCCGCGCTGCCTGAGGAATACCGCTCGAGCAGAACTGCCACGGTCGGCTGGATGCCGTTGCTGTTGCGGCTATCCAGCTGGAAGGAGCGGCAAATGTATCGCCGCTTGCCCGACTTGAATTCCCTCACGAACTCCAGAGATTCCCGGGAGTGGCGGTTGACGAGCCCGGTCCGGATCTTGTCGGTCAAGAAAGTATCCAGCTTTTTGATCTTTTCCGGGGTGCTGGGAAAGGTGAGAATTTGCACTGCCCCCGCATTGCAAGCAATGGGATCGAGCGAGGGACTGACGAGCAGGAAACCTGGTTCTGAATTTCCGATTGACACGATCTCTCCTAGTGCACTCATTGGCGATGTCTTGCTTCGAGCGCCAGCGGCGGTACCCAAAACTCCGAGCCAGACGCGCGACAATCTCGTCCGAGGCTCGGGCGTCCCTGCGAACTCGCAGCGGATTCAAATCAATTTTGCTCTTCAGGAATTGAAGCTTTTAAAACCGCGGCGAGTTTGCCACGAACAACCCCGCGGCCGGACTAAGCTCTCTGGGGGAGAGAATTAAAGATGGGCGGAGTTTGCCAGCTTCGTCTGCAAATGTCAACAACCAAGATGCAAAGCCAAGATGCGGCCAAGATGCGGCCAAGATGCGGTGCCGCCGTCACACAGCCGCGTCTGGATTGGGTTAGCCCAAAGGGGTTAACAAAAGAGGCTAGTCATCTTGGCTACTACAAGGGCGGTATTGCGCCGAGCCCCTTGGAGTGATCTACTCTGGGTTGAAATTCAACTTACTGGCAAGAGCCAGGGTGGCTATCGTGCGTTGCATTTCCCAGGAGAGGAACAGCGGGACCGGCCTGACCTGCGTTGCGGGGACAGCCTGCCTGTTGTTGGTTTTAGTTTCTTCGTTGTCGGCGCAACCCGCGAAAGCCAGATCCAAAGAGTCCCCCACGAAGCCATCCGCAACCGCCGGACTGAGGCCGGAAGCGGCCGCCGCCAGCGGGCCTGCGGAGAAGGCTCCGGCGGATCCGGTGATTTGTGTCACGCCGGGCGATGGGGATGCTGCGCAAGCCGTGGTTGAAGACAAAGCAAGTGCTTCCCCCAAGCCTGCGAGGGAGAGCGAACCTTCCACCGAATCTGCAAGCGACGCCAACACGGGATACGTAAAGGACAAGCTGAAGCTTTCGCTGGGCAAGAAGTCCGCCCCGGACCAACCGCAACAATGCGGAGGGGATGAAGCTGAATCACAGAAATAAATCGCTGACGGATTGAAAGTGCATTAGGAATTTCATGGCGAGCCGTACAAAGTTTCGTTCCTTGCTCTGGGTGGCAATGCTTTGGTGCGTTGGCGGTTCGCTGCACGCGCAGACTTCTCCCGCCGTTTTGCCAGCCGTTCCCTCACCAGTTCAGTCTGCCTCCCCCAAGGTGACCTACATCAACGGCCAGCTGACGATTTCTGCACTGGACGTCAGCCTGGCGGAGGTATTGCGCGCGGTCAGCGTCAAAACCGGGGCGGTCATCGAGTTTCCCGCCGATCGTGGCCGCGAGCATCTATCTGCCATTGCTGGTCCTGGGCCGGCGCGGGAGGTCCTCGCAACTCTGCTGAACGGATCGGGGTTTAACTATGTCATGCTGGCATCGCCGACCAATCCAAGCATTCTGCAGCGCATGATCCTGACCAGCGCCGACGAGCCGGCCACCCAAGCTGCCCGAAGCCTGCCGGAGCAGCCCTTGATCCAGCCACCGGTCGCCACGGCCATGGGACAGCCTTCGAAAGCTCTGCCTCTTCCCGCAATTGAGCAGGAATCGCAGCAGATCGAAATGGAAGCTCCCAAGGAACCGCTTTCCCCCGATGCCATCGAGGCGATGATGAAAGCCCGGCGGGAAGCGCGCAAGCTTCAGCGCCAGCAAGAAGCCGGCTCCTCGCAATAATGAATGCTGTGAAAAAATATCCATCCTGGAAGCCCTCTAGTTCATGGCCGATTTGACTAATCCGAAACGGTTAGTCTTCCCTGCGTAATCCCAGCGACTAGTGCAAGCGGGCGATTGCAGAACTAACCCATAGGAACTAAATTCGCAGATCTAGTGATTTCGACTAAGCCAGCTGGGTAATTGTAAAGAGGAGTCAACCGGTTGAAGATTCGCGCGCGCATCCTTGCTGAACAGTTCTCCCCCCAGCCGGCAGCGCCCAAAAACAGGAGGATCTTCAATGAAGAAAGTAGTGTGTACATTACTGCCCGTATTGGCCATAGCCCTGGTGCTCGGAATGACATCAGCGGTGGCACAGAATCCAAACGCGCCCGATGATGTTTATATGGTCGGGTATTACTCCGGTGCACTGATCGCAGGCAACCCGGATTCGACGGTTCGCGTGGTCAACGATGGTAGCGCGGGCGAAGCCGACCTTTGCGCTGCGTTCTACCTCTTTGACAGCGCCCAGGAACTGCAGGCTTGTTGCAGCTGCCCGGTATCGGCGGATGGAATCATTTCCGAATCCATCAACAGGAACCTGTTGAACAACGTGTTGACTGCCGACATCAACCATGCCGGCGTGGTCAAGGTGTTGTCCACAGCGACCGCCCGCAGCGGACCCACCGAGTGCTCGGCTTCGGCGAAGTACGCCGGTGCAGTGACTCCTGGAATCCGTGGTTGGATCACGCACATCCAGGCTGGCAAAACCGCCGCAGCTCCGGTGCTCACCGAAGTTCAGTTGACCGACTCCAATTACACGACCCTGGAAACAGGCGACCTGGAATTGGAATGCCAGTACGCGATTCTGCTTGGCAGCGGCCACGGCGTTTGCTCCTGCACCAATGAAGGAACTGCCTGGTAGTCTCAACCGACTGAATCGCGCTCCACGCGAGGAGGTCACAGACGGGGGGAGAGAGGCTTGCGTTGGTGAGTCCTCTGCCTACATATGAACCCAACATGCACCGGGCGTCGAGCCTGTTACTCGACGCCCGGTCGTAAGTTACGACTGAGACGGGGGAGTGTTCGCAATGTTGAAATCGCGCTTTATCGTGATGCTCGGGCTGGGAATGGCGCTGGGCATGATTTCCAATCGGGCCGTCGCGCAGGATGACTCTGCGGTGGTGGCCGAGGTTGGCAACAAGAAACTAACCGCCGGTGAGTTGCAGGAAAAGCAGGCCGGCAAGCTGCTGCAGGCGCGTTACAAATATTATCTGGCGGAGCGCGACGCCCTGGACGTGCTCATCGACGAGCAGGTCCTGGAAATGCAGGCGGCCGCTGAAAAACTCACGGTGCCGGAGTTAGTCAAGAAACACGTGGTGGTTGCCGCGAAAGATCCAACCGACGATCAGGTGAAGTTTTATTATGAAGGCCTGGGCAGCGACGAATCTTTCGAGACCATGAAACCGAAGATCATCGAGTCGGTTCATGACATGCGTTTCGCGAAAGCGAAAGCCGACTACGTCACCAGCCTGCGTGATCAATTCGGTGTGGTCGTTGAACTCGGTCAACCCAGCGCGCGGGTCGACACCACCAACGCATTCCGCCTGGGACCAAAAGATGCCCCCGTTCAGTTGATTGAATTCGGTGATTTCGAATGCCCGTATTGTCAGAAGGTGCATGTCGAGCTCCGCCGCCTGCGTGATCAATTCGGCGATAAAGTAGCCATCATCTACAAAGACATGCCTCTACCGATGCATGCTTCTGCGCAGAAGGCTGCCGAAGCCGCCCGTTGCGCCGGCGCCCAGGGGAAATTCTGGGAATTCCACGATGCGTTGTTTGAAACTCACAAGATCCAGACCGCAGATCTGAAAGAGGAAGCCCGCAGCCTGAAGCTCGACGCGACCCGCTTTGATCAGTGCCTGGATTCAGGGGAACAGACCGCTGCCGTCAAGAAAGATCTGGAACAAGCAAAACGTCTCGGCTTGAGCGGCACACCCAGCTTCTTTGCGAATGGACACTTCATGAGTGGTGCCATCGCTTATCCTAAGCTCCGTGAAACCGTGGAAGCCGAGTTGGGATTGCCATCGACCGGGAAGCAATCTGTTGCGGCATCCAAATTATTGGACAACAACAACCCAGTTCAGAAATAGGCTTGGTGTCCTCCCCCACCTCCCCCCATTTTTCGACTAGATGTTGTTTCATCCCGCGGCCAAGCTTTGGAGTTTCCCCAGCGCAATTCGATCGTTGACGTCTGCGAAATGCAGGGTTAGGATTGGGTTGCTTCTGACAGATGGCTTGCGTCCCCCGGCGGGACATGCTTGAGATGCAGCAATCCGGTTGGTGCTACCCCCAGCGCTTCCAGCCGACATTCAACCTACGAGATGAAATCAATGAAAACGATTCTGCTGGTAGTTTGCTTCACTGCCGTTCTGCCTCTCGCCGTGTCCCAGACCAAAGCGCCCAAAAAAATCACCGCCGCCGAGGCGAAGGACCATATCAACGAATCGGTCACCGTGTGCGGAAAAGCGGTGGATAGCAAAATCTCACGCTATGCGATTGCAGACCACGGCAAGCCGGTATCGGTCGATCTGGATCGGCCCGAGCCGAGCCCGGTATTTTATTTTGTGACGTTTGGTACGGATCCTCATAAGCCCGGAGAGGTCGCCGCCAAATATGTTGGGAAAAATGTTTGCGTGACCGGTACCGTGTCCGAAGGTGGCGGCCCCCCGTTTATCATGGCGAAAGAAGCTTCCCAAATCAAATTGGCGGCGGACGACAAGAAATAGCTGCGTAGCTCACCCCTGGGCACTGTTCTCAGCTTCCCACGGCAGATTTATGTTGTGCCGTGGCTCGAACGTCGACGTTTGCTCGACCCCAAATCACCCATGCAGGTGGGAGGACACTGCCCCAAGCCGCCACTCAGTTCCCTAGGCAATCTGCTTGGCTGCATTGCTCACCGCGTCTCCATCGTCTGAGCGCAATTCGCTAAATACAATTGTGGACAAAATGGTGAGTAGCCCGAGGCAGAGAAATGCGCGGTGGATACCGTGAATCATCTGGGGTGGGTTCGAACGAAAGCGGTCCGGAATAAAAAAGGCCGTAGCCAGGGACGCCGTGGCAACGCCAAAGCTGATGGACATTTGCTGGATGGTGCTGGCGATCGAGCTTGCGCTGCTCGACTCTTCCGCATTCACGTCCGCATAGACCAGCGAGTTCATGCTCGTATACTGCAGCGACGTGAAAAACCCGTAGCTGAAGAGTTCGAGGACGATGAGCCACAGCGGCGTGCCGCCCCCGATCGTGGCGAAGAGCAGGATGAATGCGCCGATGATCAGAGTATTGGAGATCAAAACGCTGCGATAACCGAAGCGGCGCAGGATGCCCGGCATCGTAATCTTCAGGCTGACCGCGGCGAGAGCCTGCGGCATCATGAGAAGACCGGATTGAACCGGCGTGAATCCCAGGCCAACTTGGTAAAGCAGCGGAAACAGAAACGGAATGCCGCCGATGCCCAGCCGCGTCACGAAGCTCCCGACGACCGACGCGCGAAAGGTACGAACCCGGAACAGCGACAGCCGCAGGAGGGGAAATTTGGTGCTCGCGCCATGCAGTCCATAGGCTGCAAGCAGCGCGAAGGAAATTGCGAGCAGTCCGAAAATCTCGCGAGCTCCCAGGGTATGTTCGCCAAACACTTCGAGTACATACGAGAGCAGAGCCACACCAGAGCCGAACAGAATCAGTCCGACAATGTCGAGGGGATGCGTTTTTTCCTCGCGATAGTCAGGAAGATGCAAGTAGACGAGGTACAAGCCTGCCAGTCCGATGGGAAGATTCACGAAGAAAATCATCCGCCAATGCAGGTATCCGACAATCAATCCTCCGGCAATGGGACCGAGCATCGGTCCGACCAGGCCGGGAATGGCGACAAAACTCATGGCGCGAATGAACTCGGACTTGGCGAATGTGCGCACAATGGTTAAGCGGCCCACGGGCACCATCATCGCCCCACCACAACCCTGCAGGATCCGGCAGAAAACGAGGAGATGGATGTTGCTCGAAATGCCGCACAGGACCGACCCCAATGTGAATAGTCCAATGGCAGAGGCGAAGACCCGCCGCGTTCCGAAGCGGTCGGCCATCCAGCCGCTGATCGGAATAAAAACCGCCAGGCTCAACGTGTAACTGGACAGTACGGATTTCATGCTGAGCGGCGCCACCCTGAGGGCCGCAGCAATGGCGGGCACGGCCGTGTTCAGAATCGTCGTATCGAGCGATTCCATAAAGAAAGCGACAGCCACCAGCCACGGCAACAGGCGGGCGCTGGCAACGCGAAGTGCGGGAGACGGTTCGGTGGCCGAACTAGGGTGGGAAGGAGTCATGCCGTCCGCTTAGGTGGGGCAACTCGTCATTTCTGAACGCACCATTTGTCTCCGCGTTTTCGCCCGCCCAACTATCGTATCGAATCTCTGACACACCTGCCTTCGCCTCATGGAGTGCGATGCGGTTTCGAGAGTGCGCCCTCCGCATGAAGCCCCTGAGCGGCTCCCAAAGTGCGAACGGTGCAAGACGGTAGTGCCTTCTCCACCAAACGAACTAGCCTCCGCGGCTAAACTCCCAGACTAGGCCACCTGGAGACTGGTGACCAGGTTCTTGCATCGGTACCTTCTAGAGGGCATTGACTGGTTCGAACCCCCTCCTTCCAGATTCCTGCGCCCGAGGATGAATTTCCATTGCGAGTCATCTCTGGCAGTGGCGGGCGTGATTGCGTTCCCGTTGATCGGCTCGCAGGGAGGTGTCTGGTGAAGGTCTCTAGCGTTTGCTTGGGCATTGAGTTGGCATGCCTGCTGACATGTGGGCTTGCGTCGGCGCAGATCGAAGAGACGCCCACCACCGGGCAAACGATGGCAGCGTCAAATGCGATTGTGCCGCGCTTGATCCGGGTCACGGGAGCATTGACAGAGGGAAGCGGAAAGCCTTCCACCGGGGTCGTTAGCACCACTTTTGCTTTGTACAAAGAGCAGAACTCTCCCGATCCCCTCTGGCAGGAAACTCAGAATATCCGGCTGGATGCCACAGGACACTACACCGTCCTGTTGGGAGCAACCAAAGAAGAAGGCCTGGCGCTGGATGTGTTTGCCTCCGGCGAGGCACACTGGTTGGGCATCCAGCCGGAAGGTCAGACAGAGCAGCCACGCATTCTGCTGCTGAGCGTGGCTTATGCTCTAAAGGCGTCGGACGCGGACACCTTGGGCGGTAGACCGGCCGCGGCCTATGCCCTGGCGGGACCTCCATCGCCGCTGGCATTGCTTGCCGCGGCCATGCAGGAAAGTACCGGAGGCACTCCCGCACTGGGACCGGTTCCACAAGCAACTTGCACCGCCATCACCAGCGACGGGGCTGCCACCGTAAATCAAATTGCGAAATTCACCACAAACTGTAATCTCGAAAACTCCGCGATCTTTGAAAATGCCGGTAAGGTTGGCATCGGCACCAAGACCCCGGCAGCAGCGCTCGAGGTGACTGGCAATGTGCTGATCCGTGGCGTGCTCAATCCGGGTGGCATCGAAATCGAGCCTCAGGGCGAAGCCACTGCTGTCAACGGATTCGCCTCGAAGCCGGTCGATCTCGAGGCGGCGGTCTTCAACCCCAACTTCGGATCAGCGACGTATTTTTATCGCTGGCAGGCCGAACCTGTCCAAAACAATTTGAAGACGGCGGGGGCGAGCCTGAACTTGTTGTTTGGCGTACCGGGACAAGCCAGTGAAACTGGTTTATCGATCAACAGCAGCGGAATTCTTTCATTCGCCCGGGGCCAAACTTTTCCGAGCTCAGGCATCAGCAGCATTGCAACCGGCGCAGGCCTGACCGGAGGCCCCATTACAACGAGCGGGACGATCAGCATTCCCGCCGGTGGTGTGACCAACGCAATGCTGGCGAATCCGTCGGTCACGGTGAAGGCCGGCGCAGGGCTTTCTGGCGGGGGTACCGTGGGACTCGGCGGCACGGTTACGCTCAGCAGTGCCGCCGCCGGAACGATCACGGGGGTGACGGCAGGCCCGGGGCTGACCGGCGGCGGCACCACCGGAAACGTGAGCTTGAGCTTGCTCCAGACTTGCAGCACAGGCCAGGTGCTGGCCTGGAGCGGCGCTTCGTGGTTATGCAGCACGGTGACCAGCAGCGGCGGCGGCATCGCCGGTACAGGCACGACGCACGGCATTGCCTACTTCTCGAATGCGGCAACTCTTACCTCGACGGCCTCTCCGGCGAATGGACAGATTCTCATCGGCTCGACGGGTAAAGTTCCGGTGCTCGGCACACTTACGGCGGGCGCGAATGTGACCATCACGAATGCCGCGGGGAAGATCACGATTAGTTCCGCGGGTGGCGCCGGCCAAAGCGCGCCGGCGTTGCCATTTTTCATCACCGCATCCGGACGCACCGGGACGACGATCGCCGCAGGCACAAACGTAAATGCTCTGTGGGGATTCCTTCTGCCCTACAACGTGACTTCCACGAAGATCACGTATGATGTCCTCACCGCCGACAACACTGCGCACAAATACGACATTGGTCTGTTCGACGACTCCGGGCGCCGGGTGGTGAACGTGGGGCCCACGGCAGGCACCCTGTTTGCTCCATCAAAAGGCTTCAAGACGATGACGTGGGACCAAGGTTCGACGAGCCTCGCTGCCGGCCGGTACTATTTGGGATTCACTACGAATTGCATCGCGACCTGCGCCAGCCTGGCGGCAGCGCCGGCCGTCGTGAGCTTCACCATTGACAGGCCGGCAGGCGCAAGCACCGGTGGCGCGTTGTCCAACACCATTGCGCCGCCGGCGGATAATTGGAATACAGGAATTCAGCCGGCAGTGGTGATTCAGTAGCCCCGACGTTCCTCGGGGAACGCGATCGTGAACTCGAAGAAATGGTCTGCGCGAAACATTTTGTAGGCACCGATATTTGTAGGCACCGAACTGAATTGGCAAACATGTACAGAAATCCGGCAACAGCCCTGGTTTGATCAATTGGTTCTTTCCTGCCGGTTTGCCGTGAGTGGTTGAATCGACGGGGTTGCCGTTTCGGATCGGGAAGAAGAACTCGAGTTAGCGTTTCGACAACATTTCCAGTGACAAAAAAATCCCCGCCCCTCCGCGCAAAACGCGGAAGGACGGGGTACCTTTCGAGCAGGACTAGAACGAGTAACGTGCGCCAATCTGCATGACGCGGAATTGGCCCTGGGTGGCAGTAAAGTTATAGAAGTCCAGGGGCGGGATCTGGCCGGTGAGGCCAGGATCGGCGGCGACACCGCCATTGGCGCTTCCAGTCAAGTGCTGCGTGTTGGTTACGTTGAAAGTATCCCACCGAAGCTGTAACTCATGGCCGTCACTCCAAGGCATGATGAAGCTTTTTGCGAGGCCCAGATCCAGGTCAATATAGCCCGGAAAGCGCAGGTAGTTTCGCGGCCCTGTTTCACCGGGGTATGCATTGCGGAAATTTTGATAAATTGCCTTGACATCGCAGTTGCCAAACAAGCTGGGCTGCCCGTGGATTGGTTTGCTCGCACAACTGTGAATTGGGGTGACCGGGGTGACGTTGGCCTGGACATCCCAGTTGGTCGCCCAGCGGCCATCATCAAAGGGTGATGATACAGGCAGTCCGGAGTTCCAACGGAAGATGCTGGAGAGTTGCCAGCCTCCAACAATGGCGTTGACAGATTTGCTGACGTCTCCAAGGAACTTCTTTCCTCTTCCCAGCGGCAACTGCCAGACTACATCCGCATTGATGTTGTGCCGAACGTCGAAGTCCGAGCTTGCCCAATTGTCGTGCTGTCGGATGGGATTGACGATAAACGAACCGTTGCTCGTGTTATTGCCGAAACCTCCTTCCGATTGCAGTCCTGAGGCGTCATCCAGCGAATGCGAAAAGGTGTAGTTGAAATCCATGGTGACGCTATTGAGACGCTGCCGCAGCGAAAGAGTGAGAGCATTGTAGGAGGAGTTTCCGATAGTGCTCCAGGCTGACAACGTACCGTATTGTGGCTGCATGAAGTGCAGGCCATTTCCATTCGCCAGCATGGCCAAATCCGCTTCAGCCTGCACATCAGTCCAATCGTTGGCTTCGAAAAAATCGTTTAATTGATACTCTCCGTAGAAGGCCTGAGCATTGGACCAGGCGGGATCGTAGGAGAGCCCGTCATAGTCGCCGATGATCGACGCCATTCCCGCCGGAAAAACGGTATCGAAAAACTGCGCAACTTTGGGAGAGATCAGAGAAGGGACCTGGCTGATATCGGTGCCCTTTTGTCGAAGTTTTTCGAGGGCGGTGGCCGCAGTGTACCAGTCCATGCCAGAGGCCTTATCGTGAATGTCATTGAACGCCATGGCATCACGGTGGGCTAGCAAGCTGTGGGCAGTACGTCCGATGTAGGAAGCGGAGAACACCGCTCCCTTCGGAAGCGTGCGTTCGAAGGTGGCATTCCATACGTATTCGGTGGGTGCGTGTAACGCGGAATCCAAGGACGATTCGATGCGTTCACCGAAAGTGGTGAGGCCGTCTGCCGGGCCCGCCTGCAACGGAAACTGCAAGTCGGTCGGCACGGTTCCGCCCGCGGCTCCGATGAGGGAGCGGACATCCTGGCCAAACCCTGTGAAGAGCGGGCCCAGCGGGCGATTGTTTGTTGTGATGTCAAAACTATTGGCAGCGTTGGTAAAGTTTGACGTGAAGCCAAGGGTATTGTTGAGATCAAAATCGACAGCCAAAGCCTGACCGAAATAATCGTTGGTGATGGCGAAGCCTCCGCGGAATACCGATTTCCCGCCATGTCCTAGAAGCTTGCCGAGGAACCCGTCGCCACCATCGGGAGACCAGGCCACGGCTATCCGCGGCTGGAAATTGTTCTTGTCCCAGTTATACATCGGCTTTCCACCGTTGGCTGGGCCAGAACGGCTGATGCTGAGGAGATCGGTGAAGTTGGTGCCTGCCTTGCCGGCCGCTACGCGATTGTCAAAATACTGGCCCAGAGGAATATTGGGCTGAACTTCGTAACCCTGCGTTTCATAAACGGGCCGCTCGAGACTGTAACGCAATCCAAGAGTCAGGGTCAGGTTGGGACGGGCCTTCCATGTGTCCTGGACATAACCGTCGTAGGCCTGGGTCGCGAAAACCCTGGAGGTTGGAGTACCTGCCGGAAACAGGGTGCCGGATTTGTCGAAAGTAAAATTGGACGTGAGCTGAGTGAACCGGCCAATGATGGCGGTGGCGGCATTGCGAACCTGGATTGACGAAGCCAGACTCTGCCCGGCACCCTCGTCGCCATTCAATCCATTGTCGTCGAGGTATTGCTGAAAAGCGCCCGGAATGTTCGCGCCGGTGTTTAGATAGAAAGATGGATTGGTTTCCGCAAAGTCGTAAGCCACGGCAGAACTAATGCGGCTGTTATCGATCCTTCGAATGTTTGCGCCAAACTGAACCGTGTGATTTCCATGAACCCAGGAAAGATCGTCGGTGATGTTATGAACTGGGGTAACGCGCGAAGTGTCGTGCGTTTCGTTGTTCGGCTGGAAAACAAAGCGAAAGTCCGTGTCGTTTCCCGTGCTGTCACCGCCCTCAGTGAAAGCCTGGCGGGTGTAGCCATAGCGGAAGTTGTTCACCCAGTTGTTTCCAATCGTCCAGGTATGGCCAGCCGCCAATCCCCACGGATGGCTCCAGACCTGGGGCGAAGACGTATCCGGCAAATACTGGGGGAGCGTCTGATGATCGTAGATGACATTCAAACGCGCAAACAAGGTTTGATTTTTGGTCGCGTTGAAATCAAACTTGGCAACATTGGAGTTCAGCTTTTGCGGAGTATTGGCATTGAAGCGGAAGCCACTCGTATTCAGCCCATCCCCGATCGTCGTGTCATTGGCCGGATATTTGGCAGCAGCATCTGCCAAAGCCGCCATGGCGGCGGGATTGAGGCCTGCTTCGGAGAATGCTGACTGGTTCTGCGTGGCATCAAGGTGATCGATCCCGAGGGTATTGCAGGATGCATCCGTGCAGTACTGGTAATTGATCTGTCCTTGTCCCAAGGTAGCCAAAGGCACCAGCCGCACCTCGCTTAGACCGGTGGCGTCGTGACGGCCTTCATAGCTATAGAAGAAAAACGCCCGATTCTTGATCACTGGCCCGCCTAACGCACCTCCGAAAGTATTACGAACCAGGGGAGTGCGCGGAACAGGATCCCAGGCGCCGTCGGGACCCGTCGTGTGGTTGCTAAGCCAGTCGTTCGCGGTAAAGCCGCGCGAGCGGTAGAACTCGAAGGCTGCGCCGTGCCAGGCATTCGTTCCCGTCTTGGTGACCAGGTTGACTTGCGAACCGGACGAACGGCCCTGATTCGCATTTCCATTGGCGGTGGTGACACGAAATTCTTCCACGGCCTCCGTATTCAAGCGTAGGACCGGTCCTGTCGTAATGTTACCGCGATCGCTGTCGAGAGCCCCGATCATCAGGCCGTTCGTGGTTCGGGGCACTTCAGCGTTGCCGGTCTGAGCGTTATTGATGTCGACACCATCCAAAGTGACATTGGATTGGTCGGCGCGGGCGCCAGTCACATAGCCTTCGCGAGTTGCGCCCGGCTGCAGGCTCAACAGATCGACAAGATTGCGGGCTTCGAGAGGAAGTTGCGTGATCTGGATGGATTCAAAGTTGTTGCCCAGGCTGGCGTCCTGAGTATTCATGAGGACGTCCTGGCCGGTAGCTTGCACTTCGACCGTGGTGTTGGCGGCGCCCACTGTCAAAGTGACCTTCACGTCGGCTTGTTTGCCAATCAGAGCGATGACGTTTTGTACCACCTGCTTCTCGAAACCGTTGGCCTCCACTTCCAATCGATAACTCGCCGGGGGAAGGAGGTCGAATACATAAACACCAGTGTCAGTCGACTCGGTTGTGCGCACCGCGTTGGTTTCCACGTTGGTGACGGTGATCTGTGCGCCTGGAACCAATCGTCCCTGTGGATCAACGACCGTGCCTCGGATTCCGGAAGTCCCGGTCTGTGCGAAAGCGCCCAAACAGAAAACGATTACCAGTAGAAAAACCACGACTGCCGACCTGGGAAAAGATCTCATTCCGTGCTCCTTAATCCTGTCGACTTCTTTTTTAGGTACAGGGCCCCCAGCAGGATGCAGACAGCCGGGTAACAATAGTGGTTAATTAATGTCCGTATTGTGCAATTGTGAGGCCGAAACTTGCAACCTTAATTTTCAGATAGTTAACAGTTGCCAAGTGGAATGGACAAATCTATTTTCCAACAGTTAGCTACAGCTTTTGGGATTCGAGAGTCGCGGGAAACAAGACAGGTCGACCGTTGGCGCAGCTTTTTTGAGGCTAACCAGCCAGGCAGACGAAGCCAGAGCCAGAGCCAAAGCCAAAGCAAGGTTCCCCGGCTTGAGTTCCTCTGGGGCGATACTTTCCTGTGATTGGTTGCGGAGTTTCAGGCTTAGGCCCTTCGGGCGATGCGGCTCAAATCCACCCGCCGTCGATGATGTGACTTTGATTGGTGATGGCCGAGCTGTCGTCGGAGGCGAGAAACAGCAGGAGACGTGCGACATCGGCGGGCAGGAGAAGTCGCTTCAGGCACTGCCGACCGAGGGCTTCGGCTTCGTACTCCGGGGTAATCCAGAGTCGACGTTGTCTGTCGGTCACAATCAAGCCAGGGAGCACGCAGTTCACCCGTATGTTGGCGCTGCCGAGAGCGTGCGCGATCGAACGTGTCATTCCCAGGATGGCTGCCTTGGCTGTGATATAGACCGACAGCTCGGGCGAGGGAACCATCCAGGCAATCGAACTCATGTTGATAATCGATCCTCCACCCGCTGTTCTCATGCCAGGAGCAACTGCTTGCGCGGCAAAGAACTGATGACGCAGATTGACGTTCATCCGCTGGTCCCAGTACTCGGGGGTAATGTCTTCGAAGCGGTGCCGGTCGTCGTTGCCGGCGTTATTGACGAGCACCCGCGGCGGGCCGATCCGGCCGGTGACCTCCGTGACCGCCGCTTGCAGCGCCGCGATGTGGGTTAAATCGCAGGGCACGAACAAGGGCGCATGCGGACAGCGAGGCGCGAGATTTGCGACCAACCCGGTCGAGCACTCCACTGCGAGATCGACGAAAGCGACCCGAGCACCTTGCAATGCGAATTGTTCGACGACCGCGGCGCCGATGCCCGAGCCGCCTCCTGTGACCAGAACCACCTGGTCGCGCAGACTGGGATAGGACGCGAATAAATCGGCGCTCATAGTTTGAGAGAAAGCCAGTGAAACTGGAATTACATTTTGCCGGCTCGAACATGCCAGGCGCAACCTGAAAACCCAAGCAAGACCGTCGTTGTAAACTGTGTGAGCTGGAAAATCAAGGCCCCGTAGCTCAGCTGGATAGAGCAGCGGTTTCCTAAACCGGAGGTCGGGTGTTCGAATCACCCCGGGGCCACCACAATTCACGACCGCTAATCCTGGACAGCCGCAGGCTCGCTCGGCGGGTCCGGTTCAAATAGGACCGCAACAAACTTGAAAGCGACGACTGGAATCACCAGCGCGCATCCCGCGCAGCCGGCCACGAATGCGATGGTGAGAAGGCGCACCAGAAAACTGATGATAACGCTCATCGGCGAGGACAGTATAGACCAGAGTCCACGAAAGTCGAAGTCTGCCGATACCGTTGAGCAAGATAAGGAAATCGCTGAAAATCATTTAGCCTTGGAAGTTCCGGCTGAGTCCTTTAAGATGAGCGGACGCAATAACCGTTGTCCGCGCGAGAAATCCTGCTGTCATGGAATCGGCCAACCTGTGCGGGAGCGGCCAGCCAGCCACCTTTGATGAACCAACCTCCGACCATCGCTGATCCGAATAACCGGGTGCGCATTGTGGTGGCGACTTCGGTCATGCTGACTTTCATTTCCTATTGGCGCGCCGCCGCCATCATTCTGAACGATCTGGGTTCCTCGGCCTTCTATGCGGGCGGCATTGCCGAGGAGGCCGTAGGAAAGTCCGCGCCCTGGCTGATCATTGGCGTCATGCTGTTCTCGTTCGCGGTGCGAGCGGTTTATGTGGAGAGCTGTTCGATGTTCGTGCGCGGCGGCGTGTACCGCATCGTGAAGGAAGCGCTGGGCGGCAAGCTGGCCAAGGTTGCGGTGTCCACCCTCATGTTCGACTACATCCTCACCGGGCCGATCTCCGGTGTGTCCGCCGGCCACTATATTGCCGGTTTGGTCAACGAGACTCTGTTCACCATGGCGGTGCACGGGTGGATTCCGCAGGCGCTGTTGACCCTGTGCCACGGCGTCCCGCACCTCAACGTGAACTACACTTCCATGACGCTGGCCATCGCGGTCACCATCTACTACTGGCGGGAGAACATCAAGGGCATTGAAGATTCCAGCGAAAAAGCCCTGAAAATCATGGAAGTCACCACGGTGATGGTGGTCATTCTCCTGGGCTGGTCGGCAATCACCCTTCTGACGCGCCATTTCCAGATTCCGCCCTTGCCGCTGCCCTCGAATTTGCACTTCACATCCGGGGCCCTCGGATTTCTAAAGAACAGCAACGCTGCCAGGCTTTTTGGGGTATTCGGCATCATGATGGCGTTCGGCCACTCGGTGCTTGCGATGAGTGGCGAAGAATCGCTGGCCCAGGTTTTCCGGGAGATCGCCCATCCCAAACTCAAGAACCTGAAGCGCACGGCGCTAATCATTGCTATTTACAGCCTCATCTTTACCGGAGGCGCGACGCTGCTGGCTGGCATGATCATCCCGGATGGCGAGCGGCTTGCCTACAAAGACAATCTGATCGCAGGCCTGGCGATGCACATGGCCGGCCCGCCGCTGCTGGGCCTCATTTTCCGCGCGTTTGTTGTGGTCGTGGGATTTCTGATGTTGTCCGGAGCCATCAACACCGCGATCGTCGGTTCAAACGGAGTGCTGAACCGGGTGTCGGAAGATGGTGTCCTGACCGACTGGTTCCGCAAGCCGCACCGCCGCTTCGGCACCACCTACCGGGTTATCAACCTGGTCGTTGGCCTGCAACTGATGATCATCGTGGCCAGCCGCGGCGATGTTTACGTCCTCGGCGAAGCCTACGCGTTCGGGGTCATGTGGAGTTTCGTTTTCAACAGCCTCTCCATGCTGGTGCTGCGCTTTAAATATAAGGGGGAGCGCGGGTGGAAGGTGCCCCTCAACATCACGGTTGCTGGCTTTGAGATTCCGATCGGGATTGCGTCCGTCTCGCTGGTGTTGCTCACAGTTGCGATTACAAATCTTTTCACCAAATCGGTTGCGACCGTTTCGGGCCTCATCTTCACCGGCGTGGTTTTCATGGTGTTTACCGTTTCCGAGCGAATTAACAAGCGGAAATTTGCCCTTACCGAAGGCCACATGAAGGAGCAATTCCAGTTGCTCCAGTCGGAAACCGTGGAGAGAGAATCTGTCGGGGTGCGGCCGGGAAGCATCCTGGTCACGGTGCGTGACTACAACACCATGGTCCACCTGCGCTGGATTCTGGGACGCGTCAACACCACCGAACAGGATGTCGTCTGCATGACGGCGCGCCTCTCATGGCTTACAGCCGGCGGTTCCGACCTGACCTCGGAACAGCTATTCAGCGACTACGAGCAGACGTTATTTACGCGCGCTGTCTCCATTGCGGAGAAGTTTGGCAAGCGCGTTTCCTTGCTGGTTGTGCCGGCGCAGGATGTGTGGTCGGCGATCGTACAGACCGCGAATGCGCTTCAGTGTTCGGCAGTTGCGGCGGGAGTCTCCAGCAAAATGACGGCCGAGGAGCAGGCCTTCCGGCTGGGGAATGCATGGGAGGCCGCACCTGCGCCGAAGCGCCAGTTTGTGTTCTATGCCGTGGGTCCGAACATGAATGTGAGTACCTTCCGGATTGGCCCGCATACTCCGACCATGAAAGCCGAGGATATCCAACTGGTGCACCGGCTCTGGTTGGATATCACGCAGCATCCCGGACTGGATAAACTCCACCATTCAGATATCGTGACCGGGGCTCTGGAAAGGTTTTCGCAGGAGTACAGAAACAACGCGCGCGCGGAGATTCTGGAAGAGTTTCGCCTGCTCGAAAATCAGCGGCAGGCGCCCGATCACAATCGATATCCTGACGGAGAAGACCCTCCCGGACGTACCGGGGTATGAACCTTGGTTGATGTTTTCTTCCGGAAGATCGAAGATCATTCCTTATCGAAGATCATTCCTTGAAGATGGGCCTGCAGTTCGAAATTCAGAATCGCCGGCTGGGCGAACTAAGGGATTCTTTTAACCTTGAAAAGGCAATTCCTCTTTTACGGTTTTCAATTGATAGCCATCACCTGGGCTGGTGTCGTGCTGCTCCGGACGGTGACGCTCGGCTGGGGTCCGTTCGCGAGCCTGGGTCTGGCCGTGGCGGGCGCGCTGCCGATCTCTTTTCTTGGAATCAGAATCGACTCCAGGGCGAAGAAGAGGGAAGACTCGGATAAATCTCCGTAGATCGTCAGATCATTCGCTCACCCTGCCCTTGTGCTCCATGATCCCTGCAACCAGCACCGCCTCGAGGATTCCCAGCGAGACTTCGAGGAACCGATCGCCTGCCGTGACCCACGCGGAATTTGCGGAATTGACGATCATTACGATGGCGACGGTGACGCACGCCAGGCGGTAGCTATCCTCCAGACCCAGACCCTGGCAGAGCAGAACGGTGAGGACCACCGCCAGCCCCAGCCACAGGGGATGGGCGCCCACGTAGCGAACAAATATCGCACCCATGACTGCGCCGATTGCGGTTCCAATCATCCGGCCCCGCGCGGCACTTAGAGTCGCGGCAACACTGGACTGCAAGACGATAAAAGAGCTGATCGCAGCCCAATAGCCCTGCGGCAATTTCAGAAACCTGGCCGCATAGAGCGACAGGGCCCCGGCGACCCCGGTGGCGACCGCGAGCTCGATGCGGGTGCGCGGGAGATTCTTTGAGAACCATGTATTCATATGGGATTGACAGGTGCCTGGACTCTATGGGCGTCGAGCCAGTCTGGTCAAGTGGAACCATCCCAACCCTGTCCTGCTGACGAAGGCCCTTCCGCCCAGGGGAGCCTTTACGTTCCGCAAAACCCCCGCTGGGCTCGTATGAAAAGAGGGACTGGATGGGCGCGTAATGTTCTTGACGGACCCCGCGTAAAGCGGCAATACTCCCACTCAGGGTTCTTGACCTTACGATTCCTCTGTCTTTCCCTCCAGGCAGAAGCAACATTCCCCGGTGCGGTTGCTCGCGACGTCGATCCACAGATGCAGTAGGAGTGCCATGGGTAACAGCATCGGTGCGGGTTCCACCCGTCGATTCAGGGTTGTGCTTCTATCCACCTTCGTGGTTATTTCAGCCTTGACCTTCGCACAGGAGGGTTCGGTTCCCCCTCTCATTGTCCAGCCACTGGATGAGAACAGTCTGACCGCGCTGCATGGCAACACCCACCCCATGGCGCAGTCGCGGTACGACCAAGGCACAGCCGCGGCGAGTCTCCCGATGGAGCGCATGCTGCTGGTGTTGAGGCGTAGCTCGGAACAGGAGGCCGCTCTCCGCAGGCTCCTCGACGACCAGCAAGACCGGTCCTCTCCCCACTATCACAAGTGGCTGACACCCGAGCAGTATGGGAAGCAGTTTGGTCCTGCCGACAATGACATCCTCACGGTGATGACCTGGTTGCAGTCGCATGGGTTCCGGGAAATTCAAGTCAGCAAGGGCCGATCGGTCATGGAATTTTCCGGCACCGCGGGCCAGGTTCAGAACGCGCTGCATGTCTCGATTCACCAATATGTCGTAAATGGGGAACCGCACTGGGCCAATGCCGGCGATCCGCAGATTCCGGCTGCGCTGGCACCGGCGGTGGCTGGCGTGGACTCTCTGAATAATTTTCCGCGGAGGGCGCAGAATGCGTACGCGGGTTCCTATTCTCTGCTGACCAGGCAACTAGCCCCGGCGAATCCAAACTTTACTGGATGCGTTGTGTTCTTCGGTTGTTACGGCGTGTCGCCGTACGACTTTGCGGCCATTTATGATGTGCTGCCCTTGTGGAATGCCGGTATCGATGGCACTGGACAAACAATTGCCATCGTGGGCCGGACCAATATCAATCCGCAGGACGCAATCGATTTCTGGAATATGTTTGGTCTCGATGGTGTCCACGCTCCCCGGCCGATTCTCAAGGTCACCCTCAACGGTCCCGATCCCGGCATCGGCGCCGACGAAGCGGAGGCGGACATTGACACGCAGTGGTCAGGTGCGGTCGCACCGGGAGCGACGATTAATTTCGTAACCTCGCAATCGACCGAGAGCACAGACGGTGTCGACCTCTCGGCCCTCTACATTGTGGACAACAACGTCGCGCCCGTGATGAGCGAGAGCTATGGCCAGTGCGAACTCGGGCTGGGCACCGGTGGTAACCAGTTCTACAACCTGCTGTGGGAGCAGGCGGCGGCCCAAGGCATCAGCGTGTTCGTGTCGACGGGAGACAACGGTTCTGCAGGTTGTGACGATCCCGGCGCGCCGGCGCAGTATGGGTTGAATGTGAACGGAATTGCTTCCACAGCCTTCAATGCAGCCGTTGGCGGCACCGATTTTAAGGAGTACAGCAAATGGGCCACTTATTGGAATCCGAGCGATGATCCGGTAACCCACGCATCAGCCAGAGGCTACATTCCGGAAACCACCTGGGACGACTCGTGCACGAACCCGCTGCTCCAAACCCTTGGTTGGGGAGCGAGTGCGGAGGCGGTCTGCAACGATCCCGACGCACCTGGCGCTGGCTTGCTGAACTCCGAGGGCGGCAGCGGTGGCAAGAGCACCTGTGTACAGAATAGCCAGCAGCTGGGAAGCTGCACCGCGGGTTATGCGAAGCCTTCATGGCAAAGTGGGGCGGGCGTCTCGAACGATTCCTTGCGCGATCTTCCGGATGTGTCTTTGTTTGCCAGTAACGGTTTTGTCGGCAGCCTCTATGTGATTTGTCAGTCCGACGTCGCCGGGGTTTGCAACCTGAATACGCTGCAGGGTTACGGCGGCACGTCGGTGGCGTCGCCGGCCTTTGCCGGAATCATGGCACTGGTGAATCAGAAGATGGGCGAACCTCAAGGTGTTCCGGGATTCGTCCTATACAAACTGGCAGCCAGCAAGCCAACATCATTCCACGACGTCACTTCGATCTCGACCATTGCCATGCCATGCATTTCTGGCAGCCCAAACTGCAAGGTCAATACTTCGAGCCATCGATACGGTGTCCTGTCCGCCAACGGTTCGAATGCTTACGGCACGGGTTCTGCATACGATTTGGCCACCGGTTTGGGATCGGTTGACGTGAACAATCTGGTGAACAACTGGAACACGGTGACCTTTACCCCTACCACCACCAGCCTGACGCTGAACTCGGGGGTGGCGGTCAACATCACGCACGGTCAGTCTGTAAACGTAAATATAGGAGTGAGTCCAAGCAGCGCCGCCGGTGACGTCTCGTTGCTGGTAAGCACCGGCTCGGGAACCAGCGCAGGGCAGGCGATTGACGGATTCAGCCTGACGAGCGGCTCGGTTACCGGGACCACTCGGCTATTGCCGGGCGGGACCTATGACGTGATCGCGCACTACGCCGGCAACGGCAAAAATGGCGGGAGCTACTCGACTGTGCCGGTCAGCGTTAACGTGGGAAAGGAAAATAGTGCGACCTTCATCACGCTTCCCACTTTCGACATCAATAGCGGGAGCCAAACCAGCTCAAACGCCGCGACAGTCTCCTACGGTACGCCTTACATATTGCGCGTGGACGTCACAAATTCCTCGGGAATTTTATGCTCTCCCAGTCCGTTCGGAGAATCTGCCTGCCCCTCGGGGTCGCTGACCTTGCTCGATAACGGCACCAGCCTGGGTTCCGGCACGTACACCTTGAACAGTGAAGGCGATACCGAGGACCAGATTCTTCAGTTCTCGCAGCTTGCCGCAGGTTCACACACGCTGAAAGCCGCTTACGCGGGGGATAGAAGTTTCCAATCAAGTTCGGTCGACGATGTAATCACCGTCACTCCAGGGGGCACCATGGTCGCCACCCCGTCCGCGCCGTCGTCCGCTGTCGTCGGTAGCGGCATTTTCATCTCGACGACCGTGCAAACCAGCAGCCTGGGTCCGGCGCCGGCTGGGGCGGTGACTTTTCTGAAGAATGGGACACCGTTGACCGGTGCCGTCACTTATAGCGGGAGACCTGGGGATTTTCGCGCACCCGCATCGCTGCAAGCTTCACTGTTCGCTGCTCTCTCGCAGGCGGGAACTGCGGTCATCACCGCGCGTTACAGCGACAATGGAAACTACGCGTCCTCGGGGCCTTCAGCGGGCATCAACGTAGTGGTAAAGTACGCTCCGCCCAATATCACCATCAGTCCCACTTCGATGACGGTGGCGGCGAGCACGCCGGTCACCTTAACCGCACTCGTCGATACGGAGAGCGCAGGGCCGACGCCGACCGGCTCGATACCGTTTGTCGATCTGACCAATGAGGCAACATTAACGGGAGACGAGACCTACGAGCCGGTCACCGATTCCAGCGGGAACTCCGCTTTAAAGGTGATCTTTACCTTCACTCCGGCCGTGAGTATGACGGTTCAGCCTCAATTCGCGGGGGATTCCAACTATCCCGCGGCCTCGTTTGAAGAGGAATCAGTCATTACAGTCACCGGGACAGATTTCAACCTGGCTGCAAACCCATCCATTCTTAACATCGGCGCTCCAGGCCAGTCCCAGAACCTCTACATCATTGTCGGGGGCCAATCGGGCTATAACGGCACCGTCAGTTTCTCCGCGTCAGCCTGCGCGGGGTTGCCGTCCGAGGCGAGTTGCAGTTTTGCCACCGGGTCCGTATCGGGCACAGGTTCAAGTCTTCTCACCATCGGCACCACGGCTCCGCATCACGTCGCCGCCAATGGGTCGGCCGGTTCCTTCCCTCGCAGCCTCTGGGCGATCAGCTTCAGTGTGACAGTTGCCGGGGTCTTCCTGATCGGCGATTCGAAGAATCGACGTCGCTCGACCCGCCTTCTGTCGCTGCTGGCCTTCGCCCTTCTGTTGACGCTGCCCGCGTGTGGAGGAGGCAGTAGCGGCGGCGGCGGTGGCAGTGGCCACACCGACCCGGGAACGCCGGCAGGCACCTATCCCATCACCATCACGGCAACCAGCGGAACCGTTACCCATACCACGACTTTCACGCTGGTGGTGCAATAGGCGCACAGTTTGGCCGCCGGGGACCTGCGCTCCCCGGCGGCAGAATCCTGTTTTAGGCGCGCGGGATCCGCAAAATCATTCTCCTCAAGAAGCACGCGAGCAGTTAGTCTTATCGGTACCCTCTCATGCGGATGGTTTTGGAAATCTTCGGTCAGACTCTGAGTACCCTCTGGGCCCACAAGCTGCGCTCCTTCCTGACTATGTTTGGCATCGCCTGGGGAGTTGGCTCGTTGCTCCTGCTGGTCGGCTTGGGCGAAGGCTTCCGGTCGGGCAACCGCAAGCAGTTCGATGAACTGGGTGAGAACGTGATGTTCATCTGGGGAGCCCGCGCACCCGCCATGAACGGAAGCTTCACCAGCATGCGGCCCTACTACCTTACGTACAAAGATTATCAGGACATCATCGCTTACTGTCCTGACGTGAAAGCGGCTGCTCCTGTGATTTCCCGAGGCGACATTCGTGCCGTCAGCGATTTCTACCAGAGCAGCGGCAATGTTCTGGGCGTCCCGTCCGACTTCAACCAGATTCGCTATATGCCCATGCAGGACGGCCGCTGGCTGAATGCTCTTGACGTCGCTGAAAAACGATCCGTGGCCGTCCTGGGAGATGAAACCCGCCGTCTCTTGTTTCCAGGGCGGCCATTTCTGGGGAGTTCCATTTTGCTCAATGGGAATCGTTATCAGGTGATCGGTTCGCTGAAGCGCATCGGACATGGCGACAACAATGTCCAGAATCTTCGAATCTTCGTACCTTTTTCCAGCATGCAACAAACCTTCCCGCCGCTGAATGTGGGGGAAGTCGACGACGCAATCTCTTTCCTCAACTACCAACCCAAGTCTCGAGACCTGCATGAAACCGCTCAGTTGGAGGTCCACAAGATTATCGCCCGCAATCATGGATTCGACTACCGAGCTCCCGATGCCTTCGACGAATGGGACACCATTCGTACCGTCGATCAGGTGGGCAAAATTTTTGATGCCATGAATCTGTTTCTGGGAAGCGTGGGCTTGGTGACGCTGGCTTTGGGGGCGATTGGCATCATTAATATCATGTTAGTGGCGGTCGCCGACCGTACCCGCGAAATCGGTCTGCGAAAGGCGCTGGGCGCCACCAATCGCAGCATTCTGTTTCAGTTCTTCACCGAAGGCGCTTTTCTGACGTTGCTAAGCGGCGGGCTCGGCATGGGCGGAGCCGCGGCATTGATGGCGGCGCTTTCAACCCTGCCATCCCCGCCGGGATGGGATACTCCAAAACTCGTCCCCACCACTGCGGCTCTGGCGATCGGCTCGCTTGCGATTGCGGGTATCGTGGCCGGTCTGTATCCTGCTCGCCAGGCCGCCCTACTGCAACCTGTCGAAGCGCTGCGCAAAGAATAGCCATGAAACGCGATTTGCTCCAACAAGCTTTCGGTGCTATGCGGCACGACTTGCGCAAGACCCTGCTTACGATGGCCGGGATGGCGTGGGGAATCGCCACCGTGGTGCTGCTGCTCGCCTACGGGGACGGGTTTGGAGTTGCCATCGAAAATATTTTCAAGGCCTTCGGCGCCAACGCGGTGGGGATTTTTCCAGGACGGACCTCGCAGCAAGCGGGAGGAACTAAGGCCGGCGCACAGGTTCGTTTCACCAATGACGATATCGAGTTATTGCGCAACGTCTTGCCCCTGGCCCGCCACGTTTGCCGGGAATCGGACAAGACTTCGACGGTTCAATACGGCTCCCGCTCGTTCAGCCTCCCGGTTTTTGGCGCAGATGCTTGCATTGAGGACATTTGGAATCTGGAAATGGATTCGGGCAGGTTTTTGGATGACCAGGACAATCTGAGCCACGGCTTCGCTGTGGTGATCGGTTCGGAGGCCAAGGACAAACTGTTCTCGGGAATCTCCCCGCTGGGAGAGTCAATCCGCATCGACGGCATCAGCTTCCAGGTTGTGGGTGTCATCCATCCGCGTATGCAGGAGGGCGACAACAATCAGAACCGTACCTTATACATTCCTTACAACACCATGAACGTCTTGCAGGACAATCATTATTTGGGCGGGATCTGGCTCGACTCGGAGGGATTGGATCACGCCCGGCTGACGGGAATCATCCGCGGTGCCTTGGCCATTGCCCACAACTTCAAACCCGACGACGAACGAGCGGTCTTCGTCTTCGACGCCAAGAAACAGCTGGCGCAATTCGGCATTATCACCCTGGGCCTGAAGATACTGTTGGCATTTATTGGCACGATCACTCTGGGCATTGGTGGCGTTGGCCTGATGAATATCATGTTGGTTTCGGTCACCCAGCGCACCCGGGAAATTGGCGTGGAGAAGGCGCTGGGCGCCCGCAAGCGCGATATCCTGTTTCAGTTTCTGGCGGAGGCGATGGTGATCACTGCGGTGGGGGGGATTCTCGGGATCCTGCTTTCCTACGCCGTGTCCTTCTCGGTTGGCACCCTTACGCTCTATAGCGCGCTCGCCTCGCACGCAGAGGCCGGAGATATTCACCTGCTGGTAGCTCCGAACGTGGTGATCATTTCGACCGTGATTCTTGCCCTGGTCGGCATCGTGAGCGGCATGTTCCCGGCGCTGCGGGCGCGGAATCTCGTTCCGCTTGAGGCTTTGCGCTACGAATGACCCACAATGCGCCGCCAAGGGCGCCAAGGGATAGGACAGGCTGGGGGCCGCAGGACTGCTTCGGCGCACCTTCGCGCCCGGGGCGGTGGAAGAGTTTCAGCCACTACAGTCGCACGTCCGGCAAAAACTGCGGCGGCTTCCTCGCTTTCATGGTCTGTTCAAATCCGTAGGCGATCCTGAGCAGAGTTGGCTCGCTCCAGGCACGCCAAAA
>Ga0193726_1000939_pt1 | contig 26043 bp, 18 predicted proteins | sample H2c1metaG_FD_144928 | JGI IMG/M metagenome (GOLD analysis project Ga0193726, IMG submission 144928) | Soil microbial communities from a riparian zone of the East river system, Colorado, United States - H2c1 | ecosystem: Environmental > Terrestrial > Soil > Riparian zone | place: USA: East River...
CGCTGGCGAACACCAGCACGGCGGGCCACATGCGCTGCCCCCAGCGAACGCAGGCGGCGACGGCGATGCCGCTGGCCAGCAACGGCAGGGTTGGATGCGGGCCGACGCTCGGCAGCATGAATCCCACGGCGCCGGCGATGAACACCGCGGCAAACGTGAGCGACCACCTGAGAACCGGCAGCGAACCTGGGCCCATGCCAGGAGCCTACGACGAACCGCCGGTGCTTGTCGTCGATTTTATGCGGCCGAGGTTTGCCCCTGATTGGCGCAATGGCCGCGGGCAAGTCCGTAGAATAGCGACGGCATGGATCCAAAAACTCAGCGGCAAGGCCTGCTGCTCGCGTCTCTCGGCGCGATCGCTTTCTCGGGCAAAGCCATTATCGTCAAATTGGCGTACCGCTACGGGGTCGACGCGGTCACCCTGATCATGTACCGCATGCTGTTCGCCCTGCCGATGTTCTTGGTGTTGAGCTGGTGGGCCGGCCGCGGCAAACCGCCGCTCAGCTGGCGCGACGTCCGTGCCGTGTTGGGTTTGGGGTTCTGCGGCTACTATTTGGCGAGTTTTCTCGACTTTGCCGGGCTGCTCTACATCAGCGCCAGTCTGGAGCGTCTGATTCTCTACCTGAATCCGACCCTGGTGCTCCTCCTCGGCGTGCTGCTGTTTCGGCGTAAGGTCACGCGCACGCAAATCATCGCCCTCGCCGTCAGCTACGCCGGCGTCTTGTGCGTGTTCGGCAGAGAAGTGACCGTGAAGGGAGCGAACGTGCCGCTGGGCGCGACGCTGGTGTTCGGCAGCGCCGTCAGCTACGCCGTCTATCTGGCCTATAGCGGCGAGGAGGTGAAGCGTCTCGGAGCGCTGCGCCTCACGGGGCTTGCCACCACCATTGCCTGCCTGATCTGCATCGCCCAGTTCCTGGTCCTGAGACCTTTGAGCGCCATGGCAGTGGCGCCGCAAGTACTGTGGCTGTCGGCCTTGAACGCCACTGCCTGCACCTTCGCCCCGGTGCTCATGGTGATGATGGCCATCGAGCGGATCGGCGCGTCGCTGACGGCGCAGACCGGCAGCATCGGGCCGTTGTCGACGATTTTCCTGGCGGTGCTGCTGCTGGGCGAACCGTTCACCGCCTGGGTGGCGGCAGGCACCGTGCTGGTGCTCGCCGGGATCTGGCTGCTCGCGCGGCAGCCGCCGCGGAAGGCCGCGACTTGAATGGCGTCGTTGGCTACAATTGCCGCCCGGTTCACCGACAACGAAGTATGGGGATTCCTAGCATGCGCGTATTGCTCGCCGTCTTGACCTTGGTCTGCACCGTGTTCCTGCGGCCCGTGCTCGCGGACGGCCAAACGCCGTTGCCCACCACCAAACCCGACAGCGTCGGCGTGTCGGCGCAGCGCCTCAACCGGCTGCGCGACGGCATGAAGAGCCTGGTCGATCAGGGGCGACTCGCCGGCGTCGTGACCGTGGTTGCCCGCCACGGCAAGATGATCGAGTTCGAGGCAACCGGGAAACGCGACATCGCCGCCGATCTTCCCATGCAAAAGGACAGCATTTTCCGCATCTACTCCATGACCAAGCCGATCACGGGCGTCGCCATGATGATGCTGTTCGAGGAAGGCAAGTGGCAGCTCAACGATCCGGTGGCCAAATATATTCCGGAGTTCGCCGATCTTAAGGTCTACGGCACGGATGCGGCCGGCAACGTCGAGTTCAAGGAGCAATCGCACCCCGTGACCATGCGCGAGCTCATGTCGCACACCGGCGGCTTCACCTATGGATTCTTCAGCAAAACACCGGTCGATAAACTACAGCTCGACGCCGACGTGCTCAACATCGACAACACGCTGGAGGAGATGATTCATCGCGTGGCGAAATTGCCCTTGAACGCGCAGCCCGGCAGCGAATGGCACTACAGCATTTCAGTCGACATTCAGGCCTACATCGTTCAGAAACTGTCCGGCATGCCGTTCGACGAATTCCTGCAGAAGCGCATTTTCAAGCCGCTGAACATGGTCGACACCGCGTTCTATGTGCCGGCGGAAAAGCTCAAGCGTTTCGTGGAACTGTATGACTACGACAAGGACGGCAAGTTCGAGGTGCTGAAGGGCGGCCTGAATCACGATTTCTCCAAGAAACCGGCGCTCCTCTCGGGCGGCGGCGGCCTGGTCTCCACAGCCGCGGATTACCTGCGTTTCTGCCAGATGCTGCTGTACGGCGGCCAACTCGACGGGGTGCGGCTGCTATCGCCCCGCAGCGTCGAGCTGATGCGCAGCAATGTGCTGCAGCCGCCCCTGACGACCTTCGCGCCGGGCTCGGGATTTGGCCTGGATTTTGCCGTGGTAACGGACGCCGTGGCCGCAGGCGGTTATTACGGGAAGGGCACGTACTCTTGGGGCGGCGCCGCCGGCACCTGGTTCTGGATCGACCCCACCGATGATTTGATCGTCGTCGGCATGATCCAGCAGATGTCGGCCCCCGGCGCGCCCTTCGGCGCCGGCGTTCCGGACGTGCGGGGTTTGTCGCATGCCTACGTGTATCAAGCCATCGTCAATTGACCCGTGTGAGGGGCGATCCGTATGACTATTGCTTCATCTGCGCCGCGAGTCTTTCGCCCTGCTCGTTGAAGCGCTTGTAGGCCGGACGCTGGGACAGACGGCCCACGTAGCTCTGGAACATCGGCCGTGGGTCGAGGCTCTTCATCATCATGCCGAATCCGAGCTGCGAGCCCACGTAGACATCGGCCGCGCTGAAGCGCTCCCCCAGGATATAAGGCCCGGGAGTGAGCGCCGTTTCCACCGCGTGGATCACGTCCTCGTAGTTGCCGTAGCCGATGGCCGTGGGCCGGTCGACCGGCGGACGCGACAACATGCGATCGATCAAGGCAGGCTCGATGCAGCCCTGACCGAAAAACATCCATCGCAGATAGGTGCCACGTTCAGGTTCGTCGTTGGCCGGGGCCATATTGGCCGCAGGAAAAGCGTCGGCGAGATAGGTGATGATGGCGCCGCATTCGGTGATCACCGTGCCGCGGTGGACGATGGCGGGAAGTTTGCCCATGGGATTCACCGCCAGGAACTCCGGCTTCTTGTTGTCGCGCTTGTCGAAGCTCAGCAGTTCGAAGCGGTATGGCGCGCCGATTTCCTCCAGCATCCAATGCACCATGCGGCCGCGTGACTGCGGATTGTGATAAAAAACAATTTCTTCGCTCATGACGCTTCCCCTCGTTCCGTGCAAGAATTGATTCTAACGCGCCCTGTGCGCCACGCAGTCAAATCATCAGCAAGGCATTCACCCTATGGATCGGCGCAATTTTTTGACGGCAACCACGGTTGCCGCGCTCGCGGCCCCTGACATCGCTCTGGGCGCCAAGGCCCCCGGCGACACCGCGGAACTCAGCCTGGCGGAAATTGCCGCCGGCTTCGCGGCAGGCAGCCTGACGTCGCAGCAGTTGACTCAAACTTACCTCGACCGCATCGACCGGTTGGACCGCCGAGGTTCGACCTTGGGAGCGGTTCTGCAAACCAATCCGCACGCGCTGGACATCGCCGCCGAACTCGACCGCGAACGCCGGGACCATGGGTCGCGCGGCCCTCTGCATGGCGTGCCGCTCTTGATCAAGGACAATGTCGAAACGCTGGATCGCATGATGACCACCGCCGGCTCCCTGGCCCTCGACGGTTGGTACTCCCCCACCGACGCGCCCCTGGTGGCGCGCTTGCGCGCCGCCGGCGCCGTGATTCTGGGCAAGACCAACTTGAGCGAATGGGCGAATTTCAGGTCCACCCATTCTTGCAGCGGCTGGAGCGGCCGGGGCCGCCAAACCCGCAATCCCTACCGGCTCGATCGAACCCCGTCCGGCTCGAGTTCCGGGTCCGCGGTCGCGGTCGCCGCCAACCTGTGCGCCGCCGCCGTCGGCACCGAAACGGAGCCCGGCGTCGGTCAACGGCATCGTCGGCCTGAAACCCACCGTGGGGCTGGTCAGCCGTCGCGGCGTCGTGCCGATATCGCATAGCCAGGACACCGCGGGACCACTGGCGAGAAGCGTGGCCGACGCCGCGGTGCTGCTCGGCCTGATGTCAGGCCCCGACCCCGCCGATCCGGCCAGCGTCGCCGTCGGCGGCCGCTTCGACGGCAACTATTGGCGCTATCTGAATCCGGATGGACTGCGCGGCGCCCGCCTCGGCGTGGCGCGCCGCTTCTTCGCCGACAATGCGCCGCTCAACGGATTCCTCGACGCCTGCGTGGCAACGCTCAAACGCGCGGGCGCGATCGTGGTCGACCCCGCTGATTTGCCGTTGCACGAAACCGCGGCGGCGGAACAGGAAGTGCTGCTGTATGAATTCAAAGCCGACTTGAATGCCTATCTATCGCGCCTGCCGGCAGGCGTCAGGGTGCGCTCGCTGGCGGACTTGATCCGCTTCAACGAATCCCATGCGGATCAGGAAATGCCTTTGTTCGATCAGGAATTGCTGCGCCAGTCGCAGGCCAAGGGCGGCCTGGATGAAGCGGCGTACCGGGATGCCCGCGCGGCCTGCCTCGCGGCCACCCGCGGCGGCGGGATCGATGCCGTGCTCGGCGAGCACCATCTCGACGCCATCGTCAGCCTCACCTCCGGTCCTGCCTGGTTCATTGATCCGGTCAACGGCGATTCGGACACGGGCGGATGCTCCTCTCCGGCGGCGGTCGCGGGCTATCCGCACATCACGGTACCGGCCGGCCTGCATCGCGGGCTGCCGATCGGATTGTCATTCTTCGCCGGCGCCTACGCCGAACCCACATTGATCAAGCTGGCGTCCGGCTTCGAGCACACGGCCAACGCCCGCGTGGCGCCGCGTTTCCTGCCCGGCACCTGTTAGGCCGGGCCTACTTGCCTGCCGATGCGGTGCCCTTGCTGCGGGCGATCGGCAGCAATGTGGGATAGAACTGCACGAAGGTCGTGTCCACCGCGCCATGCGCCTCGTGGCAGGAATAGCAGGCAGCGGACTTGGGGGTCATCTCAGCGGGCCCGTCATCGCCGAATTCGAAGAATGCCCACTTGCCGGGAAAGCGCGCCTCGTCCTTGACGTGGATTTCGAGGCCCATCACCGTCGGTCCCTGAAAGTTGCCGCTGCGGTTGATGGAGCCCTTGCTCTCGGCGCCGCGATTTTCGATCACCAGCACCGTCTGGTCAGGCCAGGTGCCGGAGGTCACGAAACTCCGGTAGGCATCCGGATTCACGAATACATTGTCGAACATATGATGGCCTGCTTGCAGGCCGCTGGCGTAACTCATGTCGAAACCCGACGTCAGGAACACCCATTCGCGATAGCCCGGCGGGCGGACCAGCCGGCCGTCGCCGGTATAGGTCAGCGGCGCGTCCGCGGCGGCGGTCACGCTGAGCAACATTGAACAGAGCAGAGCCACAATCATTCTCATCACTGTCGCCTTGTTGTTATTTTCGAATCGGAATGTCGACGTAGCTGTCGTTGTGCCAGCGGATCTTCACAGGAATTTTGCCGTCGGCGATGGATTCCTCGCTCACGTCATTGCCGGTGCCGTAGTTGATTTCGCGGTCCGGGCGCTTGTTGATGCCGAGCGCGATCACCAGCCGGCTGCCCGCCTGGAGCTGCCGGCTGGTCATGCGTTCGGCCTTGATGGTCAATTCTTGACGCTCGCCCGCCTTGAGCAGATGGCGGTGAGCGCGGTCGCGCGCATAGCTCGCGCGAATTTCGTCGATCGGGCTGAACAGGCGGACATATTCGCCGGTCGCCAGCTGCTCGAACAGCATGATGCTCAGATCCACGTCCATCTTGTTCACGGTGAAATCGAGCCGCATCGAGAACAGCCCGCTGAACTCCATGGGCTTGGTCAGCGGTTCGCTCACGAACCTGACATCGTTGCGGGTCGCGAGGCTGGTGCTGATCAAGTCGATCGAGGGCGTCCAGCTGCCGTCCCTGCGATCCGCGAGACTCACCGTCTGCAGCACCGAAGCGGGTTTCGAGTTCTTGCGCAGCGACAAGCGGTGGCCGTCCCCGGAGGCCGCCGCGTCCAGATAGAACCGCAACGCACCCTTGGTCCCGGCATCGAGCGACGCCGCGTGGCGCCACTCGTTGGCGCCCATCACCTCGTAGTTGACCCGGGACTTCAGTAGCGGCGGCAGGGCGCCGCTCTTGAAGATGTGATCGAACCATTGGTATCGAAGCTCATGCAAGTCGACGAGCGCGGCGGAATCCACTGGATACCCCTGCAATACGGGCAACGGACCCCGCTGCATCACCGCGTCGTCGTAGGGGCCGATGATGAGGGTATGGTTGGCATGTGGGTCATAACGATGGTGCTGGGTGAAGTAATACAGCGCCCCGGGTTCGCTGCCCGCGTAGTAGCCGGTGATGGTCAGGATGGGAATGTTGATGTGCGCAAACTGTTCCCGGTAGGGAATCATGTCCTGCCAGAACCGGTCGTAGCTCGGGTGATTCAGCCAGCGAATGAAAATCGGGTTGGGTTTGCCGTGCAGGCGGCCCAAGTCCCGGTATCGCCTGCCGCTCACGTACCATTTTTGATCGAGCGCCCGCCACAGCGCATCGTCGTAATAGCCGCTCTCATCGGCTGCCTTGGTGTTGGTCACATAGGAGGACCATCGGTAGCCGGAGTTCTGAAAGACGCCGCCGGTCATGGGCACATCGATGCCCGGCGCGCTGGCCCCTGAGGTGGCAATGGCCTTCAAGGCCGGCGGCAGGTGTTTTGCCGCGGCCCAGGGCGTGAAGCCGCTGTAGCCGTCGCCGTACATGCCGACCCGGCCGTCGCTCCAGGGTTGCTTGGCGATCCAATTGATGACTGCGCGCGCATCATCGCCGTCTCGCTGATAGGGAACGACTTGACCGGGCTTCCCGCGAATGCCGCGCGTGTAGGCCACGACGCCCACGTAGCCGTGCGCCGCGCATTCCTTGGCGTACTTCTGGGAATCATAGATCGTAAATTCCAGCAGCGTCGGCAGCGGCGCCGCGGCACCGCTGGGACGAACCACCACGGCGGCGATCTGCGCTCCGTCGGCCGTCTTGATGAGCACATTGGTCTCGACCGTGTAGCGCCGGTGATCTTCCTCCGCATCGAGAACGGCGGTCAGCGGGCCGAAACTGCGGTAGGCCTCGTAGGACAGATAGGCCCAGATGAGCGTCACCGCCTCCGGCTGTCCGATACTGTCTTGAGCCCGCTGCTGATCGAACGCCTTCTGCAGCGCATAACGGAACACGCCGGGAGACGTCCCCAGCCATTGCGTGACGGCGAACAGGTCCTGATCGTTGAGCGGCGGAACACTGTCGTGAAACGCCTTGGTAAATGCGTCGTTGAAGGGCACCCGCCTCTCGGTCTCCATGGTCTTGGCGCGCGAGTACAGATCGAAGATGAACTCGCGGCTGACCGGCCGCCCGGGCGCCGCCCGCCGCCGCCGATCACGCAATGACTGCCGCGACACCTCCGCCGCCGCGTAGTTGCCCGCGACCATTTGCAGCGCCGACAAATTGGCGAGGTAGAGATCCGGATCGGCTTCCTGATACACGGGGATCAGCCGCGACGCCAGGTCGCGCATGGCGGCCGCGGCGGCCGGGTCGTCAGCCGAGGCAGGCGCATGAAAATCGAATTCCGGCGCCGCCCGCGTGAGCGCTGAAACCGCCACGAGGAGCAGCAGCAACAGAGCCTGCGACAGCCGCTTGACCTGACTTCTCCCGGGGTTGGTCGGCGGCTTTCTCATCGCCGCTCTTCGGGTACTTTCGCGGGCGCGGCGCTCTTGCGGGTCCGCGGCGCCTTCACCAGGTGCAGCGACCGCGTGAACAACGGGTGCGCTTGGGCGGGTCCGCCGATGTGAATGATGCCCGTGTGCTGCAGTTCATTCGCAAAGACATCGATGACCTGCTCTAGCACATCATCCTCGAGCAAACCAAAGGTGCCGTCGATCAGCACCCACGGCGGATTCTGCAGCAGGATCCGCGCAATGGCGAGACGCAGCTGCTCGTCCTGGCTGAGCTCGCGGTCCCAGCGGCGGGTCGTGTCGAACAGCGGCGCGAGGCGCTCGAGGCCCAGACGGTACAGCGCGCGCGCGAAGGCGCTCTCGCCGAAACTCTCCGCCTTCAGGGGATAGGCAAGCACCTCGCGCAAGGATCCGCGGGGCATGTAGGGTATCCCGCGGGGCAGATAAAATATTTGTTCGCCTTTGGGGCGCGTGACGCGGCCCGAGCCCCACGGCCACAGGCCCGCCAAGGCGCGAAACAGCTGCGTCTTGCCGGTGCCCGGCGCCCCCAGAATGAGCACGCGCTCCCCGCTGCGCACCACCACGCTGGTTTCCTTGAGCATGTCGGCATTCGCGGCGGAGACGATCTCGAGATCGTCGATGGCAATCGTGCCGGGCTCGCCTTCGGCATAGACGATGCGGCTTTCGAATCCGCGCGGTTCGTGGGTGACGCTCACGGCGTGGCGGAAATTCGCGACCCGCAGCAGCGTCGCGCGCCAATCGGCGATGGCGCTGAAATTGTCGATGAACCAGCGTAGCGAGGACTGCGCCTGACTGAAGGCGCCGGCCGCCATCATCAGACCGCCGAATGACACCTTGCCGTTGAAGTACAAAGGCGCCGCGACCAGGATGGGCGCGACGATGGTGACCCAGCCGAAGCCGGCCGTGACCCAGGTGAGGTTGGCGTGACCCCTGACGATGCGGCGAGTCGCCAGGAGCACATTGCGCAGATGCAGCTCGATGCGCCGCCTCTCGTCCGCCTCGCCCGCCGCCAGCGAGATGTCGTCGACATGTTCGTTGACCCGGACCAGCGAGAAGCGCAGGTCCGCCTCGCGCGCGTAGCGCTCCGCATTGCGGGCGATGAGGCCCCGCCCCACCAAGTAGCTGAGCAGCGAGCCCGCGCCCGCGTAGGCGATCGCCGCCCACACCATGAAGCCGGGAACCGTATAGTCGCGGTCGCCGACATGGAAGACGAAATCATTCGACAGCCCCCACAGCACTCCCGCGAACATGAAGAACAAGATGGCGGCCTGAAGCAGCCCGACGAACAGATCAGCCGACAGTTCGCACAGCTTGCGCGCGTCCTCGTGAATGCGCTGATCGGGATTGACGCCCATGGGTCCGGCGTTGGCCAGCCAAAACGCCCGGCGCGGCAGCATCCAATCCTTGAGCAGGCTGCGCACCAATCCCTCGCGCAGCCGCAGCTCCAAGGTTTCCACCAGCCAGCGTTGCGCCACATTGAGCGCGAGCAGGCACCCCGCGATCAAGAAGAACACGCCGAGCTGAAACAAGAAGTCGCGTAGATCGCGCCGCGACAGGGCATCGTAGAAGGGTTTGTTCCAGCCATTCAGGCGAATTTGCCCATAGGACGTGCCGGCGACGACCAGGATGGTGACGGCCACCAGCACCATGAGCTTCTTGCCCACCGGCGAGCGGAAGATGCTGCGGACGAGGAGTGCAATCTGCCGCCCAAGACCCAAGCGGGCGGCCTCGCCCTCAGATGTAGTGCCGGAGTTTTCTTTGGAGTGTTCTGTCACCGTGCTTAAGCACCTACCACGCGTTGACCCCCAGGATACCACCCCGCTCGGCCGTCCCGCCGCGACCGGCCTCGGCTTATGGGGTCGGAATCCTCCGACGCACACTCAGGGCGCCGTCGGCTTCACAACGTGGTGCAGAACACTTCCGCGGGGGTACGCAGCAGGGTCACCGATCCCGCGTCGACGGTGGCCAACGTGCTGCCGGCGAGCACCGCGCTGCCGTTGACCGTCACGCTGCGCAGCGCCGCCCCCAACGGCGGGCGCAGCACGATCCTCGCGTCGATGTTGCCGTCGATCACGAATCGCAGCGTGTGCGCGTCCACCAGGTGCAGCGAATAGCCGAGGCTGCCGTACAGAGTGGGCATATCCTTGACCCGCACCCCGTCGCCGTCGATCCACTCGCCGGCGAGCCCCGCCGCCAGCACCAAGGAGCGGTCGGACTCGCGCTCGTAGGCGAACAGGCTGCGCAGGGCGAGCACGTATTCGGCGGCAATCCAGGTGTGCGGCAAATCGCCGACGTGGGCCGGCGCCTTGCGGTCGGCCCACGCGATCTCCGGCCATTGATTCCACGGCGGCGGACGCCGGTCGGACAAGAAGAACTTCAGCAGTTCGAGCGCCGCATCGCGCCGGCCCAATTTCACCAGCGCGCCGATGATGCGGATTTCATACGGGGTGTAGTTCGTCGACGGCAGCGCGCCGCTGCGCCTGCCGCGCCAGTCGGCAAGATACTTGTCGAAGGTATGCTCGACGGCCTGCCGATTGAGGCCGGCGGGTACGTCGAGCAGATAAATCGCATTCGCCGTCGCCGTGGGATCGAAGTCCGCCCACTCGATGCTCCCCGGAATGAATTCGAGCCGGCGCTGCGCCCGGGTCGTCTCGATCGAGGCGAACAACGAGGCCGCAAAGCGCGCGGCGAGCGCTTCCCAACTGCGACCGGCACCGTCGCGGCCGGCCGTGCGCGCCAGGTAGACCGCGTCGTTCAGGCCGCGCAGCGCCCAAAAGTCGTCCCAATAGGAATGCACGGGCTGCGCGAGATAGCCCTCATGGCTCACCGAAATCGGCAGCAATCCATCATCCCCGAGCAGGCGTTCGATGCATCCCACGGCCTTCTCGATGAAGCCCCAAGAGTTCTCGAGCAGGGCGGCATCCGCCGTGAAGCGGTGGTAGTCCGCGATCAGCGCGATCAACTGCCCGTGGCTGTCGTGTTCCACCAGCCAATCGATGCCTTCGCGGTCGACGCAGCAGGGCACGAAGCCGTCGGCGCGCTGATGCGGCGCGTACCATTGAATGAACTCTCGAACCTCTTCAGTTCGGCCCATGCGCAGCAGCGCCGCGCTCATCATCGCGCCATCGCGAATCCACGAGCGCGTGTAGCGCCGCGGACCCGGTTGCAGAGCCGGACCGGAGCGCGTCACCAGAATATGCGCAGCCGCGGTCAGCGCGGCGCGAACCGCATCGCCTGCCCAGCCGTTGCCCTCCCATTGCGTGACGGGAAGGACTCCCTCCCAGGCAAACGGCGGCTGCACGCGCCACTGCGGCGCCGCGAGGAGCGCGCACGCCAGAGTGGTTTCGCAGGGGTGACCGGCCGCCGCCGTCCACTCAAATTCGAGCGCGCCGGTGGCGAACCCGAAGGGGTCATGCGTCGCCGCGGCCGGCGGCAGCGCGCCGTTGGCGAGGTGCGAGGCCATGAAGCCCTCGTCAAAGCGCAGCGCTGCAAATCCCTTGGGCGCCGTGGTCCCGGCGTCGCTCACACAAGCAATCCCGTACCGCTCATTGACGTGCACGGCGCCGTCGTCCCATGCAAGATCGGTAATCTGGCTGACGCCGCCCAAGTTGCGGAAGCTTTGCCAGGGCGGGGTGACCTGAAACGGGCGCACCAGCACGAACAACCGGACGTCGAGCGGCTCATTGCCCAGGTTGTCGAAGCGGTAGCACACCCGGGTGGCGCCGCCGCGCGCCGCCGCGGCCTGAATCCGCAGCCGCCATTCGACGGTCTCCCAAATCACCGACGGCACCGGCATCCATCTCTCCAGCAGTTCCTGGCGCGGCGCGACGTCCGACCAGGTGAACAACCGGCCTTTGATCCAAAGCATGGGTTCGAGCGAGAACGACCCTTGATCGACTTCGCACATCCCGTCCGCGTTGAGCAACGCGCAATGAATTCCGTCGGCAGTGCCCGTCGGCGTCCACTCGCTCTGTTCATTGTGCAGCCAGCGCGGATGCCAGCCGCGGGCTTCAGCAGCGGCCACCCGGTTCCAGAAGGCATGGATGGAGCGCGCGAACTCGAACGACTGCAGCTGCAGGGATGCGCCCGCCGTGGGTTCCCCGACGTCGAGCCGCAGGTAGCGGGTCTTGACCCCGGGGAGATACACATAGCTGCGTTGGCCGCCGGCGCGGGCGGCGGCGTGCAGCGTCGTCCAGCGCGTGCCGCTCATCGAGCCGCGAATCCGAAAACCCTTGGCTGGCGCATGCTCCCGCCAATCGATGATCAGGCCGCCGATGGTGCGTGGCTGGATGGAATCGATCACGATCCACGGGTGCGGGTCGTCGGGCGTTGGCGCCCAGCCCGTGCCGCCCAAGGCGGCGGCGGCGTCGAAGCCCGGTAAGGCGCTCGAGGCGCTCAAGCGCGGAGCCTCCGTGGGCCCCTCATCGTTGATGTCGAGGTCGGCGATCCACAGCGTGCCCTTGCCGCCCTCGCCCGCCACGATGGCAAGCTCCATTGAGCCCAACTCGCTCAAGCGGCCGCCGCTCGAGGGTCCCCAGGCGAACTCGATGTCGCGGCTCTCCACCGACATTTTTTTCCAACGCGGCGGCGGGCGCAGGTCCTTCTGCACATGTCGCCAAACGTTTTGACCGGCGGCGTCGACCAGCTTCAGCTCGAGGTTGTTCGCCGGGCCGGTGCCGCGTAGGCGAAACTTTACCGAGTACTCCTCCGGCATCGCTCGCCTGAGCGCCCGCCGCGCAACCACAAAACCTCCGCCGCCCTTGAAATCGAAATCCATTCGCAGCGCCGGTGCTTGGGCCCCCGCGGCTTGTGACAGTTTGAGTTCGGCGTTGCCGGAAACGATGGATTGCCACTCGGATGCGATCAAATGGATTTTCTCCAGTCGACGTGCAACAGGAATTCAAACAACATTAACAAAACTAATTATGTAATTGTTAATGCTATTGTTTATGCACTCGAATGCGACCTTCAGGCCCCCACGGCATTGGGATCACGCCAGACGCGCTCGAACGGCAACCGCCAGGCATGAGGCGCGATCAATTGATGGATGGCATTCGGACCCCACGAGCCTGGTTCGTATAAACGGACCGGCGGGGGCGACTCGATCAGATCGGCCGACACTTCCCAGAGCCGTTCAATGCCCTCGGCCGTGGTGAACAACGTGTGGTCGCCGCGCATGGCATCGAGGATCAGGCGCTCGTAGGCTTCGAGCACATCGCCGATGTGGCCGGTGTCATGCATGGCGAACTGCATGCTCAGTTTATCCAGCCGCATGCCCGGGCCCGGCCTCTTGCCGTAAAACGACAAGGACATCTTCGCGGCATCCGCCAGGTCGAAGGTGAGGTGATCGGGTCCTTGCGCGCTCACCCCGGAGCCGGCCGGAAACATACTCTTGGGCGGTTCGCGAAATGCGATCGAGATGATCCGCTGGCCCTGGGCCAGCCGCTTGCCGGTACGCAGGTAGAACGGCACTCCGGCCCAGCGCCAGTTGTCGATGAAGCACCGCAGAGCGATGAAGGTCTCTGTGTCCGAGTCCTTGGACACGCCCTCTTCCGAGCGGTACCCCGTGAACTGCCCACGAATGACGTCGGTCGGCTTGACCGGCAAGAGACTGCGAAAGACTTTGTTCTTCTCCTCGCCGATGGGCTGCGGTTCCAGGGAGGTGGGGGCTTCCATCGCCATGAATCCGAGAATCTGGAACAGGTGAGTGACCACCATGTCGCGGTAGGCGCCGGTCTGCTCATAGAAGGCGGCGCGCTTGCCCAGATCCAACTTCTCGGGCACGTCGATCTGCACATGGTCGATGAAGTTGCGGTTCCAAATGGGCTCGAACAAGCCATTGGCGAAACGGAACGCGAGAATGTTCTGCGCCGCTTCCTTGCCCAGAAAGTGGTCGATGCGGAAAATCCGGTCTTCCTCGAAGACTTCGTGCAATCGGTTGTTCAACGCGACCGCGGTTGCCAGGTTGGTGCCGAAGGGTTTTTCCATGATGATGCGCGAACGATCGACCAGGCCCGCCTCGCCCAGCAGGCGCACCGCGGACAGCGCCGCGTTCGGCGGCACGCTCAAATAGTGCAGCCGGCTGCTTTCGCCCTCGAATGCCTTCTCCGCCTCCAGTACCGCTGCCTTCAGCGCGCCGGCGCCGGCCGACATGGGGACGTATTGCAGGTTGTTGGCAAAGGCCGCCCAGTCCGCCTCGGCCACTTTGCGGGTGGAAAATTCCGCGAGCGCGTCGCGCGCGATCTTGCGGAAGCCCTCGACGTCGAGATCATCCAGCGATACGCCGATGATCCGGCACCCCGGAATGAAGCCGGCATTGACCAAATGAAACATGCCGGGCAGCAGCTTGCGCCGCGACAGATCGCCCGTGGCGCCGACCAAGACCACCACCTGCGGATACTGCGGGCCGACGCCCGCGGGAATTTTCGCCACCTTGCACTTCCTCTTCAACCGTTGAGAAATCGAGCCGCTGCGGCGGCTCACGCTTCATATTAGAGACCACGCGATAATATGGAAGCCATATTTCACATTTAGGACCCACGGCGGCGGGTTTGGGAAATTGAGGCCCTTCGGCCGCGGCTCTAAGGCCGGCTCACGCCCATATCGCGGAGCACGGCAGCGACCGCGGCCACCGCTTGGCGCAGGACGTCGGCGCCGATGGCGCCGATGCACCCGACACGGAACGTATCGACGGCCGTGAGCTTGCCGGGGTACAGGATGAACCCGCGCTCGCGCACCCGCTGATAGAACTGCGTGAAGTCGTACTTCGGATCGGCGGGGGAATAAAATGTCACGATGATCGGCGCCTGCAGGGCGTCGGGCAGAAAGGTTCGAAAGCCCAGGGCCCGCATGCCGGATACCAGCGCGGCGCAGTTGTCGGTGTACCGCGCCAGGCGGGCCGGCTGTCCGCCTTGTTTGAGATAGTCATCGACGGCGGCGCGCAACGCCGCCAGCACGTGGGTCGGCGGCGTGAAGCGCCACTGGCCGGTCTTCTGCATGTACTGCCATTGATCGAGGAGATCCATGGCGAGCGAGGCGCTGTTGCCGGCCGAGTTCTGCAGAACGGCCCGCCGCGCGATGACGAATCCCATGCCGGGCACGCCTTCCAGACATTTGCCGGAGGCGGCGATCAGCGCGTCGAAGCGCAGTGTGCGCGCATCGATGGGAATGGCGCCGTAGGAACTCATGGCATCCACGATCAGGCCGCGGCCGTGTTTCGCGACGATCGCGGCAATCTCGGGCAGCGGATTCAGGATCCCGGTGCCGGTCTCGCAATGCACTTGCGCGACGTGCGTGATCGACGGATCCGCGCCGAGCGCGGCGTCGATGCGCGCGGGATCGGCGGGTTCTTGCTCGCCGTGCGCCAGAACCACGGCCTCGCGGCCCAGATAACCCAGAATGCGCACGATGCGCTTGCAGTAGCTGCCGTTGTCAGGCACCAGCACCTTGCCGTGGCGGGGCACCAGCGTGCCGAGCGCCGCTTCGACGCTGAACGTGCCGCTGCCCTGCAGGGGCACGCAGACGTGTTCGTTCTCGGCATGCACGATGGCGATGAGATCGCGGCATACGGATGCGGTCAGCTCGTTGAAGGCGCCGTCCCACGATCCCCAATCCTCCAACATGGCGGACCTGGTGTCCCTCGAGGTCGTCAAGGGCCCGGGAGTCAGCAGAATGGGTTCGGGCATGGGATCCTCATTTGATGGGCAGGCGGTTCGGCGATTCTTTGCGCCGGCCGAACCTCGGGTCCTTGAGACGGCTGGGCTGCAGCGCGCCCGCGCGCTCGAGGACGGGATAGGCGGCGGAACACAGGTGCGAATGCACCCGCTTCAAATCGCGCAGGATGTCGAGGTCCAGGGAGTACGACTCGATGGTGTCGGGAGTGCCCTCGCGCAAGCGCGTGAGGTAGCGCTCCGCCGCGGCGAATTCCTTCTCGCGCAGCTGCGCCTTCGCCGCAACCAGCTGACGCGCGACGTCGATGTCGCCGGACATGAATATTCCCACCGACAGCCTCAGGCTATCGAGGACGTGCTGGTGAAATTCGACCAGATCGTTCTCGCCTTCCTTGGAGAACGTGATGCCGCGCCGGATCTTTTTCGAGGCAAGATCCATCAGGTTCTTGTCGATGATATCGCCGACGTGTTCCAGGTTGATGGAGAATGACACGATCTCCATCGCGCGGTAGCCATCGCGGTCATCCATGCTGTCGCGGGTCATGCGCGTGATATACAGCTTCACCGCCTCGTTGAGACTGTCGACGGCGTCGTCCATCTGGCTGATCTCAGCCACCAGCTTGCGGTCGTTGGTCAGCAGCGCCGTCATCGACTGCCGCAGCATTCTTTCGATCAGGTCCCCCATCCGCAGCACCTCGCGGGCCGCGCAGACCAGCGCGACCGCCGGAGCGCCGGCGGCGGCGGTATCCAGATAGAGCGGCGTGCCCGGGTCCGCGGTCCTCGGCTGGTCCGGCAGCCAGCGCTTGAGCTGTTTGGCCACGAAATCGAGGGGGCCGATGAACACCAGCGCCAGCAGGATGTTGAAGGCGGTATGAAAGTCCGCTGCCAGGCGCGCCGGGTTCGGCTCGTAGCGCTGCAGCAGGTCCGCAATCGGGTTCAGCAGCGGCAACACCAGCGCGCAACCGGCCAGCCGGGTCAGCAGATTGCCCATCGGCAGACGCCGGCTGGCCAGATTCCCCGGCTGGCTGGTCTCGATTAGCGGATTGAGCGCGCTGCCGACATTCGCACCGAGCACCATGGCAAGCACCGCGGTCGGAGGGACCAGGTGCGCCGCCCCGAGCGACATCACCACCAGCACGATGGCCACGCTGGAGTGCGCGGCCCAGGTCACGGCCGCCACGATCAGCAGGCAGAGCAGCGGCTGAGCCGTGATCTCACCCAACAGCGCGCGCGACACCGGCACGGTGTCGGTCGTCACCAGGGCGCCGAGAAAAATGTGCAGCGCCAGCAGCATCAAACCGATGCCGATCAAGACACGGCCCAGATCGCGCGTGCGGGTCCGGCCGCCGCGCTTGAACGCAATCACCCCGGCCAGCAGCAGGATGGGAGTGACGATCGTGATATTGAACGACAGGATCTGCACCACCAGGGTGGTGCCCACGTTGGCGCCGAGCATCACGGCCAGCGCCGGCACCAGATCCAAGGTGCCGGCGGTGACGAAAGAGGCCGCCATCAATCCGGTCGCGGTGCTGCTCTGGAGCAGAGCAGTGACGAAGGCGCCCGCGAGAAATGCGCGCAGCCTGCTCTGCAGGGCGATTCCCAGCAGGCGGCGCAGATCGGCGCCGAAGGCGCGCACCACGCCGCTGTGGACCATGTGCAGTCCCCAGAGCAGCAGCGCGACGCCGCCCATCAGGTCCAGAATGACTGTGCTGCCCATGTGCCCTCGTTCCTACCAGGGCAGGGAGTAAGTCTTCGTATTGCAGAAGCTCTTCATAGCCTCACGCACGCCTTCCTTATAGCCCAATCCTGAGTCCTTGATGCCGCCGAAGGGCGTCATCTCCAGGCGGTAGCCCGGGACCTCGCGCACGTTCACGCTGCCGACCTGCAGCTCGCGCACGAAGCGGGTGATCAGATCCATGCGGTTGGTGCAGAGCGACGATGACAGCCCATAGGCGGTTCCGTTGGCGATGCGGATGGCCTCCTCGACCGTCTTGAAGCGGATGACCGGCGAGACCGGCCCGAAGGTTTCGGTTCTCACCACGGTCATGTCCGGCGTGACGTGGTCCAGTACCGTCGGCGAGTACAGCGCGCCGCGGCGCACATTGCCCGCCAGGAGCCGGGCGCCCGCCGCCACCGCGTCGTTCACCACCGCCTCGAAGCGCCGCGCCGACGCTTCATCGATCACGGTACCCATATCCATCGTGGGGTCGAAGGGATCGCCGTATTTGACGGCCAGCGTCTTCTCGACCAGCAACTCGACGAAGCGGTCCGCCACGCTTTCTTGAACCAGCATGCGCTTGACGGCGGTGCACCGTTGCCCCGAGTTCTTGTAGGACCCGCTGGCCGCCAGAGCGGCCGCCTCTTCGAGGTCGGCATCCTCGAGCACGATGATCGGATCGTTGCCGCCGAGTTCCAGCACCTGGCGCTTGTAGACCGCCTTGGCGGCGATGGCCTTGCCGATCGATACCCCGCCGGTGAAGGTGACGAGGTCGACGTTCGCACTGGTCAACAGCTCATCGCCGATCTCGGCCGGATCGCCCGTCAGCACCGAGAGCATTTCCGGGGGCAGCCCCGCCTGGTAGAGAATGTCCGCCAGCGCAAACGCGGTCAGCGGAGTCTTCTCGCTGGGTTTGAGCACGACCCGGTTGTTGGTCGCCACGGCGGGCGCCACCTTGTGGATCACCTGATTCAGAGGATGGTTGAACGGAGTAATCGCCGTGATCGCGCCCAGCAGCGGCTCCTTCACGGTGTACACCTTGCGGCTCTTGCCATGCGCGGTGAGATCGCAGGAAAACACTTCGCCGTCATCGATCAAGGTCTGATTGGCGGCGAACAGCAGCACGTCGGAGGCGCGGCCGACCTCGTATTGCGAATCCTTGAGACACAGACCGGATTCCAGCGTGATCAGGCGGGCCAGATCATCGCGCCTCGACGCGATGATGGCGCCGGCCCGCATCAGGATGCCGTAGCGGTCGTGGCGCGTGAGGGTGGAGCGGAAGTCCCGCGCTATCCGCAATGCGCGTTTGACGTCTTCCACGGTGGCCTTGGGAACGGTGCCGGCGAGCGCGCCGTTGTAGGGATGGCGCACTTCGATGACGCGGTCGCGAAAGACTTTCTCGCCGGCGATTCGCAGCGCCTCGCGAAGCGGTTCGCGCGGCGCGGATGAAATGGCGCTGGCTGACATTCGGTCTCCTACGAGGGCCGCGCGGCGAGGTTCAGTCCAAGGTCGAAGGCATCGAAGTTGCGCCAGCGGCGCGCCTCGGGCTGCGGGCCGACGCCGCGATTGACGAGCAACGGCACCTTCTGCTCCGACAGTCCGCCGTGCGAGCGCAGCGGCACATCGAGTCCGGATAGGTCGTGACGGCCGCGGCTGGTGCCGATGACGGTGTCCAGCCGCGACACCACCACCAGGTCGCCGATGCGGTCCGCCGGCAACTCGAATTTGACGGCGGCCTCGGCGCGTGTCAGCACCAGCTCGATTCCCGGCAGCGCCGCGATCCGCTCGGCCACGGCGCTTGGCTCCGGCGGCCCCTCGGGCAGGTACACCAGGGCAAAGGAGCCGAGCGCTCCGTGGTGCACCACATAGGGATCGGTGATCGGCAGAATCACCCGCGCCTTGGACTCTCCGAGCCAGGTATCGAGGTTGTCCTGCAGATAAATCACATTGGGCTGGCCGTCGCGGCCATGCTTGGCGTTCATGCCGTGATCCGCGGTCAAGACGATGGTCGCCCCGAGCTCATCGAGCCGCGCGAGATTGCGGTCGATCATGGCGTAGAAGTCGTCGGCCACCGCTGTGCCGGGAGCGGCCTTGTGCTGGATGTAGTCGGTGGTGGACAGATACATGAGATCCGGCCGTTCGCGCTCCATCAGCTTGACGCCGGCGACGAACACGAACTCGGATAATTCGGCGCTGTACACGGAGGGCACTGGCATGCCGACTCGGCCGATCACGTTTTCGATGCCGTTCTCGGCCAGGGTCACCTGGTCCGCTTTTTCGGACGAGAAGCAAATCCCCTGCATCTGATGACCCAGCAGCTTGCGCAGCTTGTCCTTCGCCGTGATCACGGCCACTTTCGCGCCGGCCGCGGAGAACGCGGCCAGGATGGTTCCCACCCGCAGATGCCGCGGATCGTTCATCATCACTTCCTCGCCGCGCTCGGAATCGAAAAAGTAGTTGCCGCAGATGCCGTGCACCGAGGGCGGCACGCCGGTCACGATGGACAGGTTGTTGGGGTTGGTGAAGCTCGGCATGACGCAGTCGGCCATGAAGCAATGTCCCGCGCCGGCCAGCAGCCGGCCGAGATAGGGCGCGGCGCCTGCCGCCACCGCCGATGTGATGTATTCGTACTGGCACCCGTCGACGCAAACCACGACCAGCGGCCGGTCCATCCAGCGGTAAGTCCGGCCGTTCACGGTGATATCACTGTGCAAGTGCTACTCCTGTGGGTGCCGCGCGGCGGCCTTGTGCATTCGGGCACGGCTCTTCGCCGCATGTTGGCGCAGCAGTTGACCCGCCCGGGCGCTGTCGCGCTGGGCGATGGCCCGCATCACGGCCCGGTGCTCGCTGTTGGAAACGGCAAATCCGCCCCCGTCCTGCAGGCCGCGCAGCCGAAACAGCAGCAACCCCCGGGTCAGCAGCCGGTAACTTTCCGTGAGGCGGGAATTGCCCGCGAAGTCGACCAGCATGTCGTGAAACTTCAAGTTCAGCGTGTGGTAGGACTTGATATCCGGGGTGGTGGTCGCCGCATCCATCTCCGCGAGAACTGCCTCCAGCGTGCGAAGCTGCTGCGCCGTGGCGCGCTCCGCCACCCGCTGACCGATCAATTGGTCGAGCGCCTCGCGCACATCATAGCTCTCGTCCGCCTCGGCGACGGAGATCTCACGGACGAATACACCGCGGTTCTTCTCCGAGCGGACCAGGCGCGACTCTTCGAGGGCCCGCAGCGCCTCGCGTATCGGACCGCGGCTGGTGCCGAAGCGCACGGCCAATACACTCTCATTGATGCGCTGGCCGACGGCGAGTTCGCCGCGCAGGATCAGCTGCTCGATCTCGACCTGCACCAGCGCCGGGAGCGAGTTCGACTGCACCAGCTGCAGCACGGATTGGGCGGCTGCCGTCATTGAAGCTTTCCCATCACCGGCCAATCCTATCATAACTGCAGATTGTCGACAATAATCAGTCGACAGTGCCGTCCCTGCAGCTTCCGCTGAGGCGCCCTCCCCCGTCCCGTAAAATGCGTTCGCTCTGGACCTGATAGTCAAAGCGAGGCATGCATCATGAACCCGATTCATTGGCTCAGCACTGAGACCCTAGGTCAAACCACCACCCAGCTGGGCGAACTCACACTGGCATTGGTGCTGTCCTCACTGATTGGGTTGGAACGCGAGTTCCGCATGAAGAGCGCTGGACTGCGCACCCACACGCTGGTCGGTGTGAGCGCCGCCCTGCTCATGCTTGTATCGAAGTACGGATTCGGCGACGTCATCGTGCAAAACCAGATCGTTCTCGATCCGTCGCGTATCGCCGCACAGATCGTCTCCGGAATAGGCTTCATCGGCGGCGGACTGATTTTTGTGCAGAGAGATATTGTCCGCGGCCTGACGACCGCCGCAGCGATTTGGCTCACCGCGGCGGTCGGCATGGCCTGCGGCGCGGGACTGCCGATCCTGGCACTGTATGTCGCCGGCGCGCATTTTCTGGTGATGTTCGGCTTTGCACGCCTCAGCAAACGGATAATCCTTTCAGAGCAGTGCGAGCTTGTGGTTCATTACCTCGCAGGCCAGGGTGCGGTCCGCGAGATCTTGAAGCTCTGTTCCGGTCGTGCATTCTCTGTTCATGAGGTTTCGGCTCATGACGATGCGGCGACAGACCAGGAGCGGCATGCCATTCATTTGCGGCTGCGAGGCCGCGGCGATTTCGACTCACTCGCCATCGCCATGCGCGATTTGCGCGGCATCATTTCGGTGTCAAGAGTCCCAACGGCGGACTCCAAGGACGAAGTAGGATGAGGTGCGGCGCGTCGTGCCTCGAGTACTGCAGCTACGAACTACCGTCCGGCATCTGTTGGGCTTGATTCGCCGAGCGCCTCGCGCAGCGGCCCGAGGAACTGCTCGTAGCGGCGCCAGCGCCCGACCGAGCCCTTGCTGATCGGCTGGCGCACCTGCCAGTTGCTCGCCGTAAGGACCGGTCGATCGGTGCGGTGAAATTCGAGACAGCGCGGATCCCACGGCAGCCCGATGTGCGCCAGCATCCGGCGGCTCCATTCCTCGGGATCGTCGACGAGCGCTTCGTACCGGACCTCGAGCAGCAACTGCGGCGGCAATACGGCGCGCCAATGCGCCACCAGGCGCCGGTACTCATGGTAGTAATGCGCCAGATCGCCGAAGTCGGTCGCGTACGGATGCGCGGCGGAAAAGCCTTGGAAGTAGATCGACAGGCAGGTGTCGAGTGCATTGCGCTCGAGATGAATGAAGCGAGCACCGGGCAGCGCCGCGTGGATGAGACCGATGTGCCTGAAGTTGACCGGCAGCTTGTCGACGACGCGAGACGCGTCGGGGGCCTGTGTCGCGAGCCCGTCCAGATACGCGCGCCCGAGCTCGTGGATCCTCGCCGCGCGCTGCTCCGCGGGCGCCTCGCGCTCCGCGTCCGCGGCAAAGATCCAGTAGAGCAGCTCGCCCGCCCCGTGGACCTGCGGATGCGAGGCGAGGATCTGTTCGGTCAGGCTCGTGCCCGACCGCGGCATCCCGACGACGAATACCGGGCGCTCGGAGACAGGCGCGTCGGGCGTCAAGGCCGCGAGCGCGTTTCGATCGAAGGCCGCGAGAATCCGCGTCACCCGCTGCGTCATCTCGGCGCGGTCGTATCGTAGACGGCTGCGGCGGGCCAGTTCGTTTCCCATCCGATGATGTTGGAAAGCCGCAGCACGCTCATCGACGTCGTCGTAGTACTTGCCCAGGGCATGGTGCAGATTGATGGCGTGTGCCGCCGGCAGGCCCCGCGCCAGCACGCGTTCCGCGGCGTCGCGCCAGGGCCCGTCGGCCGCACTCATCTTGCGCAAGCCCGCGAGGCCGGCCAGCGCCTCGGGCAGATCCGGGTCGATGGACAATGCTTGGCGGAGCAAGTCCTCCGCCTCATCGAAACGGCCATGGTCGATCGCGAGGCTGCCCAGCAGCGCCAGCGTGTCCGCGGCATCGGGACGGATCACCAGCGCGCGCCGCGCGCTCGCTTGCGCATCCTCGAGCCGGCCGACGGCTCGCGCGGCCATCGCATGGGCGGTGTGAAGCGCGGCATGCTCCGGCGCCACTTCAAGTCCGGCACGATAGGCGTCGTCGGCGTCATGCAATGCGTTCAAAGCAAGCAGCGAATTGCCGAGGTGCAGGTGCGCTTCCGGCAATCGCGGCTCGAGCTCAACGGCTCGCCGGCACTGCTCGATCGCAGCGCGAAAATCGCCAAGGCAATGCAGCACGTGACCCAAGTTGGCGTGCAGCCGCCCACTGCCGGGCATCCGGGTGAGCAAGTCGCGATAGCAGCGTGCCGACGCCTGGTAGCGCCCAAGCCTTGCGAGGAGTGCCGCATACTCATCGAGGATGTCGGCGCGCGGATCGCGGGCCACTAGTCGCTCGTAATGGGGGACCGCCTCGGCGCCGCGGCCGACTGCATTGAGCGCGCGCGCGAGCTGCGCAATGGCGGCGGCAAATTCGGGGCGCAGCGCAATTGCCGTTTGCAAACTGGCGATCCCCGCCTGACTGTCGCCGGCCTCGAGAAGCGCACTGCCGAGGTTGCGGTGAGCCTCAGCGAGTCCCGGCTCGAGCGCGATCACACGCCGGTATCCTGCGATGGCCGCCGGGAGCGCGCCGCGGGCGCGCTCGGCATTGGCGAGGTTGCCAAGCGCCGCGGCGAAACGCGGCCGAAGCACCAGCGCGCGCCGGCAGCTCGCGATGGCCGCGTCCGTCCGTCCCAGCCGCACCAGCACTTCGCCCAGGTCGTTGTGCGCGTCGGCGAAATCGGGACGCAGAGCGGTTGCACGCCCAAAACTCTCGGCGGCCCTCTCGAGCAAGCCATGTTCCTCGAGTGCCTGGCCCAGCCGATGGTGCACGTCGGCATCGCCCGGCCTGGAGCGGCTGGCCGATTCGAGCGCCGCCAGCCCGTCCGGCAGCGGCGCCGTCGTGACGGGAGCATCGGCCGGAGCCTTGCCGCAGCAGTGCTTGTACTTGCGGCCGCTGCCGCAGGTGCAAGGTTCGTTGCGCCCGGGGGGCATCTAACACCCTAGCCTAGGCGCGGTAGCGCACGAGTGCGTCGCCGAGCACCTGGCGCAGTGGGCCAAGCCACGTCTCGTAATGGCGCCACTGGTCGAGGCCCTCGCGGTAGATAGGCTGACGCACTTGCTCCGAGCTCGCGGTGCGGATGCTGCGCTCGGTGCGGTGGAACTCGACGCAGCTCGGCTCGAAGGGCAGCTCGCAGAAGTCAAGGATGCGCCGGACGCTGCGCTCGAGGTCATCGACCACATCCTCGTGATGGACTCGCAGGACCCGGCCCGGCAGCGCGGCGTCCCAGTGTTCCATCAGCTCGAGGTAGGTGCGGTAGTAGCGGCCGATGTCTTCAACGCTGTACGCGAACTCCTGGCCGCGCGCAAACAGCTGCTTGAGATTCCCGAAGCAGCAGGCCATGGGCTCGCGGCGCGCGTCGATGATCTTCGCATTCGGGAACATGAGGTGGATGAGACCGATGTGCCGAAAATTGTTCGGCATCTTGTCGATGAACCGCGGCTTGCCGGTCCGGTAGACGCGGGTGTCGTTCAGATACTTGTCGGCGAAGCGCTCGAACTCCGCGGCCGGTAGTTCCGCGAGCACCCCGGGATAGCGCGGCGCGTCAAAATTTCGTTCGCGGCCATGCAATTCGAGCACGTAGCGTGGGATGTCGGCGAGTTCCTGCGTGCCTTCGACCACGGAATGTGAAGCCAGGATCTGCTCGATCAGCGTCGACCCCGAACGCGGCAGCCCGACCACGAAGATCGGCGCCGTGCTGGCGGCGCCGAACCCTAAGCGCTGCTCGAAGAACTCCCGGGTGCAGACCGCCTTCTGCATCGCCGTGTTGAGCTCGATCACTTCCGGACGGTAGCGGCTCTCGGCGCGCTTCAACCCGTTCCCGCGCTCGTAGTAGCGCCACGACTCGGAGTATTCATCGCGGTCCTCGTAGGCCTTGCCGAGCGCGAAACACAGGTGGTGACGGTCGATGAGCCGGGTCGCAGGCTCGGCCTCCGCCGCACGCATCGACGCGAGCTCTGCATCGGTAAAGCGGTAGGTCTTGAGATTGGCGAGGCTCCAGTACGCATCGCCAAAATCCGCACGTTCCCGGGCTGCCGCCCGGTACTCATCGATCGCATCCGTGCGTCGTCCCAGCGTTTTCAGCGAATGGGCGATCGACAGATGCAGCTCGGTGGCATTGGGTGATCCCGGCGGCGCATCGCGCAGCAGATCCTGATAGAGGGTGATCGCGTGCCCATGGTCGCCGAGGCCGACCGTGGCCGTGGCGTACAACGTCCGGTATTGACGATTCGTCGGATCGACAACCAACAACTTGTCGAGCTCGGTCAGAGCCTGCTGGTACTTGTGCCGTCCGAGCAGCACCGTGACGTAGTCGTGGCGGGCAGCCAGGTAGTCGGGGACGCGCTCGAGTACCGCCTCGAGCAGCAACTCCGCGTCGTCGAACACCTCGAGGGCGGCGCCGATCCGCGCCAGCAGGCGCATCGCCTCGATGTGATCGCCGTTGGCCAGCAGGTACGGGCGGATGATTTTTTCGGCGGCTACCGGCTCGCCATCGCTGAGCAGCCCGGTCGCCGTGATGACTTCCGGCGGCAGCGTCTTGAGTTTCGCGACATGGGCCGCGGCCGTGCCTGCGTTGTCGGCGTCGCCGCACATCCGGTAAAGACCTTCCAGCATGCTCCAGCTCGCCGGCAGCGCCGGGTTGATCGCGACGGCCCGCAGGAATGTCTGGATCGCCCGCGGCGCATCCTTCATGGCCACGTAGCACAGGCCGCGCTCCTGGTAGAGGCGGCTATAGCCGGGATGGAACCGCTCGAGCTGCTCGAGCGTCGCGAGCGCATCCGCCGTCCGCATCAGCTGTCGTTGGCCGAGCGCCAGCAAATAGAGCACGTCGCGGTTTTCGGGGACCCTCGCGCGCAGAGCTGCCGCGGCCGACACGGCCTCGGCGAAGCGCCGCTCATTGACAAGAGCGCGTATGCGCGACACCTCGGACTCCACGGTCGAGGCGACATGAGCGGTTGCTGCGGCAGTCATGGGCGTCCGATGAAAAAAGGGTGGGCATCACTGCCCACCCTCTAGTCTAGCTCAACGGCCAGGGACCGGTCGCCGCCCCGCGCGTCCCCCCTATCAGAACTTGAATCCGACCTTGATGCCGAGCACCCGTGGCCGCAGCGGCACCTCCGCCTTGATGAACTGTCCGGACGTCGTGAACACGCTCGCGTTGGAATTGCCGAGGTTCTGGCCGAAAGCCTGGACGGTCCACTGGTCCTTGGCGATGTTGAAGGTCGCGTCATAGGTCGTGTAGGCCGGTTGGTCGTAGCGCAACCACGACGTCGTCGGCACGGTGGCTCCGTAGCCGGACTGGAAGCTGC
>Ga0193726_1000940_pt1 | contig 26032 bp, 27 predicted proteins | sample H2c1metaG_FD_144928 | JGI IMG/M metagenome (GOLD analysis project Ga0193726, IMG submission 144928) | Soil microbial communities from a riparian zone of the East river system, Colorado, United States - H2c1 | ecosystem: Environmental > Terrestrial > Soil > Riparian zone | place: USA: East River...
ATTCCGTCGGGGCAAATCGTCCTCGGACGGATGAGCACCTCCTTCAGCTACCGATGGAAGCGTAGCCTGATTGCCGTGACGCTGCCACAATATTTATGGGTCGCCATCCAAACTTCACACTAAGGAGAGTTCTCGCCGTCTTTGCGCGGAGGTCTCTTTATCTCTTCCTCCCCCGTCTTACGGGGGAGGTGGCCCGCAGGGCCGGAAGGGGGAAGCCCCAGTCAAGATCTGACTTGATTGCAGATCATTGCCGTTTTGAGACCGCCTGTGTGGCTTTCCCCCTCCCTAGCCCTCCCCCATATGACGGGGGAGGGAATGAGGTTAGGCATCCCGCTCATAAGCCAGCCGCCCCGCCACATACGTCGCCTGGACCGCCCGGTCGTCGGCCAGGGTCATCTGGATGAAGAGCTGCTCGGCCAGGTCGCTCGCCTGTTTCATGCGGAAATCGATCAGCGGTGTGGAGCGCAGATCGAGCACCACGAGGTCGGCCTCCATGCCGACGGCAATGCTGCCGATCCGGTCATCGAGGTAGAGGGCGCGCGCTCCGCCGCGGGTGGCGAGATAGTAGGCGTGGCCGGCCGACAGCGGCTGGCGATGCCACTGGGCTGCTTTGTAGGCCTCACCCAGCGTGGCCAGGATGGAGAACGAGGTGCCGGCGCCGATATCGGTGCCCAGCCCGACCCGCACCGGCCGCTCACCGAGAAGCGCACGGGAAAGATCGAAGGCGCCGCTGCCCAGGAAGAAGTTCGAGCTCGGGCAGTGGGCGATGGCGGCCCCCCTGGCATGGAGGCGCTGCAGCTCGACGTCCTCCAGCCAGATGCCGTGGCCGAACACCGCCCGGGCGCCGCACAGCCCGTGGTGATCGTAGACGTCGAGATAGCTGCGGCGATCGGGAAACAGCTCCCGGATCCAGGCGACCTCGTCCCTTGTCTCGGCCATGTGGGTCTGCATCAGGCAGTCGGGATGCTCGCGCCACAGCCGCCCTGCCGCCGCGAGCTGCTCGGGCGAGCTGGTGCCGGCAAAGCGCGGCGTGATGGCATAGAGCAATCGACCGCGTCCGTGCCACTTGGCGATCAGGGCCTGCGACTCGGCATAACCTGACGCGGCTGTGTCGCAGAGGCCCGCCGGCGCGTTGCGATCCATCAGCACCTTGCCGGCGGCCAGCCGGAGGCCCTGCTTCTCCGCCTCCTCGAACAGCGCGTCGACCGACTGCGGATGGACGGTGCAATAGACGCAGCTCGTGGTGATGCCGTTGCGCAGATTCTCCTGCAGGAAAACGCGGGCGACCTCGCGCGCGAATTCCTTGTCGGCGAATTTGAGCTCGGTGGGGTAGGTGTACTTCTCCAGCCAGGCGAGGAGCTGCGCGCCGTAGGCCGCGATCATCGGCGTCTGCGGGAAGTGGACATGGCTGTCGACGAAGCCCGCGGAGATCAGCGCGTCGCGGCCGTAGTCACGGATCTCCGTGCCCGTTGGCAGGCGGGGCGCGATCTGGTCGGCCGGGCCGAAATGCGTGATCTTGCCGTCGGCCATCGCCACGATGGCGTCGGATTCGTGGACCATCGTCCTGTCGAGCCCATCGCGGAACGGATCGCCGGTATAGGTGAGCACCGGACCGCGCAGGGCGGTCGGACGGGACGAGATCACAGGCATCGCGACGAACGTTCGCATTGAAGGGAAGCCCAGGGAAGGGGCCGGTATGCTAAGGCTTGCCCTCCAACCCGTTGCGAGGAGTCATGGCCAGCTTCGTCGATCGCCTGAAGGCGGCGCCCGTCATGCTGACCGATGGCGGCATCGAGACCCGTCTGATCTACGAATTCAACCGCCCGTTGCCCGACTTCGCGTCGTTCCTGCCGCTGTTCGACCGCGAGGGGCGCCGGGCGCTCGCCGCCATCTATCGCAGCTACATGGAAGTCGCGGCCGATCATGATCTGCCGATGCAGATCGGCACGCCGACCTGGCGGGCGCATCCCGAGGGCCTCGCCCGGCAGGGCTTTGCCGCCGCGGGCGACCTCGCCCGTGTCAATGGCGAGGCGGTGACGTTGCTGGCGGACATGCGCCGCGATCTCGGACTCGACGGGCAGGTCTTCATCGCCGGCGTCATCGGTCCGCGACGCGACGGCTACGATCCGCACGGCGCGCCGGATGCGGCGGCGGCGGAGACCTATCACACGCCGCAGGTGCGCGTGCTGGCCGGTCTCGGCGTCGATCTTCTGTACGCCCCGACCTTCGCCAGCACCGAAGAGCTTTTAGGCGTCGCGCGCGCCTGCGCCGCGACCGGCCTGCCCTATGCGCTGGCGCCGGTGATCGAAGCCGACGGACGCCTGCCGGACGGCACGCCGCTCGGCGATGCCGTTGCGCGCATCGACGAGGGCGCCGCGCCGCGGCCGCTTCACTTCCTGGTCGGCTGCGTGCATCCGACGCGTTTCAGCGCGGCGGCGGCTGAGGCCGCCTGGCCCGCATCGCATCGCGTGGTCGGGCTGAAGGCCAATGCATCCACCCTGCCGCCGGACCAACTCGACAAGCTGGACCATCTCGACGAAGGCAAGCCCGAAGCCTTCGCGGCGCTGATGAGCGGGCTGCATGCCGGCGGCTACAAGGTGTTGGGCGGCTGCTGCGGCACCAGCGACGCCCACATCCGCGCCCTCGCGCGACGGCTGACGGCGGAGCGAACGGGCCCGTAGAGCGTACCGTGTCGCCCTATGGAGTGAACACAACTCGGAAATCATACCTCCCCCGTCTTACGGGGGAGGTGCCCCCGAAGGGGGCGGAGGGGGAAGGCCACACAGGCGATCGCCGAAAATTTCAGATCTGAAATTTACAGATACCTCGACTGGGGCTTTCCCCCTCCGGCCCTGCGGGCCACCTCCCCCGTATGACGGGAGAGGCAAATGAGAAGATGACGTATCCCGTAACGGCGATGCCGGGGATCTCTCCAGCGACTGCCGAAAAAACCAAAGGGCCCGACCGTCGCCGGTCAGGCCCTTTGATCCGTTACACGCGAGCGAAACGCAGCCCGCCGACGGGCTGACTGCCGGCGAAAAACCGATCGCCGCCCGCCGGGGTTACCAAGCTGTTTGTACTGGTGGCGCCCGGTACATCCGCGGGCGGCGGGGTGCCTTCCTCTGTCGAAACAGAGCGATGAACGTTAGGCCTTGAGATTCACGGCCGCGTCTTTGCCGCGGTCCTGCTGGACGTCGTAGGTGATCTTCTGGCCTTCGTTGAGGCCGTTGAGGCCGGCGCGCTCGACGGCGCTGATATGGACGAACACGTCCTTGCCGCCGCCGTCAGGCTGAATGAAGCCGAAACCCTTCGTGGAGTTGAACCACTTAACCGTACCTGTAGCCATAATATGTATCCTAGTCAGTGAGTGTGGAGGTGCGCGAAGAGCGCGCCGGGAAACAGTGCGCGCCTGACACAGCAGAGTCCATGCATTCCGTGATCACTTTATCGCATGACTGCCGCAGATAACGATGACGGCGGAGACATCTTTTCGCCCTTTTCGGCCATGCGACTGTCCTGAAAAGCACGCTCGGCGCTATCCTCTAAGGGTGAGGCGATGGCGATGCCGGCGATGCCGATGGTGCGGGTGCCGCTTGCGCGGTGAGGCGCTGCTGGCGGGCCGACACCGGGACCAGGCCGACGAAGCGGCTGCGATGGACGAACTGCCAGCCGAACAGCGCCCCGGTGTGGCGCCGGACCCGATTGAGCCACGGCGCGGCATCGTATTCGGTCGCCAGCGATCCGCCGCCCATGAGGGAGGCGTAGTGGCCGGCGGTGCCGCCATACTGGAGCTGGTCGTAATTCGGATCGGTCTTGGCGTATTTGTCGCCATCGATGTGCCCGAAGTAGCGGTCGAGGTTGCCGAGCGGTGTCGGCCTGCCCAGCCAGTGGCCGATCTCGTGCGCCGCCGCGACCTGCGACATGGGCAGGTTCGGCCAGCGATAGTCGCTGGTTTTCTTGCGGTGGATGTCCTCGTTGGTGATCAGCCACGCACGGGAGCGAAACTCTTCCTCGCCCGGCAGCGGCATGACCCTGCGGTTGATCGTCGGATCGTCGGCACGCTTCAGGTGGACGACCTGAATGGCTGCGTTGGCACTCCCCAGATTGTCGACGAAGCGTATCGAGAGCGAGCATTCGACGTGGGCCGGCATCCTGGGATTGGCGACCAGAGCCCTGTAATCGGCGTCGCTTAGGCCGTCCTTGGGATCCTCCGGCGGCAACAGGATGATCTGGTTGTTCCAGCTCGTCTCGACGATGCGTTTGAAGTCGATCTTGTATTGCGCGAAGTCGCGTCGCATCCAGCTCTGCGCCGCAAGCTTGACCGGCTCGGGCGCTCCATCGGAGACGAATCCGGTGCGGATCTGCTGAGGCGTATCGGCCAGATGCGTGTTGAAATGCAGATTGGCCTTGGACGGCCAGAACGCCTCGCGCAGCTCGCGCGAGAACAGGTCGCCGAGTATCGCCGGCGCGTCCGAGCCTGTCGCGCTGTAGGGCTTGCTCGGATCCATGGGCGCGAGCAGCACCGCCAGGACGATCTCGAGCTTGGCCGAAACGGGGCCGGGCCCCACCGCCGACAATATCGACGTGAAGTTCGGCTCACTGATCATCATGCGAGTCATTTTTCACCCCGCGTAGCCGGACGAACAATTTCAACCTGGGATTGGGCAAGAGTAAGGCGTATGATCAATCCTGCCGCATGGCTGGCCTACGTGCTGGAGGTCGACGATGGCAGATGTCACACCTGACGACGTCTTCTTGACGACCTGGCGCTCGCTTGGACCGCCAACCGTGCAGATGACCCCGCCGGGTGACCCCAAATTGCCGGCGGAAGCGGCCCTGTCGGGCGCCCTCACCATCGAGTTTCCCGATATCTATGCGCTGGCCATCGTGACGGTGCGCGGCGCATCGGGAGACGATGTCGGGTTCTGGCGATTTGGCTTCATCCAGTTGGGCTTCATCAACGAGGACTGGGCCCATTATCGCAACGATAACCCGGCCGAGGGCAGCGTCTTCGTGGCCAGGGATCGACCGCCCGCCCTCGACCAGCAGCTTTGCCGCGACTCCGTCGCCGAGGTGGGACTCGCAGGGGCTATCGAGAGGTTCCCTTATCTGGGGCCGATCATCTTTTACGACCCGGAGACACCCATGAAAACCTGGTGGAATCCGCGGATCACCGGCTTTCTGCCCATGGGCACGAAAATTCCCGCCGGCGGCCAGCTGGTCTTCACCGTTCTCTTCAGCGATTCGCCAAGCCCCCATTGGTGGGGGCTGAACAGGGTCAACAACGCGGTACCCGGGGTGAACCAGCTCTATTCGCTGCAATATGCGAGGGCGTTCGCGACGATGTTCGCGGTCCAGAAAGGCCCGCAACAACCCATCGAAGTGCTGAAGTCGTTTCAATGGAACGTCCGGTGGCGTGCCCATTTCGGCTTCCGGGCGGGACTGAACGTGCAGCTTCCGGCGCGGCCGGGCGATGTCATGGACATGAACATATCGCACGTCGTGAAGGGCACGCCCAACGACCCGCTCTTTCAGTTCCGCGTGCTCGATATAACGCTGCCCAACTGCAACGCCCTCATTCCCGGGACGGTCCAGAATCAGGTGGTCAGGGAATCGAAGAAACACGAAGACTGGAAAGTGTCGCACTGACGGCGACCATGGCGACGGCGTCGCACTGCAGGTTACCCCGCCGTCGACTGGGTGGCGCCGGCCAGCCTACCCGACGCTGCCCAAGTTAAATTGAACCGGCCTTTGCACCAACCGCGAGCAAGACCTGGAATGCCGCAAAGGCGACCATCAAGGCGATGAGCGTGTACTCGATCGTCAAGCCGCGCGGCCTGCTCCCTGTCAAGCGGCGGAGGTATTCAAAGCTCAAAGGCTTACGACTGATGTTCCACAAACCATCGCCTCCGATCGATCAGGCAGCCTCCATCCCGCAGCATCACCGCTGAAGATGTGACTCGAATCATGGCCCGCGCGCGCCGCTCTTCGATTTAGACTTGGCCTGCGTTTGCTTGATCTCTTTGATGCGCGTGAGCAGAGCTGACCGGGTTGGTGGCAATGCCCCCTTTGTGAGCTTCGCTTCGCGCAGGTCACTTTGCTTGCGCATGTGGGCCTCTCGGTTCCGCGGCACCCAGGCTCGAGGCGCCGCTCAGCTGTTTCAACAGGCCGGCCCACAGGGTACTGCGCATCTCTATTTGCCTTCGCAGTCCGGCTCGGTCCGCGATGGGCGTGGACTTGGAAGCCAAAGCGAAGGCATCTGCCCCGATGATTTGGGTCAACTGGTGGATTTCGCGCTCTAGCCTTTCGCGCTCCATATGCCCTCCTTCTGGGAGGTCCGCTCCGCTGGTCTGCGGCGACCATAGGCACCTTTCGATCCCCGCCGCTGTTCTCAAGAGACCACCACCGGCACCTGCGCCGCACGTTAGCGTTACAATGGCATAATCCGGGGACTATCCGGCAACTCGCGGTCTCCCTTCTTCGTTCTAATCCTTGAAGGAGACCATCCATGAGACATGTCACTTACGTCGTCACGGCGGCTGCGCTTGCCGTGGCGCTCACCGGCTGTGGCGACCCCTACTACCCACGCTATGGCAATTCGCAGTCCAACTACGCTCCCTCCGGCTACAACTACGCTCCCTCCGGCTACAACTACGCTCCGTCGGGCTACAGCTACGCTCCGCCCGGCTACAGCTACGTTCCAGCGAGCAGCAGCAGCTACAGCTCAAGGTCCGACTACTACCGCAATTACAACGGTATTCACGCCGCGCCGGAACGTACCTTTCCGTAGAGCAAGTGCCTGAAGTCGGGCTTACGGTCCCTGCGTCGCCCTCACCTCAGTCGTCGTCCGAGCCGCTAGCATGATGCGAGCTCCAGACGTGCGACATGCGTGCCGATGTTGCCTTGGCTTGGACCGCCCTGGTGAAGGTCCATCCTGGCAGTCGGAGAACGTGGCCCCGCTGCGTGCCGCCCCATGGCCTGCCGTCAAGCTCGACCGCTTTCCGTCGCTGGAGAAGGTAGCGGCGTTCCTTCGCACGGCGGCGACCAACCGCGTGAAACAAGGGCTCGTCGACACGGCGCACGAAATCGCCGTCCGGCACGGCTACATTTCGGCGAAGGCAACGGCTTCGACCATCCTGAAACCCTGAGGTCCGTCCGGCGGGGCGTGTTCCATAGCGGTCGGCCCATTTGGGGGGATCATGGCTTGGGTCGCGTGGCAGGCGTCTGCGTGGCAAGGACCGACATGTTGCTTGGTGCCGGCTGGCTGTTCTCCGTATAGGGCACGACGAAGCCGCCGATTTCGTTCAGCTTGCCGTTGGCCGGTGGGTTGATCAGGTAGCGCGACGGCTTGGCGTTCGGATTTGCCGGGTTCAACACCCGCCCATTGCTGGAAAGGTTGGCCGCGATCACCGTGGCGGGATATGCCGCGAACGGCATGTTGATCATGGTCTCGCCCGTGTTCTCGCCGTTGGGCGCGATCATGAACCTAAAGCCGTTCGGGCAGTTGATGCCTCCGCCGCCATTGAGGACAAAGCTGCCGCCGAACATATCGACGGAGTTGCAGCCGGCTTGCAGGTCCATGCCCCAGCCGGCATTCCGGCTCGAATTGGTGCCGTACATCATCATGTTGGACACCACGCCGCCCTGATTCGAGAAGACGATCCCCTGACCCCGGCAATCCTTGCTCTTCAGGCTGTAGGTGTCCGACTCGAAAATGGCGCCCTTGAAGACGATGCCATGGCCGCCGCAATACGAGGCAACAAGGTTGCTGAATGTGCTGAGCGCGATATCGCCGCCACTGGAGACGAACTCGAAGCCGTTGCCGCAGCCGGGCGTGTCGTAGCCGCCGCCATAGAGGTTGAACCCTTGGACGGTCAGGAACCGCGTCTTGCCAATGAACCGAACGGCGGCGGTCACGCCGTCCCGGTTGGTCGATTCCAGGCGCAGGCCGTTGCCGTTGAGGTAGACGCCTCCGTCGCCGACGTCCCGCAAGCGGATTTCCAAGGTTCCGCTGATCTTGATCGGCGGGGTCGAGCCGTCGAAGGCAATACCACCGCCATTGTGGCAGGCGGCTTGAAGGAGCGCCTTCAATTCCTCCTGATTGGCCGGCCGCGCGAGGCTGCCTCCTTGAATGGTAATGCCGCCACCTGTGCCTGAGCCGGCGGCAGACTTGGAGCGCGGCTCTGCCGGCGTCTCTTTGCTCTGGGCGAATGCAGCGGACGAACCTGCAAGCAGCGCAAGCGCTGACGCACCGCCCACCAAATCACGTCTTCTCGTGCTCACGGCATTCTCCCTGTCGATGGAGTTCCAAGACCCTGGAACCTTGGAAGGTGTCGCGGAAAGGCGGAACTGCCTTGTCGTGACATTGTCGTGAGCATGTCCTTTGTCCGGCCGGCCATCCGTGACCTCAACGACGGATAGGCGTTGTCCAATTTTTGTGTCCAAATTTTGTGGAGACGTCGCATGCTGAATGTCGACCCTGTCAAACTGACTGAGGCCTACCCGCGATCCACGTTGATCGCTCGGCGCTTTCGAGCAGCGCTTACCGGGAAGATCTATTATTTCAATGGACAGAAGAACAGGGCGCGCGTCTTTCACGCCCTCAATACTGAAGTCCAGTTCGAAAATTATGTCGAGACGGGGACTTTCCTGGGCATGACGACCGATTTCCTTGCTCGCACGGCAGGGGAGCGCGGCGCGCGCGTCTACTCCTGTGAAATCAATGACCGCCATTTTGGGATCGCCAGCCGCACGGTAGGAATGCTGCAGAACGTGCAGCTGTATCGCGGCAATAGCGTTGATTTTCTTCGGTCACTGTCCTCCACGCTCTCGCCGGCGTTGAATTTCGTGTACCTCGATGCGCACTGGAACGACTATCTTCCCCTGCGGGATGAACTCTTGATCCTTGAAAAGTGGCAGAACACCGTCGTCATGATCGACGACTTCAAGGTTCCTTCTGATGAGCGGTTTGGCTGGGACAAATACGACGACGAGCGCGAGATCTGCCTTCGGCATATAGCTGGCAGTTTTGGCGACAACGCCGTCTACTTCCCGAACTATTCGGCCACGGATGAAGGCGCGGTCGCGGCGCGTGGTTACTGCGTGATCGCGATGTCCGATCCCTGGAGCAAGGTGCTGGACCGCACTTCCCTGCTGAGAAGACATGTTTTCTGACCGCCGTTGAGGCCGTCGGCGTGCGAATTCGAAAGCGAATTGCCACTTTGAAAAGACGCCGGCCTTAGGGACGGCGAGGATGGCGGCTGCGGAAACGAGCTGTTCAGTTCTCCCCGCAGGCGTGGGCCTCCCCCCGACTCCCCACGCCTGCGCGCCGGGCGATTTCCCTGCCACCCCACCCAAGTCGCCCGGCGCTCTCCGCATCAGAGGGCGGCGCTGCTCACCGCAATCGCTCCCGTGAGCGAGATTTTGACTCTGGCGGCGTGTGGGACCGCCGGCATACTAAGCGCCAAATGCAACGATGTGACGCCGCATTGCGTCGCCTTGGAGGCCAGGTATGCGCGGGACCATCCATCACATCGACCTTACCGTGAGCGACCTCATGGTCTCGGCGGCTTTTTACGAAACGGTGCTGGGCTTTCTCGGCTACCGGCGCACGAGCGCGCGGCCAGACTATGTGGATTGGAATCTGCCCGGCGGTGACGGCTTGCTTTGCTCCATTGGCCTGAAGGCGGCCCGGTCGGATCGGCAGCACGATCGGTACAGTGTTGGGCTGCATCATCTAGCCTGGCATGCGGTAGACCGCGCCGACGTAGACAGTCTGCACGAGCTTCTGGTGGGGCAGAAAGCGACCATCCTCGATCCGCCAACCGAATATCCAGCATACGGTGCCGGGTACTATGCCGTGTTCTTTGCCGATCCGGATGGGCTCAAGCTTGAATTTGTCCATTACCCCGGCGAATCGTGAAGGCTTGGGCGCCGTCAGATTTTGACTATCGCGCCGGCAACCACCGGTAGCTTGCCCCCGCGAGCACTCGATGCGACGCTGCCGACCGATTGCGAAAGAAAGCGCGCGGGGCCTATGTCCAGCTGCAACAGCAGACCGGTCCGAATGCGAATTGGGACCGCGATATTAACCCTGGCCGTAGCGTTGCCGTGCACGATCATGCCAGCGGCTCAAGCACAGCAGACGGTCCCGCCCGATATCGCGCCCTTGCTTGAGCGCGAACGGTGGCTGGACGGCAAATGCCGAGGCGGTTCGGGAGACGATCCTGCAACGGCCGACTACTGCGCCGTGCGCGATAGAGCCGTGGAGCAGCTACAGGCAAAGGGCTGGTGTTGGGGGCCGCCCGAGCAAACCGAAGCTCTCAAGGACTGGCAACCCTGCAAGGTTGCGTCTGGACCTGCGGCCTGCGTCGCCAGCATCGACAGGCATCAGCGTGCCGTCGCCATCGCCTTCGTGGCAACGATCTGCCAGCTCCGAAATGATCGGTACCTGGCACTTTTCAGGCAGGCGCGCGATAGCGCCTATTTTTCCGCGCCTTCCTGTACTCGATTATCCGCCGCTGAAAGCTCACAGGTCGATGCGGAGATGGTGCGCATCGTCGTTGATGAGCAATCGAAGATCGGCCTCCGAGAAGGCGAGCTGTCTCGGACATTTGCCCAAGCGTGTCAGGTTTTGCGGGAAGGCCATACCCTATCGGAACTCGACCAGGCGCGACCCAATATAGGGAAGTAGCAGGCGGCACAGAGCTATCGCGGACGCTGCTGACATTGCCATGGCCTTTGTTAAGCTTCGGCGCCGGCGCCGTGAAGCAGCTGCGGTCGTCGCCGCGCCGGTGCATGCACTGCATGCGTGCGTTTGCGGGCCCTTATGCGGTACGCAAGTATTATTCTGCCCGGCGATGACGCGGCAAGGAGACCACGGCTGTGACCGAGATTCCTGATATCTACTTGGATTTGTTGCGGGAGAAGAGAGCATTCGCACACTTGGCGACTGTGATGCCCGATGGCTCGCCGCAGAATACGCCGGTGTGGTTCGACTTCACCGACGGCAAGATCCGTGTGAACTCGGCACTCGGGCGGACCAAAGTGCGAAACATGAAGCTGGGCGCGAAAGTGGCCCTGTCGATCATGGATCCGGATAATCCTGACCGATACGTCCAGCTACGCGGCACCGTAACACGCGTGAGGCAGGACGATGTCGCCGCGGCGCATATCGACCAGCTGGCGCATAAATATCTGGGGCTCGACAAGAACCCCTATGCGAAGGCGGGCGATGTGCGCGTGATGTTCGAAATCTCCGTGTTCTCCGTCCAGGGGATGAGCTGATCAAATCGAGGGGGCAATTCAAACTGATGCAGTGCCGACGATGCTTGGCGAAAGCTCTCGTCGATTTCATCGCCGGCCGCCAAGTCACGTGTCGCCAGGTCGACTATGACCACAAGAATAACCGACCCGTCGCGGTCTGCGCACCTGTGTCAAAAGCCATGGGACTGGCGGGCACAGCAGCGCCCGGCTGGTGTGCGAAGGCTGGACTGTTATTCGGGGAGGCCTGCCTTCACCAGATGCTCGCCGAACAGCCGGCGTTGGGCGGCGTCCTTGAAAGCATGGCCTTCAGAGAAAGGCCTGGCGCTGAACTTGGGATCGACGCTTAGAATATTGGAGGCAGTCTGCTGTGCTTCCCCGATTTTGCCGCTGGCCGCGAGACTGGCAGCCAAAAAGCGCATATTCCCCATGAAGCGCTGATTGAGCGAAGCCGACCGGCGCCCCCACACCGCGGCCTCAGCGTAGTTGCCCGCTGCGTAGTGGGCCAACCCAACGACCGCGTAGCTGCGATACACCAGCACATCGTAAGGTGACAGGCGCAGCCCGATTTCGGCGCGCCGCAGAGCTTCGCGCGCCTCTCCAATATAGCTGAAGGTAGCACTGCTGGTCGACCAAGCAAAAGCCGAGCTCGGGTTTGCCGCTATCGCTCGGTCGAATAATTCGATGGCGTGCTCATACTCGCGTAACAGCAAAGAGCGATGGTGGGCACAGAGCGAGAGCGCGTGCGGGTCAAACCGATCCAGGGCCAGCGCAATCCGGCTGAGCCGCTCCACCTCCTGTCTATCGGCGAGCGGATCGAGCGACCAACCTTGATCGAACCAAAAGCCGTGCCAGGCCGCGGCCTGCGCATACGCCATCGCATAAGTCGGGTCGAGAGCCATGGCCCGCTCAAACAGCGGCAGCGCCTGCAGGAACTTGTCTTGTTCCATGGGATAGAGGAGATCGAGCCCACGCAGCACGCATTCATAGGCGTCGAGGCTCTCCGGCCGCTTGCGCAGCACGCGGCGCAGCTCGGCTTCTTGCACCTGGGGCGCGATCGTCGCCACCACCTTGACCGAGAGATCGTCCTGCAGCTCGAAGATGTCGGCGGCTTCGCCGGTGAACCGGTCGCTCCAGATGGCGGTGCCATTCTCGCAATCCGCTAGTTCTGCCGACAACCGGACCTTGTCGCCGGCCCGGCGCACGCTGCCCGACAGCATGTAGCGTACGCGCAAATCACGCTTGACCTGTTGCGCATTGGGCACCGCACCGTGGTAGCGCAACGTCGAGGTGCGCGAGATCACGACCAGTTCGGGCAGGCACGACAGCGCCGAGATGATGTCCTCGACCAGGCCGTCGCTGAAATATGAAGCGCCGGTCTCGACCGTCTGATCGATGAATGGCAGCACCGCGATCGACGGGCGGCGTCGTTGGAAGCTGTCGATAGCCGGTGTCCACTTGGGCCGCTTGCCCGCACCCACCATGTAGGCGTGCACGGGTCGGCTGATGTTCCGGAGCTTGAGCGCGCCAAGGTCCTTGATCGGCGCGTCGATGCGACCGCTGATCAGGTCCATGACCGCCGCCGAGACGAGTACGCCGCCGGTTGGCGCGTGCTGCTGCAGCCGCGATACGACATTGATGCCGTCACCCAGAAGGTCCGTGCCTTCGACGGTCACTTCGCCCATGTGGATGGCACAGCGCAGCTCAAGGCGCACGCCACGTTCGGGGGCTCTTTTGGCGGCGGTTTCCTGTACGTCCATGGCGGCGCGTGTCGCGTTAAATGGGCTGCTGAACTCAACCAGCAGGCCGTCGCCTAGGGACTTGAAGATGCGGCCGTCGCCGCGGGCGATCAGCGGGTCGATCTCACGACGCAGCGCACGCCAGGCCGCGAGCACGCTATTTTCGTCAGCCTCGACAAGGGCGCTGAAGTTGACCACGTCAAAGGCCGCCACGACCACGAGCCGGCGGTTGGCTTGGCCTGTGTCGGCGATCGTCGGTTGGGTCCTGCGAGCCATTCGCATATTCCTCGCGGCTCGAAGATCGACGTTGGCGAACCATCAATGCGAAGGCAGCATTATACGCTATGCAGCGATGTGGGCGAAGCACGCTGGTTGACTTCAGACCGATCAGTACTACCGGAACCTATCGCCGAGCGACCTTGGCTGTCGACCGGGGGCGGGGACTGCACGCACCACCTGTCGGGCCGGCTTGTCTTGCCGCTCGCCTTGATAGGAGAATGGAAGCCGATGCTGTGTACTTGACCTTGCGCCGCGATGCGCAGGCTCGACGATCAACCTCCGTGCGCTTTGGCATGGGGCCTATCAGGGAACAGACGCAATGCAGTCTCATGCAGCCACGCCGCGATGCGGTCGGCTGCTGGCCACACCTGCCGATCACCAGCAATGGTGCCGTAGAACGTCGCCTTCTCGGTTCGACTGCCGTAGTCGATCCAGGCAGTGATGCCACCCGCTGGCGGCTCGTTCCGGATGCCGCAACGGATCTCGGATTCGTGCAAGCCCTGCTAGACGACTTCCAGGGGAGGCGGGGTCAGCGGAGTAGGCATAGAGCGAGCGTACCACCGTTCTGTGCTAGCGCTATTCAACTACGCGCAGGCCCGCATCGGTAAGACCGGCTCGACGGAGTCGAGAAGTCCGAGCGCCATCCGGCAGCCACCAAGCGGTTCAGTGAACCACCGCGGCGGCCGGCCGATCGGATCCAACCTTCTGCGCGAAGTGTGCTTCGACAAGTCGAATGGTCTTCCCGTATCCAGGGAAAGGATCGTTAACCTGATCGCTTCCGAACGCCAGCTGACAGGCCGTCTTCATAGCCTCGACTTCTGTCGTAGGACTGCCTGTAATCTTCACCAATTCGGACACGAACCTCAATGTGTCGTCCGCGACCATCGCTTCCTTGAGATCCTCTTCAGTGTCGAGGACGTCGTCAAAGTCTGGTTGAGATGCTGTTGCGATGCCAAGCAATTTCCCCAACGCAATAAGCTCGAAGACATCGTCCCGTGACTGCGCGCTCAGATTGAGTTTGGCCTGGAAATTGGATCGTGCCACCGCAAGCTTATCAAGGGCTTCCGCAGCTTTTGTTAACCGAAGTCGCGCCATGTTTATCTTGCGACGCCGTTTCCTACTATCGACGAGCAGATCCATGGGCCGGGAACTAATCAAGCCGAGGGCGCCGCCCATCATGACTGTCAGCACGCCCAAGTAGACGCGCAGAGCGTCGCCGCCAACATCAACGGTTTTGAAGAACACAGCGCGAGTTCGTCTTGTCCATGTTGCGTCCCCTGGCTCACGACACCGGAGCGGCCCGCTGCGCTGACCCGCGATTTCATTCTCAGAGTGTGGCCCCACGTCAGGAAGCGGGGGAGATGCGCCCAACGCGGGGCCGGCCGCGCTGGCGTTGGCCTCCCACGTAATTGGGACGCGAGGCGGCTCTGAATTAAGGCACGCTCTCGGCGAGAACAGCGTGCGATAGTTGTGACATTACCGTCCGTCCGGTTACGCACTCGGGCCGCTTAAGCGGTCAGCAACCGCGGGACCTGCGCGGATGCCCAACGGTCAACCAGGAAGCCGCCACTCCAAATCCCTTGCCTTCAATTTCGTCGGCTCGCTTTCGTAGCGAATGCAGCGCTCTGGGAACACACTTCCTACAGCATGGACCGATGCGCACCGTTGCTCGGATCGGTCAAGAACGTACTTCGAATATCATGTTGAACGGCGTCTCTGTGGCGCGGCGGAAGCGCCTGAAACCCGCTTCAGTCGCGACCTGGCGCAATCTGCCTTCCCCCGCCTGGGCACCGAGCCCCAAGGCCACCTCCTGAGACAGCGATGCAGGCGTGCAAATGAAGGTAGACGCGTGATAGAAGATGCACCCGACCGGGTTGAGATTGTCCTTGAGATTGTCATGCGCAAACGGCTCGACGATCATCCACGCCCCGTCCTTGGCTAGCGTTTCCTTGACATGCTTGCCCGCGCCTACGGGGTCGCCCATGTCATGCAGGCAATCGAAGAACGCCACCAGATCATAGTCTTTCGCCGGAAAATCCTTTGCCGTCGCTTGTGCGAATGTGATGCGGTCTCCAACGCCCGCCAACTGCGCCAGAACCTTGGCGCGCTCGATCGAAGGCATGTGGTAGTCGAACCCGAAAAATTCCGAATTCGGATAGGCCTGCGCCATCACGATCGTCGAAGCGCCGTGGCCACATCCGACGTCCGCCACCTTGGCGCCGGATTTGAGTTTCTCTTCCACGCCCTCAAGCTTGGGAATCCAGTTCGCGACGAGATTGGCGTTATAGCCCGGCCTGAAGAAGCGCTCTGTGCCCGAGAACAGGCACTTCGAATGCTCGTGCCAGCCAACGCCTTTCCCGGTTCGAAACGCATCGGCGACCTTGGGTTCGTCGAGGTAGGTGGCCTGCACGACATCGAACGCACCAGCGAAAAACGCGGGCGACCCCTCTTCGGCGAACGCCATGGCTTGCTCGGGGGAAAGTGAGAACGTGTTTTTTTCAGAGTGATAATCGATATATCCGGACGCAGCTTGGCCGGCCAGCCATTCGCGCACGTACCGCTCATGCAGATCGGTCTTTTTCGCCAGTTCTGACGAAGTGACCGGCACGCCATCCGCCATCGCCTTGTAGAGCCCGAGGCGATCACCGAGCAATATGCTTGCGCCACCAAGCGAGATGCCGAGGTCGCCGACCAGCTTTCCGACAAGCGCGTTCAATTTTTCAAGATCTGGTTCACGCATTGCAGCCTCCTCCACTGTTGCACTCCAATCAGATCGGAAAGCATTTCATCTACTAGCGATGACGTGGCTGTAGCTGGGTGCGTTTCGTTGATCATATTGATCTCCTGTTACGCATCAGCACGCGCTGAACCCCGTCGCAGGAAATCAAGCCGAACTCGCAACGGCCAACGGGAATTCACACCATCGCAACTCCGCCTCTCTCGCTTGGTCTAGCGCGGGCCGGTTCCTTCGACCTAACCGGGCCCGCGGGGCTGTATCCGACCAGCGTCGGCCCGCTCGCTTTCCGGGAAGGGACACGGCCGCCAGGACCGGAAGACCCTGTTGGCGGCCAACCCCGGCCTCCCTCCCATGTCCTCTCACTTATAGACTCGGGCCACCGCAGTAGATGTGATATTTCAGTGGGAATGCAGTATAGAACAGTGATACTGACCTACAATTCCAGTGCTGCCAGCAGCCTCGATATTGGACGGGCTGCCAGTCGATCGGCCGGCAGGGGGCCGCACGCCGGGCGCTTCCAACTCGGCAGCGATGGCCGCCAGCGTCGACTTAGCCCTGCGCCGGATCTCCGCAGGAACGGCGCTGGCTTCCACTTCTTTGCGAGCCCATTCACCGGGCCAGAGAACCTGTCGAAACCTGCCATCGCTGCCGCTGTTCCTGCGGGGCAGGCCGCCATCGCCGGAAAGGCTGGCGTGACGGTCGAGAGTCATCGGCGGAAAACCTTAGAAAACCGGAGATTGCCGGATGCGACGTGCACTGAAAACAGCGAGGGCGATCCGCTCCCGGTGACGTCGGCCCGCACGACAGGGCGCCGCGTCGAGCTCGGCCGCTAGGTACCGACGGCCAAGGGGTCGATCCGCCACCCGTACTGAATCCTTTGGTGGGCGCGAGCCTCATTGCGACGGATAACGGCCAACAGCCGTGCCACCTGCACGGTCGCCATGTCGCCCTCCCACCTGGTGTTCGGACCCCACGACTTTCCAGGGCGGCTGCAATGGACAGTATGCGCGAGGGTCACCCCGACCGACTCAGAACAGGCCGATATCAATGGCTGTTGCAGGCAGCGCATGCTGCCGGTTTCCCTGGGCCTATGCGGTACGAAAGAATTATCTTGCGTGGCGCGACGTGCGACGTGGCCCTTGACAGAACTGAGCAATGTTGTGGCGTATGCTTGTCGACACTCTCGAGCAGAGGATCGACGCCATGCACACCGCTCAGCTTTCTTTGGATGCCCCTCCACCGGCGACCAGAGTTTCAGCCACCAACGTTTCCATCGGCCAAAACGGGCTGCGCTAACTGCGCTAACCCGGCATGGCGCGCGCCCGGCACCTCGGATTGGTGGATCGCTTGCGGAAACTGCGGAAACCCTTCTTCACTCCGAGGGTCGTCGGCTGCCACAGGCGCGGAGCATGATCCGATCGCATGCCGCCAATTGGAGGCACGCAACAGCGAAACGTCACCGCCCGTGTCCCCGGTGTGTCCCCGCCAAAACAAAGGGCTTGGCCGTTGCCAGCCAAGCCCTCGATTTTATTGGTGGAGCCAAACGGGATCGAACCGTTGACCTCTACAATGCCATTGTAGCGCTCTCCCAGCTGAGCTATGGCCCCGAAACTTCTGGAACGGCGCGAGATATAATTCCTGCCCCGCGCACTGGCAACAGCGGCCTAGCGGTCGCCTTCGCCCTTGTCGTCCTCGACCTCGACGCCCTCGACCTCGATGTCCTCGGCGTCGTCGGCAAGCTCGTCCGCCTCCTCCAGGGCCTCGTCGCCCTCGACATCGGGAAGCTCGTCGCCGGCCAGCGCCGCCTCGTCGCTCTTCTTCTTGGCCGCCGCTTTTGCCGCGGCCAACGTGGCGGCTGCCGCCGCCGCTGCCGCCGCCGTCGCCGCGGCCGAGCCGCGCGTGCGGCGGACCTTCACGAAGTCCTCACGATCATGATCGCGCCCGCACTTCGGGCACTTGATCGGGCTTTTGTTCAGGTCGTAGAAGCGCGCGCTGCAGCTCTGGCAGGTGCGCTTAGTACCCCAGTTCGCCTTGACCACGCAGGAACTCCCGGGAAATCCGCAAAAATCGGCCGAATGGGCCGCGAGGGAGCGCGTATGTCACGCGTCTTTCACCCTGTCAAAACCAAATTCCGGCATGCTACGACGACGCCGCGTCGCATTTCCGCCATCCTTTGAGGAGGCTGCCCTGTCCGCCAGAGCCTCGGCCAAGCTCATCGCCCGCCCCGTCGCCTGCCTGAAGGGCCGCGTCCGCGCGCCTGGCGACAAGTCGGTCTCCCACCGCGCGCTGATGTTCGGCGCGCTGGCGCTGGGTGAGACCACCGTGCGGGGCCTGCTCGAAGGCGAGGACGTGCTGTGCACGGCGGCCGCCCTGCGCGCGCTCGGAGCGGAGGTGACGCACGACGCCGGCGAAGCCACCTGGCGGATCCGCGGCTTCGGCGTGGGCGGAGGCCGCGAACCCGCTGACGTGCTCGAGCTCGGCAATTCCGGCACCTCGGCCCGCCTGCTCTCCGGCATTTTGGCAAGCCAGCCCTTCACCAGCTTCATGACCGGCGATGCCTCGCTCAGGCGGCGACCGATGCAGCGGGTCATCGAGCCGCTGTCGCGCATGGGCGCGCGCTTCGAGGCGCGCGACGGTGGGCGCATGCCGCTTGCCGTCATCGGCACCGACGAGATGGTGCCCATCGAATACCGCCTGCCGGTCGCCTCGGCGCAGGTCAAGAGCGCCATCCTGCTGGCCGGCCTCAACACCGCGGGCGAGACCACGGTGATCGAGCCCCACGCCACACGCGACCATACCGAGCGCATGCTGCGCCATTTCGGCGCCGAGGTGCGCGTGACGCCGGCAGAAGGCGGCGGCAAGCGCATCACCGTCGTCGGCTGGCCCGAGCTTTTGGGCCGCGACATCGTCGTGCCGGGCGATCCCTCGTCGGCCGCCTTTGCCGTCGTGGCGGCGGCGATCCGCCCGGGCAGCGACATCACGGTCGAGAATGTCGGGCTCAATCCGTTGCGCGCCGGCCTCTACCAGACCCTTTTGGACATGGGCGCCGACATCGCCTTCGAGAATGAACGCGAGGTCGGCGGCGAGCCGGTGGCTGACCTCAGGGTCAAAGGCTCGGCCCTCAAGGGGGTCGAGGTGCCGGCCGAGCGCGCGCCGACGATGATCGACGAATATCCCATCCTGGCCGTCGCCGCTTCATGCGCCCAGGGCACGACACGCATGCTGGGCCTGGCTGAACTTCGCGCCAAGGAGAGCGACCGGCTGGCCAGCGTCGCCGCCGGACTTCTGGCCAACGGCGTGAAGCACGAGATGGGCGCCGACACGCTGGTGGTGCACGGCACCGGCTCAGCCCCGGCGGGCGGTGGCCTGGTGGCGACGAATCTCGACCACCGCATCGCCATGTCGTTCCTGGTGCTGGGCCTCGCCGCACGCGAAGCGGTCGCCGTCGACGACGGCTCGCCGATCGACACCAGCTTTCCCGGCTTCGCCCGGCTGATGAACGGGCTGGGCGCTAAAATCGAGGCGGCGTGAGCGCTCCTCGGGTCATTGCCATCGACGGCCCCTCGGCCGCCGGCAAGGGCACGCTGGCCAAGCGCCTCGCCGCCCATTTCGGCCTGCCGCACCTCGACACCGGCCTGCTCTATCGGGCGGTCGGCTGGATGGCGGAACAGACCGGCCGGCCGGCCGCCGAAATCGCGGCCGCCTTGGAGGTGAGCGACCTCGCCAATCCCGAGCTTCGGACCGACCAGGCCGGCCAGGCCGGGTCGAAGGTGGCGGCGATCCCGGAGGTTCGGACCAACCTCTTGAATTTCCAGAAGAAATTCGCATATCAGGCGTCCGGTGCCGTGCTCGATGGGCGCGACATCGGCACGGTGATCTGCCCCGACGCCGCGATAAAACTCTTCGTGACGGCGAGCCCGGAAGCGCGGGCCGAACGTCGGTACCAGGAGTTGCGCGAAGGCGGGGCCGACACTATAAAACCGCGCGTTCTTGCCGAGATGGCGGAGCGGGACCGTCGCGACAGCGAACGGGCGGCTGCACCTCTGAAAGCCGCACCCGATGCTTACCTTCTCGATACCAGCGACATGGATGCCGATGCGGCCTTCGCCGCCGCCTTGGCGTTCATAACGCGCAAGGGCTTTCGATCCTCCGGGCCGTAAATCGCCGCCGGCGGATCGAAGACTTTCAGCGGCGATTGCGAACGGGCGTGTCGTCCGGGCGTCGGTGTTTTGAAAAGGCAGTGGATCCGCCGGACTTAACCGGTTGGCCGACGGGCGGAAGTCCGCCCGGGATCGATGAAGGAGAGTAGTACATGGCCAAGGGCAGCGCCCTACGTAAACCCGAGAACGATACCTCGAGTTCAGAATTTGCAGCACTCCTCGACGAATCGCTGGGCGGTTCGACGAGCTTCGAAGGATCGGTCGTCAAAGGCACGGTCATTCGCATTGCCAACGATTTCGTCACCATCGATGTCGGCCTCAAGTCCGAGGGCCGCGTCGCCCTGCGCGAATTCTCCAACGGGGGAATGGGCGCGCCGGAAGTGAAGGAAGGCGACGTGGTCGACATCTTCGTCGATCGCATGGAGAACAAGGAAGGCGAGGCCGTCCTGTCGCGCGACAAGGCGCGCCGCGAGGAAGCCTGGACCCTTCTCGAGAAGGCATTCAACGATCAAGAGCGCGTCATGGGCACGATCTTCGGTCGTGTCAAAGGCGGCTTCACCGTCGATCTCTCGGGCGCCGTGGCCTTCCTGCCGGGCAGCCAGGTCGATGTCCGCCCGGTGCGCGATGTCGGCCCGCTGATGGGCCAGGCCCAGCAGTTCGCCATCCTCAAGATGGACCGCCGCCGCGGCAACATCGTGGTGTCGCGCCGCGCCGTCATGGAAGAGACCCGCGCCGAGGACCGCACCCGCCTGATGGGCGCGCTGTCCGAAGGGCAGGTGCTGGACGGCGTCGTCAAGAACATCACCGACTACGGCGCGTTCGTGGATCTGGGCGGCGTCGACGGGCTGCTGCACGTCACCGACATCGCCTGGAAGCGCATCAACCATCCGTCGGAAGCCCTCACCATCGGCCAGCAGGTCAAGGTGCAGGTCATCCGCTTCAACCCCGAGACGCAGCGCATCTCGCTCGGCATGAAGCAGCTGATGAGCGATCCGTGGGACGGCGCGGGCGCCAAGTACCCGGTCGGGCTGAAGCTCAAGGGCCGCGTCACCAACATCACCGACTACGGCGCCTTCGTGGAGCTGGAGCCGGGCGTCGAGGGTCTGGTGCACGTCTCCGAGATGAGCTGGACCAAGAAGAACGTCCATCCGGGCAAGATCGTCTCGACCTCGCAGGAGGTCGAAGTGATGGTGCTCGACGTCGACATGTCCAAGCGCCGCATTTCGCTTGGCCTGAAGCAGTGCATGGCCAACCCGTGGGAGAGCTTCGCCGAGAAGTTCCCCGGCGGCACCGAGCTCGAGGGCGAGGTCCGCAACATCACCGAGTTCGGCCTGTTCGTCGGCCTGCCCGGCGACATCGACGGCATGGTCCATTTGAGCGACCTGTCGTGGGACAAGGCCGGCGACGAGGCGATCCGCGACTACAAGAAGGGCGACCAGGTCAAGGTCAAGGTCCTCGACGTCGACATCGACAAGGAGCGCATCTCGCTCGGCATCAAGCAGCTCGAGAACGATCCCTTCGAGAAGGTCGGTGCCGACATCAAGAAGGGCGAGGTCGTCACCGTCATCGTGGCCGGCATCCAGGACAACGGCATCGACGTCACGGTCAAGGAAGGCATCCCGGGCTTCATCCGCAAGTCCGAGCTTTCCCGCGACCGCTCAGAGCAGCGTCCCGACCGCTACGCGATCGGCGACAAGCTCGACGCCAAGATCACCAACATCGACAAGGCCTCGCGCCGCGTCGTGCTGTCGGTCAAGGCGCGCGAGCTCGACGAGGAGAAGAAGGCGATGGCCGATTTCGGCTCGTCCGACTCGGGCGCCAGCCTGGGCGACATCCTGGGGGCGGCGCTCAGCCGGGCCCAGAAGAAGGACGAGGCCGAAGAGAAATAGAAATAAGGCGACGGCGACAATCGAAAAGGCCGGCCTGCGAGGGCCGGCCTTTTTTGTCGCCGTCGTCCCGACCGGAGCCCGAAGGGCGGAGCGGAGGGATCTTCTCTCCACAATTAGCCGCGTTTTTGAGAAGAGAAGCTCCCTCGGCTGCGCTCGGGACGCCCTTCGGGCGCTTTCCTTTTTGATTCAATGGCTTAGGCTTGAACGCCTAGGTTTTTTGCTTTATTGTCACCGCAATGACCAAGTCGGAGCTGATCGCCCGCCTGGCGGCCCGGAATCCCCATCTCTATCAAAGGGATGTCGAGCGAATCGTGGCGACGGTTTTCGATGAAATCTCCAAGGCCCTGGCCGGCGGGCATCGCGTGGAATTGCGCGGCTTCGGGGCATTCTCGGTGAAGAAGCGCGAACCCCGGACCGGCCGCAACCCGCGCACCGGCGAGCAGGTCGCGGTGGCGTCCAAGCGCGTGCCCTACTTCAAGACCGGCAAGGACCTGCGCGACCGCCTCAACAAGGAAGCCGCCCGCGCCGCGGGCCTGGCGCCCGCCGAACCGCCGGGCGACAAGAAGTAGCGACGCCTCGCTTCCCGCCGCCGGGCTGTGCCATGCTGCGCCCCGCATGAAGATCCTGTCCCGCACGCTGTTCGTGCTCTTCGTCCTGCTGGGCGTGCTGATCGCGGTCAGCAACACCCAGCCGGTGCAACTCACCCTGTGGCCACTGCCGCATGTCGTCGTGATGCCGCTTTATCTGCTGGTCGTGCTCCTGCTTCTGCTGGGCGTGCTGGTGGGGCTCGGCATGGGCTGGTGGGCGGCCCGCCATCACCGCCGGCGCGCACGCGAGGCGGGCGGCGAGGCGGCACGTCTCGACCGCGAGATCCAGCGCCTGCGCCAGAGCGCGGCCGCCGCGCCGCCGCCCGCGTCAGGCGGCGGTCCGGCGCCGCGCGATCTGAAGGCGATCGAGCGCCAGAGCGCGCTGGTCGCGCCCGAACTGTCGTCGTCCGCCCCGCGCAGCCCGCCGCGCAGCCCATTGTCGTGAAGATCCTTTCGGCCGCCGAGGTCGACGTAGCCCTCGACGATCTGGCGCTGATCGATCGCCTCGACGCGCTGTTCCGCGCCGGCTGCGAGATGCCGCCGCGCCATCATCACACCGTGGCCGCGCCGGCCGGACCCGGTTCGGCCGACGCCACCCTGCTGCTGATGCCGGCCTGGACGCGCGGCGCCTCCAGTCATCTCGGCATCAAGGTGGTCACCGTCTTTCCCGACAACGGCCGGCGCGGGCTGCCCTCGATCTACGGCCAGTACCTGCTGCTCGACGGCGCCACCGGCGCCTCCCTGGCGCTGCTCGACGGCACCATGCTGACCAAGCGGCGAACCGCCTGCGCCTCCGGCCTCGCCTCGCGCTACCTGTCGCGGCCCGAGTCGCGGCGGCTGCTGATGATCGGCACCGGCGCGCTGGCGCCCCAGCTCATCCGGGTGCATGCCAAGGTGCGGCCGATCGAGGAGGTCGCGATCTGGGGGCGCCGGCCGGAACGGGCGCAGGATCTCGCCCGCGAACTTTCGGAGTCGCTGCCGCGCGCCCTTGGCCGGGCGATTTCGGTCCATGTCGCTGCCGACCGCCTGGCAGCCGTCGCCGCGGCCGACATCGTCTCCTGCGCCACGCTGTCGAAGACGCCGCTGGTCGAGGGCGACTGGCTGCGCGAAGGCCAGCATATCGACCTGGTGGGCGCCTATACGCCCCAGATGCGCGAAAGCGACGACAGGGCAGTCTGGCGCGCCCGGGTCTATGTCGACACCCGCGCCGGCGCCCTGAAGGAGGGCGGCGACATCGTCCAGCCGCTGGCCAACGGCACGATCGACGAGGACGACATCATCGCCGACCTGTTCGAGCTGGCGTGCGGCCAGCAGACGGGGCGCCTGCCGGGCGACGCTACCTCGATCACCCTGTTCAAGTCGGTCGGTGCGGCGCTCGAGGATCTGGCTGCGGCCGAACTCGCCTTTACGGCTCGATAAGCGCCCCGGCCTTCTTCAGCGCCTCGATCTCGGCCGCGCCCAGGCCAGCCTCGGCCAGGACGGCACGCGAATGGGCGCCCTGCAGCGGCGCCATGGTGCGGATGGCGGGTGGCGTGCGGCTCATGCGCATGGGCGGCTCGACCATCATGATCTCGCCCTCGCTGGGGTGCGGGTACTTCCTGAAGAGCTGCCGCCAGACCAGATGCGGGTCGTCGAACAGGTCGGCCGGCCGCGACACCGGGGCATTGGGGATCTGCGCCTTGTCGAGAAGCTTCACCCATTCGGCCGTGGTCCTGCTGGGCGCCAGCGCCTCGACCATGGCGTACATGTCATTGATGTGCAGGGAACGGGCGTTGAGGGTCGAATAGCGCGGGTCCTTCAGCACCTCGGGCCGGCCGACGATCTCGAAGAAGTTGCTCCAGTGCTTGTCGTTGTAGGGCAGGATCGCCATCCAGCCGTCGAGCGTGCGGAAAGGCTTGCGGGTCCGCGCCAGCAGCCGCGAGTAGCCGACCTCGCCCTCGTCGCTGAAGGTGCGTTCCCACAGATGCTCGACCATCAGCCAGGCGGCCATGGTCTCGAACATCGGTACTTCGACGAACTGGCCCTCGCCGGTGCGCTGGCGGTGCATAAGGGCTGAAAGCGTGGCGAAGGCGAAGGTGAGCCCCACCGTCTTGTCGGCGAGGATGGTGGGCGGATAGCGGGGCACGTCGTCGCCCGCCGCCTGGCCCATCAGATGGGCGATGCCGAAGCGGGCCTGGATCGCATCGTCGTAGGCCGGCAGTTTTCCGTAGGGACCGTCGGCCGAAAAGCCGTAGGCGCCAACATAGACGATGTCCGGCTTTATCTTGCGGATCGCCTCGTAGCCCAGCCCCAAGCCCTCGATGGCCTGTGGCCGCAGCGCATGGACGAAGGCATCGGCGCCTTCGACCACTTTCAGGAGAGCCGCGCGCGCCGCCTGGTTCTTGAGGTCGAGGCAGAGCGAGCGCTTGTTGCGATTCACATAGAGATAGGTCGGGCCCATGCCGGGCGTCTTGCCCGGCTTGCCGATATGGCGCACCGCGTCGCCCTCCGGCGCCTCGACCTTGATGACGTCGGCGCCCTGGTCCGCCAGCAGCATGGTGCCGTAGGGCCCGAGGATGATGTTGGTGAGGTCGACGATCCTGATGCCTTCGAGCGCGCCGGGCATTGTCCTGTCCTGTGCTGGGAGAGGCCGCGAGACTGCCATCGCCTCGACTTGGCGTCACGCCGTCGGAGACTGCGCCGCAAAACTGGGAGGAAATCATGCGCAGCGCTCACGAGATTTTCGAAGACGCCATGTATCAGGTGTACGGGCAGACCGAGATACTACCTGTTGCGATGATGGGGACTCGTCCGCAGTTCGCTAAGGATGTGCGGCTTGATGCGAACGACTAACTCAGGCTCGACCGAGTCGACGACACGATGATCCGAAACGGGGCAAGACATCGTGCGTGGTGATATCCGCAAAGCCGGAAGCAGCAGCGACGGAGAAGGAACTTGTCGCGTTTCGCTTCGTTCATTTCGGCAACTGCAAGCGACCGGGCAAGGTCTGCTGCGGCACGATCCCCTGCCTAAACGTCCGTCGGCAAGATCAAGCGCAAGGAGCTGCGTGAGCCGTTCCGGGTCGGTCGCGAGCGGCGGGTTGCAGGCAACTGATTGGTACGCGCTGCCGCGTCGGCGAGGATGAGTCAAGGGGCTGACTCATTTCACCGCCGACCGCGGGTGTTATCAAACCGTTGTGCGAAGCGCGCAGTCGGTGTAGCCAAGGGTAAGCAAAGGCGGGGGCGATGCGAAGCAACGTCGCAAGAAAACAGCAAGAGCCGAAGTCGGCATCAAGTCCGACAGCAAGGGCCTACCGCATCGAAGAACAAATCGGTTATCTGCTGCGACGCGCACATCAACGCGCCAGCGCCATCTTCCAGGTCACGGTCGGCGATCCCAA